>Ga0055538_1000388_pt1 | contig 17959 bp, 16 predicted proteins | sample AraplaCvi_mLB_r2_2_FD_55038 | JGI IMG/M metagenome (GOLD analysis project Ga0055538, IMG submission 55038) | Arabidopsis root microbial communities from North Carolina, USA - plate scrape CL_Cvi_mLB_r2 | ecosystem: Host-associated > Plants > Roots > Endosphere | place: USA: North Carolina | reverse complement strand
TTAAGTTTATCCCTGGCAGGAGGGGCTTACGCGGACTCCGCTGCAGACATTGCACCCGGTGCTTTAACGACTCCGCCTCCGGTTGAAATGAATTTGAATTCTTCCAACAGCCTCCTAGCGAATAAATATTTGATCAACTACTATTCTACGATTAGCAAGGCAAGCGGCACCCAAGTGAGCATCAACGGATTTACGGGCGCTGGACAAGCCGTGGATAGCATCGGCATTAATTATGTTCTACAGCGCTGGACAGGGTCGGCTTGGGTGGATGCTGGCAGTGCATATGAAAATGGAACCAACAAGCTTTCGCTTAGCGGGACCAAAAATTTCAACGTTCAGGCAGGCTACTATTACCGTGGCAAAACCATTCATTGGATTAATGAGAACGGTACATATGAGGAAGGCACTTATTATACGAACTCGATATTAGTAGAGCAGTAATTTCGATAGGTTATCAAAGAAGGACACTTTATGCAAGTGTCCTTCTTTGTGTGTGCAGGTATGGTTTTAGTGTATGCTGTTGGCGATTTTAATGAATTCTTCTCTAGAGAACAATCCGCTGATATTCACCAATATTTTGTCATTGTCATGCAAAAAGCGGAGGTTGGTTTCAGTCAGGTAGGCTACGGCTCCGGATTTCAGCTTCAGCGTCTCGGTAACCTTTCCTCCAAGGCCGATGGACCGTTCAGCCGTCATGTCGATTAAATCGATGTAGAATACCTTCTCATCCGCATTCTTGTAGTGAAGATGAAGATCCAGGATCGGCGCGCTTTCGCTTTCCGCGATTCCCGTCGCCTCATGGAACTCAAAGCCTGGCGGGATATAGCCGATTTCGGGTATCTTGAATAATACGCGCTTTTGCGATTCGATTAAGGATTCGTCGGAATCCGTAAAGGGAACGTCTTCGGTTTCCACCAATTCAGCGGGCGGAACTTGATCGGCGTTATCTGGCGCAGGGCTTATGTCCGGCGGAGGCGCAGTAAGGGCCTTGCTGGGATCGACGGGCTCTTTCTTGCCGAATATCTGGCCCGTAATGCCATTGCCCCAATCCACGATCTGCTGATAGATTGGTGATACGGCTTGCGTGACGGCAGGCTGGGAGAACACGAATGCACCGAATGCCATGGAAGCTGCGATAACACCGGCCAACTGAAAGCTGCGGCGTCGCTGTTTCCGTTTGTTAAGTTTCTCGACCTGCAGCTTGACTTGCTGCCAGGATTGTCGCTTGGATTCGTTGTCAGTAGGGAGTGAGGAATGTGAAGCTGCACGATCAAAGGCTTCATCAAAGGCCTCGTCAAACCAATCATCGTATTTTTCGTTGCTCATCCAATTCACCCCACTCTCTATACAGCATTTTCTTAACGGATTCCCTGGCCCGGAACAAACGCTGCTTCACGATCTCTTCGCGAGTATTCAGCAGCTCCGCGATTTCCCTGTAGGTCAGGCTGTGCTTCCAACGATACTCAATCAATAGCTTGTATTCAGGCTTCAATTGGTCGAGGTACTGCCCGATCGACTCCTCCAGCAAATTCGATTCCACCTGGTGTTCGACGTTCGTGGAAGAAACTACCACGTCCTCTTCATTAATAAAAACACTATCGACATCCACTTGGTTACGGTATTTTTTATTTTTTCTTAAATAATTCATGGTTGAGTTTTTGGCGACGACACGGAGCCATCCCCGCATCTTGCTTTCCGTTTCGAACTTCGGCTTGCTTGTGATCACTTTGATAAAGGACTCCTGAATGATATCCTCAACAGCAGCATGATCCCGTACGACATACAGTATTTGCCCATAAACGAGGTCATAGAATTCATAATAGATTTCTTCCTGAATAGGTTCGCTTAAATCAGCGAAATCTGCTGCAAGGAGGAGCTGTAATCGGTTGGACACGCGATAATCCCCTCTCTGGTGTAACCATCCTATTTCTCTCATCATTTTACAACATATCGGGTAAAAAAGCCCTACAAATTCTAGTAACAGCCGACTCTGGAGACCGTAGGCATCCCGGCTTATCTTGGTATTGGGCCCGCTTTTCGCCTCTGTGATCGGCAAGCCAATGAGCTGCGCCCATCTCTTCATCATATGCTCGGCCATCTGCGGGTATTAATCGAATCTGGGATTGACTCGGCAAGAGAAAGGGCGGGGATGGACCAGATAAAAAAACAGGGCAGCCTTTGAGAATCAGGCTGCCCTGTTGATCGTTCTTAATCGAATGCGGAGTTGCTAGTCATGGTAACGGGAAATATGGCGATTATGCCCAGTTGCCATCGATGAAGACCGGCTCTTCCTTGCCATCATGCGTGATTCCCGTAATCTGAAGTTCCTTGGAGCCCATCATGAAGTCGACGTGGGTAATGCTGGTGTTCAGGCCGCTTGCCTGGAGCTGTTCGGACGTCATGGTCTTGCCGCCTTCAAGGTTGAAGGCATATGCGCTCCCGATGGCCAGGTGACAGGATGCATTTTCATCAAACAGCGTGTTGTAATACAGGATGCCGCTTTCCGAGATCGGGGAGCGGTGGGGGACAAGAGCCACCTCGCCCAGATAATGCGACCCTTCGTCCATGGAGATCAGTCGGGTTAAAGTATCCTGGCCTTGTTCGGCTGAAAAATCGACGATGCGCCCGTTCTCGAAGGTAATCGAGAAATTGTCGATGATGTTGCCGCCGTAGCTCAAAGGCTTCGTGCTGCGTACGGTGCCGTTGACGCCGGTTTTGAGAGGGGCGGTGAATACTTCCTCCGTCGGGATGTTGGCAACGAAGCGTTCGCCTTTTTCGTTGTGGCTGCCCGCCTGGGCCCATATATGACCCTCCGGCAGCTCGATCGTCAGATCGGTTCCAGGTGAAGTGAACCGGAGCTTGTGATATTTCTTGGCATTGAGCTCATCCGATTTGCGTTGAAGGGTATGGATATGCTCCTCCCACGCCCCAATAGGATCTTCCAGGTCCGCGCGAACCGCGTGGAAAATCGCGTCCCACATTTTGTCCACCTGCTGGCCGGCAGGAACGTCAGGAAACACCTTGGCAGCCCAATCGGGGGAAGCGTACGCGATGCCGGTCCAGCTCATTTTGTCGGCCTGCTGGTATTGCCGGTATTTCGACATGGCTGCGCCATATGTACGTTGATAATTGGATATACGCTCGGGATCTACACCTTTTAACAGGTCGGGGTTCGAGGAGAGAATCGTCAAGAAAGCGGCTCCTTGTTCGGCTAGTTCGGTTACTTCCTCTGCGTAATAAGTCGGCGGTTCCAAAAAAACTTCGTCGGGCGCCAGATCGTACCGAATCCGATTCACGATCTCGTCACTGTAATTCACTTTCACTTGCTTGGCACCCGTTTCGTAGGCTTTCTTCACGATCAGACGCACCAGTGGCGCCGCCTCGATCATAGCGTTAACCACCAGCGTTTGTCCCGGCTGCACGTTGGCGCCGACCTTGACTGCTAGTTCCGCATAGCGTTCCAATTTTTGTTCAAAGCTGGACATGACAGACCCTCCATTTCTNATATGCTGCCTCATAGCAACTTCAAGCGTTGTTTAGATTATCGCACAATTTTTAAGTTTGTAAATCAACCTCGGGTCAATTAAAGTCCGAAAAAGTTTAAAAGAAAGCAGCTACTTCGCGAGAAATAGCTGCTTTATGCTGCATCTATTCTTAAAATGCCCAGTTTCCTTTCAGGAATACGGGTTCTTCCTTGCCATCTGCCGTAACGCCGAAAATATCCATGTCGCCGGAGCCGATCATGAAGTCGACGTGGGTTACGCTCGTATTGAGACCGCTCTGAATCAGCTGCTCCTGATTCATGTCCTTGCCGCCCTCGAGACAGAAAGCATAAGCGCTGCCGAGCGCCAGGTGATTGGAGGCATTCTCGTCAAACAACGTGTTGTAATACAGGATGTTCGACTCCGAGATCGGGGATTGATGCGGCACAAGCGCCACTTCACCAAGGTAACGGGCACCTTCATCCATGTTCAGGAGACGCTCCAAAGTCTCATACCCTTGTTCCGCCGTGAAGCTGACCACCTTGCCTTCTGCAAAAGTAAGGGAGAAGTTGTTTATGATGTTACCGGCATAACTCAATGGCTTCGTACTATGTACGGTGCCGTTGACGCCTGTTTTGAGAGGAGCGGTAAAGACTTCCTCTGTCGGCATGTTAGCCACGAAGGAGTGTCCACGTTCGTTGATGCTGTCGCCTTGTGCCCAAATGTGTCCTTCCGGCAGCTCGATGGTAAGATCGGTTCCCGGCGCAACATAGTGGAGCTTCTTGTATTTCTTGGCGTTCAGCACGGAGGATTTGGCTTCAAGCACTTCGAGATGTTGGTTCCAAGCCTCTACCGGGTTCTCCTGGTCCACACGTACGGTGTGGAAAATCGCATCCCACAATTTGCCGACCTGCTCGGATTCCGGAGCATCCGGGAATACCTTCGCGGCCCACGCCGCCGAAGGAACTGCGACCAGGCACCAGCTGAACTTGTCGGACTGCTGATAGGCACGGTACTGCTTCAATGCTTCGCCGCGCGCCTTGTAGAAGTTTCCGATGCGCTCGGAATCGATGCCGCTGAGCAGGTCGGGGTTCTCGGCCAGCACGTGCAGAACGGCTGCCCCGTTCTCGACCAGCTCGGTCATTTCTCCGGCATACCATTTTGGCGCTTCGGTAAACACGTCATCCGCAGCTTTTTCGAATTGAAGCCTTGTTATCGTTTCGTCGGTCCACAGGATCTTAACGAGGCGGGCCCCCGCTTCGTATGCCTTCTTCGCGATCAAGCGGGTAAACTCGGCGGAATCGACAGGAGCATGGACCACCAGCGTTTGCCCTTCCTGTATGTTGACTCCAACCTTTACGGCCAACTCGGCATATTTGTNCAGGTATGTATTGAAATCGGACATTTGGAACCCTCCNATGCAATTAATAATGTAACACCCCATATTATACTAGATCGAACTGTATAAGAAAAACCATAATCAGCGATCAAGAAAAGTGATATACTGAGTCTGGTGAGTGCTTTACAACGTAACGAAGGAGCGTGAAAACGTGTCACAAGTCCGAATCGAGCGTGCGGATATGAAGCGGGATGATGCCGATCAATTCGTGGGATATACCGTATTTTCTATAGATGGACATGCCTCATCCTACGAGATTACCTTCCTGAGCAAGAACGGCCGGGATTGGGATTACAGTCTGAACTTTGCCGGGGAGCCGGGAATCGAGGAGCAGTTTCTCCAAATAGACGAGCGGATCGAAAACGATGACGAGCTGTTTGACGATTTGCTGGATGCAGCCATTGATGCCAGCGAGTTCGGGGAATCAGAGGCGGACTAAAGAAACGTATTTAAGAAACAAACCGTACACCTCTCTTCAATCGAGGCGTACGGTTTGTTTTCATGGGGCGATGAGCGTGCCGGATGCTTACCCGATTGTGATTCGTCCCTCGGGATGCCGGTACAGCTCCTTGTTATTTTTGCGGCTAAGCGCGTACGCAAGCGTTAGCGGTCCCAGCCGGCCGAGGAACATGAGCATGGCAATGGTAACCTTGCCAACCCCGGAGAGCTCAGTGGTAAGACCCATGGATAACCCGGCCGTGCCGAAGGCGGATACGGCTTCGAACAGAATCCTTAAGAACTCGCCTGACTCCGTAACNGACAGGAACATCGAAGCGCCTACCAATAGCAGCAGCGATAGAATCGTCAGCGTAATGGAGCGGTAAACCAGGGCTTGGGAGATGCGGTTGCGATAGAGCACCACATCGCGTTTTCCCTGAATCATCGTGACGACGGCACCGATCAGCACGGCGAAGGTCGTCACCTTGATGCCGCCTCCGGTCGATCCGGGCGCTGCCCCGATGAACATCAGGAGAATCATGAAGAACTGGGACGATTGTTCCAAACTCGCAATGTCCAGGGTACTGACGCCACCCGAACGAGGCGTGATCGATTGGAATATGGAAGCCATGATCTTAACCGGATACGAAAGAGGCCCCAAGGTTTTGGGATTGCTGTGCTCCAGAATAAAGATCATGACCGCCCCGATCACGATTAACAGGGAAGTCACTGTCAAGACAACCTTGGAATGAAGGGAAAGCTTTTTGCATTTCGGATACTCGATGAGATCAAAAATAACGATGAAGCCGATGCCCCCAAGGAAGATCAACAACATCAGGATAATATTCACGAAAGGATCCGCTACATAGGTGGCAAACCCTGAGAAGGGTCCGTGAATTTGGCCAAAGAGATCAAAGCCTGCATTGTTGAAGATGGAGATGCTCTGGAAAATGCCGAAGTACGCCGCATCGGAAAGCGGCATGATGGCAGAGAACCTGAGCGCCAGCAGCAAGGCGCCCGCGCCTTCTATGATCAGCGTGTAGACCAGCACTCTTCGGATGAGATCCACGATGCCTTGTATTTGGTATTGTCCCATCGCTTCCTGAAGGATCATACGCTCCCGAAGCGAGATTCTGCGGTTGAACATCAATGCAATCCAGGTGGCCGAGGTCATAAACCCCAAGCCGCCAAGCTGAACCAGCATAAGCATGACAATTTGTCCAAATATCGACCAGTGGGTGCCCGTATCCACGACGGTTAACCCCGTCACGCTAATGGCAGACACGGCCGTAAAGAGAGCATCTACCAGCGGAGTCGAAGTCCCGTCGGCGGTAGCGATAGGGAGCTTAAGCAGAAAAGTTCCGATCAGTGTGATCGATGCGAAACCGATCGCCAGAAATTTAGGAGGCGTCATTTGATTGCGTAGGTCTTTCTTTTTCATGCCGATTATCCTTTACCGAAAGTTTAATTTTGAAATCAATCTCTAATATAACACGAAAGGTGAATCATTTAACCATCATGAATTCGAACCGAGCACCGATTCCCGTTTTTATCCCGTTATTTATAGGGATTATAGCCATATCCTTTTCATCNATTTTCGTAAAATGGTCCGGNAGTCCCGTTTCCATTCAGGCCATGTACCGATTAGTGATTACGTTTCTGATCATGCTGCCGTTCGCNGGAAGATACATGCCCGTTATCCGATCGCTGAAGCNCTCCGAAGCGCTTCTGCTGATTCTGTCCGGCGCGATGCTGGCTCTGCACTTTTTGTTATGGATGGGTTCCCTGAAGTGGACGAGCGTAGCCAGTTCTACGATCATCCTGGCCCTTCAGCCGGTATTCGTGATGATCGGCGCCTACATCTGGTTTAAGGAGAAAACGTCGCTGGCGGCTATAGGAGGCATGGCCATCGCCTTTCTCGGCGTGTTCCTTCTCATTGGCAGCAGCGGCTTCAGCGGGAGCAAGGGGCATCTGACCGGCGATATCATGTCTTTGCTGGGGACGGCCGCGGTGGCCGTCCATATGCTGCTCGGACAACTGCTGCTCAGACGGCTGCCGTCATTCCTGTACAGCTGGCTGGTTTTTGCGGTAGCTGCTGCCGTATTGGCGGTATATAACGTGGGCATGCAGATTCCGCTGACCGGGTATTCCGCTCGCGAGTGGGGGATATTCGCCTTGTTGGCCGTCGTGCCCACGGTATTCGGTCATCTGTTATTCAATTGGCTGATGAAGTATGCGACGGCCTCCACCGTGTCGATGAGCGTTCTCGGAGAGCCGGTTGGAGCGAGTCTGCTGGCTTTTCTCCTGCTGAATGAGTCGATGAATTCACTGCAAGCCGCAGGCGGAGCGCTGGTGCTGTTAGGGCTGGTATTGTTCTTGAAAGTCGGCAGGACCAAAAAGCAGCCGGTCGACATCCAGCCTGAAGTGCTGGGCTGATTCCGCATTTTTTTGCCTTGATGGACTAGTTCCCGCAAAAATAGCGCACACTGAACATAAAAAAGCCAAATTATTACATTTATGGGATGAAGGCTTGGAATGGGGGCGCGTGTGAAAGCAGTCACTTATCAAGGCAGACATCGGATCAAAGTGAAGGAAATGAAGGACGCCGTTCTTCAGCACAGCGACGATATCTTGATTCGGGTTACCACCACGGCCATCTGCGGATCTGACTTGCATTTATATAACGGCGAGCTGAAGCAGCTTAACGATGATTACGTTATCGGCCATGAGCCGATGGGGGTCGTCGTGGATGCAGGGCCAGAAGTAAGCAGGGTCAAAGTGGGAGATCGTGTGATCATTCCTTTTATCGTGTCCTGCGGCAAATGCATCTTCTGCCAGAATCAAATGGAGAGCCAATGCGATTATGCGAACGAAGCAAAGAATACCGGCGGTTTTTTGGGATACAGCGACGCGTACGGCGGCTTTCAAGGCGCGCAGGCGGAACTGCTGCGGGTACCTTACGGAAATTTCATGCCCTTTGTCATTCCGAAGGTTGCCGAGATGGAGGATGAAAAGCTCCTCTTGCTGTCCGATGCACTGCCAACCGCCATGTGGAGCGTGGAGAACGGAGGAGTTAAGCCCGGCGATGTCGTCATTATCCTCGGATGCGGCCCGATAGGACTGTTAACGCAGAAGTTTGCATGGCTGAAAGGAGCGAAGCGGGTCATCGCCATCGACCATGTGGACTACAGGCTGGCGCATGCCAGCCGCACCAATCATGTGGAAACCTACAACTTTGAGAAGATACCCGAGATCGAGAACTATATCCTTGAGATAACCAAGGGCGGCGCTGATGTTGTTATCGATTGCGTAGGACTGGATGCCAAACGGACCGGCGTTGAGATGCTGGGTAGCATACTGAAGCTTCAGGGGGGCTCCTTGGGAGCTTTTCGCATGGCTGCGAGAATGGTGCGCAAATACGGGACCATCCAGCTTACGGGCGTATATGGGCTTATCTACAATGCATTTCCGTTAGGAGAGCTGTTTGAACGCAATATTACGTTGAAAATGGGTCTTGCCCCGGTCATTCATTACATGCCCCGCCTGTATCAAATGTTGAAAGAGGGGACAGTGGATCCTTCGGATATCATTACCCACCGGTTTCCGATGGAGAAGGCTGCCCTTGGCTATGATATTTTCAATGAGAGGAAGGATGGCTGTATCAAAGTCATCCTGAAGCCTTAGACCACGCATCCAATTAAAACGAGGAGCGTTTCGGAAGATGAGCAGCACGTCCGGAACGCTTTTTTATTTGTATGGAAAAAAACGATCCCTGGCGTTGACAAGCCAGCAAGAAATATTCATAGTAATGAAAAATAGAATTGTAGAGGGAGAGAGGAATCGAACACAGATGAGCACCAAGTCAGAACGGCTTCCCGCCGATATCGAGGGAAACCAGGCCAATTCCTATCTACAAGGATTCAAGGATTGCATACCAACACTGCTGGGATACCTGAGCATTGGTTTTGCGGCAGGCGTCGTCGAGCGTACCGCAGGTTTCAGCCTGCTCGAGATCGCGCTCCTTTCGCTGCTGCTCTATGCGGGCTCCGGACAATTCATCGCCGCGGGGATGGTGGCCGCCGCAAGCCCGGTCTTATCCATTATTGTCACGATATTTTTCGTCAATGCCAGGCATCTGCTGTTAAGCGCAGCGATTGCACCGTATTTTAAAGGGTTGTCCTCGGGAAAAAGCTTCTTCATCGGTTCCCTGCTAACCGACGAAACGTTCGGTGTGGCGGCANCCAAGGCGGCCGAGCAGAAGAGGCTGGGTTATCGGTGGATGGTGGGACTGAATATCACAGCGTATCTGTTCTGGTGTGCAGCGAACGTTGCGGGAGGTCTTGTCGGAGCGTGGATACCGGAGCCGGAGAAGTTTGGCCTTGATTTTGCATTGCCTGGGATGTTTATCGGATTACTGGCCCTGCAATGGATCAGCCGAAAGAAGTATAAACTGGACTTCATGGTGATTATGGTTGCCGCCGTTTCGGTAATTGCGATGAGTACGTTCATGCCGGGAAGCGCAGCGGTCATCGCTGCGATCATGGTTGCGGCTACAGCAGGGATGGTGATCGAACGATGGAAATAAGATGGCATATCGCCATACTGATTATCGGATGCGCTGTCGTCACCCTGATTCCAAGGGTTCTGCCGCTCATGATTCTGAGCAAGCTCCGCATTCCGGAATTGATGATCCGTTGGCTGGATCATGTGCCGATCGCGGTCATGGCGGCGCTTTTAGCGCAGGAGCTGCTCGTTAGTGATGGACGCGTGGATCCGGGGGGCCATACACTGGAACTGGTAGCGGCTGTCCCTGCTTTTCTGACCGCATTTCTTACGAAAAGCCTGTTTGCTACCGTCATTGTCGGGATCCTGACTTTGGTGGTGCTCCGATTGCTGATTTGACCAAAGGAAGCGTTATGTAAACCGGAACGCTTACAAACAGCCGTATTCCTTCGAATGACGAGGAATACGGCTGTTTTATGCTCATTTGCTAGAGTCGCTTTGGGAAACTGGTGTGCCAAGCCAGTGACGGTAGGTTTCTTCCATGCCTTCTTCCAGGCTGAACAACGGACTCCACCGCAGCCGCTCCCGGGTCTTTTCATTATTCAGGCAACTGTGCCGAATATCGCCGATCTTGGCGGGCAGATAATCGACATCGATGCGGTCTGGGTGCAGCCTTCTGATGAGATCGACGAGCGTATTGACGGAATGGTCGGTGCCGGTGCTAACATGAAGCACACTTTGATCACCATGAAGGATGGAGGCAAGGGTCGCGTCAACCACATCTTTGACGTAAATGAAATCCCGGGTCTGCAGACCATCGCCGTATATTGGGAGCGGCGCGCCTTGATACAGACGTTCGCCGAAAACCGCCACGACACCGCCTTCTCCCTTTGCGGTCTGACCCGGCCCGTAGACGTTCCCATAACGAAGAATGGTGTATTGCAGGCCGAAGAAGTGGTAATAAAGACGGATATATTGTTCGCCTGCTGCTTTCGATAGCGCATAGAAGGTGACGGGGTTAACCGGATCGTCTTCCGTTAGCTGAGATCTCTCGAGGTCTCCATACACACCGGCTGTCGAAGCAAACACGATCTTACGAACGCCGGCCTTACGGCAAGCATCCAGTATGTTTATCGTACCCATGACATTGGCATCCGCATCAAGCCGAGGTTCCTGGATCGATCGCTGCACCTCGGCCTGTGCGGCCAAATGAAAGACGACTTCCGGCTTCAGCACCGAGATGTATGCCGTTGTCTGCTGACTGTTAACATCAGCTACATGTAAAATCGCCTCACTGTGAAGGCGACCTGGATCTCCGGTTGTCAGGTTATCAATTACATGGACTTCATAGCCTTGATTAACGAGTCCGTTCACCAGGTGGGAGCCGATGAAGCCCGCTCCGCCGGTTACAACCATCTTCATGCATAAACCCTCCAGCCTTTGATTGGGATGCATTATCCTACGTGGTACGGATGGATCATGCATTGGACACTTGACGGGGGAGCGAAGGAATGGGCGGAATAGATCGGTGTTTACATTCCTGTTATAATGGAAGCTGCAAATTAACATTACTTTTACAAAAGAGGGAATGGGAAATGGAACGCTACCTTGAACAAAGGTTGAAATTATGTGTGCTAGTTTTTTTGACGCTCTTAGTCAAGCTGATCCTTCTAAGAGTGTTTCTGTTTAATGGGATTGCATGGGGGAAGGTGCTTACCGACGCACTGTCGCTCCTCGCCCTGATTAGTTTTCTGGAACTGCTGCTGCCGGTCAGAGGGAAAAAGACGGTCTATGTGATCCTAAATATCGTCTTATCTTTCATCATGTTTGCATCGGCTGTTTATAACGTTCATTTTGGGTCCATACCGACGTATACCGCGCTTGCGGGTATCGGTCAAGTAAATCAGGTACGGGCCAGCATTACAGCTTTGCTAGAGCCGGAGCATTTTCTCTTCTTCCTGGACCTGCTGCTTCTGCTGGTCATATGGGCGGTCCGAAAAATTCGTTCGCGCTCCCAAAGGGGCTTGCATTTCGGTGGAGCTCGTTCCGGCTATTCCGTAACCTACTCACGCAGGCCTGGTCTGATGTGGCGTACTTCCATGACCGTTGTTCTTATCGTAGCGGTTGTTCTGTCCGGACTGATCATTCGCAAAGAATGGGGAATCGAGAATGAAATCGTGCGGGCGGAGCAAATGGGGTTCATGAACTACCAGGTGTCTGCTGTCGTGCGTAACTCGCAGGAGAAACGTGCGCTGGCCGAGGGAAGTCTGCAGGACACCATCCTGCGGTCCCAGCAGCTGCTGGCGACGTATCCTTACGTCAAGGAAGCAAAGAAAAAGCCGGACTATTTCGGCGCTGCAAAAGGCAAAAATCTGATCATCGTCCAGATGGAGTCCTTGCAGAACTTTCCGGTGGGTCAATCCCTGAATGGCCAGGAATTGACCCCGGTGATGAACGAACTTGCGGAAGGCGGCCTGTATTTCCCACACGTCTTCCAACAGATCGGCCAAGGCAATACATCGGATGCCGAATTTGCGGTGAATACCTCGATCTATCCGACAGGAACGGTTGCCATGTCCACCGGTTTCGGAAATAAGGAGCTGCCGGGCCTTCCGCGGCTCTTGAACAAGCATGGCTATGCAACCGGCACATTCCACGTGAATGACGTGAAGTTCTGGGATCGCAGCAAGATGTACCCGGCGCTTGATTTTCAGCATTATTACGACAAGCCGTATTTTACGAATGATAACTTCAATGAATTCGGTCCTTCCGATGAAGAGCTGTTCCGAGTCGGCGTAGACAAGCTGCTGGAGAACCAACAGCAGAATAAACCTACCTATGCCCATTACATCACGGTCTCCAATCATTCTCCATACCATGTGAAGGATAAATTCGCGAAAATCACCTTGCCTGCCGAGCTGGAAGGGACCCATTTGGGAAACTATCTGAAGTCGGTGAACTATTCCGATTATGCGCTGGGAACGCTGGTAGACCGCCTGAAGCAGAACGGGCTGTGGGATGAAACCGTCCTGGTCGTATATGGAGATCACTTCGGCATCAATCCGGCAGAAGCGGATGCGGATATGATCTCGTCAACGCTGGGTATTCCTTACCATGAGCGCGTCAGTCGATTTAACATACCGCTCATCATTCATGTTCCCGGCATGAAGGAAGGGAAGGTCGTTGAGCAGGTGGGGGGACAGGTGGATATTCTGCCTACCGTCGCAAACCTTCTGGGCGTCTCGCTCGATGAGGAGGGGTTCAACGCGTTTGGGCATGACCTGCTGAACGTGGACCGCAACGTAATCGGGATGAGGTATTATTTGCCGACGGGATCTTTCTTTAATAACGACATTCTGTTCGTGCCGGGTGACGGGTTTGAGGACGGTACCGCAGTATCCCTGNAGACGCTTGAGCCCGTAACGGATTTCGAAAAATACCGCAGCGATTACGACTATATATTGCAGCTGATGAAAATGTCNGATGAGTACGTGAAAATGCTGCCCAAGCGGGCACCGTAAAGCCAACAATTCGTTAAATAGGAAAGGGATTGTTTCATTAAGCCGGATGCCGGCTTTGATGAAGCAGTCCCTATTTTTTGCGGAGGCTTCAATGGAGGATTGCCTCGCTTTCGTGGCCTGTGCTATTATTATCCATATTGTTAACCTAATTATTATTGAAAATGGTTGACAATCAGAATGGAGAGGGAGATTTTGAATATGACAACACAAACCCATTACGATTGGTTGAAGCTGGCGGATCGGGTCGTGAAAGGACATGAAGTGTCCCCGGCCGAAGCCTTGGCGATTCTGAACAGCGAGGACGGGGAGCTTCTGAACATTATGCAGGCGGCCTATCACATCCGTCGCGAGTATTATGGAAACAAGGTCAAGCTGAACATGATCGTGAACGCGAAATCNGGTCTGTGTCCTGAGGATTGCGGATATTGCTCCCAGTCCATCGTGTCGGAAGCGCCTATCGAAAAATACGCATGGCTGACCAAGGACAAAATTCTGGAAGGCGCGCGCGAGTCGATTCGCCGTAAAGCGGGGACCTACTGCATCGTGGCTTCCGGACGCCGCCCGTCCAATCGGGAGATTGATCATGTAGCCGAAGCGGTGAAGGAGATTACCCGGACGACCGATCTGAAGGTGTGCTGTTGTCTGGGCTTCCTGAATGAGGAACATGCGCNCAAGCTCGCCGATGCCGGGGTCCANCGATACAACCATAATCTGAATACTTCCAAAGATAATTACGGGCGTATTGCGACTACGCATACATACGATGACCGGCTGGACACGGTGAAGCAGGCAAGCTCTTCCGGAATGTCCCCTTGCTCCGGAGCCATTTTCGGAATGGGGGAGAGCTTGGAAGAACGGGTGGAGATTGCGTTTGCTCTGAAATCGCTTGGAGCGGATTCGATTCCATGCAATTTTCTGAATGCGATCGAGGGAACCCCTCTGGAAGGACGCAAGGAATTGACACCGATTATGTGTTTGAAGATTCTTGCCATGATGCGGTTTGTTAACCCGACGAAGGAGATACGGATTGCCGGGGGGCGGGAAGTGAACCTGCGATCCCTTCAAGCCCTTGGACTGTACGCGGCGAACTCCATTTTCATCGGCGATTATTTAACGACACAAGGCCAGGCTCATACGGCCGACTGGGNATTGATTGAAGACCTTGGGTTTGAAATTGAAGAAAACGCGCTGTTNTGATGTATTGACAATTAGGTGCGGAGCACATACTATATACCCGTAGGGGTAGGATTGGCGATTTTTTAAGCCCGTGATCTTACCGCCATGCATCATGCTGAAACACACGATATTGATGGGGGAATGCTTCGTGCTGATTGCATCTGCCGCACTGATAATCTTTATATCCGGTCTCTACTACCGGAGGTTTATACCTATAACAGGTTTGCGCTTCATGAAGTGCAGTGATCTTCGTCTGGCACAGAAGGAATGCCCGAATCTGAAAGTGCTCGATGTACGTGATGTGTCCGAATTTATGGAATGTCCAAGGAAAGAGAGCATAAACATCTCGCTTGGAAGGTTGCCGTATGTGTGGGAGAAGGAACTCAAGCCCGATGATTCCGTAGTCATCGTAACGCCGAAGCGCTCGGATGGAATTCTGGCTGCGCGCAAGCTGAAGAAGGCCGGCTTTACTTCGCTTTTTTATTTGCAGGAAGATTGCGCTGCCTGCAATTCCGTGCAGCACGCATCGATGAATTGATCCTATCTGATCAGCAGGTAATCGTGATGATCCGCTGGGAGTCGAAAGAAGCGTGGAAACGCTGGGAAACCAGTCCCGCGCACATCCAAGGACACCGCGACAACCAGCGGAAAGACGCAGCCTGAGCATGTCATCAGCTCCAGCCACGGCATGTACGAGGTCATGGCATCCAAAGGTCCGAGACCGGTTCAACAGGCATAATCATTCTTTATAATCCAGAAGAAGCGGCTGCTGCAGNCCTTCTTCTTTTTTAGTTTNCTTGTGGATTCTGAGAGGCTGACAGGGGTTAAAACAACNGAATTTAGGGAACCGTAAAGGGATGAAAGGCAAGAACAACTAATCATTCCACCTTCTGCTGGGAGGAAGTCAACCATGTATCATCTGTACAGCCATAACGATTTGGATGGCGTCGGCTGCGGCATCATCGCCAAATGCGCCTTCGGTGAAGGAATCGATGTCCGTTACAATTCCGTTCACGGATTGAATCAACAAGTCGCAAGGTATTTGAACCGGACCTCCGTACAGGAGAATCCGTTCGATATGTTGTTCATTACGGATTTGTCGGTTTCTCCTGACATCGAGAAGGAATTGAGCGTGTTTGTCGAAGAGGGGGGACAGGTGCAGCTTATCGATCACCATAAAACCGCCCTCNACCTCAATGAACACAGCTGGGGACAAGTGGATGTAACGCATCGGGACGGCCGCTTGGCATCGGCAACCTCNCTGTTCTATGAATATCTTANCGAACATGGACATCTCGGCAGAACTGAAGCGNTGGACGAATTCGTTGAGCTGGTGCGTCTCTATGATACATGGGAATGGGAAGAGAGCGGCAAGATCGAGGCTAAGCGCCTGAATGACTTGTTCTACATGTTGTCCCTGGACGAATTCGAGAGCAAGATGTCTGAGCGCCTCCGGGAATCGCACGAGGGCTTCTTCTTTGATGAATTTGAACAGAAAATCCTGGACATGGAAGAGAATAAAATCGAGCGTTACATTCGTCGCAAGCAGCGGGAACTCATTCAAACCTTCGTCGAGGAGCATTGCGTCGGTATCGTGTACGCCGAATCCTATCATTCCGAGCTTGCCAGCGAGCTGGGAACGAGCTATCCCCATCTTGACTACATCGCGATCCTGAACATGGGCGGAAGAAAAATGAGCCTTCGAACCATTCATGATCATGTGGACGTGTCCGAAGTGGCGATGCGGTATGGCGGTGGCGGCCATGCCAAGGCTGCGGGGTGCACCATAACAGAGGATGTGTATCAATTGTTTGCGGCGGATTCGTTCGAGCTGGAACCGATCCGGTTCGATGCTTCGCGTAATCAGTTCAATATCAAAGGAAGCGAGTCCGGCGTGCTGTACGAAAGCTGGGGCGAGGATTTGCTGTTTGTTTACGCCTATGCCGGGGAATGGGTGATCGAGTGGAACGGGGAACCTCTCCCATTCCGGTTCAGNTCGTTCGAGGAAGCAGAGCGGCATATGAAGCGCCAGTACGGGGTCTGGTTATCCCGGGATGACGTATTTGTGAAGATGCTGAAGGAACAATGGATCCGAAACCGTACCCATGAGCGTCCAGGCTTGCCGCCGGATATGGATGAGGAGAAATTAATGGAAGATCTGTAGACGGATCAGCAGGAAGAATGATCTCGCACGATGCACTGTATTGTGAAGACAGGAGGAATATTCGGTGAAAAAAATGATCGCCGGCTGGGCCCTAGCCCTGCTGACGGCAGGTATCCTCGCTTGGAGTCAAACGCAGAGCCATTCCGAGCCCTCCATTCCCTCGGCGGTTCACAGCAAAGAACTGCTGAAGGATGTTCCCGTACCTTGGTCCGCCACAAAAAACACGATTCGGTTAAATACATCCGATCCAGTTAGTGCAGCCGTACTGACTTCCAAGACGCTGTGGCAGTCCACGAACGTGCACAGCCGTCCGCAGACCGTGATCCTCGTGGATTCGNCTCACTGGTNGATCGCGGCTGTCAGCGTCGATCTGACCCAGCTTAGCGAGGGGCCTTTACTCTTCGTTGAAGAAGGGGGGATCCCGAAGGAAACCTTGGAAGAGCTGAGACGGCTGAAGCCGAGGGGGGCGGAGCACAACAAGGGGATTGAGATCATTACCGTCGGACCGATCTCGGATCAGGTGATGAAAGAGCTGAACGGACTTGAATACAAGGCCGATCACATTCCTGCCGGGGAAGCCGCCGAAGCGGCAGCAGCAATTGATGCCTATGCTTCCAGGGTAAACGGTTCAGTACCGACCTCGGTTATTGTCGGATCGATGGAACGGCCAGACTATACGCTGCCCGCGGTAAGCTGGATTGCCCAAATGCCGGAAACGATGCTGTATGTCAGCGAGAAGGACGTGCCCGAAGAGACGGCGCAGGCCCTAAGGCAGCGTAACGGGAAAGCGAATATCTACGTCATCGGACCTGAAAAGGTGGTGTCCCAGGCCGTTGAAGACGAGCTGCAGCAATACGGGAAGGTAACGCGCATAGCCGGGGACGATCCGTATGAGAATGCCATTCATTTTGCCCAGTATCATGATCCCGGGACGGGTTTTGGCTGGGGAGTACAATCGCCGGGCTACAGTTTCTCCTTCTCGAGGCCGGACTCGCCGGCATTGTCCATTGCGGCCGCTCCATTNTCCCATATGGGTAAACACGCCCCTTTATTGTTTACGGAGNGNGACGGAGTGCCGCGCTCGATTACGAAGTATGTTGACTCGATCAGGCAACAGAGTGACGCCTCCAAGGTGGAAACTCCCTATAANCATGCCTGGATCATCGGAGATGAACAGACCCTGACCACCAAGCTCCAGAGTGAGATTGATGAAATTCTGGATACGCGTGCAGGACATGATTAATGGAGCCGCGAATGGCAGTGGCTGATGGAGCTG
>Ga0055538_1000383_pt1 | contig 18178 bp, 18 predicted proteins | sample AraplaCvi_mLB_r2_2_FD_55038 | JGI IMG/M metagenome (GOLD analysis project Ga0055538, IMG submission 55038) | Arabidopsis root microbial communities from North Carolina, USA - plate scrape CL_Cvi_mLB_r2 | ecosystem: Host-associated > Plants > Roots > Endosphere | place: USA: North Carolina | reverse complement strand
AGAGTATCAACTTCAAAGCATGTTCTTCCTGATATCGCAAGAAAAACTTCCTCTAAATGCGGTCTGTCATCTGTGAATGTACGTCGATCAACGTTTTTGTTATAATCCGAGTAAGCTTATTGTCTTTGTGAGTCATATGGTTTAACGCAGAATGACTTCACATATATAAAAGGAGAAGATCAACATCATGGAGATCTATAATAGTGTAGTTGATATGATCGGTCAGACGCCAATGGTGAAACTACGGCGGCTAGTGCCGGAAGGATCAGCCGACGTCTATGTAAAGCTTGAGAGATTCAATCCTTCCGGCAGCGTGAAGGACCGTGCGGCCTACAATCTGATTCATACCGCGGAGGAGCAGGGCCTGCTCCAACCGGGGGGCACCATTATCGAGCCGACGAGCGGGAATACCGGCATCGGCCTGGCGATGATTGCAGCCGCCAAGGGTTATCGGGCCATCTTGATTATGCCGGACAACATGTCCAAGGAACGNATTAATATCCTGAAGGCCTACGGTGCNGAGGTCGTGCTGACACCGAGCAGCGAACGCATGCCGGGCTCGATTGCCAAGGCGCTCGAGCTTAGGGAGCAGATTCCGGGCAGCTTCATTCCGCAGCAGTTCGAGAATGCGGCCAACCCGGACATTCACAGGGTGACGACAGCACCGGAAATAATGGAACAGATGGAAGGGCGGCTGGACGCCTTCGTGGCGACGGCGGGAACGGGAGGCACCGTAACCGGAACCGGGGAAGAGCTGAGGAAGTCTTTGCCGAACCTGCATATCGCGGTGGTCGAGCCGCAGGGCTCGCCCGTGCTCTCCGGCGGACAGCCGGGACCGCACAAGCTCGTGGGCACAAGCCCGGGCTTCGTACCAAAGATCCTGAATACAAGCGTATATGACGAGATTATCCAGATCGCCGACGAGGATGCATTGCAGACCGCTCGGAATTTGGCCCGCAAGGAAGGAATACTGGTAGGCCCATCCTCCGGCGCATCGGTATTCGCGGCCCTTCGCGTAGCGAAGCGGCTGGGGGAAGGGAAGCGGGTTGTCTGCATTGCCCCGGATACGGGAGANCGGTATCTCAGCATGGATATTTTCTAAGTGGGNAGGACCTCCGGTTAACCGGAGGTCCTTTCTTGGTGTTCTATGGAGGGCATCCGCTGCTTAAGCTCCTGCATGAGTTGTTCATGGCTCTTCACGACGACCACTTTGCCGGGATAATCCGCAAGCGTGTCCTGAATCTGATATCTGCCCTCCCGCTGATAGGAGGCGCTCCAATCGAACATTTTTTTGAGCATGTCCCAAGTAGGGGTATAGTGCGCTTGTTCAAGTCGCAGTCGTTGCTTGATGAACCTTGTGATGATCCGGTAGGTTATTGTAGAGTAAGACGGGTTCAGGAAAACGATAAGATCCGCATGGCGGAAGCTGGGGCTGACCCATTTCAGATGAGCGCCCTCGATGATCCAGCCATTCGTGTTCACGATGCTTAGCAATAGCGCGTCCCGATCCGCCTCACACCTCCTGATATCGTCCGGCTCGGCCCGCTCCCATACGACATTGTCGAGCTCGTAATAAGGGAGATTAAACTGGGCGGACAGCTTCCGGGCAAGCGTTGTCTTGCCGCTGCCGACGGAGCCGATAATATGGATCCGGTTCGGGATCTTAGTGTTCATGAGAGATCACCGCATTCATGAGAAATGGTAGTTAATCATTTCGGTACCGGAGCGGGGATGTCCTTGTTTCGTTAGTCGTAAAATTATAGTGCCTCCTGCGGCGTATCGCAAAGCTGCTTGAAGAATGCCGTGATTTGCTCGGCAATCCAGGAGGGTTGTTCCGCGGCAATGAAATGCCCGCCCGCATTCAGATCCTTCCAGTGGATCACATTCGGAAATATCCGCTCCACGAATGTCCGGGGCGGACGCTCGTTCCGCTGAGCGGTTAAGGTGACTCCGTGCGGTACAGGCGAAAACTCTTCGGGCCCCGGCCACCTCGTATGCTTGCCTTCATAATAATAACGGTTCGAGGCATTGATGCTCTGGGTCAGCCAGTAAATGGAGACGTTGGCCATGAGCTGCTCCTTGCTGAAATGCTGCAAGACGTTATCATCCTCGGGAGAGGTCCAGAAATGCCATTTTTCCAGAATGAACGCGGCCAGCGCTACGGGCGAATCATGCAAACCATAGGCCGCGGTCTGTGGGCGTGTGCCCAGGATATGGGCGTAAGCGCCCTCCTCGCGTCCCCATTGCTTCTGATATTCGAGGAATGCAGTCTCCTCATCGGACAGCGAGGAAGACGAATCGGCATAGGGACTTGGGTTCCCAGGCGAGGTGGTATGGTAGCCGATGAACCGGTCGGGATGGTCAAGACACATAAGTCCGAGGATGCTGGCACCGATATCGTAGCCATGTGCGCCGAATCGTTCATAACCAAGCCCTGTCATTAATTTCATGAGCAGTTCCCCGGCCTGACGGTCCTCAAAGCCCGGACGCAGAGGAATGCCGGAGAACCCATGGCCCGGGATAGACGGTATGACAACGTCAAAGGAAATTTCCGCACGCCCGCCGAATTGCCCAGGATTCATAAGATATGGGATAAGTTCCAGCATTTCATAGAAGGAGCTCGGCCAACCATGAGCAATAAGGAGCGGGACGGAGTGTTCNCCGCTGCCTTTGATATGTATAAAGTGAATATCGATTCCATCGATTTGGGCGATATAATTCGGATAAGCCTGAATGGAGCGCCGGAAGGCTCCCCAATCGAATTCATGCCTCCAGTAGGCGACCATGTCCTTCATGAAATCAAGGGGGATGCCATAATTCCAATTTCCGCCGGGGATTTCGTCAGGCCACCGGGTCATGTCCAGGCGCCGATATAAATCGTCGATGGCAGCGGACTCGATTTGAAAAGAAAACGGTTGGATATTCATTCGCTTCACCTCTTAGGAAGAATGGGAGTCTGGTATACTGATACCAGCAGACTTGCAGCAGAATAGATAAAAATGGAGCAGGGGTGCTTTCTTTTAATGTGATGACCATTAAAATATTATAAATGGTTAGCTAACCGATAAATACACTTTACTGGTTTGTTATAGGGAAATCAATAGGAGGTTTGTTTGTTGTGGGAAATGAATTTGAGCAGCTCGAAATCATCGCCGATTTTATCAACACCCATGATAAACGGATGCGGTATGAGGGGGATCCGGGTTTGGAGCTGCTTTCTACCGCGGACGATCTGCGTACATGGCTGTTAAAAAACGGCTTTATTCTGAAACAGGACGCCGTATCCGAAGAGGATCTGGCTTTGGCCCGCGATCTGCGGGGCGGCTTAAGGGCAGCCATTCCGAATAATATACATGACCACAAGGAAGCCGGCTTCCAAGCGTTAAACCGTGCAGCCGGCCGATTCCGGTTCGCCTATTGCTTCAGTGAAGCCTCTGACGCCATTGAGCCAGTGGATGCACAAGGAAGAGGGGGCTTGGCCCGGCTGCTGGTTCTGGTATTCCGGCTTCGTGAGAACAACGTGTGGAACAGATTGAGAGTGTGCACAGCCGCGGATTGCCAGTGGGTATTTGTTGACCGCTCCAGGCCGGGAACGGGCAAGTGGTGCTCAATGAAGGCCTGCGGCAATCGGGCAAAAAATAAGACGTATCGGGAGCGGGCTAAGTCCATGGGATGAACTGCCTGCCATAGGAACGGGCTTGGATAAGGATCATCGCCCCTCCATCGACCAATCAAGCGTTCGTCTTGATTGGTCTTTTTTTCGTGGAGCCGAATGTTTTTCAACAGGAATACACGGTCCAATAACGAAATGGTTGTTACTTATTATTTTTTTATTGAAAAAAGTGAAGCGTTTGTCGATTAGGGGAAACTCTATTCGTTGGTTAAGCATAGGACGAAAAATTTAAGCGAAAGCAACGATAACCAGGAGGGGAAGAAACATGAGATTTATGATGATCGTGAAAGCAACTGAGGATTCCGAGGCAGGCGTGCTGCCAAGCGCAGAGCAATTGGATGCCATGATGAGGTACAACATGGAGCTGGCCAGGGCGGGCGTGCTGCTTGCTGCGGATGGGCTTCACCCAAGCTCGGGCGCCATCCGGATTTCTTATCCGGAGCCGGGAGGCAAGCCGAAAATCACCGATGGTCCCTTTACGGAAGCGAAGGAGCTGATCGCGGGGTATACCTTGATCGAAGTGAAAACGAGGGAAGAGGCGATCGAGTGGGCCAAACGCATGCCTGATCCGCACGGCTTCGGCGCGGGGCAGATCGAGCTCCGTCAGATATTCGAGCCGACAGAGCTGACGCAGGACCCGGAAGCGCAGGCCAAGCAATATGAAATGCGCGAACACATCCAAAGGCAGAATCCATAATGTCGGCGGCTGATACCCATCGTACGATCGAGGCCATCTGGAGAATCGAATCTTCCAAAATCATTGCCTACCTGACCCGGATGGTCCGTGACATCGGCCTCGCCGAGGATCTGGCTCAGGATGCGCTCATTGCAGCGCTGGAACGGTGGCCGAATGACGGAATACCGGATAACCCCGGCGGATGGCTTATGACCGCGGCAAAGCGCAAAGCGCTGGACTTGCTGCGCCGGAATAAGGTGCGCGATCGGAAGTATGAGCTGTTGGGACGCGAAATGGATGCCCGAATGGATTCGGAAATGGAGGTGCCGGAGACGGGAGAAGTGAACGACGATCTTCTGCGGCTGATCTTTATGACCTGCCACCCGGTTCTGTCCCCCGAGGCGCGCGTAGCCCTGACGCTGCGTCTGCTCGGCGGGTTGACGACAGCGGAGATCGCCCGCGCTTATCTTGTGCCGGAACCGACGATCGCGCAGCGAATCGTTCGTGCCAAACGGACGCTGTCCGCGACCCGGGTTGCATTCGAGATTCCCCAGGGAACCGAACTGAAGCCGCGATTAGCATCAGTCCTCGAGGTGATCTACCTTATGTTTAATGAGGGATACGCCGCTTCATCGGGCAGCCAGTGGATTCGCCCGCTGCTGTGCCAGGAAGCGCTTCGGATCGGACGGGTGCTTGCGGAGATCGCGCCGACGGAGGCCGAGGTGCACGGATTGGTTGCGTTGATGGAATTTCAGTCCTCCCGGTTCAAGTCACGGGTCAATGCGCAGGGCGAGCCTGTACTGCTCATGGATCAGAATCGGGCATTATGGGATTATTTATTGATCCGGCGGGGGTTTGCCGCTCTGGAGCGAATCGAGCAGTTGGGCGGAATGACCGGGCCTTACGCTATTCAGGCAGCCATCTCCGCATGCCATGCCGGAGCGCCTAGTGCCGCAGAGACCGACTGGATTCGGATCTCCGCGCTGTATGAGGCATTGGCGCAGGTGTCTCCCTCGCCGATCGTGGAATTGAACCGGGCCGTGGCCCTTTCCATGGCTTTCGGCCCGGAGATCGGCCTTGAGATCGTGGACATTTTGCGAAGCGAGCCTGCCTTGAAGGGGTATCATCTTCTCCCTAGCGTGAGGGGTGACATGCTCTTTAAGCTGGGTCGCCTGGACGAAGCCGGCGCGGAGTTCAAGCTGGCCGCATCGCTGACGGATAATCAGAGGGAGCGGGCACTGCTCCTTGACCGCGCGGCAGAAAGCCTGCGAGCGGCCCCTTGAGATACGCTTTGCAGGATTTTTTTAAAAAATCCGAAAAAATATGAAAGTCGTGTCGATTACGTCAAATCCCGTTCGTCATTTAGATATAAAACAAAAAAATCGAACCGAGAGGAAGATGAACATGCAAGCACGAATGGTACCTTTTATTATTTCCGAGGATGCAAGAGGCCAGGCCGAATTCTACATGCAGGCGTTTGGCGGAGAGATCGGTGTATTGACTACATTCAAAGACATGCCTGGAATACCGGAAGCCCATCAGGATAAAGTCATGCATATGTCGTTGACGCTGGCCGGCGGCAATCAGCTGATCCTCACCGACGCTTTTCAAGAAACCGGCAAGAGCACGAGCATGGGGCTGGCCATCACGTTCGATCACGAGGAAGAGGCCAGCGCTGCTTATCGCCATCTTAGCGATGGGGGGACCGAGAAGTATCCTTTTGCCCTGCAGCCTTGGGGAGCCTATTACGGCGAAGTGGTAGACCGGTACGGCATGACTTGGCAGATGGTTCATCAGGCCTGAGCCTAGAGCTGCCGGAAGCAGCAATCTGGAATTGAAATCCATTTACATTTGAAAAATACCATACTACGATACAGAAGGAGCCAATAAGATGAATCAAGAGGTAACGGATTACATGGCAGCCATCAGCGATACCTGGAAGGTCGAAGTCAGCGAGCGGCTTCGGGAGCTCGTGCACAATACGATCCCGGACGTCGAGGAACGGCTTCAATATAAAAAACCGCATTTTCTGAAAAACGGAAAATACGCGGCGGTAATCAGCGTCGCGAAGAGCGCCGTGAGTTTTACGATTTTCAATGCGGAAGGGCTGGAATGGCCCGATACGCTGTTCGAGGGGCCGCCTGAGCGAAAGACCATCAAAATATCGGCCGGGCAGCAGGTCGACTACGCAGCGCTGGCTTCTTTGCTGAAGCAGGCATCCGAAGGCCTGTAATCCATATGTAGTAGGGATTGCGACACGGGTAACAGTACCATGGGAGCTCCCCGGCATCTATAGCCGCGATCCTAGGAGGATCGCGGTAAACGTCATTCTATTTCTTGGTGCCGTGCTGTTTGGTTGGCAGCTTGTCGCTTGGCGTTCCTTTGCCGTGATTCTCTTTGTTGCGACGGGCTTTCTCCGCGTTCTCGTTCATTTTTTCCACGAAATCATGCGTGCTTTCCATAGGATATAGACTCCTTTCGTTTAGAATGTGGCTTGCCTGATCGTGCTTAATATAACCATTTCGTTGTGATCCTATTTGAAGATTTTGAAGACTTGGAACGGGCAGGGGTTGTGAGATTTTCGTATTGGGGGGATGAGGGATGTCCAGTAAACTCGTGTTGATCATGGTGGGAATGCTCGTTGTTTTGGGTATCGCCGGCTGCAGCGGAATTAACGAGGATAGCGGATCTGCGGACCAACGATTGTATTCGGTTAAGAAACTGATGAAGCTGGACGCAGCGAAGGTAAAAGCCATTCAAGTCGTGTATGGGGATGGCACGCGGATGGTGCTCGACCAGGAACAGGACATTGAGCCGATCATGAAACGGGTGGATACCCTTCAAGCCAAACGGATGGCGGGTAACGAGGAATCGGGGTTTCTGTTCTTTATGGATGTCGTGCAGGGCGAGCAGCAGATTCGCGTGGCGAGCGAGTTTCAGGTGGATGGGGAGTCGTATATATTGACAGGCCCGGAGCTGCCCGAACTGAACGCGTACATGGTGGAGCTGGGACGCTCCCATAACCCCGAATTGCTGCCGGGATTAACGTTTAACGAATAACTTCCCCGTGGGGAGCTTTGCAGCGAATCCGTCAGCATGCAAAAATGGTTGCCACACGGTCAATTATACGCAAAAAAGATCCAGCCGGGCCAATACCCGGGCTGCATCTTGTTCGCNGGAGTCTAAAGACAGCCTGAATCCGGTTGCCGGATTCAATGTCTCGCTTACTTCTTATGACTGATCAGCAGCTCGTATTTGTTCAAGGATGCACCCAAAATATTCTCGTTGCGGCCCTGACCGTGGGATTGCCGGAACGATTCGCTGGAAGTCCAGCGCTTGAACGCCTCCTCGTCTTCCCATACCGTAGAGACCTTCAGCTCCTCGGCCTCTGCGCCTTCCTTTGCTTCATGCCATACTTCCATCCGCACGAATCCTTCAATCTCCTGAACGCCCTTCGCTTCAGCGAACCGCTGCGCGATTTCTTGTCCGAAGCCCGTTTTGACATTGATCGAGTTTGTAACAACCAGCATATACGTGATCCTCCTTCGGTTTATGAGCGGAATAATTCCCGACATGTCTTGCTCGTTCTTGTACGTCTATTATACATGAACGAAAGAACCGATTTCATCTCAGGGGACCGGGATAACCCTGGCTTCATGCCCGGAGAGAAGGAAAACTCAGGTCGCGGGGGGACCTTCAGTCGGGAGCTCTGCTGCAGGTACGGCGGAAGCCGGGGCTGCCGCTTTAGGTTTTGCCCTTCCGCTCCACGACCAGTAGGTGCCTATACGGAGCAGCCGTTCAACCGGTCCGCTACGGAACCGTTTCAACCAGAGCAGGCTGGCCGTTGCCAGTACGGCATAGATGAGGATCGCCAGCAGCGCTCCCTGCAGCACGCCGAGTTTGCCGAACATGCCCAATCCGAAACCGTAAAATATCAATACGCATACCACGCTTTGCGTCAGATAGTTCGTTAACGACATTCGCCCCACCGCTTNAAACGCCCGGATTACCACCGATTGTTTGGACGAGAAGGCGTACAGGGACGCGAAAAGGTGCAGATACCCCAGTGCGAGCAGGGGGCCGCCGAGCATCATCAGGACGCCGCTCCAGTTGTTCGTGGATTCTAGCATAACGCCTGCGGTTTTCAGTCCAAGCCCGACCGGAATGAGCAGCGACCATCTTAAATACAGCTTGATCTCCATGGACGGATGGAGGAAGCGCCCGCGTTTCGCGGCGACCATGCCGAACAGGAACATCGGCGCGCTCATCAGCGGGGCAATCAGGATCACCAGCAGCATCAGCCAGTCCGGGAGGTCGATGGGCATTTCCTCGGTTGACCGGAAGTTTAGGATCTCGCTATACGTGCCGCTGCCGTAGACTTCGATGGACTGCTTCACATAGTTCTCCATGCGCTCCGCTTCGCCTGCCGCAGGCTCCATGGAGCCGTACCCGAAGACGGCCATCAGCGCGAGCAAGAGAATGCCCCAGATCAAAATCGTTTTGGCCTTCCGTTTCACAAACAGCACCAGGAAGAGGCCGATCCCCCCATAGAACAGCAGAATATCGCCTTCCCAGATGAATATGGAATGCAGCAGGCCGAGTACGATCAGAAGAACCGACCTGCGGAAGAAGCTGCGTCCGTATTTAAGCCCCTTGCCGATCAGGCTTTCCCGCATCTTGATCATGCTGTAGCCGAACAGGAACGTAAAGATAGGCATGAAGCTGCCCTCTACGAACACCTTGAGCATGTCGTGGCTGATCAGGTCCAGCGTGGAAGGCTGGAAGAAATGCAGCTCGTCTTTGCCGAACATGCCGTACTGGAAAATAAGCATATTGGCCATCAGGATGCCGAGCAAGCTCAAGCCGCGAATCGCATCCACGGCGGTCGAACGTTTATTTGAATTCATGTCAATCACCTCTGACACCAAGTATAAAGCTCCAAACGAAATAACTCGGAAACGGCATCCTAACTTTTTCTTAACACTTCCAGCATTTGTTTAACTCCTGTTAAGGTTGCTGTGCTAGCATAAATGTCGGGTGAGGATAAAATGGATCAAACGCGAATTTTAATCGTAGACGACGAACCTTCCATTGTGAAAATGCTGCAGATGGTGCTGCGCAAGGAAGGCTTTAACCGAATATACACGGCTTCCAGCTGCAAGGAAGCGCTCAGCGAAATCGCAACGCACGGAGCGGATATCGTGCTGCTGGATGTCATGCTGCCGGACGGCACGGGATTTGATCTCTGTCCGCAGATCCGTTCCTATGGCAGCCCGCACATCCTGTTCCTGACGGCTAAGGCGTCGGATCTGGATGTGCTGACCGGCTTTGCGATGGGCGGTGACGATTATGTCACCAAGCCCTTTAATCCGCTGGAGATCGCTGCAAGGATCAAGGCGCGTCTGCGCCGGGGCGGCTTTGGGCCGGCCGCCGCGGCAGAACAGCCGGCGATTCAGCGCGCATGGGATTTCGGCCGGTTCAAGGTCGACGAATCCGCAGGCGAGCTGACGGTGCTGGGAGAGCCCGTGCCTTGTCCGGCGCAGGTCTTTCAGCTGCTGCTGTATTTTTGCAAGCATCCCGGGGTCGTATTCTCCAAGTCGCAGCTGTACGAAGCGGTGTGGGGCATCGACGGCATGGGCGAGGACAACACCGTCATGGTGCATATCCGCCGCATCCGCGAGCGCATCGAGGAGGACCCGAGCAACCCGCAGTATCTGCTGACGGTCCGGGGACTTGGGTACAAGCTGGTCAAGGAGAAAGCGCGATGAGGCTGCGCAGAAGGCTCGCCTTCCATTTTACATACCAATTAATTGCTTTCTCGGCGTTTATGTTTTGCTTTCTGATTGTGCTCTTATTCTTCTTGATCAAACATGTCAGCGACGATGAGATCAAGCGCAACTTTCCGACAGGCGTCTTGAACAGCATCGTGACGGAGACGGTAACGGAGAATGGCGAGGTGCAGCTGGAGGAATATTGGAAGCTTCTGCTTCAGGAGAAGGATATGTGGCTTCAAGTGGTGGATATGGAGGGAAACGTGATTCACTCCACGAACACGGCTTCGGATGTTCCGTCAACGTACTCGGTAAGCACCTTGCTTGAGATCAAGGAGAAACGCCGCCTCGGCGAGTATACGATGGATTGGCAGATGGATCTGACCTATGAGGAGCCGCTATTGTTTCTGATCGGACGCATCGATGAGAGCTCGGATCATCTTCGGGAATGGGTTGCCCGTTATCAGGACGGCGGCAGGGTGAGGCCGGAGGATGAGGCTCCGCTTCGCCGCGATTTAGCCGGTCTGGGTGGATATTTGCATGTCATTGACCGGGAGGGCCGCGTTGTCCAAGCGATTGGGGCGGGTTCCGACAACAAGGTAAGCTACCATCCGCTGGAGATCATCACCATGCAGGAGCAGCCGGGCACGTATTCCACGCATATCGCGGTCTACCGCGATGCGGCCAGCGGCAACACCTGGGTGTATCATACGCCGCAGGATGGGGTGCTGGAGAAGCGGCCGATGATGAACGAGCTGATTCGCGTGGCGTTGTGGACGATGATCTGCGTGCTTGTGCTGTCGCTTGGAGTGGCGATATGGCATGGATACCGGTACAGCCGTCCGCTGCTGCTGTTTACCGGATGGTTCGAGCGGATGGGCAGCGGAGCTTATGAGGAAGTGCTGACGCCGAAGGACCGGAAGCGGGTCTTCCGCAAGAGCGGAAAGCTTCGCATGCGCTACAAGCTGTACAAAGAAGTCATCCATTCCTTTTATAAAATGGCGGAGCAGCTGGCCGAAACCGAACGGGAACGGGAGCGGCTCGACCGGAATCGGGAAGAATGGATGTCCGGGATATCGCATGACCTGCGCACGCCGTTATCCTCCATTCAGGGCTACGGTTATATGCTGGAGAGCGCGCCGCAGGATTGGAGCCAGGAAGAATTGCGTGAGATGGGAACCGTGATCCGGGAGAAAGGCGCCTACATGCTGGAGCTGATCAATGACTTCTCGCTCGTCTTCCGTCTGAGAAGCGAAATCCGTCCGCAAGAGCTGATTCGGCTTGACCTGAACGAGCTGGTGCGCCGCTGCGTGCTGAAATACGTCAACGATGCCACGCTGGATGCCAATTTCAACTATATCGGCGGTGAAGAGGAGCTGCTCATCGACGGCAATGCCAAGTGGCTGCAGCGGTTAATGGATAACCTGATCACGAATGCCGTGAAGCATAATCCGGATGGGGTAAACGTTGAGGTCCGGGTAGAGAGGCGTCCCCGCGGCGCGGCGATCGTGGTTGCGGATCAAGGCGTGGGAATGGACGAGGAAACCCGCTGCAACCTGTTCGAGCGTTACTACCGGGGAACGAATACCGAAGAGAGCATGGACGGCTCGGGTCTCGGGATGAGCATTGCGAAAGCGATTGTCGAGGCGCATCGGGGCCGGGTAAGCGTATGGTCGGAAGTGGGCAGGGGAACCACCATTACCGTTCTTTTGCCTGAGGCTGCGGCGCAAGAAGATGAGGGGCCGAATTCGCGCGGGAAGGTGTAGCCCTGGGCTTGGATCGACATATTCCGAATCGCTTCAAAAATCCTGCAACTTTCCTATCCTGCTTCTGCCCCGGGTGCGCTATAATGACTAGGCAACGAATTATACTTCATGTCCGGAGGATATTATGGGTTCAACTTCGTTTCGGCAATTGACCGGCAATGCGCGGGGCTGTCTCGTCTACGAGCCGCTGTTTCTAATCCCTTACAGCATGTTCACGACGTACACCTCCATCTACATGTACCAACTGGGGGTAACCGAGACGGGGATCGGCTGGATTACCTCGATCGGTCTGCTTGTGCAGGTGCTGTCCTCGTTTCTCAGCGGGTATTTAACGGACCGTTTGGGCCGAAAAAAAGCGCTCCTTTACTTCGATGTGCTGAGCTGGAGCGTGGCCACGCTGCTCTGGGCGGTCTCCCAGAACTTCTGGTTTTTTGTGATCGCCGCCGTCATCAACGGCTTTCAGAAGGTGCCGCATACCGCCTTTTACTGTTTGCTGGTGGAGGATACGGCGCCGAAGGAGCGTACCTATGTCTTTACGCTACTGCAGCTGATTAGCGTCGTCGGCGGATTGTTTGCACCGCTCGGCGGGCTGCTGGTGTATCATTTCTCGCTGGTGCCCGGAGTGCGCATCATGTTCGTCCTTGCCTGTATCCTGATGACGATCCAGTTCATTGGGCGCCATTATGCGACAAGGGAGACGGAGATCGGGTACCGCAAAATGAAGGAAACGAAGGCGATGGGCCTGCGGGAAGGGATGTCCGACTATGTCCAGGTGATGAAGAGCATGCTGGGCAATCCGCTGCTGATGATGATCTTCGGCGTTTATATCCTGTTTAATTTTCAGATGACGGTGAAGACAACCTACGTCTCCATCTTCATGGTGGAATATTTGCATTTGGGCAGCGGCCTGATCTCCGTTTTTCCAGCCTTCTCCTCCGTCATTATGCTGATTTTCATGCGGTGGATCATGCCCCGGATCGGGGAGCGGCACGTGCACCGGACGATGGTATGGGGCTTTGTCATCTCGGTATTGTCCAATGTCATGCTGGTGTTTGCACCGCAAGGAGATCTGCTGGTACTGAGCCTGAGCACCGTCATTGCCGCATTCGGCACGATGATGACGTATCCGTATCTGGAGACGGCGGTGGCCAATGCCATCGACGACGAGAACCGCGCCAAAATATTCGCGCTGCTCCAGGTGCTCATCCTCATCGTCATTTCGCCTTCCGGCATCATTGGCGGCTGGGCGTACGGCATCGATCCGAGAATTCCGTTCCTGCTTGTGGCCGGCGCATTTGTCATCAGCATTCCGCTCATGCTGCTGTACAGCAACAAGATAAAGGCCGCTCCCATCGAAGCGGGGATTTAGCTTGGACAGGAGGGCCGAGCCCAAGACTGGCATGCGATTTTAGCGATATATACGAAACGTAAAGAGTACGTACGAAGAGAGGCACCCTAAGTTTTGGGTGCCTTTTTTTGCCTCTTATTGGACGCCAACCCCTTGATGCTTTGGAGGATCTGCTCGAGCAAGCGGTGCTGCAGCGGGATATTCCGCTGCAGAAGACGCGGTTAACCGCCGTGCTGATCATCGGTGCATTCAGTCAGCTTGCGATATCCACGATGCAGGGGAGCTGGAAGAACCGCTGTCGCCGCTGGCACCTGAAGTGACGGGCATTTATTAAGTGTTTTTGTATCCGAATTGGTGGGGCGGGCATGCCGGCGCTGCTCAAAGGGTTCATCGACAGGGTTTTTCTGCCGGGATTCGCCTTTAAGTACCGCCGGAACTCGCCTTTGCCGGAGCAGCTGCTCAGAGGGAAGACGGCCCGTCTGATCGTCACGAAGGATTCGCCGTACGTTTACTACCGGTTCTATCTCGGACAGCCGGGACATCAGATGATGAAGCATTCCATTCTGAAGTTCTGCGGCGTGGGCACCGTCCGTGCCACGAACATTACCCAGCTTCGCAAAATGCCCGAGACAGCAAGAAACCAATGGCTCGAGCGCGTGCAGAGAATGGGACGGAAATTGGCGTGACGGGTAGTAAGGGCGATGTGCAGTTCCTTCCAATGGCTTGACTTCTCGGGCAGGAGGATTATAATTCATACAACAAATGATACGACCAAAGAATTGAATGGGTCATGTGTTCAAAATCAAATCTTGATGTATATGCCGGGGAATAGGGCCCAGGCGTTTCTACCAGGTTACCGTAAATGACTTGACTACATGAAGGTTGAGAATCCGCTCCCCAAGTCCGGCTTCGCTTAAACATCGAAGCCGGGCTGCAAGATCGCCTGAAATGGGATCTAAGCACGTTTTAACGGATGGGGTGATGTGCAGACTATTAGCAATGCATGGCTGCCGTGCGTGACTTCTCTTCCTCAATGGATATAGTTGCAGGCAACCCGGGCAGATACGCTGTCCGGGTTGTTTGGCGTGTTACGCAAGATCGATTTTGTGCTTTTACCGGTTCATTATAAGAAAAACGTCTATCGACGACCGAAGTAAGAAGAAGTTTTTATTGCGATATCAGGAAGTCGCAAGCTTCAAAGTAGATACTTTCTGATATCTAAAAAAAGGGGAGCGTGCAATCATCATGAGTTCAATCCAGAGACAGAAACGATACGAGGTCAGCCAGCAGCTGGGGAAGGTTGCCATGGGACAAGAGCCAGCGGATCTGGTCATCAAAAACGGCACGCTGGTCAATGTGTTTACGGGCGAGCTTCAGGAACGGATAGACGTGGCGATGGCGTGCGGGCGCATCGCTTATATCGGCAGCGCCGATCATACGATCGGAGAGGGGACGCAGGTGATCGAAGCGAATGGGCGCTTCATCTCGCCGGGTCTGCTGGACGGCCATATGCATGTGGAGAGCACGATGCTGACCGTAACGGAGTTTGCCAAAGCGGCCATCGTTACGGGAACGACCGGGGTTTATATGGATCCCCATGAGATCGCCAACGTATTCGGCATGGAGGGCGTGCGCTGGATGCACGAGGAAGGGCAGCAGCTGCCCATGAAGGTGTTCACCACCATTCCTTCCTGCGTACCGGCGACGTTCGATCTGGAGGATGCCGGGGCGCAGCTGGGGGTAGCCGACATCGAGGAAGGGCTGACTTGGCCCGGCGTCGCCGGGCTTGGCGAAGTGATGAACTTCCCGGGCGTCGTATACGGCGATCCGACCATGAGCAGAGAGATCGAAGCCACGCTGCGTGCGGGCAAGACGGTGACGGGGCATTTTCCGGCCGAGGATGACCGGATGCTACAAGCCTATCTGGCAACCGGCGTCAGCTCCGATCATGAGACGGTAACGAGAGAGCAGGCTTTGGAAAAGGTTCGCCTCGGTATGCATCTGATGATCCGCGAAGGTTCGGCTTGGCAGGATGTGAAGGAAGTGATTAAGGTGGTAACGGAGGACAAGGTACGTACCGACAATATCTCCTTGGTCACGGATGATGTGTATCCGCAGACGCTGCTGCGGCTCGGCCATATGAACCATGTGGTCCGCCGCGCCATGGAGGAGGGCGTGGACCCGGTTACGGCGATCCAGATGGGCACGATCAACGTGGCTCGATATTTCGGCATGGACATGGAGCTCGGCAGCATTTCACCGGGCAAAACGGCTGATATTTTGCTCATTGACGATCTGAAGAGCATGGTGCCTTCGGTGGTGATCACGGATGGCGAAGTGGTCGCGGAGAACGGCCGTCTCGTGAAGGCGTTCCCGGCGTTTTCGTATCCGGAAAAAGCCTTTCAATCGGTTCGGCTGCAGCGTTCGCTTACCGCCGGCGACTTTCTGCTGCGCAGCAAGTTCGATGCGGCACGTACGGAAGTGAACGTGGTGCGCGTCATCGAGAACAGTGCCCGTACCGCCAAAATGACCGCGGTGCTCGCGGTTGAGCAGGGCGTCATCCAGCCGGACCTGGGCCAGGACGTGGTTCAGCTGGCATGCATCGAGCGCCACGGCGCAACCGGGCAAATCTCGCTCGGCTTTGCGAGTGGCTTCGGACTTCAGTCAGGCGCGGTTGCTTCCACGGTGGCGCACGATAGCCACAACCTGCTCGTGATGGGCACGAACGCCGAGGATATGGCGCTTGCGGCGAACGAACTGGCAGCATGCGGAGGCGGCATGATCGTGGTACAGAACGGCCAGGTGCTGGCGAAAGTGGCAATGCCGATTGCGGGCTTGCTGGCGGACCGTCCGGTCGAGGTCGTGGCCGAGGAAGTCGCTGCCCTGGAGGAAGCCTGGAAACAGCTCGGCTGCTCGATCCACGCGCCGTTCATGACGTTCTCGCTCATTGCGCTTCCGGTCATTCCGGAGATCCGCATTACCAATCGCGGGATCGCGGATGTGACGGAATTCAAGCTCATCGAGACGGAGATCGGCGCGGTTCAATAAGGGTGGCACATACATTAAAGCAGGCTGGCCTACATGGCTGACCTGCTTTTTTAGTGCGTAAATACTGAGTTTAGCCTGTGAGTGGATGCCGCAAGCCACGCTTCTATGGATAATCCTCACATAATCCATTGCCTACTTAGTGATTTCCGTCACAAATTGATAACTTTTTCACCTATTTCGGTCTTTATATTGTGATGTTTATCACAATCCATAAGAGCGCGGTCTGCGACAATACAAAAAGAATCAAATTTGAAGTGATCACGTGAGCTAAAGGAAGGGGTATCTTTTATGGATCCGGTTATGCTGGCGCGAATTCAATTCGCATCGACAACCATTTTTCACTTTATTTTCGTACCGTTATCCATNGGATTGGCGTTTCTGATCGCCATCATGGAGACGATGTATGTTGTCAAGGGCCAGGAAGTCTACAAGAAAATGGCCAAGTTCTGGGGAAAGCTGTTCCTGATCAACTTTGCGGTNGGGGTNGTGACAGGGATTCTGCAGGAATTCCAGTTCGGGATGAACTGGTCGGATTACTCGCGCTTTGTCGGGGACGTGTTCGGCGCACCGCTTGCGATCGAAGCCCTGCTGGCGTTTTTCCTAGAGTCGACGTTTATCGGGCTGTGGATATTCGGGTGGGACCGGTTATCCAAGAAGGTCCATCTGCTCAGCATCTGGCTGGTATCCTTCGGCACTCTGATGTCCGCCTTCTGGATCCTGGCAGCGAACTCGTTCATGCAGCGTCCGGTCGGATTTGAGATCAACAATGGACGGGCGGAGATGAACGATTTCTTCGCGCTGATCACGAACGGTCAGCTGCTGGTGGAATTCCCGCACACGATCTTCGGGGCGCTGGCAACCGGGGCTTTCCTGGTAGCGGGGGTAAGCGCGTATAAGCTGCTGAAGAAGCAGGATTTGGATTTCTTCAAAAAGTCATTCCACATCGCCATCGTGGTCGGTCTCATCACCTCCATTCTGGTTGCGGTATTCGGCCACCAGCAGGCGCAGTATCTGGTGGANACGCAGCCGATGAAGATGGCCGCCGCCGAGAGCTTGTGGGAAACGAGCGACGATCCNGCGCCTTGGACGGTCATCGCCGCCATCGATCCGGATAAGCAGGAGAACACGATGGAGTTCAAAATCCCGTATTTGCTCAGCTTTTTGTCCTACAGCAAATTTTCCGGCGAAGTCATNGGCATGAAGGAGCTGCAAGCCCAATATGAGCAGGAATACGGTCCTGGAGACTATATTCCGCCGGTCCGCACCACTTTCTGGAGCTTCCGGATTATGGTGGCTGCCGGCAGCGTCATGATTCTGCTGGGATTGTACGGAGCGTGGCTGATGCTGCGCAAAAAAGTCGAGAAGGCCGGCAAATGGTTCCTCAGACTGATGCTGTTTGGCATTTCCCTGCCGTTCATCGCCAACACATCGGGATGGATCATGACGGAGATCGGACGCCAGCCTTGGACGGTATTCGGGCTGATCACCACGGAGAACAGCGTTTCGCCGAACGTAAGCGCAGGCTCGATCCTGTTCTCGCTCATCATGTTTACCGCCATTTATGCGGTGCTGGCAGCCGTGATGGCCTATCTGTTCATCAAAGTCATTAAGAAAGGACCGTATGCGGCGGAGGAAGACGATCANCACGCAAGCGATCCGTTTAATAAGGAGGACTACAATGCTGTCTCTTAACGAACTGTGGTTTGTGCTCGTCGCCGTATTGTTTATCGGGTTCTTCTTCCTGGAGGGCTTCGATTTCGGAGTCGGGATGTCCACGCAGCTGCTGGCCAANAACGATACCCAGCGCCGGGTGCTGATCAACTCGATCGGCCCGTTCTGGGACGCCAACGAGGTCTGGCTGCTGACGGCGGGCGGCGCGATGTTCGCGGCCTTCCC
>Ga0055538_1000381_pt1 | contig 18202 bp, 18 predicted proteins | sample AraplaCvi_mLB_r2_2_FD_55038 | JGI IMG/M metagenome (GOLD analysis project Ga0055538, IMG submission 55038) | Arabidopsis root microbial communities from North Carolina, USA - plate scrape CL_Cvi_mLB_r2 | ecosystem: Host-associated > Plants > Roots > Endosphere | place: USA: North Carolina | reverse complement strand
CCGGAAAAGCCCGCACGGAGAACGCGGACAAAAGAAAAAGGCCCTCGGCATTTGCCTGAGGGCCTTTTAAGCGATTTCTCGCTCGTTTGGTGGTGGTACAGGGATTGAACCTGTGACCCCTGCCGTGTGAATCGAACGGTTGGCACTTACGTGCGCACACTGTAGTTCCTAGCCCTTGAAATAGCAATCGCCTAAGTACACTCCAGTTCGCTGCAGTTCACCCGACTTCTGCTCGCCGTTGTGCCAGATTTGTGCCACGCGTCGATCGGCCGCGCCCGCACGCCAAGCGAGAAAATCGCCCGCAGCACGCTCGCCAGCTGCGATGACCAATGCTGGCGCGTGATGCCATTAAGTGTGACGCTGGTTCATGGTGCGCCCCGCCGCGCGGCTGCCCGTGCATCGACAATGCCCAGCAGATGGCTCGCGAGCACGATCATTTCGACCGCTTCGCGCGCCGTGTCGATCGGCACGTTACGGTGTGAATGCGGGTTCTTGTACGAGCCGACTGCACCGGCAAAGAGTGCGGCTAAAGCCTCCTGCTCGCCTGCGTCCTTAGTATGGTCTGCCAGAGGACCGGCATTCGGAGCAAAGGCTCTCCGCATCATGGGCACGCCATGCTCCGCGGCCGGGTAGCCGGCAGCAGTCCTCACCGCGATCTCGACAGCGCGCATCGCCTCGAACACCGCTGTTGGATAGGCGCCGCGCATGAAGGACAGCCATACACCGTTTGCAATTGTCGGATGCAGCAGGTCTTTCGGCAGTAGGCGCGCAGTGCGGTAGTCCGTAAACGCTGCCTCGTTCTCGAAACGCCGCGCACGGCGGCTCAGGTAACGGAACCCGTTCTGGCCGTTGACCCCCTCGTCCGGGACGATCAACGCCTGCGCCTCGAGCCAGGCTAGCGCCTCCGCGATCGCCAAGTCCACTTCCTGACGGCGGTTTTGGGGATATTGTGGTCGACCGGCCAACGCTGCGTTGTGGTCCCACAGCTCCGTGCGCAGCGTCCCGACGTTGAACGTCTGGTGTTCGCCTCGGGCACGCAGCAGAAGCAGCATCTTGCCAGCGAGCTCTTCGGGCTCGAGCGCAAGCAGCACCTCGGCATCGGGGATTTCGGTCAGAAGCTCCCGCATAGTCGCCCTAAATACGCCTTATAAGTCACAAAAACCACAGTCCATAAACCTGGAGTGCTCGACAACCCAGTCTTCGAAGCGGGCTATTGCTGCATGCAAGTCAGCCTCCCAAGTATTCCGTCAGTGCAGCACACGGATTTCGTCGTCGCCGAATATTCGGGCTATAGCACTTGCAGCCGTGGCACCATCAATTCCCTCAGTCCGAAAAAACTGGCTCAGCTTCGCCCGATTTACAGCTGTTTCGAGCGAAGCGAGAGAAATTAAGTGGTCCCGGAATGCGCCGACCTCGGTCTTGCCGCCCCGCAAGCCCCGCTTCACGTCATAGCTTGTCAGCAATGCAGCTTGAAGGAAATCCAGAAGTTGCCACCAGTGCCAAACCTCCTCCCGCAAGCGAGGAATATCCCAGTGGATGGACATCCACGATACCGAGCACAGAGCGCTCCTTGCGTCGTCAAATGACATTGACGTCTTTCCCTTGAGAAAGCGTTTGACCCGGTGCCCGTCCGCGCTGACCCCATCGGCAGTTCCGTCCCAGCAAAAGAAACGTCGATCAGTTTCCGGATATGTCCCGCCGATCAAGTACAGATAGTGCGCAAGCTCCACAGACACTCGTCGCGGCAACCCACGCCGGCGGTCACGGGAATCCTCGCCCCACGATTGAATCGCTGCCCGCCAATTTCGTTCGAGCTTTTCCAGCGAGAAGCTTGCGTATGTGTGTGGATACATAGATACCTACTGGCACAAGCGTTGTCGGCGCAGACGATCCTACATGCGCGCGCCGTGCCCAAGCAAGAGCATCTAGGTCGCAGCAATACACTGCGTTGCGTTTCGCGCCGTCCGACAACGCCCCTTTTCGCTTAAGTGTCCTCCCTCGATCGCCGGCCAATGGACGAACCTGTGTCAGCCGCACTACTTGGAGAACATCATGCAGGAGCGAAACTATGAACTCGCGTCAAAGCTTAGCCGAGCAGGAGACGACATCTTGGTCGGTCCTGTCGAGGTTGCAGCAATCAGCGGACTAAGCGCGAGAACGATCCGACAAAGAGGCGTGGCAACAATGCCTGCGCCGTTGCCCGGCGTCCGGCGGCTGCTATGGCGTCTTGGCGATATCAGGAAGTGGATGCGCGGCACCGCCAGTGATCTTGCAGAAGAAGAGCGACTTCAGCCTGCCCGGCGCGGTCGACCGACGAAAACTCAGCAAGTGGCACAGCGGAATCGTTTAGCCGCGATTCAGGAAGGTCCTCTTGAGACCTTCCTCCACGCTTAGGCGTCCCTCCTTTAGCCACCCGATCGCGCGTCTCCGATGAGCCAGGACAACTTTCCGCACCATTCTGGGGGCGTCCTTCAGGTACGTCACAGTGCCAAATGGGGAGCCGTACCGGAAGACATGCTCGAAGATCCCGCATTGGATCTGGACAGCAGAGCCGTTGGCGCTTGGCTTTCCATCAAGCCAGGCGGCTGGCAAATATCAGTCAGCGCACTACGGCGACGGCTTGGACGTGTAGTGCCACAAAAATCCGGCGAAACAGGCAATGTGTTCAAGATACTGGGGAAAGATCGTTGGCAGCGAATTGCTCGCGAGCTTGAGGCAGCGGGTTACCTAGTTCGACAGTTGCAGAACGGCGGAGCCGGTCAGTGGGTGTGGAACATCGTGTTCAACCCGACCCCATCCCGACCACATGACACCAGAGCCGGATTTCCCGGCGATGGTTCTGCCGGCCCCGGCTCAGCCATCGCCGGCGAATCCGGCGATAAAGACACACCAATCTCAAACCACACCAGTAGAAAGAAAACCACCACCGACAGCAAGCACAAAGCGCAAGTCGAGGGACCCGATCAAGAGCCCCCCTCTCCCATGACGCTGCAAGATGTGGTGGTTCCTAGATCAATAGAGCAACACCGTAACGTTCTCACGCGTGCCCTTGCTAGATCTCGATTGGATACCAACGCCGCGCAACAGCTAGTGGACGAACTGGTTGGGGTACTGAGAGCCCAATCGCTCGGCAAGCACAAAGGAATTTTGAGCGTACGCAGCTGGTTTGAGCGGCTTATCAAGCTACATAGCCAGGGGCTGTTTGTACCCGAATTCGGGCCAGCGATCGCTGCGGAGCGGCTACGCGCAGAAGAACAGCACCTAACCAAAGCCGTGGCCGCTGTTGCACGGCCGGAAACCGTCGAGGCCCACGTTAAGGAAGTCTTCCAGCTCCACAAGCAATGGCAGGTCAGACGTGGCTCCAAAGCGAACAGCAACAGCTCTGTCGGCGAACGCTGAGCCGACTTATACCTTCGGGCTGCGGCACTCCTCAACCGCTTCCGCCCGCCGCGCGGCTCGCTGCGATTCCGGTCGAACATGCAGCATTCAAACGGTAAGAGACAGGAAGAAGATGACGCGAAACATGAAGATTCGACTAGTGGCCTTGTTGCTTTTGGCGGGACGCCATGCTCTGGCAGCACCGGCACTGTGCTCTCCGGGATATCAAGACTCGACTTGTGTATCTCCGATTCAACATGGGGCGATTCCTCCGCCTGTTTGCCCGGGGGGCTACACGCAGACGAACCCGCCCGTCTGGACGGGGGCAATTTGGAGCGCGCCGGGATGCCAACCGCCATCGCCACCGCCTGCCGCAGTGGTGCCCACAGCTCCTTCTGTGGTTTCGGTTGGCTATGGCTGTCCCGGATGGACCATCTACGCCTACTCAGATGGCTCAGTGCAGCGGGTGTGGGACCCGGACAACCCCGGCAACGTGCTGGTTCAAGGCGGGGCCTGCAGTGATCGGGGCTGACCGCATGCACAGCCGAATCGCCCCTCCGCTCCGCTTCGGGTCGCCGCTCTCCCCGGCTACACCGGGTCCCCGTGCGGCTCGATTCGGGCGCGACGGCGCGCGCGGATGCCGATTCGTTGAACTGCCGCTAATTGCTTGCAGGAAGAAGGGTTGGGGGTGGCTTTCCCTCTCAGCTGGGGCAAGCCGCCTCGCGGCGCGTCAGGCCATAGGCGACGGCCGCGGGGAGCCGGTGGGCGGATGCGGGACGCCGGCCGAAGAGCCGGCGCTGTCCTCGCCCCTGCGGGGTGGGCAGCGCAGCCGTCCACGGGCGGGCGCGGGAAATACGACCTGGCAAGCCAACCGATGGGGTGCAAGTCGCCCCCTCACTTTCTGGCGAACCGAGCGGCGCTGATGGCGGCCACACCAGCACACCACTCATCAGCGCCCCGAGCGTGCCGATTTCATCGCGCAGAAATCCAATGTCGGTCCCTTGTCCGAGAAGCATGTCGGACAAGGGGGGGCTGACTGCCTTTGCGCGCCAATTCCGACATGCGCAGACATGGCGAATTGGCACGCAAAGGCAGTCAGCCCCACACCCCTCAGGGGTCGGGCTGCACAGCAGACCGGGGGTGGTTTTTGGGCCGATTCCGCCCCCCCAGAAATCCAATCCGCGAGCGACCAACAAACCGTCCGACAACCAACGCAGCAGAGACCATTCAGATGGGGAAAGCCAAAAAATCAGCACTCAAATTGCTGCCGCCTACTTGGCGAGAAGACATGTTCGCGAGGGCATCGGAACCTGACTGGAAACAGTCACGGCCGAAACTGCTCCCAGCACTCGCCCTACTTTGGATCGTCGGCTGCCGGCCGGCCGAGATCCAGCATGGAGTACGCATCTCGTACCGCAATGGCACGCTCTTAATCGCGGTGGACGGAGCAAAATGCGACGAAGACAGAGGCATCCGCAAGCGAGGCTACAAGTTTCAGGTCGCCCCAGCCTCCGAGGAGCATCCCGCCCTCGCTGCGTTGCGTGAATATGCGGAACAGAACGCGACTCACGGCGAGGCGAAGGTAACCCATGACGCCGACTACCTCTATAACGTTGTGACCGCTCTGGGCAAAGCTGTATTCCCTACATTGCGGACTCGCATAAGCCCTTATTGCTTTCGACACCAGGCGGCGTCCGATCTCAAAGCTGATCCTGATGTGCAGCTAGAGGACGCCGCGAAGTTCATGGGACATCGCTCAGACTACTCAATCGGCCGTTATGGTCGCGCGGTCCATGGAAAAAAGGGACGAGGAAGAGTCAAGCCCATCGCAGTGCAGACATCACAGCCAGTGAAACATTCCCCCAAAACCGAAAAGCTGGCGCGCTTCAAGATCGCCAGCGCAAACCGACGCAAGTTGGAGCCAAGCTAAGGTGAGCTCACCGTGCGGGCGCCCCAGATGCGTCAATGTTGCGCCGATTTCGACGACATGCGTGTCGCGCTTGGATCTCCACCCTGCAGATGCGTCAAATTTGCGTCAATCTACGCCCCTCCACGGCCGTAAACGGTTTTGGATGCGTCGTTTTTGACGCAGTGCTGACAATGCAGACGCGTCGGTTCACTTGCCAGCCTGACAGGAAAAAATGCGCCCCCCGTGGCTCAGGCAGATAAAGGGCGCCCACGGCCAGTATGAGATATGCGACGCCGCGTCATTGATCGTTGACAATCGTTAACCGCGAGATATGAGCGTCGCGTCCTGAGGTTGCCGACTAGGCTGGCAGCGTCGATGCTGCTCCATTTGAGCGTTTAAAAAAGGACCCTGATGACCATCCGAAGCCTGTTCCACAGCTTTCCTCGCCCAAAAGGTCGCAGCGCTGCCGAAGTCACGAAGCTCGGTCTCGCGATCCTGCGTAACACGCTCAATGTCGGTCTGGTGCTGGCACCGGAGGTCGTAACATGGAAGCATCAGCATGGAGACCCGACCATCATTCTCCAACGGCGGATATGCTTCACCGAGCTGGCAGCGCCTGAGTTGCCTGAACATGCAAAGGCCTTTGGCCCCTTCGCGCTGCGGTTTTCACCAGAGAAGCTTCGTGCGGCTGGAGCAATGCCTGTCATCTACGCACCGCAGGAGCTTCCAGGACATCCCGCGAGTGTTATCGGCGAATTCTGCGTGAAAGCCGCATCGCACACTAAGTATGTGCTGGAGAGTCTTGAAGGTCTGAGGAAAGTCGCTGAAACGCTAGGTAGCGGGGCGTACAAAGGCTTTCCCGTGGATAAAGACGCGACCATTGATCTCAATAACGTGACACCCGAAGGTACGCAGGTGAACGCGTTCAAAATCAAGGCTTCAGACGTCGCAGCGCTGATGACGCATATCGGCTATCGGAACATCCCGTTTGCTCACAGCATCGCGATGCTCGACATCTACGAGAACATGTTCTATCCAACTGACAATGCCTATTCCGACGACATGCTCGGGTACTACCGGCAACGAGAATGGCGATTGGTCCTATCAAACTTCGAAATCAACGGACAGCCGGTTTCTCGGCCGCTGACTGCTGACGAGCGCCTAAAACTCGAAGCTGTCGACCCCGTTTTTTGGCGGCGCGAGCTGACGGTCAGCGGAAAAACGTCGAGCCGCTCGGCGCTTGCCCACATATACCTACCGTATGGCGGCCTGTCTCCGCGCGATCTCATCGAGAGCATCGTCGTGCCGCCTTCAGCTGAAGCCGCAGCGCGCGAGTTTTACGATGGCGAGATCGAAGTAGTCGAGTGGTAGCGCGATGCCCATGTGGCTCCGAGTGCCGGTTTTGGCGACCAGTGAGACGGCTCTCGACAACGACAGAGCAGCCCGCCTATCAAGGGAATGCATGACAAATCTATTCTTCACCACACAGCGCCCCCACAACGTTGGTGAAATCCTGGGAGGTGGCCACTTCGGTCGGGGCTACGACCAGTACGTAATGGACATTGGTACGTCGGATTGCTCCGAGAAGGGCTGGAGGCTAGCCAGCGAGATGATCGTGGAGGCAGTTCGCTTAGCCCGTTATCCGACGATGCCCAGCCGCCTGACCTGCTCGTACGCATATCCCAGCGAGCAGATAGCCAGGAGCACCATGAATGGATCGCCGATGCGCTTGTATTTGTACGAGGTGGAGCTGACGGACCCGTCCAAACCGTGCCATACGGTTTCTCGTGACTTGATGAGTGCGGTTAACCGGATGCCACGAGACATTCCATTCGCGCCCCATGTTCGCCTGGTGGCCGATCAGTACTGGTCCAGTAAAGGGGGCACTTATCCCGAAGTCATTACAGAATCGCCGTTGCGCGTGGTGCGGCATCTGCCATAGCGCAACGTGTGACGGCGGACTACAGCGGTTCCGACTTGAAATGACCGCTACGCAGAAAAGCGAAGGACCGAAACGGGTCGTTAGCAGCCGCTGATGAGATCACCCTTTACCGTCGGCATCCTCGCGGATACCGCGTGTCAATTGCTCGACCAGAGTTAGGGCTTCAGCCACAGCCTCGCGCTTGATCACCAATCTCTGCCCAGATTTATACCGCGTGTCACCGGTTTTCCTGATGTAATCATCATCGACGACGCCCTGTGTATGGGCCAGCAGGTGACGCTGCTGGAAGAACTTCGTCAGTTGTTCCATCTCGACGACGGTGAGATGCTCGTCGTAACCGTGCCCTATGGCAGCAGCCCAAAGAGCTGAACCCTCCGTGAGGTTCTGAAATGCATTGCGCCGAATTTTGGTTGTCGGCTCAACACGCGCATAAAGCGCCTCCGCAATCCGCTGGAACGCCGTCACCGCGTTTTGTAAAGCGCTCTCGACGATCAGACGGCACGTGTTCTCCGCAGTGTCGGCATCTGGAATGGCGGCTCTGATGGCGTCAACGGCTTCGAGCGACTGCCGGATCCCCTGGGCCGTGAGATCGAAGACAAGCTCCGCTGCGTTTGCTCCACAAGACGGACAGAAATACGCCGCACCGACAACGGCATATCGACACCCGCATTCACCGCAAGCGATCTTGAGACGCATGGGCGCTGCCGCTGCATAAGGAATTGGTACATGCTGAGGTCGGCTGTCCACCTTCATGCTCATTGAGATGAATCCACCTCTGGGCTGTCTCTGGTTGAAATTCTGCGCGTCACGGCTAAGCGCAGCACCGATTGCCCCCTGAATATTCGCCAGCGCAACGTCCCGAACGTGATTAAGCTGTTCCTGCGTCCACCATTTTTGGGCATCAGCAGTGTGACCACAGAATGGACAAAAGACCTCCTCGTCCCTGACCTTGTCCTTCCAGTCAGCCATCAGCACCTTGAACTGCGCCAAGCATTCTGGTGCGGGGCACTCACGGTCGAAGTAGTTTTCATCGTCTGCTGAGATGGAAACGGTAGATTTTTCGTCGCCAAGATTTTTCAGTGCGCGGATTGTTTCTTCAAACATCGCCAGTCTCGTCCAAAAAATTATTCCCTTTCCGTGGCGCTGCGAGGACGCACCTCGCTCCAACTAAGCTACCACTGTTGCATCTTCTGAGCTATTTTTTCTAGCCGCCTCTATATGCTTTGGCAGCGTTGCTGCGGCGCTGGGATTCGCTGAAAGCCACCTCAGTTCTGCGGGCACATCCACATTGATCCCACATTAAGGCAAAATCGCCTCGACCGTCCGCTTCGGGTCGAAACCGGTCATACGGGATATGAACCGGATTCCCGGATGTTTACGGAAGCATGCCGGCCCCACGACAATATGTCGTACCGCGTGCCCTCTCGCACAACAAGCTCGTGTAGACGACGCGCTGGCCTCAATACTCGCTTTCGCGGAGCTCCCGTTCCACCTCGTGTTCAATGCTGCGCTCAAGCTGTTCGCGATGCTCCTTTAGCCACAGGCGGACGTTATCGTTGGTTTCAACTTCGAAATGGGCATTCAGAGCTGCGAGCTTTCCACGGTAGTGATCGCTAGCGGGCCCGCTCCAACCCTCAGAGAAGTTGTTGGCATGCAAACTGCGCCGAACCTGTTCTATTGAGCCGTAACGTTCGAGCATTTGCCGCGCGAGAGTGGTGGGTTCATCCGGCTTGGCGACGATCGGCGGGCAGCGCTCCGCAATAAGCCATGCGCGGTTTCTTGCGTCGACATCTACCCATTCAAAAACGATTGACTGGGGGATGGCGTCAAGGCCGGCCTCGTCGGCCTCACCACGTATCGATCGGCCACCTCGAAGCCAACTCAGCAAGTGCCAGGTCCCGACCTCTTTTTGTTGCGTTTCTAGCCGTAGCGCAATCGCTGGCCAGACGACTGCGGGCTTTGCCCGTGCCGCCTTGGACAGGAAGATCCACGGATCTGGGTGGAAGCCAGCGGTGATACTGTTGACGTTAGCGAAGTTGGCAATGCACCGCACAGCAAGCTTTGCTGCGGCATCGGGGTTGAAATCGAGCAGGCGGTTCGCGAGCTCGTTCCAACGGAATAGCAGCATGGTGTTCGGATGCTGACTCGTCGCACCCTCCACGAATACTGCCGAATTCAATACTCGCTCGATGCGGGTCGAGAAAGCATTTAATTCGTCGGCATGGCCTCGCAGCCGTGAATCCAGGATGTCCATCGCCGCATCGGGCGCGCTTGGATCCTCGCCCTCCAGCAGCAGGTCGACAATGCCTTCGAATACATCCAATGGCAGCTGGTTGACGACGCCTCCATAGACAAACAACCGGAAATCCTTCGGGTCGATATCGCCCTGCTTTGCCATAGTCAGCAAAGACCTAGCGATGTGGTCGGTCATCCCCGAGCGCCAGACGAGACCAAGCGCGTAACTGCGAATCTCAGCGTTCGCTAACACGCTCTCGATGATCTGCTCCCACAAATCGACCTTCTTGATTCGCCATGCAGAGAGATAGCCGCTAATGAAGAAGTCGGACCGCTGCGTGCCAGCGTTGATCCATGCCGAAAGGATAGAGGACCACAATTTAAGGTCATCAGCTTGACCGAGAAGCTGGCCAAACTGAAATCCGTTCTTGGCCTGGTCCGTGACAAGCCAAGCCAGCTCGGGTACTAACAACTCCGGGGTGGCCGCAACGTCGGCGGCAAGCTGAATCAGTTCCGGTCCTGCTGCATCGGAATACTGGCCGTCAGCGTCGAAGTTGTCTTCGATCAGCTTCATGCCCGCATGCCGGCGAAGCTTGTTCGAGAAGGAGGATTCGGTCAATTCAGCACGGATGACATGGAGCTCAGACCTAACCGTTTCAGGCAACACCTTACCTTCGTAGTGAAGGGTGGCCACGATGATCTCGATGCACCGCTCGCGCAGGCCCGGCATCGCGGCAGCGCGGCGCAGAAAGACAAGGATCGTTTCGGTCAGCGGGGCGATCAAGATGAGGCTTCTGACGTGGCTCAAGATGGCCTTGGCTGCCTCAGTGGCTTCCGGTGCAGGCAGATACTCGACAGCTTCTTCCAGCAATCTCACATGGGCTGCATACGCGTCGTACAGCTCTCCTTGGGTCTTCGGCTTCCAGCGGTCTGGCAGGCGTCGTAACCCGATTACATCGTCGATGCTAATCCGACTCATGAAGGGGTCAAGGCTCTTGCCCAAGGCCTGAATGGCAATTTCCCTTCGGAACGGCACCGCACTGTGCAGCAAACTGCACAGGTAGTCGATTTTGTCGATGGGCGACAGTTCGGACGCGGCAACAGGGCCATGCCCCAAGCCGAACAGCTCGATAAAGACCCCCGTCGAGTTGTTGGACCAGCTCTCGTTTTCGGCCTCGGCCAGCAGCAGCAAGCATTCCGCAGCCTCGAAGAAGGTCTCAGCCGGGATTGCGAGCTGCTCAAGCCGGTGGACGGCGGTGCGACGGGCATCCCCCCTGAAGTCGTGGCGGCCCTCAACTGTTTCAGCACCCAAGGCAGCAGCAAAACGGCGCAGGGCGGCCTTGGGTCTAGCCTGCGCTATCGCGAAAAAAAGGCTGGCGCCACTGGCGGTTTTATAGCCCGCAAGCGACGCAAATATCCCGCCCTCTCCCATCAGCCGATCCGCCCACGCCGTCGCTGCCTTGGACTCTTGAGCAAACACCAGCATGGCGTCGAAATGCTGCTGCATGCGGACCTCAAGGCCCTCACGTAGCTGCAGCACGTCCACCATGTGGGCGTACTGCTCGAACCAGCTTTTCCACATGGCAACGTGGAGCAGCCTTGGAGATATCAGCAGCATTCGCGGGCCCTGCAGCACTCGTCGTTTCCGCAGTTCGCCGACAGACTGTGACAGCCTGATCTGAGAAAAGCCCTGGTCCAGGAGCCTCAACGCGGCCAACACGGCAGTCTGCGCTGCCGGTCCGTCCGCAGTTTCCCACGCGACCTGCCTGAACAGTGCCAGCGTCCTGATCACTGCCAGCCGGTCCTGCCCCTCGGTGGAATCGATGCTGTGCGGGGCGCACACGATTCGGTCCCAGAGCCGGTCCAAGTGCGCCAGTTGCTGAGAGGGCTGCTGGCCAGGGTTGTTCTGAATATACTGCCCAAGGCGGTGAGCCGCTCGAGGAGATCCCTCGCACAAGGTTGCCAGCCAACTCGCACTATCCGGCGGGATGCCATAGCTCTTAAAAATGTCGGCGACTACAGCAGCTTCGAGCCCAGGCACGTCGATGACCTGAGCATTTGCATGTGCACTAGCAGGGTCAGCCACGTTGTCGGCGGTCACAAGCAGCATCTTAGTAGCCCGCCTTTTGAACAGTGCTGCCAGCTCATCCGCTGTATCCAAATCACATTCATCCGCGAACAGGATGATGGTGGTCGTCGGCGCCATCTGCCGCAAAGCCGTCATCGGCCCGCTCCCTAGAGCTTGCTCTGGATCCGGGCAGTACAGGACGCAGCCACTGAGTTGCGAGGCGCTCAGCGCCCGATACACGAGGTGGGTCTTGCCGGCACCGGCGTCGCCCAGTACACGCACGTGTTGGAACCCATTGATGCTGTCAGCCGCGCTTGTAATCTGTTCTGCAGCTCTGTCAAGCTCCCCTGTGCTCTGGTAAACGTCGATCTCGAGCTCGCAGGAGTCCGCCATAAACGACAGGTCATGGAAGACGGCGTCGTCATAGCCTTGTACGCTATTGAGCCGCATCGCGATGCCGGGTGCCAGCACCTTGATCGCCGAGCACAGCTGATTAGCCCGGATAATCCGCACCGCGACCTGGGCAAATGCCGGATCAATGGCCGCCATGAATTCGGTGATTTGGGTCGCGCCATGATCATCGGCGGTACCGACCAGATCGGAGCCGAAAAGAACAACAATGAAGGTGCCGCCCTTCTCGAAACAGCTCAGCACTCGCGCCTGGAGTTCCTCTTTCTTGCGCGGATGGTCGCCTCTCATGAACTTAGGCTGGACAAGCAAAGACCGAATGTCAGAGGCCGTCGAGGCGGAGAAACTCCCAGTTTTAATCTGGTAGCGGGTCAGACCTTCAGAGATCAAACCGGCTGGTAGTGCGGCCTCAGGCAGACCGGAGACCTCGGCATCAATGCCACCATCGGCGACAGTAATTGCTGCAGGGACGTCGACGCCGGTAACGGGAATGCCAGCCTGAACGGCCTCAACGACAAGAAGTTGCCGAAACAGTTCGACGGCCTGGCCAGCGTCGATCTTAGTCAGGTCATCGGTCCTGACGTCAAACGGTCCTACGGTGTCGGTCGGTAGAGCCATCAATGCTCCTCTGGTTAAGCATCGAGTATCCCATATGGCTCGTCCGCAACGGCATTGGGACGTTTGGCACTAAAACGGCCTCAAGGCCTCTTCTTAGCCAGAGACTCTCCACTGGTTCGGCGTTGGTCGTCGGATTGGCCGAGGTACTGCCGTTGGGCAATCGCTGCTGGCGATCACCTCAAGATCTTTGTCCTTCGGCCGTAGGAATCGGCAAAACCCTACACAACTGTTATCCATGATTTTCCTTACAACCGTAATCCCGCTCCTCCTCATTGGTTGCCATCTCATATGGCTGATCCTTGGCTGGGCTTGGATTGCCCGTTCGCCGCTTCGTATCGCGGTCGTCGGGCTGCTCACCTGTGCTTTGGGATTCTTTGTCCAGACGCAGATTCATCGTGCGGAAGCCCTTCCCGCATGGTTTTTGCAAAAGATTCCCGTTTTTTCAGTCGATCACGCCGTGCTCGAGTTTGTCGACAAGCTAGTCAACGTCGTGATCTACGCAACCGGCGGTGGAATTATTTCATCAGCGCTGTTCCTTCGAACACAAATGCGATTCGCGCAAGAACGGCGAGAGCAGATTGAAACTAGGGAGCACGCCAATCAAATGCTCATGGATCTTGAACGCCGTTTGAGCGCTCTGGAGGCCGAAGGCACTGATCAGGAGACTGACGATCTTCAGCGAAAACGTAGTGCCATCTTGAGGACCTGGCATCGGCACAAGGATGAACTCAAGAAGGCAAACTGCATCTTGAAGGCTATGGGAGAGTAATACCAAGTAGACCAGCGGAAAACCGGAGGACTTCTGGGGCGGTCGTGTGGTCAAACAAGCAGCGTTGAGGTTATTTGGTCGCGCCATCCCGAAGCTTCCGAAGTGCCCGCCCACGGAGTATTCTTTTTTTGCATAGGCAACACGGTTGCCAGCACCACTGAGAAAGAGGACGACGATGGACGGCTACGTGGCATTCGGTAGAGCACTGGCAGCTGAGCGAAACGCGCGCGAGTGGCAGAACTATGCTCGCAACTTGGAAACCCAAATCAGGCAGCTCAAAGCCAAACTGTCATCAACAGCCCAAGATCACCAACTGTCACGCGAAGTCTCGCGCCGGACAGCGGAGTTGTATCGAGAAGAGCAAGCGCGCGCGGCCGCGCTTGACGCTCTGCAGAATAAGCTTGCTATCGAACTGGCGAAATTCAGCCCAAACAATCCGCTAGTCCCCAGTCATTTCCGCACCATGATTGTGGAGAAGGCGGCCAAGGCCGGGCTCGCGCAGCAGCAGGTAAAGCTGAAACCTTGAGCCATCGTGACACCGAACAGCACTTCGGGACCGTCAATCACCTGTGACCGCAGCTTTCACATTCAGGTTCGAGGGTTGGGGTTATCTGGTCGCGCTTGGGTGAATTGGTCGCACCTGGACACTACGAAATCCGCTCTTCCGGAGCTAGCACCTGGCGCGTATGCTGGTTTCATGCTTCTACAACGAGATCAAACCATGCCTGCCGACAAGCTGGGCCGTTACATCACCAGCGACTTGTTCCTCAAGCGCGCTAACGAAGCCATTGCGAAGGCCGTGCGTGGCCTTGAGGCGCGGGGTATTCAGCCTTGCTATCTTGACCGGAAAACTGGCCTGATTGTTGGTCGCGATCGAACCTATCGCATCCAACTGCTAGACCCGGCCGTGCAGGCAGTCGTGCTGGAACTATTTGCGGACGGCAAGCACGGCGAGCTGATGGACAGACTTGTGGCGTTCGCCGCGACCGACCTCGGAGCGCACCAGGTCAACTACGCGACGCGTGCTGTTACCGGTCTCCTACTGCTGGCAAAGACAGCCATGCCTCGCGAAGCCGCACATTTTGTTCAAACGGTGCGTGAGCAGATAGCGGGAGTGCGGCCATACCCGGAGCTGGTCGAACTGGCCGAGCTGCTGATTGAAGCAAATGCGCGCAGCGATGACGTGCCCCGAGATCCGACCATCATCGATGATGCGCTGTTCTCACAGCGCATCGAGGCCATCACGCAGGCCCTCCGCCAATGACGAAGGCAGTATGACCGCCCCCCCTTCTACAGCGCCAGTGCTACGACGCCAATTGCGCCCACGACAAAGCCGGCTAAGGCGTACCACCAACGACTTTCCTTGATCGATTTGATACGCTCTTCCGCCGCCTGAGCCGCTTCGCGCTTGACCCGCGCCCGCTCATCGGCACCGGCCAACCACGTTCGCCACACACGATATCGGTCATTGATGACTTCTGCGCAGCGATCTGCCGACAGATCGCTCGCAGCTAGCTCATGGGCTACGCTCCAGGCCCACGCGAAGGCCTGTGGAGCGTTTGCGCCCTCCTCTTGAAGGTCGTACAGCTTGGCACGCTGCCAGAACGGTATCGAACCTGTGCCGGCGCGCAAATAAAGAACCAGCACCATCGCAAAGAACGCAGCGTTATGACCTTGGCCCGACAGGAGACGATGAGCCGCCTCATGCAGATAAATCGAGGTAATCAGCTCTGGTTGCGGCTCCCACTCGGCGCGCTCGACACAGCGCAGGTCGATGACCACCTCGCCGGATTCAGTGCAATCCGATGGAACACAAAACCCCAGCCAGGGAGACTCCCCCGCCCCCAACTGCTGACGCATTAGCAATATGGGAATCTCCCGCATGTTGATGCGCGCCAGCAACTCGCTCGACACCGCCTTTGCAAGCGCCGGAGGCGTGGCAACGTCTACTAGACGAAGTGCTCGAACCGAGGTCATGGGTCCCTTTTTTCCACTTACCGTCGGTTGATCAGGTAGAAGAGCTTTCTCGTCATGGGAGTAGCGATGCAGTACCCGTTGACCACCGTGTAATAGGTGGTCATCTCGTTGTAGAAAGCCTCGATCCTCGCGTTGTATTCCGCGACAAAAGACGCTGCCTCTGGATCGACCGCGATCAATTTCGCGGGCAATGGATCGTCTGGCGTAGCTGGTCCAGGTTGCACACCCCCCGCGGAGTTGGAAGGGATCGACAAATCGGGCTGGGCCGCTGCCAGGTTAGAGGCCACTAGGACGGCGGCTGCGATGGCGGCTTTCGCACTCATATGGCTACCTCTAGCCCCGTGCAAGCCTTGAGCATGCGGCGCGCGTCGAGCACGCCCCACAGATAACCTTGCGCCAGGGCCGTTGGTGCTTCCTGGATCAACTGCTCGAGGTCTGCAAGTGGGATTAGGAATGGATCTCTCAGCTCCAAAATCTGCGAAAGCTCGCTGTCGCGTGGAAGAGCGGAGATGGGGTGCAGCGATAGAATGGACACAGCCATGATTCACCTCTCAGTAGGTGAGTTGTGGTCAGGCTTGTTGGCCGGTGCCAGCCGACCGACAAGCCGCTTCGTAAAACGGATAGCGGTCAGCCCAACTTGCGCGCCAAATCGCTGGCACGCGCGTGGTAGTACCTCTTCAACATCTGGACCGTTTTGTGCCCCGTGACAGCGCTAAGCTCGAGAATGTTGGTCAACTTCTCCGCGATACGGCTGGTCGCCTCATGGCGGAGGTCATGAAAATGCAGGTCCTTGATTCCCGCCCGGTCGCAGGCGCGCGTGAAAGCTTTCTTCAGAGCATCGGGTGAAATCGGAAAAACGCGACCGCTGATGTGGCGAGGCCGAGTTGATAGCTCTGCGAGCGTGGAGACAGCCCGCGTTGAGAGCGGAACATCCCGTGCGTCGCCGTTCTTGGTGTCATGGAGCCGGACAAACCGGTCGGCAAGATGAACATCCGGCCACCGGAGGGAAAGAAGCTCCCCCCGACGCATTGCGGTTTCGAGAGCAAGGATGACCAGCGGGCGCACGTGTTCGTTGCGGCTTCCTCCGGCTTGGTAGAACCCAGCCTCCCCCCGCTTGCTTGCCGCCAATTCCGCCAGTAGGCGCTGCTCCTCGTCCCCCTGCAAACGTCTAGAGCGCGCCCTGTTCTCTTTCGGCCGGCGAATCTGCGAAACAGGGTTGATAGGAACGTAAATACCCCACTCTTTGCTCGCAAGACTGAGGGCGTGACTGATCAGCGTCAATTCACGGTTGACCGTCGATCCGGAGACCGCTTTCTGTTTTGCGCTGCCAGCGAGGCGTCTGTCGCGATAGTGCGACACGTTGACGCCGCTGAGCGCTGCGATCTTGACCTGCGCAATGGGGTCTTCCAGAAGCTTCTGGATTCGGAGCCGCTCAAGCGCCCCACCCTTTTTCTGGGGCGAGACTTCTCGGCCATACCTGGCGAGAACGTCACCTAGGGACGTGCGATTCGCCTCGGTGCGGTCAGAAAATGAGCCGCTGAGGATCTCTGATTCGATGCGGGCCGCCCAGGCCTCGGCATCTTTTCGACTGAGGAAGGTCTTGGACTGAAGTGGGAAGCCAGTTCGGCGAACAATCGCCTGATACTGGAAGTCGCCACGCTTGCGAATAGTTGGCACGGGTCACCTGGAAATGAAGGTGTGACAAATATGTGCCAACAATCCGACCAGGCGGGAGGACACTTAAGCGACATCTCGCTCAGTGACTGGTGCGGAAATGAGAAAGGGCCCGCAATTGCGGGCCCTTTCGACTGCTGGTGGGTGGTACAGGGATTGAACCTGTGACCCCTGCCGTGTGAAGGCAGTGCTCTACCGCTGAGCTAACCACCCGAATGCGGTGAAAACGAGATTATGACGAAAAGGCGCAGCCGTGTAAATACCCTGGCCGCACATTTTTTTGATCAGGCAGCCGGCGGCGCAGATTCCACAGCTTCGCGCGTCCAGACGGTCTTGCCGCCGCTGGCCTTGTCGATCTCCTTGAGCACGCCGGCGTGCGCTTCGGCCTCGGCTTCGGTCGCCAGCAGCACCGGCAATTGCAGCGCACTGAGGTCGACGGCAACGGCCTCGGCAGATGCGCCTTCGCCCGACTCCAGCATGTCGATCACCAGCGTGTTCTGGCCGCGCGTCATGGCCAGGTAGACCTCGGCCAGCAGTTCCGCATCCAGCAATGCGCCGTGCAGCGTACGGTGCGCGTTGCTCACGCCCAGACGGTCGCACAGCGCATCCAGAGAGTTGCGCTTGCCAGGGAACATCTGGCGCGCCTCGCGCAGCGTGTCGATGTGGCCCGACAGGTGCTCACGGAATGCTGGCAGGCCGAGACGCTGGAATTCCATATCCAGGAAGCCCAAGTCAAACGCCGCGTTGTGAATGATCGCCTCGGCGCCCTGCACGTAGTCGCGGATTTCGTTGACGATCTCGGCGAACTTCGGCTTGTCGGCCACGAACTCGTTGGTGATGCCGTGCACGGCCATCGCGCCCGCGTCGATCTCCCGCTCGGGGTTGATGTAGAAATGCAGGTTGCGGCCGGTCAGGCGGCGGTTGACCATCTCCACGCAGCCGATTTCGATCACGCGGTCGCCGGTGGCGGCATTCAGGCCGGTGGTTTCGGTATCGAGAATGATCTGTCGCATCGCGCGCTCCCCTACTCTGACTGGATTACTTGAAGACGACGGTCTTGTGGCCGTTGAGCAGNATGCGGTGTTCCGCATGCCATTTCACCGCGCGGGCCAGCGCCACGCATTCCACGTCGCGGCCGACTGCGGTGAGCTGCTCCGGGTCCATGCTGTGATCCACGCGCTCGATTTCCTGTTCGATGATCGGGCCTTCGTCCAAATCAGCCGT
>Ga0055538_1000378_pt1 | contig 18326 bp, 11 predicted proteins | sample AraplaCvi_mLB_r2_2_FD_55038 | JGI IMG/M metagenome (GOLD analysis project Ga0055538, IMG submission 55038) | Arabidopsis root microbial communities from North Carolina, USA - plate scrape CL_Cvi_mLB_r2 | ecosystem: Host-associated > Plants > Roots > Endosphere | place: USA: North Carolina | reverse complement strand
TGCCCGGAAAAAGCCGTTATGGATTGCCGGTAAGACCCCGCGTTTAAATTATGTTCATAACTCCGCTCCCAGTACATATCGTAATCGTATTCGCCAGCAAGCTCGGCTATCCGCTCATATACGGATTTTCCGGCCGGCAGGTTATCATCCATTGGCTCTGCTGCACCTGAAACGCTTCCCGGCTTCTCGACTTCGGACTCTTCTCCGCCAGAACCGCCTACCGGGCTGCGGCGGAGCTCCTGAAGGCATACGGCAGAGGACGACGGCAGATCGATAAATGCGGCATAGGCTCCATGCTTCTGCGCCCATTTCATTGCCTGATATTCCGGAGAATACACCGCAAAAGGCCAAAGTACGGTTCGTACCGGCACTTCTTCGGTAAATGCCAATATGGCAACCGGNGGCCTTGTCGTGGCATGGGCCAGATGCCGGATTTCCCCGCTTGCGTCAGACGGTCCTTCAATGAGGACGGCGGTGGGTCCGATCTCATCCAGAAAGTCTAATAAATGCTTCGCACCGGCGGGTGACAAGTGCCGAACNCCAAATACATGGATGCCGGCGGCATTCACTTGTTTATCTCCTTACATGCTTGATATAAGCCCCGCCACTCGGCACCGCGCTTTTTCATCACGTTGTCGAGATATTCCTTCCACACGAGCCGGTCCTTATCATCATCCTTCACGATCGCGCCTTGGAGTCCTGCTGCCAAATCCTCGTCGGTGAGCTCCCCGCTGCCAAAGCTGGCTGCCAGCGCCATGCTGTTGGTCAGGAGCGAAATCGCTTCAGCCGTCGAGATTACCCCGGCAGGAGACTTCACCTTTTCCTTTTTATCCAGGGTCATGCCGCTGCGCAGCTCGCGAAAGATGGTAACTACCTTAAGCAGGGCTTCATCTGCAGGAGCAGCAGCCTGAAGATCATAAGAGGAAGCAATCTCTGATACCCGTTTCTTTACGATATCGATTTCGGTTTCCAGATCCGCAGGAGCCGGAAGCACGATGATGTTGAAACGGCGCTTCAGCGCAGTCGACATCTCATTGACCCCGCGGTCTCTTGTATTCGCTGTAGCGATAATGGAGAAGCCCTTTCGGGCATTCATTTCTTTTCCGAGTTCAGGCACCGATATTGTCTTTTCGGACAAAATGGAGATGAGAGCATCCTGTACCTCCGAGGCGCAGCGGGAAATCTCTTCGAAACGGGCGATCCCGCCCGCTTCCATCGCCCGCATGATCGGGCTCTGCACCAGCGCTTCGGGGGTAGGGCCTTGGGCAAGCAGCATGGCGTAGTTCCAGGAATACCGCACATGTTCTTCGCTTGTTCCCGCCGTGCCCTGTACGACCAATCCGGAATTTCCATAGATTGCTGCCGCCAGATTTTCGGACAGCCAGGATTTGGCCGTGCCCGGTTCCCCGATCAATAACAGGGCGCGGTCGGTTACCAGGGTAGCGACCGCCATCTCGATCAGACGTTGGTTTCCGATATATTTAGGCGTGATTTCCGTCTTGCCGGCCTTTCCTCCGACGATGAATTTGAGTACGGATTGAGGGGACATCTGCCATCCGGCAGGAATTTTCCCGGTATCCTCCTTGCGCAGCGCTTCCAGCTCATGACGAAACAGTATTTCTGCGGGCTGACGCATGATATCTTCCAATTGCTCTTGACCTGCTCCCATGGTTCCACTCCTTAATTTTTATTGTTCTTTCATCTTGCGAAGGATATATCGAAGCTGATCCTNGGCGTTGTCCTTGTAGTTGCCCAGCACCGCATGGACGCGGTCATGATACTCTGCNGGCAACCGGCACAACTGCGAGAATATAAAAGGCTCGATCATGTGGCAGTCCTGATTTCGCTTATCCTCAAGAGCGGCCACAACAGCTTCAAACAGCTCTTCATCTTTTATGCCGGTACGAACAAGACCCATAATAATCAGATTGGCAAACCGGTTGCGGAATTCCGGCGAATTCTGCAGCTTTGCCAGCAAATACGATTCGGCTTTCCGATGTCCCCGGCGGGCGAACGCGCTGACCAGCGCCAACTCATCCTGCTCGATCAACANCTCCAGCCATCTGTCATCCCAGCTCGCCAGCAGCTGNTCTTGCGNGAGCATCTCCACGTAATACGTGTAGCTCTCCTTGCCCGCAAACGGCATTACTTCCTCATAAGGCTTATACTGCCTGCGGATTACCAGATCTGATAGGGTATCCAAAAGCTTTTTCCGCTCCTTGGCCGCATTGCTGAGCGGCGACGAGGCAAAGCCTTGTAACAGAACGTCCTTGTATTGTTCATATACGCGTTCAGGCGGGAGCACGCGCGTTGCTTTTTGGAATACCTCGCGGACATAAGAGCCGCTGTGNCTATATTGCTCTATATCATTCTCCGCATTTTGGCGCAGCAGTTCCCTGGCTTCCNCGGAATCCACNCGATTCATGTAGATGACCGCTTCATTCATCAGATAGGTCCAGCCCAAAGACTTGATGTATAAGTCATACTGCTGAAGCACGTTCCGGTACAGCTCCTCGAGCTCCGGATTTTGTTTGTCGTGCAATGCCCACAAACAGCGTTTCACCTTGATCCAGCTCTCCTCCAGCTTTTGCTTGTCGCCTAGAGATTCGGAAACCGATTGAAGCTCCGCCGACAAGTCTCGTACAAGCCAATCCGTCAACAGGGCGGAACGGCATCTGCCTAAGGCAGGATTCACCAGCTCTTTGTCTTTTCCTTGGGCGGCTTCATACAACCGCCCCACGGCTTGATCGGAACCGTTCTCGGCCAGCGCGCCGTAGGCCGCTTCGCGGATNACCTTCTTCTTGCTCCTGCTCCATTCCATCAGATCCGCTTCAAACTCTTCGTAAGGCGCAAGCAGTTTGATCGCCATGCACCGCACCTCGTCGCTGCCGATCTCGGCAGCTTGGCGGATCAGCTCCAGCGCTTCCTTCCCGCCTGTTGCCGCCATCACCTTCAGCTTGCGTGATTCCGGCCTTCCGCCCGCCGGATTAAAGTTTTCCATCAGGAACGGAACGATTTCCGGGCCGTACGCCGGCAGTATCTCATTGGCCGCCAGCTCGCCAATCTCGACGTAGGGGTCATTCAACGCTTCGATTGCAAGGTATACCAGACGGAAATCTTGGAACACCCCTTCCTTCCGCGCTTCTTCTATGATCTCGTAACGGCCGCTGCCCGTCGTGGTCAGGGCCGTCTGTACTGCTGAAAGCTTGCGGTATGATAAATGGGATGACAGCGAAACCGGATGATGGTCTGCCTGAAACAGTTCTCCCTCGGGTGCTGTCGTTCCTAGCGTATGCAGCACGGAGCTCAGCAGCTGGTTTAAATCCTGAAGCAGCTGTGCGGACTGGTTCTCCTTCTTGGAATCCGGCTCGATCAAGGCAAGGATTCCTTCGCCCAATCGTTTGAACACGGGAGCGCGTTCTCCCAGCTGTTGAAACTGCGGCAGCAGCCGCTTCAAGCGGAAATCGCCTGCCGCCAGCTCGCTGCCGGCGATATATAAACGCCTAACCTCTTGGTTAAGCTCCTGCAGTAATGCCGTACTCATGTTCGCTTTCCTCCTTCGTTACCCTGCTTAGTACAATAGCCGGATGATTTCGTTCGTCGTAATGATGCTTAGCGGCTGTGCCCAGAGACGGCCCGTCGCAAGGTTGTGCTCAAACATAACCAGCATGGATACGCCGCTCAGCTTCTCCTCCGGCAAATACCGCAGCATCGGCACGGTTGGTTCCATATACACATCGGCCAGCCCGATCGACTGCCCGGATTCATCCGTAATGGCATATTGCCCTTCCGCGTTCCGGCCGATCCCGGATACATGCAGCAGCATGACGGGGTTGCTGTCGCTAAGCGGATTCTTGAGCTGGTTCTTCACCTTTTTAACGGCTTCAGCATATGAACCTGCCGCATGGTTGCGAATCCANTCCAGATCCTCTTCCGTTACCGGACTTGACGTCATCTCTTCAAAGCGAACACGCCGGTTCATATCTCCCGGGTAGCGATACANTGCAGGGACATGGGCTTTATCAAAGAAGCTGTCTTCTTCCCGCATCNGCTTGGCGGCTTTGTAAGGNCGGTACTGGATCGTCCGGTGAATTTCGCCGCTGTCCTTCTGGATCCANTATCCGGTATCCACATGCTCCAGCCGCGCATCGTCGGCATAACTCANAAATGAAAGCTGCACCAGCTCTGCTCCTTCGCTCACTAACCCATAGCTCTGCAGCTCGGTCAGCTGCCATGCATGCCCCAGCCATTCCTCTATCGTCGACNCGTGGTCCAGCCTCATATCCGGATCCTCAAGTTTTGCGGTCAGNTACTGTCTGCCCTTCTTGATCATGGCGTTCATGACGGCAAGCTGCCCCACCGCATATGTATAAGCTTTCTCCTGGTCTTCGGATGACAGAACCAGCGCCAAGCGGCGGAGTTCCGTCTGAGCACCCGATAAGTAATAATTGCCCATCTGCTTCACATGCTCCTGGATCCGCTTATGTTCTTTTTTGTCCAATGTCCCGAGTCCGTTCCGGATCAACGAGTGTATAAGCTTTTCCAGAACATCCAGGCCTTCCAGCTGCGCATGGAGTTTCTTTTTTAACGCCGATTTGTTCACCTTCTTCGGTTTGGGTGCTGCTCCTTCGGCTGCTTCTTTGAGCTTGCGCTCTTCCCGCTTCTCCGCCTTCTCCCGCTTGGCGGCCAAATCCTCCGGCACCTTTGCGGGGGTAAACGACGCTCCGCCTGCATAAGCATATAGCAGTCCAAGCACATGTTTACACGGAAACTGCCGGCTCGGGCAGGTACACCGCATGACCGGCTTCTCCGGCACCGCAAAATCGGCGGACGGCTGGTAATCGGAACTTCCGCTGCCGGCACAGGTGCCGAACAACACGGCTTGATCCTCGGAATGGTGCAGCTTGAGGAAACGTCCTTTTTTTACTAGACCTTGCCCGTTCTTAATGGCCGCGCTATTCGGTGCCTGCGAATCGATCCATGTCTCTGTAATCTCAACCAAACTTATACCCTCCTAAATCAAATCGCTGCGCTCAAAAACAGCAATCATATCCATTACGTTTAATCATATCGAATCTTCGCCCTGCTCCCTACCCTTCTAAAGACCTATTTAAGAACACCCATTCCTATTTAATCCATCATCNTCCTCCTTAAATGGAACATATTGTTATACTATGCTGCCGTTAAAATAAAAAAGAGCCGGCTTAGCCGGTTCTTCGAAATTAGCTATTGTTAGTCTTTTCGCGCTTGATACCGCCCTGTTCGAATCTCGAGAATATACGATTCAGGGTGGGGCATGCCGGACTCCAACGCGTCCTGCACGGCTTGTTCGATCGGGTACGGCACACGGATGCATTGGATGTTTAACGGCGCGGGATCTTCGCTTCCATAGACCCCCTCCAGAATGACGTAAGACGCCTCGGGCATTTCAAGTGGATTGCCGACGCTGCCGGTATTAAACAGCGTTCTCCCGTCCAGATGCTGNTGATAGGCATTATGGATATCGCCGTAACCGGCGACGTCCGCAATTCTCGGGCTGCCGCACAGCGGNGAGCTGTGAAACAAGGTAGCCCGCTTCTCCTGGTCATCCCAGGGCTGGATCCGTTCGTACACGCTTCGCGGCGAAGCATGAAACAGCCGGACCCATTTACCGCTCATCATGAATTCTATGACATAAGGGAGGCCGGCAAGATATTGCAGCCTCTCGCTTCCGAGTCTATGCTGATGCCATAGCAGCGACGGATCATCGGTCTCATTGCCTATGAAGTCGTCCCAATTCCCCTTAATNACCTGCTGGCAATGGGTTCGTACCATATCCACCGCCACATCGCCGTGCGGGCCCTTGCCGATCAAGTCGCCCAGGCAATAGATGGTTTCNATTCCGCGGCGTTGGATATCCCTAAGAACTGCCTCCAGTGCAGGGATATTTCCGTGTATGTCGGAGATTAATGCAAATTGCGCCATCAGCCGGCCTCCAAACTTTGTTTATTTCGGTTTGCTATGGTTATGGCGGAGTTGCTTNTCGTATATTCATCCTATGTCTCTTTTTAGCCAGGGATGAACCCGTTCAGCGATTCACGCCGTGCCCCAAAATCAGGTCTTTGGATTTACCAATCCAGCACTTCATTTTCCATACAATATTAACTTATAATGAAAATAGTTTGAAGCTATTCTATAAGAAAGTCANAGGAAGGAGGTTATGCCGTTCCATGCATTGCCGTCCGGAAGCGTTCGGGCACGCGATGCGTGTTTNAACTACATCGGCAGTACATAACGTGCATTGGAAGGAGGCAATTATACGCCGGAACGTGCCAAATCCTTATTTTGGATGTTTTAATTTTTAGTCTATTGTATTAAGGTAATCATATATTTTTACTCACGCAAGCTTGGTAACTGAATAAGATTTAAGCATCACCGACTTCACCACGTTAGGAGGCTGACGATAGTGAATACACGCAGGATGGTTAGCTTAGGGTTACTGATTCTTGTCTTGATCATCAGCGGTTGTACGGGAAATGCTTCAACCGAAAAAACGAAAACGCTTACACTTTGGTATTGGAACCGAAGCCTGGACGATGAGCTGATTAAGTCTGTTGAAAAGGAGTTTCCGGGTATCCGCATCGACGCGCAAAAAATCGGAGGCGACTTCAAATCGAAATTAAAAACAACGCTGGCCGCCGGCTCCGGAGGGCCGGACATCGTCGCTTTTAACGACTGGGTGGCGGAGCTGTTTACGAGTTCAGATCGCTTCTACGATCTGTATGAGCTTGGCGCCAAAGAAATCGAACCGGATTTCCTGGATTGGAAATGGAAGCTCGGCGTTACTCCGGAAGGCGCCATGATCGCCCTGCCGATCGATACGGGGCCAACGGCTTTATACTACAGAGCGGATTTGTTCGAGGAAGCCGGACTTCCAACCGAACCGGAAGATGTCCACGAGCAGCTTGGCACCTGGGATCAATATTTCGAGGCCGGACAGAAGCTGCAGGAGCACTTTGATCAAAAAGTGAAAATGCTCGATAACATCACGAACATTTATACCCAATTTAATGCCCAATCCGATCGCATCTATTTTGCCGAGGATGGAAATTTCATCGGCGAGTCTGCGGAATCTTCGATCAAGACGGCCTGGGATACGGCGGTAAAGGCCTCCCAAATGAAGCTGAGCGCCAACGTCAACACTTCTTCCTCAGAGTGGAATGCCGCCATGAACAACGGGCGGGTCGCTTCCTTTGTCGGTGCGGTCTGGATGAAGGAAATATTAATGCAGGCGGCGCCGGACACCACCGGCAAATGGAGGGTAGCCCGTGCACCTGGCGGTGACGGCAACAACGGCGGTTCCTTCCTNGCCATTATGAAGACAAGTAANTATCCGCAGGAAGCATTTGATGTCATGAAATACATTCAGAACCCGGAAAATCAGGTTCAGTCCTTTAAGAAGATCAACCTCTTCCCTTCCGCCAAGGACGCACTGGATGCACCCGTCATGAAAGAACCTGAAGAATTCTTCGGAAATCAGGCGACGGGCGAGGTGTTCTCGGAATCTGCACGAAACGTTAAGCCGGCTTATTTCGGCGGGAAGTTCGCGAATGTCAACGGCATTGTCAATCGAGAGCTGTCCTCGGTTGCCCTTCAGGGCAAAAATCCCGATAAAGCCTGGGCTGACGCGCTGGCCAGGGTCAAAAAAGAACTGCTGCGCTGACCAAGGTTCTTGTTTTGCGAGGTATGGCTTTCCGATTGTTAGGAGTACTTAAATACCAACCGNTACAGGAGGTACAGTACGATGGATAATCCNATGCTGAATCGCACGCCCGTGGAACAGAAGCCTGTTCCCAAGCATCCGAAATCCCAAGACCGACTGTCTGCACAGATNTGGAAGCACCGCAAAGAATATTTGGCGATATCCCCTTTTTACATTCTATTTGCCATCTTCGGGCTGTTNCCGATCGCCTTTTCCATGTTCCTGTCCTTTCAAAAATGGGACGGCATCGGCGAGATGACCTATAACGGTCTCAATAACTATCAATTCATGCTGACCGATCCGGAATTTTGGAGAGCCGTTGGCAATACNCTGCTGATCTGGATTTACTCCACGATACCGATGCTGTTCATCGCGCTGGTCGTGGCTTTCCTGCTAAATGCATCGTTTGTCCGTTTCCNCACCTTCTTTCGCATCGGNTATTTCCTGCCNAACGTCACCTCGCTTGTTGCGGTTGCCATCGTGTTCGGCACGGTNTTCTCGAACAACTACGGTCTNCTCAACTATATGTTGTCCTTGCTCGGCCTCAACTCCGTCGAATGGTTGAATAANACGTGGGGCATTCAGTTAGCCATNTCGGTCATGGTTATATGGAGATGGGCGGGATATAACGCCATCATCTATCTTGCCGGGCTGCAGAGCATCCCGACGGTTCTGTACGAGGCAGCCAAGATCGACGGAGCCACCGGCATTCAATCCTTTTTCAGAATCACCATTCCCAATCTAAGGCCCATCATTCTCTTTACGGTCATTACGTCAACCATCGGCGGCATGCAGATCTTCACCGAGCCGCAAGTGCTGGTCGGCAATGACGGCGGCGTAAGCGGCGGCGGGATGACCATCGTCCTCTACCTGTACCGCGAAGCCTTCGTGAACAACTATTTCGGATATGGCGCTGCCGTCGGCTGGGGCATGTTCCTGCTCATCGCCCTCTTTTCCATCGTGAACTGGAAAATGGTGCAGGGCAGTCCTTCCAATGACTGAAAATGGGGGTGAATCGTATGTTCAAATGGAAATCCATTCTGCTGCACATCGGATTGATCGCCGGATTGATCTTATCCATTTTTCCCTTCTACTGGCTGCTTGTGATGGCGACGCGCACCACTTCGGATATCTACAGCTTTCCTCCGAAACTATGGTTCGGTCCGCACTTGCTGGATAACGTGTCGAGGGTGCTGAGCAGCATCGACTTCTTCGGCGCCTTCTGGAATACCCTGTTCGTCGCTTCCGCTTGTACGCTGCTGGTCTTATTCTTCGATTCCCTGGCCGGATTCACGTTCGCCAAATTCCAGTTCCCGGGCAAAAAATGGCTGTTTGTCCTGCTGCTTGCCACCATGATGGCGCCCGCACAATTATCCTTGGTGCCTTCGTTTGTCATTATGGCAGAATTCGGATGGGTGGGCACCTACAAGGCCCTGATCATACCGGGAATGGTCAACGCTTTCGGAATCTTCTGGATCAGGCAGTATGCACAGGAATCGGTGCCTTCGGAGCTTCTCGATGCCGGTAAAATCGACGGCTGCGGTTTCTTCCGCCTCTATTGGAACATATCGCTGCCGATTCTGCGGCCCGCTTTATCGTTCTTGGCCGCCTTCACGTTCATTGGGGTATGGAACGACTATCTGTGGCCGCTCATCATTCTAAATGATGAGAACAAGTTCACCTTGCAGGTTGCGTTATCATCATTAAACGGAATATATACCACCGACTATTCGATGGTCATTGCCGGCACGCTGCTCGCCGTCATCCCGCTGATCGTCATGTTCTTGTTCATCAGCAAGCAATTCATTTCCGATATCGCCGCAGGCGCGATTAAGAGTTAACGGCAAAGGAGCTGCCTCCAGGTGTTATGCCTGGCAGGCAGCTCCTTTCTATATTCCGGTCCATGACGTACGCGCTATGGCACCATGACCAGCTGTTCATTTTCTTTCGTCCCTGCCTCTTCTGCCGAATCGGCTGTCTCCTCCCTTTTCAATTCTGCCGTTTCATCCAGCTTTTTGCGTCCCATTAAAGTTGCTGCCAGAAGCGCTAACGCTGCTGGAACGATAGCCCAGGCAAACGTAGCCGCGATGGAGGAAGCGAGCGTGTCCGAGATCGGCTTGAGCAGGTCGGACGGAATCCATGATCTCGTCTCCGGTGCCAATAAGATGTGAGGATCCTTCAGATCGAATCCTTCAGGAAGCCCAGCGGTGTTCATCACGCCCGATCCCGATGTTAAGGAACCGGTGAAGGATCGGCTCTGNATCAACCCGAACACCGTAATGCCAATGGTCATTCCAAGCGACCGCGTGAANTTGAAGGTCGANCTCGCCATCCCGCGCTGTTTATAGGATAAGCCATGCATGACCGCCGTTCCCAGCACGGAGAACGATCCGNCGATGCCAAGCCCGATCAGAACCATGTACAGGGTAACGATGAACCTGCTGGATTCCGCAGTTAACGTCGAAGCGAGCACCATCCCTCCCGTAAACAGGATCAGCGTCGGGATCATGATGCTGCGATACGAGNTTTTACTCATCAGAAAACCGCTGACCGTCGCCGTGACGACCGAGCCCACCATCATCGGCAGCAGGACCAGCCCCGAGTTCGTNGCNCTTCCGCCGAGCACGCCTTGTATGAAGATCGGAATATAAACGGAAGCCACGATGAAGGCGCCTCCGCTAAACAAGCCGCACAGCACGCTTGAGGTATAGAGTTTGTTCTTGAATAAATGAAACGAGATGATCGGCTCCTCCGCCCTTCTCTCGGCAAGCACGAAGAGCACAAGCATGACGGCGGCAGCGCCAAACAAAGCCAGGATGACCCAGGAATCCCATGCCCATTGCTTCCCTCCAAGCTCAAGCGCGAACATGAAACAGATCACGCCCGCAAGGAGCGTGGTTGCTCCCTTCCAATCGATCGGCTGTTTGGAACGTTCATGCGATTCCTTATAGAATACCGTCACCATCAGGAAGGCCACGATGCCGATCGGCAAATTAATATAGAATATCCATTGCCAGGTAATATGATCCGTAATATAAGCGCCGCGAGCGGCCCGAAAATGCTGGATAATCCAAAGACGGCTCCGAACAAACCGGTGAGCTTTCCGCGCTTCTCCAGCGGCACGGTGTCGAACATGATCGCGAAGCAATCGGGATGAGGGCTCCGCCCCCTACGCCTTGCACGGCCCGATACAGCGCCAGCTCTGTGATGGAGCTTGCCGTACCGCACAGCACGGAGCCCAGCATGAATACAATCATCCCGAACACAAAGAATTTTTTGCGTCCATACATATCGGATAGTTTGCCGAAGATCGGCATCCCCGCAAGCTCGGCAACCATATACGCGGAGGTCACCCATACGAAATGATCAAGTCCTCCGAGTTCCCCGACGATGTTTCCCATGGCGGTCGCTACGATCGTATTGTCCATGGAGGCCATCAAGATGCCGAGCAGCAGGCCGGCAAGCACGATGGGCAGTTTGTTGTTGTTGGCTGTTTGTGTCTTCAAGTTCTCACACACTCCTTCTAAGTAGGTTTCCTTAGTACTGCAGTCATTGTAATTCGAAAAGTATGACAGATGACTGTCACACTTTTGTCCCCGATTCCGTTATTTTTTATCAAACGCTCTTATTCAAGTAGCCTAATGGCTTTATGTTCGCATGCGGGGTAGCGTATAATCGGTTTATCTTAGCTCATGCCAAGGAGGTCATGTGATATGAGGATCAGTGAATTATCGCAGCGCAGCCAGGTCAGCGCACGCTCGATCCGGCACTATGAACAAAAAGGCCTGCTCGAAGCAGACAGACTCGATAATGATTACCGCCATTTTAACGCGTCCGCCATCGAACGGGTCAAAATGATCCAATTGTACTTAAAGCTGGGTTTGACCACGGATCAAATTCGCATATTGTTTCGCGGGGAAGTCGCTTCGCCGGACGATTATGAATATTGCGAAGAAATGCTTTCCTTTTATGAGGACAAATTAAGCAGCGTGGACAGTCAGATTGCAGCGCTCCATGAATTGAAACGCCTGCTGGAAAGGCAAATCTCCCGGACCCTTGGCAAAAAGAAGAGTCAGCAGCAACCCTCCGCAACGTGATAGAATGAAGTGTACATCTGAAATGGAGGATATCTACATATGGACAATTTCGAGAANAATCTGGAGAAATACGCGGAGCTGGTCGTGAAGGTTGGCGTAAACGTTCAACCGGGCCAAGTGCTGATCGTCAATGCTCCAATCGAGACCCTAGAGTTGACACGCCGCATCGTGGCCAAAGCATATGATGCAGGCGCCAAATATGTGCAAGTCGACTGGGAAGACGAAAAAATCACCCGAATCCGCTATGAGAAGGCACCGGAAGACTCCTTCCATTATTATCCGCAGTGGCAGGCCGATGCCATGCAGCAGCTCGCTGAAGGCGGAGGAGCCATTCTGCGCATTAAGGTTCCGGATCCCGAGCTGTTCCGCGGCATTGATTCGGTAAAAGTATCTACAGCCGTTAAGGCTGCTGCCGTGGCTAACGAAAAATATCAGGTATACGTACGCAACAATAAGATCAGCTGGTCGCTGATTAAGGCGCCTACCCGAGCCTGGGCCGATAAAGTATTCCCGGACCTCCCCGAAGAAGAGCGCATCCAAGCGATGTGGGATGCCGTTTTCCTGATGAATCGGGTAGGCAGCGAAGATCCGGTAGCTGCGTGGCGGGATCATATCGCCGGACTGAAGCTGCGCCAGAACCACATGAATGCCAAACGCTACAAGAGTTTCCACTATCGTGCGCCGGGAACGGACCTGCGCGTCGACATGCCGGAAGGTTACCTCTGGCTCGGCGGCGGCGACGAGAATGAGGCCGGGGTGTATTTCGTAGCGAATATGCCCACCGAAGAAATCTATACGATGCCTCACCGCACGGGCGTGAACGGGACCGTAACCAGCACCCTTCCGCTGAATCTGAACGGCCGCCTGGTGGAAGGCATGAAGCTCACGTTCAAGGACGGCAAGGTTGTCGCATATGAAGCCGAATCTGGACGGGAGCATCTCACGACGCTGTTGGAAACGGATGAGGGCGCCTCGTATCTTGGAGAGATGGCACTCGTGCCGCATGATTCGCCGATATCCCAGCTAAACCGCGTCTTCTATAACACCGGNATCGATGAGAACGCCTCCTGCCACTTTGCGCTGGGAAGCGCCTATCCCGTGAATATCGAAGGCGGCACCAAGATGAGCAAGGAAGAACTGCTGGCTCGCGGAGCCAATGTCAGTCTGACGCATGTCGATTTCATGATCGGTTCCGCTGAACTGGACATTGACGGCGTGCTGGCGGACGGTACGATTGAATCCGTATTCCGCGGTGGACGGTGGGTCTAAAGTTCGTTTAGGTAAATTGGGGCTCCCAGCGTGCCGTTTGGCCTCACCGGCGGGCAACCCCTTTAAGCCTTCAACTGTAAAAAAGGCGGACATGGAGCAATTGCTCCATGTCCGCCTTTTTCTATGTTCTACATTTGTATGGTTACTTACTCTGCATGCTCCAGCATCCGAAGTATCATCATGACCGCTTCCGCACGGGTCGCAGATTCCTGAGGAGCAAACCGGTTACCCGAACGTCCGTTCACGATGCCGGCCGCGGCCGCGGCTGCGACTTCCTTCTCTGCCCAAGCCGGAATATTCTGCTGATCGCGGAAGTCCGTTCCGGTACCTGGCTGGGTAAGGCCTAGGTAGCGTGCGATCATTACCGCCATTTCCGCACGGTTAACGGATTCATTCGGTTTGAATGTCCTGTCTTGATATCCTTTCACGATGTCTTCGGATACGGCCCATTGAATCGCTTCCAGCGCCCAGGATCCGATGGAGGAGCTGTCCTTGAAGCTCAGTTTCTCAGATCTCGCTTGACCTTTCAGTGCTTTGGCCATCATCACCATAAATTCGGCACGCGTGACCTGACGGTCCGGTTTGAAGGTCTGATCCGGATAGCCGCCAACGATGCCGAGCGAAACCGCCTGCTCAATCGCGGATAAAGCCCAATGTCCGCGGATGTCGGTTAACAGCACCGGCTGGGGCTCCGGCTTCGGTTCTTCTGTCCCTGCTTTCGCCTTACGGTGTATGGTTAATTGATAGGTTTTGGTCGCACCATTCTCGGCCCGAACCACCAGCTTCAGGACGTTATTCCCTTCCTTCAGCTTGATGACATGATCATTCTTCAGAGGCTCTCCTTCCAGAAGGACAGCGGCCTTGCCATGCGCAGCCCCAACGCGGAGCTGCACGGATTCCGCATCCGTTTCAAGCCGGTACTCCGTCGTGCTTTCGTTGAACGCAGGGGTTAATGCAGCCGCTACGCCGCCAATGATGACTTCCAGCGCTTTTAATTGATTATTTCCGGACAATGGGACTCCACCGCCAGAGGATTCCGATCCCGATCCCGATGACGAAGGATTCTCGGATGAAGGGATCACCGACGCGTTATAGGCGCGGATCGCCGCTTGCAGTGCGGTCATTGCGTCCTTGACATCCTTCGCAGTTGCATGGTCCTGCTGCGCTATGGCGCTGGCGTTTGCAATCGCGTCACGGAGCGCTGACCTTGCGCCTGCCGGATACTGCCCTGGCGATGAGCCTTCCCGTGTTTCGTCGAGCCTTTGCTGCGCCGAGGCGATTAATCCGATTAACTCGCTCTTGTCCACTCCTGCAGCCGAAGTCGTGACCGAGTTATGAAGTCCCACGCTCTCGCCAGCAGCGTTATAAGCTTTTACGGTAAAATGATAACGCGTATCCGGCGTAAGTCCGACTGCGGTATGCGAATACACATCGCGGGTTACGGTAACCACCGGTTCCTCCCGGCCTTTCAAATATACGCGATATCCATCCACGCCATCACTTGCAGCCGCCTCCGGCCAGCTCATGGTTACACGGCTCGATGTGATCTCCGAAAATTCCAGCTCCCCGGGCGTCCATACCGGCGCACCCGGAACGTCTACAGCACTCGTGATCACCGTTAAGATCTCGCTTGGTGGCGATTCCGCTCCATGCTGATCCGAGGCGGTTACTTTGAATTCGTACGGCGTATCCGGCGTAAGCCCTGTCGCTTCGTATACGCTGTCCGTAACGGTGGCCACTTGCTGTCCGTCCTGATACACATGATAGCTCACGACTTGCTGGTCCGGACGGTTCACAGGATCCCAGCCGATTTGAACCGAGGACGACGTGACCTGAAGTGCTTTCAGATTGGTTGGGGCCGCGAGACCCCCTTCATCCGTTGTGAATGTCCATACGTCCGATACCGTTCTTCCCCCGAATTCATCTTGGGCGACGGCATACCAGGAATAGGTTCCATTGGATAACAGTCCTGCCCACGGCTGAGTAACCTCCGTGCCGCTCGCTGCCTTTTGCGGCGTACCGATGGCCTCTCCTCTCAGATGATTCACCTGGATCGAATCGGTGGCTACCCGCTTCAGTTTCGGCTCAAGATCCAGGTTCATCGTAAATTCATCAACGCCCGGATTCGTATAATAATTGTACTTATCCAAGTAAGGAGAGTACGTATTCACGTAAATCTGATTGCTTTCCTTATCAAAATGCAGCAGTCTCAAATATCCGCTGCCGCCGTCCGCATGTCCTTGATAGTCCGCCAGCATCTGATACACGGTTCGGTCCGTATTGCCGTCACCGTCATCGTCCAATTCGTTCTTAAGCAGGCTGGCTCCCGTGTAATGGCCGCTCAATACGGCAACCACGTTCGGATTAGGGACGACGACTTCCTTGTACAACTTGTTGCCTACGACGGAACGCGTTCCGTTCGCGAGCATGTAATCATGGAAATTCAGGAATGCGATACGATCCGGATATTCAGCCAGAACCTCGTTCATCCACTTGATATCCTCGTCTTCGACGCCCCATCCCATATACATCATGATGAAGTCGTTGCCTTCGACGGAGACCAGATCGTAATGTCCCCGGTTGTTCTTGTAGGAGCCTCCGTAATAGGGCTGATCCTTATAACGGTCTTCCCCGAAATATTGACCGTAGGTCGTGTAATCCCAATCGTAGCTGCCCACGTCATGATTCCCGGCAAGCACGCCGTGCGGCAGCTTGGCATCCTCCAGCATGTTCATGTAACCATCGGCACGTTTCCATTGGTATTCGGCTGTTGGATCATTCACGATATCACCGGTATGGAACAAATATTTGATGTTCATCTCATCGATGGAATCAACGATCCATTCGAACTGCTTTTGCTGAATATGCGGATAGAGCTCCGTCAAGAACTGCGTATCGGATACCCACACAAAGGTGTAATCATAATCCCCTCGGGAAGGAATTTCATCCTGTACGATCACATCGNCTTTGTTGTTCTGTACATAGTCCGCTGCCGTCAGTTCGCCTCGAAGCGTAAAATCATCTTCAGACTGGGCAATATGCTTGGTTATTTCCGTCCATTTGCTCAGCTTGTGGTTCCACGCATACATCGTGACCTTGCGGCCGGACATCGTGTGTCCTTCCCAAGTGACTTCGACGCTGTCGCCAGGCTCGACGGCATGCTCCAGCTCTGCCTCGAACCGGATGTAAGGGAATTTAGACGTTGAATCTACGGTGACATATTCATCGTTGGATTCGGATACCCGCTTCAATTCCTCTTCGGTCAGCACAGTTTCGCCCGCAGGGAATCTGTCCTTTGGCGGTTCTTCGTCCGAAGCGTTCTTGGACAATTTCACATGATCCCCGCTTAAAGCATGATACGAATAAGCCTGATGGAAGGAGACCTCGAGCTCGTCATCCGATGGATCGCTGACTTGAACCTTCAGTTCCGGCGACAGCCCGGTGCCGCGCTCCTTATCTGCCGGCGACACCAATACAGGTTTATTCGGATGCTCCTGAACCGTGTGAAACGTCACGGTTCGTTCGGAGAGGTTGCCGATCTTGTCCACTGCGCGAATTTCCAGCTTATGATCGCCTGGTTCAAGCTCGGCCGAGGAAGTATTGTACGGCAACTGGATGGCGCGTCCATCGAGCGTAACCTCGACCCGCTCTAGGCCCGATACGCGATCCGTGGCGGTCACATCGATCGGGATGCCGCCCTTGTAACTCTTGCCCTCTTCAACGGTTGCGCTAATTTCCGGTCCGTGGTTATCTACCTGAACATCGGCAGCTGCTTCAGACTGACCTTTGACCTTCAATTGAATGGAATACGTTCCGTCCGAGACGGCCGAGGTATCCCATGTGTAGGACAATGCATTTACTTTTTCGGCAGGAATGTCGAATTGAAAAGCTACGAAAGGCAGGAAACGTCCATCGTCGCCAAGGTCATGGATCCGTGCGGGATCGCTGTATTGCGGATCCCGGATTTCCGTTCCGTCACCCAGGAGCAGCCGCACGTTGCGNGCATTGAAATCATCCATATTACCCGTCGGCTTGTCGTCCTCGAAATAGGTCTTCTCGTTATCACCGGCCCGAAGGGTAATTTCGTTCGATCCGCTTGTCAGCCACTGCGGTTCGATCGGGACCACGATGGTTTGATAACCGTCAATGTTCGCCTCCGTCTCGAAAAGAACCTCCTTGCCGATGGTTACCGTGTTGATTCCATCGTCAATGCCGTCGCCTTCAAATATAAAATAGGCGGAATGCTCCATGGCGGGAGTGCCTTGAACCGGCGTTCCGTCCACTTGAAGGTCCAAATCGGAAGGCCCAGCCCCATCAGCTGCACCCCGAATATAAGTGATGCCCGTAACCGTTTGTTGATCTTTAACGTTCAGGCTCGCGCTTGCGCCGCTGCCCGTGAGATCAACCTCATATTTAGGGCTCTCCACTTTCTTAAACGTGTTGGACACCGTGAAGAAATACTCCAGCTTGGNATGTCCCAGCAGCTCCAGATAAGGTATCGTATGATGATAGCCTTGCTGTCCTTCCTGAAGCTGTACGACCTTGTAATCGTTCTGTCCGTCGACACGATAAGATAACGCGAGCGATGTCACCATGCGGTCATCGTGCGCTTCCGCGGCGATTTCCAGATTGTCTCCCGGCTCCACGTTCGTGGTTGTCGTCCGATTGACAACGGACGGCTCTTTGGTCACGTCGATATGTACCGGCATCGCGGGAACTTCCGAGTGCGCGAGCGAACCCGGCGTAGCCTTATGCTCCAGCTGGGAGATCCGTTGCATTTTTAGACTGCCGTCTTCGGGATATTTATAGAAGATTCCCTGATCGGGACCGTTATGAACTTCACCGTCGTTGTAAAACGCGGACACGACCGGGCGGCCGGTGTTCGTTACAACCACGAGCTCGCGCATGCGCGAATTGGACATGCCGCCTGAGAATATTTTGACGACATCGGTGTTTTCGTTCAGGTTGGTACCGTAATTATGATTAAAATCAGCAATCGTGGATTTGCTGTTCTGACCGTTTATGATCCAGAACACCAGTGTGCCTCCGGATGGAATGGTCACCTCATCGGGTACATGAGCCCACAGGGTGTCGCTCTCCAAGTAACGGTAGCGTATCTTATAATTGCTGAAATCGATGGCTTGATCGGTATTGTTGTAAACCTCGATAAATTCGTAACCGTCGGCGGTTCCTACGTTCGTGGAATCAGGCACAAGCTC
>Ga0055538_1000377_pt1 | contig 18461 bp, 16 predicted proteins | sample AraplaCvi_mLB_r2_2_FD_55038 | JGI IMG/M metagenome (GOLD analysis project Ga0055538, IMG submission 55038) | Arabidopsis root microbial communities from North Carolina, USA - plate scrape CL_Cvi_mLB_r2 | ecosystem: Host-associated > Plants > Roots > Endosphere | place: USA: North Carolina | reverse complement strand
GCTTCGGAAAACAACAGTAGAGTCACAGTGCCAAATGAAAAAAGCGAGGTATTCAACGATTAAATCGTTGAATACCTCGCAATGTGAGAAGATATGGGCTTTTTCAGTGCCCTCCATTAAATGAGATCTCTCTTGTTGTTACTTGGCTGCTCCTTGCTTCAAGTTACCTGTCTTTTGGTCATAGAAGCGGAGTAAATCACCGTTAATGATGGCATCCGAACTTTCAAGTTCTTTCGTAGCTCGATCAGCGTATGGCTGACATGGCTCACCATCAATTTCTTCACCAGTTGCTTTGTCATAACAAGCTTCACCAGCATATAAATATTTATCTGTTACAAAACGACCATCGCGGAAAACAATGAAGTCTTCATGCTCTGGTGAGAATAGGTCTGCACCAAGTTGCATATCTTTTGACGTTTCAACGCCAAGAAGGTGTAGAATTGTTGGACGTAAATCCATTTGTCCAGCAATCTCTGTCATTTCTTTACCATCACCTGATCCAGGAATATGGATAAATAAAGGTACTTCTTGTAGCATGGCATTATCAAATGGTGTAATGCTATCTTTTCCTAAATATTGAGCCATCGCTTTGTTGTGGTTTTCTGAAATACCGTAATGGTCACCATACATGACAATAATCGAGTTATCATATACACCTTGATCTTTTAAACTTTGGAAGAAATCTTTAAGTGCTTCATCCATATAACGAACTGTTTGGAAATATCGATTTAATGTACCTGAGTTTGAAGTGTATTCAGGAATCATTACGTCTTCTGGATCCAATGTGAATGGATAATGGTTCGTTAAAGTAATTAGTCGAGAATAGAACGGCTGTGGCATATCTTTCATTAATGCTGCAGATTGCTCTACGAATGGGATATCTTTCATACCCCAGTTAACAGCTTGCCCTTCGCCAATCTTATATGAATCTATGTCATAGAATTTATTAATGTGTAATGATTGATACATTATGTCACGGTTCCAGAATGATTTATTATTCGGATGCATGACATTTGTAAAGTAGCCATTATCACCAAGACGCTCAGCCATTGAGTTATACGTATTTCCACCATGTGTGAAGAATACCGCACCACGACCTAAGCCGAACAATGAGTTTTCTAAAATAAACTCCGAGTCAGAAGTTTTCCCTAATCCAGTTTGGTGATAGAAGTTGCTGAAATAATACGTATCTTTATCTTTTGTTAAAGAGTTTAAGAATGGTGTAATTTCATGACCATCCATTTGGTTATTAATCACAAAGTTCTGTAAAGACTCCATTGATACAACAATCAAATTACGACCTTTGTATTTACCAAACATTTCAGGGTTGACTGCTGCTTGATTAGAACGAATATAGTTGTTCACTTCTACTAATTCACTGCCATCTGCTAATGCACGTTGAGCAGAAGATTTTGATTGAATATAAATGTCATATAAATGGTAGTTATAAGTACCGATGTTTTTTACAAGTAATTCACGATCAAAGCTACGTGTTAACAATTGTGGACGCTCTGTTTCAGCTAATCCTAGGTTTAAGAACGACACAGCAATCGCTAATACGAAGTACGCGCGACGGAATTCCACGTTTACCTTTACTGCATCTTTCATCATAGGTAAATATTTATTAGCTAAAATAAGAATAAGTACGTCAACGAAATATAATAAATCCCAAGGGCTAACAATCGCTGCTACTGAAGTTCCTAAATCCCCAAAGTTATTTGTTTGGAATAATACCGGTAACGTAATAAAGTCGTTGTAGAAGCGATAGAACGCAACATTCCCGTATAAGACGATTGACAAGATAACACTGATAGTTATTATATAACGACTTTTAATTTTTGGCGATTTAAAGAATAACGATATACCATAAGCAAATAGCACGAAGCTTAATGGATTAATAAACAAAATAAATTGTTGCATCGCATTTTCGATTTTCATCTCAAAGCTTGTGTGATAAACAATGACCGTTTTTATCCAAGTTGCTACGATTGCTAGTATCATAAATGAATGTTTAGGCCACTTTATTGATTTCATCCTTAACATCCTCCCTACTTTCTTACAAAAAAATAATATTTTTAACAATTTGTTACTGAAACAAAATATATCTTAATCCATTTTTTACAGATAATCAATAGATATATTTTGGGAAAAACTGTGCCCCTTGTTCGTAAATGGGCCGGATAGTAATATATACGTTTTCGTTTGTAAAAAGTTTCGTAAATCATAAAAACAGTGGAAAACCACTGTTTTTTAAGAATATTACATACATATTACATTATCTTTACAATACCACAAATAAATTATATTTAAAACATTACTTATTATTTTCTTTCATGCGCAGCTTTGTTGTTTCTTGTCGAATTAGTAATAATGCCATTTGGTAATCTTTAATATCTAGTACATTCGCTTTATACAACTCACGAATTTCATCCTCCATTAACATCAAATCACCAATGGGATCACGTGTGTAAATATAAGTACCATATGTTTTTAATAGTTCATAAATATCTAACATTTTATCCATTTTTGTTCGCTCCTCGTTGTGTTACACAGTCAATGCGTTTTGTCGGTGTCACAATGATATCTACTGGGCAATCGTGTGCCTCTGTAGGTACACGTTCATATAGCTGCTCATTAAATAACAAAGACATGAGCTTACCCTTTGTATAGTTTAATACATAGCGATCATAATAACCACCGCCATAGCCTATACGATAGCCGAACTTATCAAAAACAACTCCTGGAACAAGTATGACGTCCATTTCATTTGCGTCAACAAACTCACACTGCTCTGGAATTGGCTCACGCAAATGCATATACACAGTTTCTAGCTGGGCAAACGAATCAATGGCGTAAAATAACATTTCTCTTGTTTTTGAGTTGCATTTAGGCACAGCGACTTTTTTACCAAGTTGCCATAGTTCTTCAATTAATTGAATTGTGTCGACTTCTGGCTTATTGGAAATAGTAATGCCAATTGTAGTTGCTTCTATTATATATGGTTCCTGTAGCACTTTTTTAACTACAGCATTTGATTGATCGCGGTAAGCTACTTCGCTAATTTTTGCAAGAGCTTCCTTTACCTCGTTCCGCAAAGTTGTTTTATCCATGCTAAGCTACCTCCTAAAATGTAGAAAGCCAAAACCACAAGTGGTTTTGGCTTAATGAGCGATTACTTAGTTTCACGGTGAAGAGTGTATTTCTTCTCGCGAGAGCAATATTTTTTAAGTTCAAGACGCTCTGGATTGTTACGCTTGTTCTTTTTAGAAATGTAGTTACGTTCGCCGCAATCTGTGCAAGCTAAAGTAATGTTTACGCGCATTATTAACCCTCCCACTCTATATCAAGAATTTAAATTTTGAGCATGATTTATACGACTAACCCATTATAACATAAAATAAAAAAAAATCTAGCTTCATTTCATATTAAGTTTGCATATGGTAAAATACCTTATAATTACATACTTAATGAGGTGAAACTATTGGATTTATCCATCATACTTATGATTGTAGGGATTCTTCTAATTATTACTTCGTTCTTTTTCAAAAATAGCGCGAAAAAGGTCGAACAAGATTTAGAGGAGCTATCCATCTCTATTTTTCAAGAAACAAATAATTTAAAACGTCGTCTGAAAATTGTTGAGGAAGAACTGTTATTAGAGCCAGAGTTCCAGGTTAAATCACCGCCAGCACAAAATAACGCGATACCAAACCCAAAAGTTCAACAAGTTATGCAAGCTGTTCAACAGGCTGCTCAGGCATCGAAAACAGGACAGGCTGCACCAAAAACGAAACCTATACATCAAATTATTGTAAGTCAGGTGCTTGAACTAAATAAGCAGGGTCTATCTACAGCAGATATCAGTATTCGTTCAAATTTAACTGAAGAGCAAGTCCGCCAAGTAATTGCAAACGGAGGTCGGTAATTCATGAAAATGTCCGCTATCCGTGCATTTGGTATTGCGCTTTTTCTTGTCGGAGCTTTGCTAGCTTTAACGGCGCGTTTCGATCTCAATATCGGTCTTCCAACTAAAGCTTCCCCAAATGCAGAAAATGTAGAAGAGTTGCAAAAAAAACTCGACCAGGCAAATAAAGAAATTGCATTATTAAAGGAACAAGCTAAGCAACCTTCAAAGGAAACGAAGACAGATACTGCTAAAACAACGGCTAAAGGAAATCAAAAATCGGGCGGTGCACCGGCAAAAGCTACAACTATGTCACTCCAAATTTACAGTGGTATCACACCATATATCGTGGCGCAAAAGCTTGAAGATGGTGGCATTATCGACAATAGTGTTGAAATGGAACTGCTACTTGCTAACCCTAAATACGCGCGAAGCTTACAAATTGGCTCTTACGAAGTCAATTCTTCGATGTCTTTAGAGGAAATTGCAAAATTGATTACAGGGAAAAAGCAATAATAGTACGATTCGATTAATAAAGATGGCTGTCATCAAAAATCACAACTACTGATTTTCGATGACAGCCTCTTTTGTTTCATTTATGAAATTTGTTCGATGAAAGCTCGCATCATGATACTGCCCTCTTTTGTCCCAATGGATTCTGGATGAAATTGCAGCCCAAAGAGNGGGTACTCCTTATGTTGAATTGCCATAATTTCACTATCATCACTAGANTTTGCTAAAATANTAAAATCCTCATGTAACGTGCTTTGCTCAATGACGAGAGAATGATAACGCATTACTTCGATTTTACCNTCTAACTGAGCAAATAAGCCTGTTTTTTCATATTGAATAGGCGATAATTTTCCATGCATTATATTTTTAGCNTGAACAATGTTTCCTCCAAATGCTTGCCCTATCGATTGGTGTCCAAGACAAATGCCCAAAATCGGAAACTTCGTATAAAGCTCTTTGATGACATCTACTGTTATTCCTGCATCAATTGGCCTACCTGGGCCGGGTGATAAAATAATGGCTTCAGGTTGTATTTTCTGAATGTCTTCAATTGTTATTTCATCATTCCGTACTACTTTTACATTTTTCCCAAGCATTCGTATTTGCTGAAATAAATTATAGGTGAATGAATCATAGTTATCGATCAGTAAAATCATTTTTTCACCTCCAATAACGCTCGAGCTTTATTTAACGTTTCTTCGTATTCAGACAAGGGCACTGAATCGTAAACAATACCAGCACCTGCCTGTACATGGGCACGATGATCCTTTATGATCATTGTTCGAATGGCTAAAGCTAAATCCATATCACCTGTAGCAGAAATATAGCCTACCGCACCTGCATAGACACCACGCTTCACAGGCTCGAGCTCATTGATAAGTTGCATAGCACGAATTTTCGGCGCACCTGATACTGTACCAGCAGGTAAGCAAGCTCGAAGAACATCCAAAACATGTACATCATCATGTAATTCTCCGATAACCTCTGATACAATATGCATAACATGTTTATATCGCTCAATATGCATATATTTCATCAACTTTACTGAACCCACTTTGGCAATACGTCCAAGATCATTTCGCCCTAAATCCACCAGCATCCGATGTTCAGCGATTTCTTTTTCATCATTTAAGAGACCTTCCGCAATCACGTTATCCTGCTCCACAGTTTTACCCCTTGGCTTCGTACCAGCTATAGGATTGGTCGTTACCTTTCGATCTTTCACCTTAACGAGACTTTCAGGAGATGTTCCTAAAATGGTATACGTGCCGAAATCCATATAGAACATATATGGTGAAGGGTTAGAAGTACGTAATTGACGATATAAAGCAAAAGGATTATCTGTATATGGTGAAGTGAAGCGTTGTGATAAAACAATCTGAAAAATATCACCTTTACGAATATGCTGTTTTGCACGTTCAACCAGTGCTACAAAATTTTCTTTGGCGATCATTGGTCTGAAATCTAGCTTTCCAAACGTCGTGTCGTCAAATGTTGTTCCAGCATATAGCTGCTCCTTCATCATAGAAATAGCCAATTCCATCGCTTCAAGAGAACGCCCTTCATCAAATAAATCAATTGCTGCTAGTGTAATCTCTTGCTTTAAATGATCAAAAACAATGAATGTATCATAGAAAAAAATATGGACATCCGGCATTTCTAAATCATCCTGTAAGTATTCGCCTATTTTTTCTGAATAAAATGCTGTTTCGTAACCAAAGAAACCAATTGCTCCTCCAAAAAAGGCAAACGGGTACTGCGCCTGATGAAAGGGCATAACTTGCTGTAATTTTTCTAATACATTGGTACTNGATTTTTCTGTTTCTCCACCTTTGGAAAANGAATAACCATTCTTATCTCCAATCAGTTCTGCAATTGGATTGACGGCAATAAATGAGTAACGTCCACTTTCTTCATGCTTGGCAGACGACTCGAAAAGCATTTTATGCTCCCCTTCAAGTGATTGATAAACGGAAATTGGCGTCATCATATCACCCTGTAATACCTTCATGGCAAACTTTCTAAGCTCAACTGTCATACTCTCTCTCCTCTTCTTTGCTCTGCTCTTCTACACCAAAAATAATCAATTAGGCTTCGGCGTAATGGACGCTTTCGCTTCTAAAAACATTGCGTCCGGAATTTGAAACTGTGTAAAACACTATTGATTCCGCCAAACCATATAAAAAGGCCTTCCCATCACAAAAGGACGGAAAAGCCGTGGTGCCACCTTCATTGGTCTTTATTAATTATGCACCAGCATAATTACATTCAGCTGACGTTTGAATACCTGCTGAAGGAGTTAAAAGACCCACTCTATACCCTGTAACGTAGGCAGACGCTAATCCATACTTTATTCAGGATTAGAGCTCCGAAGTCCATTCACTATTTATTTGTACTAGTTTCCACCAAGCACTAGCTCTCTATAACAAATAATAATAGTTACTACTCTTCATCAAAGCTGATAACATGTATTCATTGTAAAGCAAATAAACTAACAATTCAATTTATTTTTTATTACGAAACCATTCATCTTCTGCTGGATTTGCTAGTATAATAGTTAGTTCTTGAAAGATTTGACGTATAGCAAATAAAATATCTTGTCGCACATTTAGCATCTCCGCCGTATCATTTGTTGATACATAGAAACGCACAAGGACACGATACGAGGTTGGATAAAACTCATCTATAAATACATGAATCATTTCTTTTTCTGTTTGAGCATGCAAATAAATTTCCTTTTGAATGGTACTTAAAGCACTTCGTAGTTTTTCCTCTTCATTTTCAGCAGCTACGAATAAAAATTGCTCACATTTTCGTTTTTCTCGTCTCGATAAATTATAGATTGGTCGATTTACCAAATAGGAGTTAGGTACATAAACTAGACCTTTATCCCCCGTTTGAATTAAAGTACTTCGAAGATTAATATCTTCGATAGTTCCTTCAATTTTTTGGTCCTCCGTTGCTATCCAATCGCCAATTTGAAAGGGGTTATCTAATGCGACTGACATCCCACCAAAAACATGGGCTAGTGTATCTCGAATACCAAAAGCAATCGCGACACCAGTTAAGCCAATCCCGGTTAAAAAGCCATTCAAATTAAAATCCCANAAAGAAGCAATCGTAAACATTGCCAATATCATAATGAGCACTTTTCCTATACGAAGGAAAAAAGGTAATAGAACATTTGGTTCTTCATCGTTATTCAACGGCAGTGGCTGCTTTGTATAATAATTTAAAACATCGTATACGCCTTTGAACGCAAAAAAGACCATAATAGACCATACAAAATTTTTAGTTGCTACATGTGTAAATAAAAAGATTTCTAATAAAATTGATAAGCTGAGTACAATTATTGCAGACATAAATGCATAGCGAATCGCTTTATTAAATTGTGCGAGTACTGTTGCCTGAAAGTAACGCTGACGATTTCTCAAAAATGTAACAGTGCGATTAATAATTTTCTTGATAACAAACTGCTGAAAAAGCCAACCAATTACACAAAGTGCAACGGCAATAATAATTTCCATCCACGTTGGGGTTGAAATATTAGGTAATAACCATTTCAATGAATTCAAATTTCATTCTCCTCTAACTACTATGTATATTCACAGAAAAGGAGCCGATCAGCAATGACGATCAGCTCCGTTTTTATTGAATTGCATCATCCGCAAAAAAAGCCTTATTAGCAAACCAAAATTGCTGCTCATTAAAATTATGTTCATGCATAACGATGACCGAAAATTCAGCATGGTACTTACGCTTCATTTCCTCAAGTACAGCCTTTGCTTGCTTTCCAACAAGATGCTGCCCATCAATAGGAGTGCCTTCTGTAAAAATAATAATATCTGCTTCTGTACAATGTTGATTTTCTTGGAGCAAGCCCTTTACAAAATGGAGCACAGGCAGAATTTTCGCTTCTCCCTTTGCCCTATAATTTATAAAATCCTTAAAATCGGATAAATTTAAATGCCCGCCTTCAAATCGAAAATGTACATGAACTTGACAGTCATATGGAACGATATATAAATCTCGACGTTCACGATGCGCACTCATAAAGAACGGTAAAATTATGCTCTTACAAAGGTCAGAATATGCCGCCATACCCGTTGTTTGCTCAAGGCAGATAATAATTGGACCTGTTTCTTTTTTATATTCATCAAACGGAACATATAGGATATTTCCTTTTTTTATTGTTTGACGATTAAGCTTTCGACGCCTAGCTATATGCCACTTTCGCACATCATACAAGCGCTGCTCTTTTCCATTGGCCAATCGTTCGGCATGCTCAACAGCTGGTATATTTTCATAAATTTCATGCATGATATCTGCCAATTCAAGTGCAAATGCTGCCATACTTCGCAATGTTTCACTCTTGTAAAAAAAATCTATAAAAAAATGTTGTTCGATGTTACTTAATTCCTCAAGATGTAAGTTTTCATATAGAAAACGAAAAAAGTCACATTGTTCTGACGTGAATGCCAGATCAAATTTCTCTAAGAGTGATTCTACAGCGTCTTTCACAAGCAGCACCTCTTCACCACAATTTTTCGGATAATGTCTATAGTATAACCAAAATAATTTTTTGACAATACAATAACGCTTGCAGTATTTTGACGCTATTTTTAATAAAACGTTGCTGTTACTTAGTATTATTAAAATACGGCTGTTCAGCAAGGCGAGGGGTTGATTTCCGTTCCGATTGAGCGCTTTATCGCTGACGCTTCGCTTTCGCACATTTTCAACACTATGAAAAAAAAGAGCCTATAATTGGCTCTTATCAGACCGCAATACAAACGTTCCTCCTAATGAATAAAGTTTTATGTTTACTCATACTGTCGATAGGAACTATTGATTCACGGAGAGTGGCGACTCTAGCGGGATGGGCTTAAGCAGAAAGCCCCGCAGGAACGAAGTGACGAGGAGGTTGAGTCCAAGCAGTGGAAAGCGCCAACTAAGAGGGAAAATCAACCTTTGTTTTTTGATCCACTTTATGTCGACAAATTAAAAAGAGCCTATAATTGGCTCTTCTGTTACTAATTATTTAATTCATAATGTTTACCTTTGACTAAATAAAATAAGTGTTCAGCAATATTTGTTGCATGGTCAGCTGAGCGCTCTAAATATCGGCAAACAAAGGTTAAATGTGTGATTTGAGAAATATGTGCTGGATTTTCAGCTCCTGCGCGCATCAATAGCGTGATTGTCGCTCCATATAAATCATCGACGTAATCATCTAGTTCAGCAATTTCCTTGGCATGAACAGTATCTTCCTCTGTAAAAGCTTTGATAATACTTTCTAGCATTTCAACAGTCTTATTACACATCGTTTGCAAATTTGATGTAGGGAAGACAAGTGGCTCTTTGCCGATACGAATCGTCTCTTTTGCAATATTCACTGCATAGTCCCCTACTCTTTCCATATCAGATGCTGCTTTGACTAGCACCATAAGACGACGTAAATCAGTAGCTACAGGCTGCTGCTTAGCAATCATTAAAATAATATGGTCATTAATTTCCTCTTCAAGACGATTGATGATGATATCGTCCTCAAGAATCTTCAAGGATGCCTCTAAATCTTGATTTAATAATGCTTCAAATGCTATTTTAAGAGCATTGATACTACTATTGGCTATCTCGATAAATTGTTCTTGGACTTCTTTTAATTCCTGTTCGAAACGTTCACGCACTACCATCTAGTCTCCTCCTTAACCGAAACGACCTGAAATATAATCTTCAGTACGTTGATCTGCTGGTGTTTGGAAGATAACGTCTGTTTTATCGTACTCAACGACCTCTCCATGTAGGAAAAATGCTGTTCGATCAGAAATTCGTGCCGCTTGCTGCATATTATGTGTCACGATAATAATTGAATAATCTTTTTTCAGCTCTTGAACAAGTTCCTCAACTTTTAATGTAGAAATCGGATCAAGTGCAGATGTTGGCTCATCCATTAAAATAACATCTGGTTCGATCGCTAAACAACGCGCCATACAAATTCGTTGTTGTTGACCACCTGATAAACCATATGCATTTTGATTTAAGCGATCTTTTACTTCATCCCAGATTGCCGCACCACGCAATGATTTTTCAACGATTTCATCAAGAATTTTTTTATTTTTTATGCCATGGATACGTGGGCCATATGCAATATTATCGTAAATTGACTTTGGGAATGGGTTTGGCTTTTGGAATACCATACCAACACGAGTGCGTAATTCCTCAACAGTATAGCTTTTATCTAAAATATTGCGCTCACGATATACTATTTCACCTGATGTTCGAACACTCGGTACAAGCTCTACCATTCTATTTAGCGTTTTTAAATAGGTAGATTTACCACAGCCAGAAGGGCCAATTATAGCTGTTACTTCATTTTCGTAGATGCTTAAATTGATGTCTTTTAAACCATGATGATCTCCGTACCATAAATTTAAATTACGTGTATCATATACTACTGTTTTAGCAGCATCGGTCGATGGCTTTATCGCCGTATGAATCGATTTAACAATTGAATTTTCCTCTTTTATTTCCAGTACCATAAGGTCACCTCATTAATAACGTTTTTGGAATTTATTTCGAATAAAGATGGCAATAGAGTTCATCAGTAAAAGCACTGTCATAAGAACTAAAATACCCGCTGCCGCTACATATTGAAATGCCTCTTGCGGACGTTTTGCCCAATCGTAAATTTGCATTGGTAAAGCTGTGAATTGGCTTAACAGACCATTAGGTAAAAATTGTAAAATTACTGGAATTCCAATAACAACCAGTGGTGCTGTTTCACCAATCGCGCGAGACATTGCTAATATACTTCCTGTTAAAATTCCAGGAATAGCTGCTGGTAGCACAACATGCAATATCGTTTGCCATTTGGTCGCGCCCATACCGTAAGAAGCTTCGCGCTGTTCATTCGGCACTGCACGAATAGCCTCCTGCGCCGCAACAATAATCACTGGTAAAATTAATAAACTCATTGTTAAACCGGCAGCTAAAACACTTTTCCCTAGTCCCAACATTCGAACAAAAATTGTTAACCCAAGTAAACCAAAAACAATGGACGGTACACCTGCTAGATTGGAAATATTCATACGAATAAAGTCGTTTAGTCTATTTTTCTTTGCATATTCCTCTAAATAGATCGCAGTTCCTACACCTATAATAATCGACACTGGCGCAACAACTGCCATCAGCCAAAGTGAACCAATTAAAGCAGCCTTAATGCCCGCTTTGTCTGCAAAACGCGAAGCAAAATTTGTTAAGAAATCGATTGATAAATAGTCGACACCTTGTGTTACTATACGATAAAGCAAAATAGCTAGTGTCACTAATGCAAAGGTCGTTGCTAAGAAGAAGAAGAACTTCCAAACTTTATTGAATATAATACGCTTTGTCATTCGTTTCATGACGACCGTGTCATCAATATAGCGCATGCTAGTAAACCTCCCTAAAGCGTTTCGAAATATATTGAGCAAGTAAATTCATCACTAAAGTAAAGATAAATAATGTGAATCCTACTGAGTAAATCGAATAATAAATTGTCGTACCATAGCCAGCATCACCTGTTGCAACTTGTACTATATACGCAGTCATCGTTTGAATCGAGTCTGTCACATCTAGATCGAATTTAGGTGTAGATCCACCAGCAAGTGATACGATCATCGTTTCACCAATTGCCCGGGAAATAGCGAGGACAACTGAAGCAATAATGCCTGATAATGCAGCTGGTAATACTACTTTTATAGCTACTTCAAACTTTGTCGCTCCGAGAGCTAGCGCTCCTTCACGCATACTGTTCGGGACAGATGACATCGCATCCTCAGAAAGTGACGTAATCATTGGTAAAATCATAATGCCTACAACAATCCCCGGACTAAGTGCATTAAAAAGTTTCAGCCCTGGAATGATTTGCTGTAACATCGGCGTTACAAATGTTAATGCAAAAAAGCCATAAACAATCGTTGGTACACCTGCTAACACTTCTAAAATAGGTTTAACCGTACGTCTTACTTTTTCGCTTGCATATTCACTTAAATAGATTGCAGAAGCAATGCCAAATGGTACTGCTACGACAACTGCAATAAGTGTGACTTTCAATGTTCCAGCGATTAAAGGTAAAACTCCAAATAATGGTTCCTTTCCTGAAAACGGTAGCCACTGTGTACCAAATAGGAAATCCGTAATCGAAACACGTTTAAAGAATTCAAACGTTTCAAAAATAAGGGTGAAAACAATGCCAAATGTCGTCAATATAGAGATAAGTGCCGCAGAAAATAATAGGGTTGGCATAGCTTTTTCCACTATTTTCTTTAATTTTTTATTGCGCGAATTTGCAATTAATTGCTGCACAGATGATGTCTTGTTTTCTTTTTGAGAAACCATTGGGTGCTCCTTTCAAATAAGAGAGGGAAAGAGCATACATCTCTTTCCCTCTATGCATGTCTACTTATTTTAAGCCTTCTAAAGTTTTTAAAGCTTCACTATATTTATCTTCTGGTAGACTGACATAACCTACTGCTTCTGCCATATCTCCTGCGTGTTCAAGTGTATATTTGATAAAGTCATATGCCGCTTCGCTTTCTTTCATAGCACTATTTTTCACATATACAAATAGTGGTCGTGAAAGCGGTGCGTAATCACCAGATTCAATTGTTTTATTTGTTGGCTCGACGCCATTTACTTTTACAAGCCCTAATTTATCTTTATTTTCTAGGTAATAAGCGTAGCCAAAGAAGCCGATTGCGTTTTTGTCACCTGCTACACCTTGAACTAGCATGTTATCATCCTCTGATAATGTTGCTGATTTTGCTAGATCAGCACCGTCTAAAATCGTTTCATCAAAGTAATCGTACGTTCCTGAATCAGTGCCTGGTGAATAATACACGATCTTTTCATCTGGCCAAGATGGATCTATATCAGACCATTTTTTAGCTTTACCATCTTCAATCCAGATTTTCTTTAATTGCTCAACAGTTAAATCCTTCGCCCAATCATTTTCAGGATTCACGACAATAGATATGCCATCATATGCTAAAGGAAGCTCTGTAAAAGCAATTCCTGCTTTCTCTAGTTTTGCTTTCTCTTCATCTTTTACATGACGAGATGCATTTGAAAAGTCTGTCTCACCTGCGATGAATTTTTCAAAGCCACCACCAGTACCAGAAACACCTACCGATACTTTGACATTCGGTTGAGTCCCTGCATATTCTTCAACAACTGCTTCAATAATTGGTGCAACTGTTGATGAACCATCCCCAGCCACAGCCCCCTGCAGTTTTTTGTCTGCAGCGTCTTGTCCTGAGCTCGCTGGTGCATTTGTTTCTGCATTTTTTCCATTTTGTGCAGAGTCACTACCACACGCCCCAAGCATTAATGCTGAACCCATTACCGCTGTCATCGTTAAGTACTTCCACTTTTTCATCTCATTTGCCTCCGTCACTAACATTTTTATAGTTATTTGTCTTACAATCTTTACTATAATGACTAAATGTTGAAGTCGTATAAACAGTTCGTAAAAGAGACGTAAAGGAATGTAATGCTTTGTAAACAATTGTAAAGATGAATTTACAATTGTAGCTGTTGCCAGGTTAACAATGCATCCAGATTTTGAAGTGTGCCTAGGCTCCACTAGATCTGACACATTGTCGTCATTTCGATAATGCCACACGCATGGCGTTTTCCGATGCAGGTCTAATAGCCGTTTTCGTTTAATCATCAAATAAACTTGCTTCCTTTTGGAAAGATGCTATAATAAGCAATTGTGTCAGGAAATAATCTAAGAGGAGTTTGACTTTGTGATTAAACATACAAAAGTACAAAATACCGATTACTTTAAAACGTATTTAACACTTATTATGGAACATCGTGAATATACTCTACAGGAAGCCGTTGATTTTATGGTAGAGACTTATTTCTGTAATAATATAGAGCTTTATGGATTAAAGCCGAAACAACAATTTGAATTAGCTATTCAACAATTATCTGTACAATAGGCCTTTTATATAAAAATTAATAAAACACGGTATGAAATGTTGTCATACCGTGTTTTTTCGCGGGTAGTCAATAATACTCTAAAACTGTAAAAAAACCGCTAGGCAAATAAATGCACTAGCGGTTTCTCTTATTTTTGCTCATCTTCACCAATTTTGTCTTTTGAAATAGCTGGTAAAATTGGTTGTTTTACATTACTATCAGTCACTTTCTCAGTGTTATATTTTGCTTTTAACTCAAAATATTTATCGACAGCACGACGAGCTATCTCATTATTATTTGATAAATGCTGAGTCGTGTAGGTCGTTGCCCATGGAATAACAACTGCGTAGGCAATTTCAGGATTATCAAACGGTGCAAAGCCAACATGTGTTAAGTTAATCGTACTTGTACCATAATAATCACGTAATGGTCCATAATAAACTACCTCTGCTGTCCCCGTTTTTCCCGCTGCTGTATACGGTGCATTTCCAAATTGTCTTTTTGCTGTACCATTTGCGCCCGTATAAACACGTCGTAGCCCTTGTTTTACATAGTTAATTTCATCTGATGAATTATCAATATGATTTAAAATTGTCGGTCCTATTTCTGTTACTAATTGGCCTAGCGATTGCCCATCTTTTGATGGCTCACGTACCTCTTTCACAACATGTGGCTGAATGCGATAGCCACCATTTGCGATTGTCGAGATATATTGCGCCAATTGTAACGGTGTATACGTATCATACTGCCCAATCGCTAAGTCGAGTGCTTTACCCCCATAGGTTGGACCAGTTGGACCTTGTACCCCATTAAATTCATTAGGTAAATCAATCCCTGTATTTACACCTAACCCGAATTGTGCATAAGAATTACGCATTTTAGGGAATGTATCATCTTTTAATCGAAGTGGCATCCCATAGCTATATGGCGTTCCATTAATAAGCAAAGCTGTTTTAAACATATAAACGTTAGAAGATTGCTCCAAGGCTCTTAAACCATCCATTGTAATATAGCCACTACGGTTAAAAATAGAAGATTTCTTTTTAGTATTCAGTAATTGAATCGGCTCATCTCCAAATATAGTACTTGGCTGAATGACTCCCAATTTATACCCAGTTAGCAATGTTGCTGCTTTAACTGCAGATCCAGACTCATAAGCTGTTGTGAAGGTTCCATATGAAAAATCGACGACTTCATTTTTCCCTGTTTCAGGATTTTTCTCAATTTTCTTACCAACCATTGATAAAATATCGCCTGTGTTTGGGTCCATCATTACTAAAAAGGCACGATCAAGTAAACGGGAACCTCCCTGTGATTTTAACTTTAGCAACTCTTCCTCAACAATTTTTTCAGTTGCAGCCGTTAACTCACTATCTAGTGTTAAGACTAAATCTTTACCAGGCTCTCCTTCATAGGTCGTAACGGTATCAACTACCTGCCCTTTTTTATTCGTAATATTTTTAACGACTGATTTTTGCCCTTGCAGTAAATCTTCATATTGCGCTTCAATATAACTTTCACCAACACGGTCATTTCGTGAATAATCACGAGCTAAATAATAATTTAGCTTTTCTTTTGGAATCCCTTTTGCNGGTACTGTTGTGCGTCCTAAAATAGCGAGTGANGATAATTTCAAACGNTTCCAGTCAGTTGTTGTGTTAACGCCCGGTAATTGAGTCAAACGCTCAGAGACACGCGCAAATTCATCGGCAGATACATTTTCACTCTTAATAATTTGCGGTGATAAATTGTATCCGGATGCCATCTCTCGATAGATTGCTAGTACTTCTAAGTCCTTATCTGTCAATTGTAATAATTCTTCGTTTGTAATTCGTTCACGAACAAGTTTATCTATTTGNGCATTGATTTGACTTTCCGTTACATTTTCNTGTGCCCTAATTTTCTTTTTTTCTTTATCTGTTACTTTTTCATAGGCAGCGTCTTTATTTTTTATAATCCAAAAATCTTGTTTGTCACGTAATGTAACACGTTTCGTTGGCTGCTCAATCAATTGTGCCAGCTTTTCGGCTATGTCTACCATTTCCTTTGTTGTTGTCGTTGACATTTTTGTATAAGTAATGGCATTTTCCGGTTGGTTATCCACTAAAATACGGCCATATCGATCATACATTCGTCCCCTTGGCACACTTGTATTGACAGCTACTTCCTCTTTACGCTCTAATTCGCGTACATAATCTTCCCCTTTTACAATTTGCATATAGCCAAGTCTAAAAATTAGCAATGAAAATACTAGAAATATAGCAAAGAAAAGGACATTCATACGAAATGTTAAATTAGAGTGATGTTTTGCTTTAACACTCGTCGCGCGATTTTTTCCNGGTGCTTTGCGCATATGTATTCCCCTCCTCATCTAATTACAATTTAAATACACGATATTTAGTATACCATTCGAAGGTACGACAGGAAAGCAAGCACTTGAGAATTAATGATTGGAAAACATCATTTAGTCGCTCTGGCTCTTCTTTCCGTCGCTTTGACTCTTCCTTCCGTCGCTTTGGTTCTTCTTTCCGTGTTTATTATCCATTTGAATCCCCTTGGTTGACCAGACCTGAATTCATTGTACGGCTGGGATTTTTTTCTTGTCCATAGCTAGAGGCTCTTTAGAACCCTTCGCATAGCAAGAGGTTTTTAAAAGATACAAAAAAACCGCTAGGCATATAAATGCGCTAGCGGTTTCTCTTATTTTTGCTCATCTTCACCAATTTTGTCTTTTGAAATAGCTGGTAAAATTGGTTGTTTTACATTACTATCAGTCATTTTTTCTGCTTGATATTTTGCTTTTAACTCAAAATATTTATCTAGAGCTTCTCGAGCAATAACATTATTATTAGTTAAATGTGCACCTGTGTTAGTCGTCGCCCATGGAATAACAACAGCATAGGCAATTTCAGGATTTTCATAAGGGGCAAATCCAACATGAGTAAAGGTAAGTGTATCAGTACCATAATACTGTCTTAAAGGTCCATAGTATACTACCTGAGCTGTTCCTGTTTTTCCTGCTGCTGTATAAGGTGCATTTGCAAATTGTGCTCGCGCAGTACCTTGCGAACCTGTATAAACTCGACGTAATCCTTTTTTTACATAATCAATTTCTTCTGTAGGATTATCGATACGATTTAAAATTGTTGGACCTATTTCAGTCACTAATTGACCTAAATGTTGTCCATCATTTGATGGCTCACGTACCTCTTTCACAATATGTGGCTGAATACGATAGCCGCCATTTGCGATTGTCGAGATATATTGTACCAATTGTAAAGGTGTATACGTATCATATTGTCCAATCGCTAAGTCGAGTGTTTTACCACCCATCGTTGGACCAGATGGACCCTGTACACCACTAAATTCATTCGGCAAGTCAATACCTGTTTTTACACCTAAGCCAAATTGCGCATAATTATTACGCATTTTCGGGAATGTATCGTCTTTTAAACGAAGTGGCATCCCATAGCTATATGGTGTTCCATTAATAAGCATAGCAATTTTAAACATATAAACATTTGATGAACGTTCTAAAGCTGTTAAGTCATTTAGCGTAATATAACCACTTCGGTTAAAGATTGAAGTTTTTGCTTTAGTTCCAGCTAATACAATAGGTTCATCTCCCATTGGAGTACCCATTGAAACAACTCCTTGATTATAACCAGTAAGAAGAGTTGCTGCCTTAACTGCTGACCCCGCCTCATAAGCGGTTGTAAATGTACCATATGAATAATCGACCACTTCATATTTTCCTGTTTCAGGATTTTTCTCAATCTTCTTACCAACATTCGCTAAAATATCACCTGTATTCGGGTCCATCATTACTAAGAAGGCACGATCAAGTAAATACGAACCGCCTTGGGATTTTAATTTAAGCAATTCCCGCTCAACAATTTTTTCAGTTTCTAATTGTAGCTCACTATCAAGTGTCAGTCTTAAATCTTTACCAGGCTCGCCTTCATAAGTCGTAACCGTATCGACTACCTGCCCTTTTTTATTCGTAATATTTTTAACGACTGATTTTTGCCCTTGCAGTAAATCTTCATATTGCGCTTCAATATAACTTTCACCA
>Ga0055538_1000374_pt1 | contig 18502 bp, 10 predicted proteins | sample AraplaCvi_mLB_r2_2_FD_55038 | JGI IMG/M metagenome (GOLD analysis project Ga0055538, IMG submission 55038) | Arabidopsis root microbial communities from North Carolina, USA - plate scrape CL_Cvi_mLB_r2 | ecosystem: Host-associated > Plants > Roots > Endosphere | place: USA: North Carolina | reverse complement strand
CAAAAATCTTATTAAATTTAAAGTATAAAGAAATCGGTGTTCATCTGGGTTAAGGTGCTGAAAGATTACAGCACCCCAACATTTGACTTAGAACCTTTTTTGTTTCACCGTTAGCAATAAGGAATGCACCGGATAGAAGTATCACCGATAGTATCTACCAAGCAGTTTCAATAGATTCACGAATATGGCATAAGATACGAGGCATGCGTTCCAATCATTTTAATAAGCCCTATTTTCAATGCAAATTAATATAATAAATATGCTGTAAATGTCCAGCACGCCCCGTGTCAAAAGCACGTGAAGCAATAATCGCTGATACCACCAAGAAAATCGCTAATAAAAAGCTAATAATCGCTGATACCCCCAATAAGATCGCTGATAAAAAGCTAATAATCGCTGATACCCCCAATAAGATCGCTGATAAAAAGCTAATAATCGCTGATACCACCAAGAAAATCGCTGATAAGAAGCACAGAATTGCTGATACCCCAATAAGATCGCTGATAAAAAGCAAAGAATCGCTGATACCCTCAAGAAAATCGCTGATAAAAAGCAAAGAATCGCTGATACCACCAAGAAAATCGCTGATAAGAAGCTAATAATCGCTGATACCCCAATAAGATCGATGATAAAAAGCAAAGAATCGCTGATACCCTCAAGAAAATCGCTGATAAAAAGCAAAGAATCGCTGATACCACCAAGAAAATCGCTGATAAGAAGCTAATAATCGCTGATACCTCCAAGGAAAATCGCTGATAAGAAGCTAATAATCGCTGATAACCTTAAGAAACCCGCTGATAAAAAGCTAGAATCACCAATCCCCCTAAGAAGCTCGCTAATAAAAAGCTAAAAATCACTAAAAAGCTATGACAACGATAATCTCAATAAAATTGCTGGTGAAATACCAAATATTGATAGAATAACGGCAATTGCTGATTAAAAAGTGCCAATTCATAAGTCGATTTCTGAACGAAAAAGGGCTTATGTAATATACCAAAAAGCTAATAATATATGAAACTTATGGGAAAATCAGATAGAATATAGGAAATATAAGAATAAATTACCAACCTAATTGTGACAAGAGTTCACGAATTGTTCACTAATGGTTTTTAATCAATTATTGCTTAAAAGTCGAAAATTGTAGAAATATGGATGGTAAAAATGACATGGGTAAGATGGTATATTTTCCTTGTGGCAGTAAGGTTTGTCTGTTAATTTTCAGGATGGTAGCGATGACTATTTTTGTACAAAATATGGTTAAAAAACCTTTTGAACTAAGGTGTTACCACAATTTTCATTCCAGGTATTTCATTTTGAAATTTATTATCTCGTACTCTTATAATGAAGTCGTAGTCACGAATATTGGCTAATTTATCTAGGAGGTAATTTCATATGAAACAAAAATATAGTAAATGGGTTGTAGGCGCAGCTTCAGCAGCCCTAGTAGCATCAGCAATCGTACCAGCAGCAAGCGCAGCAAGCTTTACTGATATTAAAGATAATGACCATGAGGACGCTATCTTAGCATTAGCAGACGCTAAAATCGTAGCAGGTTACCCAGACGGCACATTCAGACCGGATGCTGTAGTTACTCGTGGTAATGTAACTAAATTCTTAGGAAAATGGTTAGTTTCAGAAAATTACGAAATCCCTGCAGATTATGCAACAAAAGCTCGTTTCACTGATTTACCAACATCAACACCTGACAAAGAGTTATTACAATATGCAGCACTTGTTAAAGATGCTGGCGTATTCAAAGGTTCAAATAACCAATTAATGCAAGCTAATAACATGAGCCGTGAGCAAATGGCAGTTGTTTTAGTACGTGCTATCAAAACTGTTTATAACATAGATTTAGTAGCTGATTACAAGGATGCTGACTTCGAATCTGTTATTACTGATTTAGACAAAGCTACAGCTACAGAAAATCGCGAAGCAATCATCGCGTTAGAATACGCTGGTATTACAAACGTTAAAAATGTACAACAGTTCAATCCTAAAAACTCAGTAACACGCGGTCAATTTGCATCATTCTTACACCGTACAATTACTATGGGTGAACAAGCATCTTTAACTGTTAAAGAAGTTAAAGTTGTAGATGCTACAACATTAGAGGTAACACTTTCTGATGACAAAAAACACACGGTAACATTACCAACTCCACTTCCAGAAAACAAAGAAACTAAAGTAGAGTTCGTTATCAATGGCAAAACTTATTCTGCTGAAGTTACATATGTAACTGCGGCAAAAGTAAAATCGGTTGATGCAGTAAATGCAAAAACTTTAGCTGTAACATTCAATAAACCAGTTGAAACTGAAAAAGCTAAATTTGAGCTTAAAAAAGATGGCTTCAAATCTAACTTCTCTTCTATTACATGGAACGAAGATAAAACAGTTGCAACAATTGAATTAACAAGCAAGATTACTAAAGGTGAATTCACTGTAAACGTAACTGGTCTTTCAGATGAAGCACTAACTGGTTCTGTGAAAACAGAAGACGAAAAAGTTTCTCATATTGAAATCCTTGGTGAAGTAGCTCCATTAACTGGTGTTAATACTACAGCTACAATCGGTTACCAAATTAAAAACCAATATGGTGAAGACATTACAAAATTAAACTCTTCATCTTTAACACTTTCTACAGCAGGTGCTGATAATGCAGTTTCAAATGCAGACGGTTCGATCACAATTAATAAAGCTGCTGGCCTTAAAGAAGGTGACAAAGTAGTACTTACAGTGATCCACGGTGCAACTGCAACTACAACAACACAAACTGTAACAGTTTCTGCAAAAACTGTAGCATCTGACGTAACAATTGGTGCTCTTTACAACAAAGATGGCAAAACGTTAACTGAAGCTACTGCTTTAGCAAAAGATAAATTCTATCTTCCTGTTACTGTAAAAGACCAATACGGTAAAGAAATTACTGACGTAAAACGTCTAAAAGATGAAGTTCTAGTAACAAATACAAACCAAGCTGTTGCAACATTCGGTGAATTTGAAAAACAAACAATCGAAGGCAAAGATGTAGTTGTTCTTCCAGTTGAGAAAATTGTAGCAACTGGTGATACAAACGTAATTGTTATTGCTAAAGCAACTGGTAAAAATGGACAAGCGACAGTGAAAGTTGCTGAAGGTGTACGTGCGGATTCAGTTACATTAGGCGCACCAACAAAAGTTGTTACTGCTGAAGCAGACATCCTATTCCCATTATCTGTTTTAGACAAACAAGGTAATGCTATTAAGGATACTACTGTATTAAACGGTTCTAAAGGTATCACTATTACTGGTGGAACTTTAGTAGAAAAAGATGGCGAGCTTTATGCAAAAGTAGCAGGCGCTAACGTCAAAGAAAACACACCAGTAACTGTTGTTGTAACATCTTCAACTGGTAAAGTTGCAACTCAAACAGTTATTCCTAAATCTACAACTGCACCAAAAGTAATCACTGGCTTAAATAGCAAAGTAAGCACAGCTATCCGTGAAATTGCTGGTGAAAAAGTAGAAATCACTGCAAAAGACATCGTAGTTGAAGATCAATTCGGTCAAGTTATTTCAACTGATGAGCTTCTTGCAAAACTTGCTACAGCAAAATACACAATCGAAGCATCTACAGATGAAAACGCACCATTCGAAGTAACAGGTAAAATCGGTGCTGCTGACAACAAAATTACAGTAGCCTACAAAGCAGGTGCTACTAAAACAACTGCTAATGTAACATTCAAACTTGTAAAAGAGGATAATACTGCAATTGAAGCAAGCACTTACTCTAAACAATTCTCAGTTGTAAAAGATAGCTCATTCACTTCTTATAAAGTAGAAGATATTAAACCTATCTATGTAACAGGTACTGCTGGATCTTTAACAATCCCAACTGGATATGGCAAAGACATCGTTGTGAAAGCAGTAACTGCTAATGGTGGAGAAGTTACACTTAAAGCAGGTTCTGACTACACTGTAAAATCTGCAGTTCTTACAAACGTTGCAGATGGTAATATTACTACTGATGATGCAGCTAAAGTAGAATTCGATAAAGATGCTAAAACTGCAACTGCAAAAGTAACAATCACAATCAATGCTACTGGGGAAGAAATCGTGAAAGAAGTAACATTCTCTAACGTTGCTCCTAAAGTAGAAAAAGTAGCTGTAGTAGAAGATGGTAAAGCTCAACAATACATTAACGGTGACGCTGTTAACTTCGTAACTGCTACTCCTTACGATGCAGCTAATGCATTCAATCTAGATGCATTCTTCGATTTAGCTGATGTAGTTGTTACTGACCAATACGGTGTAATGGCAACTGTTGCTGAAGCTGATGCTACTGGCGTAGTTAAAGGCCAAGCTGTATTTAACGGTGTTCCAACTGCTGCTGCAACACTAACTTTATCTAAAGTTTCTGGTGAAGTAGTATTCAGCAATAACGGTACAGCTACAGCATCTGCTACAGGTAAAGCTGGAGACGTATTCAATGCTCGTGTAAACATTGGTGGTCAAAGCGCAACTCCTGTAAAAGTTACAGCTAAAAAAGACTTCAAAAACTAAGAAATATTTTTAAAACAGTGGAGGTTCGAGTTAAATCGAACTCTCTGCTGTTTTTTATTTATGAGGAAAATTATGACGGTGGTTAGATGGGCAGGGGTAATGGATAGAAGAGCGATAACGACGGAAAGAAAAGTCGCAACGCTTAATAAAATCACATAATTGACAAAATATATCTCGAACCGATTCATATAGTGCCTCACCCCAATATTCGATAGAAAAAAGAAACTCTTCATAATAGAGGATTATGAAATATTTGGATTCCCTTATACGTATTATAATAGTATGATAGACAAAATATGTTAAGGGGTTGAGCTGGTGATGAAGAAGCATACTTTATTTCAAGGGGCATTAGTTGCTGCATTAGCGACAAGTGCGATTGTAGTAGTACCAACTGCACAGGCAACAGATAAATTTTCTGATGTTGATTACACGAAGGAATACGGTGTAGCAGTAAAGAGTTTAGCTGAACGCGGAATTATTAAAGGTTATGCAGATGGCACGTTTAAGCCATTCGCTGATGTGACGCGTGGACAGGCTTCGAAGATTTTAGCAGGTCTTCTAGGGCTGGATACTAAAAATGTAATGGATCCACAATTTACGGATGTCAAACCGGGTGATGAATATTATGGAGCCATTGCAGCCTTGGAAAGTGAAGGGATTATCTCAGGGTTTGCTGACGGATCCTTCGGTGTCGATCAAGCGATTACACGTGAACAATTAGCGCGAATGCTAACGACGGCATACCAATTAGAATCTACTATTGGTCAGACATTACCATTTAAGGATATTGTAAAATATTCAGATGCTTATTACGCAGTCGCTCCATTGTTTGAGAATAATATAACGAAGGGGATTACATCAACTACTTTTGGCTTAAAAGAGACTGTCAATCGTTCGCAGCTTGCGTTATTTATTCATCGTCTTGAAGTTATGAAGGCTAAACGAGTGACCCAAACATTTACTGCACAGGAGTTTAATTCAACTAATATTGATGCTTATTCTAACGATAATCTAACGCCGGATGGAGAGCATGAGTTCTTCCGCATTCTTCGAACAAAAAATGATATGCAGATAGAGGCGTTACGAGAGGGATCGGGCTATTTCATGCTAGTTGGCTACAATATTGATAATGATGAAAATTATGAAATCGTCGAAATGCAAAAATATAAAATTGATGTAACAAAAGTAGATGGAAAATTACAAATTAACTGTCAACCAACAGATGAAGTGACACCTGGCTCAGCAATGATTTTTGAGCAAGATTTAGGCTTTGATCCGAAAAATATTCAGCTAACTACAGCTGCTGGACAAGCTGTTAGTAATAAAGTTTTCAGCTATAAGCCATATGAATTCGATGGCTGGGATGAACAATCGATTCCTAAGGGCGGTAACTATGTGTTGTCGTTATTGCAAGCAGGTGACTATATTGCAACTTTCTCTGATAATAAAGGACATTCGGTACGTGTAGGTATCCATGCAGAATCTGATGGCTATGGATTGTATTCAACATTAGCGATTGAAAAAAGCAGTGCATTCATTCCAAAAAGTGAAATTGGCTTTAAGGTGAAAGATTTCAAAATTGAGCAATACACAGGTGCAATGCATGATCATAAAATAGTTGATGTCGAGCTTTCAGCAGATGGTGTCACTGTAAAAAGAGTCGGAAAAGGTAATTCTGCTTTTTCTGTCCGTCTGAATGGAGAAAATGGTGAGAAACTATATGTACATGGCATGATCCATGAGGTAAGTGGTATAGCAGCAATGAACTATGAGCTAGCAACACAAGAACAAATGGAGAATTCAACATTTAATTAAGAAACCGGTAGAAAAGACAACATCGCTGATAAAACCAGAGAAATCGCTGATAAATATCAAAGAATCGCTGATAAAACCAGGAAAATCGCTGATAAGCAACAGAGAATCGCTGATAAAAGCAGGAAAATCGCTGATAAGCAACAGAGAATCGCTGATAAAAGCAGGAAAATCGCTGATAAGCAACAGAGAATCGCTGATAAAACCAGAGAAATCGCTGATAAACATCAGAGAATCGCTGATAAAACCATAAAAATCGCTGATAAGCATCAAAGAATCACTGATAAAACCAGAGAAATCGCTGATAAGCATCAGAGAATCGCTGATAAAACCAGAGAAATCGCTGATAAGCAACAAAGAATCGCTGATAAAACCATAAAAATCGCTAACAGCACAAAAGCNTNCNCNATCAATGCGGGGAGGCTTTTATATACTAAAAGACAATATATTTTACGTAGTCTTTCCAACCGATCTCTTTAAAATTGCGCCACTCGATTTTTTTAAGAGGAATTGAACGGAAGGAGCGAGCTAAAATATTGCGTTGTTCATTTGCGATAATAGGTGTTCCAGCATCCATATAGCCTGTAAAGATCGTAGAATCTGCCGTTTTAAAGGCAACCTCGATATCCTCAAGGCGTATTTTACCATTTTCATCAATTGTATAAACGCTATGTTTGTTATTCTTTCCAGCCTTCACCCATGCGGATTTCACTTTAAGCGCGTTGGATGCCTGATTTACGGTAATAGAAGCTTTACCGACAGTTGAAAATGGAATGTTTTCTAGTATGTCATCTTGATGCAGTATTACCTCATAGCTTGTAGGCTTTGGTAGCTTTGCAGACTTAGCTAGTTGATTTGCCCAAAGGGATTCCTTATTTGCTGGTATCATTTGTTTTTGGAAGACAATACCAGATAGATCGTCGTCGTTATGCGGCAGTTTAAAACTAACGGTTTGTCCATCTTCAACTTTTTGCCATTCATCCTCGGATAAGTAGGCAAGCATAGACTTTTCAGATGAATAGATTTCAAATGTGACCGCACCAGCTTGTTCAGTGATTTTTGAGATGACACCATCTACTGGGCAAATAACACCTTGGCGCGCTTTAATTTGGCCAATTTGGGCATCCATTAAAGCTATTTGACGATTGGTCTCTGCAATATGACGGTTCAATATTGCTACTGCAGTTGATGGAGAAGCTTGCTGACCTAATTCAAATTTAACAGAGACATTTAATTTCTCACTAATTTGGTCGGTATTAATTGAGCTTTTTGGGTCATTACCTCCACCGTATTCAGATTCTATGTCCGCTAAAGCAGATTCTAAATCACTTAATTCAGTTTCGTAGGCAGTGCGTTCAGCCTCAAGCTTTGCTAATTCACCGTCAACTTCCTCTGTTTTGTAGGTAGCTAGTAAATCATTGGCATGTACTTCCTGTCCACGTGTAACATCTATTGCAGCAAGATTTTTCGCATCTGCTGAAATCGTATAGGTTTGTGCTGGTGCAACAATCGCATCCTTTTCAACCGTTTCTACACGATCACTAGGTGTAGCTCGTTGGAATTCATTGATAAAGTAGGATCTTGCTACTTTACTATCATCCTTAAATACAAAATAAGCATTCACACCAATTAATAACGCTATCACTATAATACTTAAACTTGTCCAAGGTCTGGATTTAATAAAGCGCATCATCCTAACCCCCTTGTAATCCATTCTTGTAGTGGTAACACACTAATCATTCCGATAAAAATAGCCATTACTACATAAAGACCAATTATTTTTGCTAATAATGCCTTTCGATCTGACCACTCCTCCCATTTTGAAAGGAACGTGTATTGCACAATAATTGTTAATACAGTTGCTACGGTTAGTTGGTTGATAGCAAATAGTACATAATCCTTGTCAATTACTTGCTGAGCTATAGGTGCAAGTGAGAAGAACGAGAAGTTAGTAGTGTAACCAACTGCATAAAACACAGCAAATAAAATTGTCTTTTCAATAAGTAAAAATACCATTACATAAAGTTGTACCTTCTGAATCCACTTGTAGGGAATGTCTGTTAACAGATGTAACAAGTATGTAACGCCATAATAATGGAAGCAATAATAGATAACTCCCCAGGCAATAACCCCAACCATTGATAATAAACGGGCTGTATAGTATTCAGTTTGATGATTCGATGCAAATAAGCTTGTTAAGCTTTCAGTACCCATGCCCCAAAACTCACGAACGGCAAATAGCAGCAAAAAGAGTATAAAAACTGCGAAGGATCGCTTTTTATATCCTCTTAGTTCTCCTTGCTCAACAGCTTGGGTAAAATAAGTGGGATGCATTAAGCTGTGCCAAAATTTATATTGATAAAACATATATAGCTCCCTTTCTCGTAAATTAAATCGTAAAGTTGTAGTATACATCTAATTACTGGAAAATAATATAGTAGAAATGCTAAGTTTTTCATGGATTCCCCTCGAAAAAGAGGGAATTTAATCGTTATTTCAGATAAATATACAAAGCTTTTATTCGCTAATTTGAGTAATGTTTCAACAAAATATTTCCTGGAAAATTTAAGGTGCAAGAACAGATAAAGTAGCGCTTTCAACAGACGAGCGCTGTTTCCTCTAAGCTTCGTTTTTTACTGTCGTTAACAACACATATTCTTTTAAGTAGAAAGTATTTTTACTCGCAATTAGTCATCTTTTGCCAAAATTTCTTCCAGAACAATGCACATAATTCAATTATATAGTATCCTAACAATAACTTCCTATAAAAAGACTATTCAATCTAAAAAATATTTCTGTTACTGAAGAGGATGGGCTTCTTTAATAGATTAACTTGAAATAGGATAAAATGCACCGATACAAAAGGTAGCAAATTAGAAATAAATGATACATATCTATTTAACTATATACAAGAAAGGGTGGGCATTTTGAAAAAACAAATACAGGTTGGTGTAATAACAAGTCTATTACTAACTCCGACGGCGATTGCCAATGCTCAAGAAGGACAACCTCAAACAATCTCTCAGGAAAATCACGTAGCTAATGTGAATATAGCAGCAACAAATGCAAACGCTAAATCACAAACTATTGCACAATATGGAAAATTATCTGAAAAATCGACAACATTAGAAATGGCTGCTGCCAAAAGAGATTTAGCATTTTTAAGCGATAATTTTGACACTGATGAAATTGAATTTATTACAGCTAAATACAACTATATAGAAAATCAAATAATTTTATTAAGCGAACTTAAGAACATTGGTACAAGTATTAAAGGTATCTCGTATACTAGTAAAACTTTCATTAAGGATGTTAATGATGCATGGAATAGATATCAGACATTTTTAGGTGCAACGAATGCTGATAAAACCTATTTAAATGTTCAACAAACATTTAAAGGTGCTGTTAATACTGCAACGAACAATAAGGCTAGAGCTATCGTTAAAGATGTTACGGGTAAGTCCCTCCAATATGATTATGAAGGGGCTGCACTCATTGCTTATTTCAAAAGTAACGGGGCAGATATTACAAAACTTTTAAAAATGGTTGATGATGCAACTGTAGTAGACAAAACAGTTAAACAATTAGAAACGCTTGTATTAACCCTAAGTGATCCAAATTCTGATGCTACTAAAATTAAGGAAATTACAGATGGTATAACGACTGAACTGAACAAGCTCACAGCTGACCAAAAGAAAATTGTTATAGCGCATAATCCAAATAGTGCAGCGGTTTCACCGTACAAAAAATATACAGAAGTGCTAGCTAACCAATCTACAGCTGATAAAGTAATTGCGCTAGTGGAAAAGTTAGACCCAACTGCAAAGGATTATACTACAAAAGCGAAGGCTGCTAATACTGCTTACTTAAAGCTAGATCCTGCAAAACGCGAATATGTGAAAAACTATAAATCATTGAAGGATCAAGTAGAGGCGATGGATATTGTGACACGTATCATGGCTTTGAATACATCGCAAAAAACATATACGGAAGTAGTGACACAGTTAACTGCAGATTATGGGAAACTATCATCAAACGGGCAACAACTTGTAACGAATTATCCTGCTCTTCAAACCGCGAATGGCTATATTACAACAGCTAAAGATTTCGACAATCGTGTTATCGCTTTAGCTAATGAGCCGGATGCAACGTTTGTAGGGAAAGTAGCAGCGATGTCTGCAGAATATAAAACGATGGATAAAAATGCGAAAAAATTAGTAACACAATCCAAGACATTAACAACGTATGAAAAAAATAATGCCAATGTTGTGAAGGTTATTAATGCAATTGCAGCTTTAAATCCAGCAAATAAGGATTATACAAAAAAGGTTTTGGCAGCACGTAAGGCATATAATGCATTAGACTCTGCCTCACAAAAACGCGTAACAAACTACAATCAGCTAACAGCAGTTGAGGATGTTGCTACATTAATAGGCTTGATTGAAACATTGAAACCGACAAGTAAAACATTTTTAAATGATTTAGATTCTGCACGCAAAAATTACGATACATTACCACCAGAAAAGCAAAAAGCTGTGACAAACTATGAAAAGCTTGTCACAGCTGAGACTGAGCTGAAATCTGCACATACAGTTATCGCATTAATAGATGCGGCAGTGCCTAATGATCCAGATTATTTAACGAAGCTTATGAATGCTCGCGTTGCTTACGATAAACTAAATTCAGGACAGAAAAAGCTTGTCTCTAATGTGAAGGTGTTAACAGATCGTGAAAAAGAAGTAAAAGCAATTTTAAATACTATGGTGCAAATCGATGGTATAGAGCCGGGCACAAGTAAATTTGTCAGTCAAGTAAACACAGCGCGAAAAGCGTACGATAAGCTGACAAAAGACCAAAAGCTATATGTTAACAATATTGCTATTTTACAAGGCTATGAACCAACTGCTAAAGTGATTGAATTAATAGGCAAGTTAAAGCCTTCTAGTAAAACGTTCAACGCGGATACAGTACAAGCTCGAGCACTATACGATGCTCTAAGTAAGGACATGCAGCAATATGTGACAAACTACAATTTATTACAAGCTGCTGAAGCAAGCATCTTAGGTGCAGGAAATGTAAAGCGTATGATTGATGAGCTTCCGACTGTCCCAGCAAATCAATATATTAAACGTATTGAAGAGATACGTGCAGCATATAATGCATTACCGAAAGATCAACAATATGCAGTTGAAAACTATAAAACATTGCAAGAGCAAGAAAAAATTATTAAGCCTGTCATTAGTGTTGTCAATGAGATTGATAAATTGATGACATCGAAAAATATGGACAGCCAATATCAAAAGGTGTTAAAAGCATATGATAATCTTACTGCCACTCAACGTAAATATGTTTATAACGAGCAGCTACTTCTTTCATTGGATAATGTTATTAAAGTTTATCAAAGTATTGCAGCCTTAAAGCCAAGCGACAAATTATATTTTGGTATGATAGAATCTGTACGAAAAGATTACGATAGCTTAAGTACTACAGATAAGCAACGAGTATCTAATTACAATATTTTGCTTGAAGCTGAGAAAAATATGAGTGAAGTAAAGAAAGTTGTTGCGATTATAGCTGGTCTTAATCCGGCTTCTAGCACATATATTCAAGATGTAGCGAATGCTTCTGCTGCATATAAAGCATTAGATTCTAAAGTAAAAGGACAAGTTCTTAACTACGATGCTTTAAAGAAAGCAGAAAAAGATGTAGCAGCAGTGTTAAAAGTGGTGAGTGCAATTGGTGAGCTGGACCCAGACGCTAAAACGTTTGAAAAGAAAGTACTGGCTGCACAAAAACTATACGACGCACTTACTCTTGAGCAGCAGGATTTAGTATATAATTATCGTATTTTACAAGAGCACTTAAAAACATTAGGTTTATTATAAGGAGAGAGGGCAAGTCCCTCTTTTCTTTCTTTATAATAAGGAAAGGAAGCGTTCATTTGTCGACTAAGAAGATACATAAAGCATGGGCTCTTGCCACCGCGGCAGCAGTTGTTCCCTTTGTTGCAGCCGTGCCTGCGGAAGCAGCTGCAATGCCATTTATAGATATAAAAAATAGCGGAAGTGAAGTTGAACTATACAAGGCAGTTAGTGAATTATATAGCCAGGGCATTGTATTTGGGACAACATCGACTACGTTTAGTCCTTATCAAAATTTAACACGAGGGGAAGCAGCATACTTTTTGGCTGAAGCTCTAAAATTGGAGACAAAAAATGTAGTAAATCCTGGCTTCAGTGATGTACCGACCTCTCATAAATATTACGGTCATATTGCCGCGCTTGCCGAAAAGGGTATTATTCAAAAAGGAACAAATTATAATCCAGATCATTTTATGAATCGAAGCCAAATGGCAAAGATATTGACAATCGGCTTTAATTTACAGCAGGCAACAACATTATCTGCACCTTTTTCAGATTTTACAAAAGAAAATGAAACTAATATGTATATTCAAACGTTATTAAATTATGGGATTACACAAGGAACTAGTGCGACTACATTTTCACCCTATACAGATGTTCGTCGCGGTCAAATGGCTTTATTCCTATACCGCACTTTACAAAAAACTGAAGACAATTTCTATATAATTAGCGTTGAATAAATGGGAAGACTCACTCTGAAGGTGCTTTCAATCTTAGAGTGGTTTTTTTGAAATACTGAAGGTAAAATTAGGTAATAATGGAATATGAATGTTTCACCAACCAAAGTTGGGTGTGAGGACCTTTAAATCGCGAATTATAATGGTAACAGTACTTTTTTTCCCGCATCGTGAGGGCAATGAGGGAAAACAAACATGAGTATGGATACGATCCCTAATTTGGTCGTTAGGAAAACATGTGGTGGGGGATTTGTGCCATTAAATTACTATACATAATTAAACGAAGGAGGAGATAGCTATGTTAAAAAAAGTATCTAGTGTTGTTGGTATGTCTCTTATTTTGCTAACTACATCATATGCTGTGCCTCTGACAATCACATCTGAAGAAGTATTGGCAGCTAATATTGCAAAAGATGTTTCACAATCACATTGGGCAAAAAGCTCAATAGAACATATGCTAGAAAAGCATTATATGACAAACTATCAGGATGGCTCCTTTAGACCCGAACAACCGATTACTAGGGCAGAGGCTGCCGCTGCAATTGCTCGTTCCATGAAGCTAAAACTGGATACCGATTACACGCCTAATTTTACGGACTTAGCGGATAATCATCCGTACTACAAAGAAATTTGTGCCTTAGTGGAATTAAAGATATTACAAAATGGTGATTGCTTCAACCCTGATGCACCTTTACAACGTGCACAAATTGCCAAAATGTTAACACTCGCGTATCAAATTGAAGTCGATTCTCAAAATCAAAGTAAGTTTAGCGATGTTAAGCAGGGACATTGGGCAAAAGACTATATTGAATCGCTTGCAGATGTTGGTGTTATTAAGGGGATTAACGCACAGCAATTTGCACCAAATCGAATGGTAACACGTGCGCAATTTGCTTCTTTGGTTGAAAGAAGTCTCGACTTTTCAACGAAGGTAACAAATCTTGAGGTAGCCTACGATTATTTATCCAAGTCTTATATTCCGACAAAATGTTTTTCACCAACCATGGCTAATGATGTAATACGTTTAGTCAATGTCGAACGACAAAAAAGAAAGCTACACCCCCTTAACTATGATGCAGCTTTAACACAAATTGCCGTTATTAAGGCTCAGGATATGGTGAATCGACATTATTTTGAGCACGAATCCCCTTACTACGGAATGCCCTGGGATTTAGCAACATTATTCGATTATCCATACACGAGCTTAGGAGAGAATATAGGAAGAAAAATTCCAACATCCGAAGCTGCCGTCAAAGCATGGATGGCTTCACCAGCACATCGTGAAAATATTTTACGAGAAAATTACACAAATACCGGGGTCGCAATTGCAGTTGATAGCAATGGATATTACTATTGGGTGCAGTTATTTTCTAGTCAATAGAATGTGCGGCGGGATGAGAAAATACCCGTGGAGTGAAGAAGGGACCTGCGTGAAGCATGAGAATACCCTCGGGGCAAAGGCCAATTAGCGGCGGAATTTCAGGTTTTAGCGGCGCAACTCACACTATTAGCGGCTAATTCCAACATAAGCCAATACTCGCGGAGCAAAGGCGAATCCCCGTAGAGCAGGAGAACCGTCACAAAGCAGAGGAAAATCGCCGCGCAAAGCAAAAGAATTACCTTCGAAAGGTAATTAAACCACACGGGCCCTATCTTAAAAAAACGAAAAATCGAATCGGAAATGCGCATATTTAACAACTGAAAATTGGAATTCCACTAAAATTTGCAATCTATTGTGACAAAGCGTAGCGAATATTACAGGAATGTTACAAAAATCCCGATTATCCATTATTTAATACCCATATTTTAGCGCTGATAAACCACGAAACGTTGGTATATCAGTGTTTTTTTGTGCTTTAAAAACCGTTACACAATTGAAAAGTTAAAATAGCATCTTTTATGATAGTCTATTTATAGGCAAAAAAGTTCTGAGAGGGGTATACCGAATATATGAAAAAGAAATGGTTATTACCGGTTTTTGCATCTTTCATGTTATTTACAACAACTCAAATAGATAAAGCTGAAGCAGCCACAACATCTGATGTAACTGATTCAGCGTCAAAATATTTAGGTGTTCCATATCTTTATGGAGGTACAACTACTAAAGGGCTCGATTGCTCAGGATATACATCTAAAGTCTTTGCAGATTTAGGTATTGAATTAAACCGTACTTCAGGTTCGCAATATCAACAAGGTACTGCTGTAGCAAAGAAGGATCTTGAAATTGGCGATTTACTATTCTTCAATACTAGTGGTAAAGGTGTTTCGCATGTAGCTATTTACATGGGTGAAGGGAAAATGATCCATTCACAAACAGGTAAAGGTGTTAGTTACTCAAATGTAGATGATCCTTATTATTGGGGTTCTCGTTACATTGGTGCTAAGCGTGTAGCAACATTTGATAGTGAACAAGCAGAAGCTGTTAAAGAAGAAGTAAAGGAAGCTGCGATTGATTTTACAGTTTATGCTTCTCGTGCTGAAGTGGCAGTGCAAATTGCTAAAGCACTTAACTTGGATACATCCGATAAAAATACGAATTTTACAGACGTAAAGCCAACAAATGAACATGCTGGTGCAATTGCTGCTGTATCGAAGTTAGGTATCTTTGCTGGTGATGGTAGTGGCAAATTTAATCCATCTTCACCGATAACACGTGCTCAAATCTCGAAAGTTTTAGTACAGGCCTTCGGATTAAAGCAACAAGGCAATGTTGTAACATTTGCTGATGCTCCTGCAAATCATTGGGCAAATGAATTTATTTCAATTCTTGCTTCAAGTGGTATTACAGAAGGTAACGGAAATGGTAACTTCGGTTACGATGAGATGTTAAAAATTTCTCAACTACAAACGTTTATTGAACGCGCACAAAAATAACAATAATAATCAAATTCCGTATTACTTAGACAAGGGCTACGTTTAAAGTAATATATTGCAAGGAAGTTCTTTTATATAATGTATAGATTGAGGAGAGTTTGCACTTGCAGACTCTCTTCTTTTTATGAAATTTACCAAAAATAGGAGTGGTGCCTAGAAAACAGTTAATAGTTACGTTGGTATGATAGTTTTGTCGGTGCAATTTTGCTAAAATGAACACGAGAACAGGAAGGGAGGAAATAAGACATTGAACCTCAAGAAAGTCAGTCTTATATTATGCGTCTTATTCATTTCAGCTTCTATGTTTACAATACATAGTGCCCAAGCAAGTGGTGGATTTGTAGATGTTCCTAAAGATCAAGAAGCTTATGAAGAGATCAATTATTTAGTTAGTTTAGGTGTTATTAAAGGATATACGGAAAACGGCAAAGCGTATTATAAACCTTATAATAACGTAACGCGTGGACAAGTTGCCAAGATGGCTGTAATTGCTTCAGGTAACAAACCACTAGTTGTCAATAAATCAAGCTTCTCTGATGTAAAAGTAGGCACAGAGCTTTCAGGCTATGTAGAACGCGCTATACAGCTTGGACTATTTAAAACAAATACGCAGGGGCAATTTTTACCGGATAAGCCTTTAACTCGCGATGAAATGAGTTATGTATTAACAAAAGCCTTTAAACTTGATACAAGTGAATATCAAAATATCGATTCTCCTTTTGTAGATGTAGGTATTACTCATCCATACGTTACATTTGTGAATACGATATACTATAACGGTATTACAAAGGGAACGGGTCAAAATTATTATCCAAATAACAAAGTGACACGTGCGCAGTTTGCATTATTTATAGCGCGTGCAAAAAGTGAAAAGTATCGTTTAGAGCTACCAGTTAAAGGTGTAGGTGTACCGGATACAACACAGGTCATTGGCTTAGTTTCTGTCACAACTGACGGATTAAATATTCGTAAATCAAAAGATACTTCATCTACTGCTAATATAGTAGGTACAGTAAACAAAGGCGGTAAATTATCAGTCTATGCAGTTGAAGGGGACTGGTTAAAGGTTACTTATAAAGGTGCATTTGCTTATATTCATAAAGCATATGCACAGTTTTTAGATGCTGATGGTAACGCATTAGGGAATGTCCAAAAGCAAGTTACTGCAACACAAAATTTAAATGTTTACGTAAAACCAACTTCTTCATCAAAAGTTATTACAACAGTTAATAGCAAAACGAAATTACCAGTTTATAAGACAGTCAGTGGCTACCATCTAACTGTAGTAAACGGTATACCAGGCTACGTCGTGGCTAATAGTACAGAGGATGTTGAAGTAGAAAATCCTTCTACTCCAGATCCACCTACAGTTTCTGGTGATCTATTAGGTCGAGTGACGGTTGATAGTTTAAATATTCGCAAAGAAGCTAACTCTACTTCTACGGTATTAGGTAAACTGAAGAAGGGCGAAACTATTCAAGTAAACAGTATTAACGGTTATTGGGCACAAGTTACTTATCAAGGTCAAAAAGGGTATGTCCATAAATCATACTTAAAGCTACTAAATCAAAGTGGTAATCCATTGAAAAATCGAATTATCATTCTTGATCCCGGTCATGGTGGTAAGGACCCTGGAACTGTTGTAGGTTCTTATTCCGAAAAAGCTATCACATTAAAAGTCGGCACACTTGTGAAGCAAAAGCTAGAGGCTGCAGGTGCGAAGGTATATATGACTCGTACAGGAGATACGTATCCTTCGTTACAAGACCGTGTTGACTTTACAAATAATAATTACGGTGAAATCTTCGTAAGTATCCATGTTAACTCAGCAGCAAATACTGCTGCACTAGGTACTGAAACATATTATGCAATTTCAACGGGTGATATGTATCAGGAAGACATTGATNTNGCGACATTTGTAAATAATCAAATTGTTAATAACTTAAATATGAAAAATCGTGGTGTTAAAGAACANCAATATTATGTTATNCGCAACACGATTATCCCAGCCATCTTAGTTGAGCTAGGCTTCCTAACAAATAGCGAAGACCGCGGGAAATTGACGAATGATAAATATGCTGAGTTATTTGCTGATTCTATCTACAAAGGAATTTCACAATACTACGCGAAAAAATAATAAAACGGGCTACATTGTTCAATATGAGCGATGTAGCTCTTTTTGTTTGACACTTTAAATACTATGATCATCGGTAGACTTAAATTCTATTATTTAGGATTTAAGTTGTAACACTTGCATCTATATGATAGTTTTACCAGAGAAATTTTGCTAATATTAATGGTAGAACAAGAAGGGAGGAAATAAGACATTGTATCTTAAGAAAATTTGTCTTATATTATGCGTCCTTTTCGTTTCTGCTTCAATGTTTACAATAAATAGTGCACAAGCAAGCGGCGGTTTTGTAGATGTTACGAACAAGGATGACGCATATGAAGAAATCAATTTTTTAGTAAATTTAGGTGTTATTAAAGGGTATACAGAAAAGGGCAAAACGTATTATAAACCTAACAACACCGTAACGCGTGGACAAGTTGCCAAGATGGTTGTTGTGGCATCAGGCAAAAAGCCACTAGTTGTGAATAAATCAAGCTTCACGGATGTAACGGCCGGTACAGAGCTTTCAGGCTATGTAGAACGCGCTATACAGTCTGGTTTCT
>Ga0055538_1000371_pt1 | contig 18561 bp, 19 predicted proteins | sample AraplaCvi_mLB_r2_2_FD_55038 | JGI IMG/M metagenome (GOLD analysis project Ga0055538, IMG submission 55038) | Arabidopsis root microbial communities from North Carolina, USA - plate scrape CL_Cvi_mLB_r2 | ecosystem: Host-associated > Plants > Roots > Endosphere | place: USA: North Carolina | reverse complement strand
TGCAAATATCGTTTCGTATCTAGTTTTCAGGTGATCAATCACTTGAATTGAATATTGTTCCCTGATAGCTCAGTTGGTAGAGCACTCGACTGTTAATCGAGTTGTCACAGGTTCGAGTCCTGTTCGGGGAGCCATTTATGGAGAGGTGTCCGAGTTGGCCGAAGGAGCACGATTGGAAATCGTGTAGGCGCCAAAAGCGTCTCGAGGGTTCGAATCCCTCTCTCTCCGCCACTATTATTTTAAGCAAGGCCCGTTGGTCAAGGGGTTAAGACACCTCCCTTTCACGGAGGTAACAGGGGTTCGAATCCCCTACGGGTCACCACTTTCTTTAAGCATTAGGGGATGAGAATCCCGTCGGTTCGTCGGAGGATAACTTCGTAAGCATAGTCTTCGCAGTCTCGAACGAAGTGAGAGTATCCCCTACGGGTCACCATTTTCTTTAAAAAACACTTGCTTCTTATATCTGGTTTTGATATGATAAAAGTCGCTTTGTTACGGAGGCTTAGCTCAGCTGGGAGAGCATCTGCCTTACAAGCAGAGGGTCGGGGGTTCGATCCCCTCAGCCTCCACCATGATTTTCACCATTGCAGCAACCCTTTTAATGACGCGGGGTGGAGCAGTTCGGTAGCTCGTCGGGCTCATAACCCGAAGGTCGTAGGTTCAAATCCTGCCCCCGCAACCAATTTATATCGCAATAGCGATAGTGCCTCGTGGAACTGTGGTGTAGAGGCCTAACATGCCTGCCTGTCACGCAGGAGATCGCGGGTTCGAATCCCGTCAGTTCCGCCATTTTCACAAGCTTCATAGATGACTTTGGGATGAGATGCGTATCCGATATGGGTTTCGTCAAAGTCCGCAATGAGCTCTATGGCTCGGTAGCTCAGTCGGTAGAGCAGAGGACTGAAAATCCTCGTGTCGGCGGTTCGATTCCGTCCCGAGCCACCATGTACCTTTTATAATTTTATACGCCGGTGTAGCTCAATTGGTAGAGCAACTGACTTGTAATCAGTAGGTTGGGGGTTCAAGTCCTCTCGCCGGCACCATTCTGGAGGATTAGTGAAGTGGCTAAACACGGCAGACTGTAAATCTGCTCTCTTCGAGTTCGGTGGTTCGAATCCATCATCCTCCACCAGTTTTTAGGGGCATAGTTTAAAGGTAGAACAGCGGTCTCCAAAACCGTTAGTGTGGGTTCAATTCCTGCTGCCCCTGCCAATCGAATCAATTTATAGTACAATATGGCGGTCGTGGCGAAGTGGTTAACGCACCGGATTGTGGCTCCGGCACTCGGGGGTTCAATTCCCCTCGATCGCCCCATATTACAAAATCATATTGGGGATTAGCCAAGCGGTAAGGCAACGGACTTTGACTCCGTCATGCATAGGTTCGAATCCTATATCCCCAGCCATTGATTTTATGTTTGCGGACGTGGCTCAGCGGTAGAGCATCGCCTTGCCAAGGCGAGGGTCGCGGGTTCGATTCCCGTCGTCCGCTCCATTTTTATTTCTGGCGCCATAGCCAAGTGGTAAGGCACAGCTCTGCAAAAGCTTTATCCCCAGTTCGAATCTGGGTGGCGCCTCCATAACAACCATATGTGCCCTTAGCTCAGCTGGATAGAGCGTTTGACTACGAATCAAAAGGTCAGGAGTTCGAATCTCTTAGGGCACGCCATTGTGTAAGCCGGTGTGGCGGAATTGGCAGACGCGCGCGACTCAAAATCGTGAGGGAAACCGTGGGGGTTCGAGTCCCTTCACCGGCATCAATCAAAAGGAATGTAGACGATCAACGTCTGCATTCCTTTTTTTGTTGTCTCTCCATCGAAGCATCCACACGACAAGTCTACTCCCAATCACGGCTGCTGAAGATCGTTCTCCTGTAGATCGATGTTCCTTCAATTAGTGATACTGGTAGCAAGAGGGTGTTCGTTCAAGGATATAACGCGAAAACTGCAGACCAGTCCAGAGGTTGGACGTAGGTCTATAGGAAGCCCCGCCTTAGGTCTAGGTCCAAAAACCGTCCACAGGCCGTTTTAGTCAAACTCGAAATTACCTAGAATAGAGTCATAAGGTTGAACAAATGAAACAACGATCAAACAACAGAAAGGCGGTGTATAAATGAGGAATTCAAAAGGCAATGGAATGAGTATCCTGTTGATTGGTTTAGGGATCTTGGTTCTTCTGGGAGTATTCGGTCCTCTGCTTGGATGGTTGTTCAGTCTTCTAATTCCGATATTGATGGTTGCTTTGGGATATTACGGAATTCGAAGAGGCAATACCTTGATGGGATGGATCATTCTCGGTATCGGCATCATCTGGTTGATGGGTAAACTGTCTTGGCTGATCGGTCCGATCCTTGGTGTTATCTTAATCATCTACGGAGTGTCCCGATTGAAGAATGGAAGACCCCGTTATTGATAAGGAACCACTACATTATATAACCTGCATCAACAACAGATCAGATCATGATAGATGAGGAGGGCTAAGCCGATATGAGTGTTTTCCGGCGGATAAGAGACATAACCGTAGCAACATTGAATGAAAAGCTCGAGCAGAGCCAGGATCCGGTTCGATTGATCGACCAGTTCCTACATTCAACCAGACAGGACATTGCTGAGGCCGAGAAGCTGCAGCAGCAATGCCAAGTACATTCCAGACAGCTGAAACAGCAGGTGGATCAAGCGGAAACCATGCGATTTAAACGCGAAGAGCAGGCACTGCTTGCCTTGAAGGCCGGCGAAGAGCATCTTGCCAAGCTGGCTTTGCAGGAGAAGCTGATTTATGAGGAAAAGATTGAACAGTATCAAGGCCTGTTATCCTCAAGCCTGGAGTCGTTGAAAGAAATCGAGGAGCAGCTCGGTGAGCTGCGAATGGAATATCAGACGGTCTACAGCAAACGACAGTATTATGTTGCCCGAGTGGAAACCCTTCGTCTTCAGCAAAAAATGAATGAACGTACGGGATCCTATGGCGGGGGTCATGATGTACCGAAGATGTTCAATCGCCTCGAGGACCGTATCAGCGACTGGGAACTGGAAGCCAGAAGCCTTCGTGATTTACGCCGCATGGGGCAGGAATACTTGGATCAGGCTGGAGAATCCGTCTCCACGGTATTGGAAAAGGAACTTGCCCGCTTGAAGCAAAAGCTGAATAACAGCGGAAAGGAGTAACCATGACAAGATTGTACCGTTCCACCCGAGACAAGATGTTCACAGGGTTGATCGGCGGTATATCCGATCATTTCGGAGTCGAATCTACCCTACTTAGAATCATATTTGTAGTCAGTATCTTTTTTACAGGCGGTACAACGCTGTTGATCTATCTAATTGCAAGCCTCGTCGTTCCTAAAGAGCCGTATTATCACGATCCGTACGGACCGCAAGGAAGACATGGCGGCGGATACCGTTATAACGACCATCCGGGCCCGGGGCCAGGCTACAACAGCTACAATGATGCTTATGGACGTCATCAAGGCTATCCTAATCCTAATGAGCATGGAAGCTTTGGTCCTAAATATGATCGTCCCAACGGCACAAGAACGAACGCGTCCACCGATTCCGATCTGGATGCGATGATGAAGGATATTGAAAGAAAAGCCATGCAAAAAGAAATCGAAGAATTGAAGAAAAAACTTTCGAACTATGAGAAGGGAGATAAATAACATGGGAGTATTTAAAAGAATCAAGGATATGACGAAAGCATCGGTGAACGAGCTGCTGGATAAAGTGGAGGATCCGATCGTAATGCTGAACCAGTACCTGCGCGACATGGAGGCAGAAATTCATGAAGCAGAGGTAACGGTTGCGAAGCAAATGGCAAATGAGCGTCGCATGAAGCAGCGCGTCGATGAGGCTGTGAAGATGGCGGCACAACGTGAAGCTCAGGCGGAATTGGCTCTGAAAAACGGTCAAGAAGAAGTGGCTCGCAAGCTGCTTGAAGAAAAGATCTATTTCGATCAAAAAGAAACCGAGTACGTGGAACTGCACCTGCAATCCGAGGCTCAAGCGAAAGAGCTTGTTGCTCAGCTGCATGAAATGAAAGACGAGTTCTACAAAATGCGCAACAAGCGCAATGAGCTTGTAGCTCGCGCCCAAATGGCGAAAGCGAAGAAGCAAATGTCTCAAGTGAGCAGCCTGCATACCATTGAAAGCGGCAGTGCTTCGATGGGCTTCCACCGCATGGAAGAAAAAATCATGCAAATGGAAGCTGAAGCTGATGTGCTTCGCGCACCGTACCGCCCTAACAACGCAGCATACACAAGTCCAGTGGATGCTGAGAAGCAACTGAAGGTGGATGAGCAGCTGCAAGCGTTGAAAAACAAAATGGGGAAATCCTCGAAATCCGAGTAATTCCTTAGCAAGTCAGCAAAATAAGAACAAAGCGTATTCGAATACCGTGTTCATATGATATGCTATACGAATGAGATTGTCGTATAGTACAGGCAAAGCCATACAGTGGGGAACATCTCACTGATATGGCTTTTCCGAGCTTATATCTTGGTCATCAAGGAGGTGCGACATGGACAGAAACCGCTGGATAGCAGTAGGTTTAATCAGCTTGGGTTTTATTATGCTTTTCGGCCGATGGTTTGGTTTCTTCACCATTGTCGCCCTGTTGCTCATCTTCGCGGGCGTCCTTCAGATCAGGCAAGGCCATGTGAAGAAGGGGTACATTCTGCTCGGCGTCGGAGCCGTGCTGCTGCTGCTCGAGCATCTTATGTTGATTATTGGCGTCAGTTTGATATCGCTGGGTATTTTCTACGGCAAGTCCAAACGGGCCCATACCACGACCAGATATATTCAGAAGCAGAACTTTATGTCCAACTTTGACTGGGACCGAGCACCCTGGGTGATGCGCAGCTTGAGCGTGTGGCATGTGCTCGGGGAAGCGGATGTGGATCTGTCCCTGGCGCTTCCCGAAGAACGCCAAACGGTGCTCATGTTCCACGGAATGCTCGGTGATATCGATCTGATGATCCCGGACTATTACGGGGTGGAGATCGAAGCATTCATCTTGTTTGGATCGATTCATATGGACGACCGGAAGGAAACCGGCATATTGAACCGAGTGAAATATCAATCGCCCAATTATGAGACCAGCGAATATAAAGTGAAATTTATCGTTTCTTATTTAGGCGGAGATTTGAATATAAGAATGACATAATAAACGTATTGTTTTGTGTATACCATTCAGGAGGGTTGCCCCGTGGAAACGGAAAAGAAAGCAAATATCATTACCCGAAGTATGCGTGAGGGGACCCTTCTGGGATTGGTTGTCATGCTCGTTGTCCTTTATTTATTATATACATATGGTTATCTTCAACCGTTTGAGACGTGGAAGAACCGGATCGAGGCAGGCATAACCCTGGTATTGCTGCCGATCGGGCTGGGAGCGATTTATGGCTTCTTCCAGGGATACCGGGTAAAACGGCGGGTCGATCTCGTTAGGGAAACACTCGTGAACTGGGAAAAAGGGAGTCTGACGGACGTCATGCCGGACATCGGCGAAGACGAAGTGGGCCGGCTTGGAGAACAGCTGGTGAAGATCAGCAAGCGGTGGGAGGATCAGGTGTCTTCCCTGCAGCGGTTATCCACGAACAATGCCCAGCTAGCCGAGCAGGCCAGGGTTACGGCGATCGTGGAAGAGAGACAGCGTCTGGCGCGCGAGCTCCATGATGCGGTTTCTCAGCAGCTGTTTGCCATCTCGATGACGGCAACAGCTGTGGGCAGGACGCTGGATAAGGATTTTGACAAAGCGCAGCGCCAGGTGGCTCTGATTGAGGAAATGTCGGCTGTGGCACAGTCCGAGATGAGGGCGCTTCTCCTTCATCTGCGGCCGGTTTATCTCGAAGGAAAAGCACTGGAGCAAGGGCTGCGGGATTTGATCACGGAATTGCGGATCAAAGTGCCTATGGAAATTACGTTTGAGATGGACGATGACATACATTTGCTTAAAGGGATCGAAAATCATCTGTTTCGCATTATTCAGGAGGCCATGTCGAATACGCTTCGGCACTCGAAGGCGGAAAAAATGGACATCCGGATTCATCGCAGGCAGAACACCGTTCGGGTAATGCTGCGAGATGACGGGGTCGGGTTCGAATTGGACGACAAGAAACAGACTTCCTACGGTCTTACGACCATGCAGGAACGGGTGACGGAAATCGGCGGCTCGCTACAATTCATCACGGCCCCGGGTAAAGGGACGCGGATTGAGATTATCGTGCCGCTCATAAACGAAGAACGCAAACGGGGGGATGGAGATGGAAGCACCGATTAAGGTACTGCTGGTGGATGATCATGAGATGGTGCGGATCGGCTTGGCTGCCGTGCTTGGCACCGAAGACGGCATTGAGGTGGTAGGTGAAGCGGGCAGCGGCGAGGAAGGCATACGCCTGGCGCAGGAATATCATCCTGACGTGGTGCTGATGGATCTGGTCATGGATGGGATGGACGGCATTGAGACCACGCGGGAGCTGATGAAACAATTTCCGAATCTTAAGGTGATCGTACTGACCAGCTATCTGGACGATGAAAAGATGTATCCGGTCATTGAAGCAGGCGCATTCAGCTATCTGCTGAAGACCTCCCGGGCTTCCGAGGTCGCCGATGCTATACGTGCCGCCGCACGGGGGCAGTCGGTTCTGGAGTCTCAGGTCGCTTCGAAGATGATGAATCGTTTCCGCCATCCGCAAAATGAAGCGCCCGCGCATAATGACCTGACGGACCGGGAGATGGAAGTGCTGCGATTGCTGGCACAGGGCAAATCCAATCAGGACATTGCCGATGATTTGATTATAGGCATCAAAACCGTGAAGTTTCACGTGACTAATATTTTGGGTAAGCTGGGGGTAGAGGATCGAACCCAAGCTGCCATCTACGCTTATAAAAATGGGCTGGCGGAGTAAGAAGTGCCGGCTCTTTTTTTATGCTTATGAACGTAAAATAAACAGTTCCGAGATGCTGAGCGCGGTTCTAAACAGATCCGTGATGCGATCGTAGGGTATCAACATATCCATGTAAATAATGAGAGGCAGGCTTAAAGACTCCCCAATCGGGAGGCTTTTTTGTTATGGAGGTCTCTTTACAACGGTAGGGTAACGGGATCATTTTCAATGGCGAGGTATAAATCTTTAGTGAGACGGCCATCCTTTTACTAGATTGATAGATTCGTACGAGGAGGCGTGGCTGACGATGCGGAAGATACGTTTACAGCTGATTGTGATGATGTTGTTGCTGTGCGGGGCAGCAGGGATGATGGCGGGTTTTGCGGGAACAACGGAACGCAATGGGGAGGAATCGGTTCCGCAAACGGCAGAGGCGTCAGCTTGGAAGGGAACGGCGAATGGAGCATCGGAAGCAGGAACCACAGCCGAAAGCAATTTGGAGCTTCTTGCAGCCCTTGGACAGGAACATATGGATCCTTCCGCACTCCTCACGGTAAAAATTCAAGGCGAAATGATAAATTCGATTTCTAAGGATCAAGCTAAGACAGCAGCCGAAGAATTGGCTCGTGCAATGGGGATTTCCGACATTACCGCAAACGTGCTTCAAGGAAATGACGTATTCCAAGCGGAAGGCGATCGATCGGGCGTCTCCGTGCATTTGGATTGGGCCCTCACGAAGCAAGGCCATAGTTATGTCAGAGTCATGCTTGTCGGAGAGGCGGCAGCGCAGGTCCGGGAAATGATGAGCCTTCAGCAGCATGTTCAAGTACGGATGGAGCAAGCAGGCATACCGAATACGTGGAATGCGTCCATTCAAGGATATGCAACGAAATCAGGCGGCGTGGATGGAACGATGGCCCAAGTAGAAGAGGCCGTAGCCCGAAAGCTTCCGTTTCGTTCCGTTGAGGATTATGCGGATGTTACAACGATCAGCCGATCCTATGAGGCGCCTTCGCTGGGGACTTTTGTGAAGAGCGGCGACACGCCGATTCATATGCAGATCGCGGTGCATGAAGATTCGGTGAAGAAAAGAAGTAGAATAACGATCGGATTTCCCGTCATTACAATAGAATATTGAAAATAATATCTGAAACTCCGATGAAAAAATACGGAATGAGATAGCATACTTGAAATGAATATGCTAAAATGTCATCACATCGAGTTAAGTGCCGATGCATAAAAATACACTATAATTCATAGAAAGAATGAGGAGCCATGGCTGAAAATCAAAATCTAGATACAATGAAGACACCGGGAGCTGTATTTTTCATCTTTGGAGCGACTGGTGATTTGGCAAGACGTAAGTTGTTTCCGGCGATCTACAGTCTTTATCGTGAAGGAAAACTGGATGAGGATTTTGCTGTAATCGGCGTGGCGCGGCGTCCGCGCACCCAGGAGGAGTTTCGGGAGGACGTGTATCGTTCGATTCAGGAATTCTGCCGATATCGTTCGGAACAGGATAGTGAATGGAATGCATTTGCACAGCATTTTGAATATAAATCTTTAGATATCAACAATATTGACGGTTTCCGTGAGCTCCGCGAACAAACGGAGCAATTGGAAACGAAATTTAATATACCGGGCAACCGCTTGTTCTATCTCGCGCTTGCACCGGAATTGTTCGGCAGCGTATCGTTCAACCTGATGAAGGGCGGCATGCTTGACGGAGAGGGCTGGAACCGTCTTGTGATCGAGAAGCCGTTCGGCTACGATCTGGAGTCCGCTGCCAAGCTGAACGAAGAGATCCGTAAAGTGTTCAAGGAAGAGGAGATCTATCGGATCGACCATTACCTCGGGAAGGAAATGGTGCAGAACATCGAGGTTATCCGTTTTGCGAATGCTTTCTTCGAGCCGCTGTGGAATAACAAGCATATTGCCAACATCCAAATTACGCTTGGTGAAACGGTTGGCGTCGAGGAGCGGGGAGGTTATTACGACCATGCGGGCGCACTCAGGGATATGGGGCAAAACCATATGCTGCAGCTGCTGACCATGATTGCCATGGAGCCGCCTAGCCGTCTGCTCGCAGAAGATATTCGCGACGAGAAGGTGAAGGTGCTTCGCTCCCTGCGTCCATATGCCTCAAACGAAGAAGTCAAGAACAACGTGGTTCGCGGTCAGTATACGAGCGGTTCCGCAGGCGGCAAAGATCTGCCAGCTTACCGTGAAGAGGATAAGGTGAATCCGGAATCCAATACGGAAACTTATTTTGCGGCCAGAGTCTTCGTGGATAATTTCCGCTGGGCGGGCGTACCGTTCTATATCCGCACGGGCAAACGACTTCCGGTTAAGACGACCGAGGTGGTCGTAGAGTTCAAACGGATGCCAACCAACGTATACTTGGGTCAGAAGCATTCCCTGGAGCCTAACCTGCTCGTTATCCGGGTCAACCCGATGGAAGGCATCTACGTAAAGATCAACGCGAAGAAGCCTGGCTCCGAGTCCGAGATCGCTCCGGTTGCGATGGACTTCTGCCAAAGCTGTATCGTGGGCATCAACTCTCCAGAAGCGTATGAGCGTCTGCTGCATGATGCTGCCCGCGGGGATTCCACCTACTTTACGCGTTGGGACGAGGTCGCTTCCGCTTGGTCCTTTGTGGATCGCATCGCTAGCGCGTGGAGAGAGAACCAAGGAGAGCTGGAATCGTATCCTGCCGGCTCCTGGGGACCTGACAAAGCGGATGAGCTGCTGAAGGAAGACGGCTTCCACTGGTGGCCGGTTAACGGTCAGCTTGAGGATAACGTCGTGTGGTTGAAAAAATAGAAGATTGACTAAAATTTATGCGATAAAAATCATCCTCATGCGCACGGCGCATGGGGATGATTTGCGTATGAATTGTGGTACAATGATATACATGACTTTAGTTACGAAGGGATAAGTGAAATGGCAAAGCTAATAGATGAACTGCAGCAGGAAGTGGATAAGCGTCGCACGTTCGCGATTATTTCCCACCCTGACGCCGGTAAGACGACGCTGACCGAGAAGCTGCTCTTGTTCGGGGGCGCCATTCGTCTCGCCGGATCGGTTAAAGCTCGTAAAGCGAGCAAGCATGCAACGAGTGACTGGATGGAGATCGAGAAGCANCGGGGAATCTCCGTCACGTCGTCCGTGATGCAATTTGATTATTTAGGGCATCGGATTAATATATTGGATACGCCGGGTCACCAAGACTTCAGTGAGGATACCTATCGTACGTTGACGGCTGCCGACAGCGCCGTNATGTTGATTGACGTAGCCAAAGGGGTCGAGGCCCAGACCATCAAGCTGTTTCAGGTCTGCGCGAAGCGGGGCATTCCGATCTTCACCTTCATCAACAAACTCGACCGCGAAGGACGCAGTCCGTTTGACCTGATGGAGGAGCTTGAGCAGGTGCTGGGCATCCGCTCCGTACCGATGAATTGGCCGATCGGTTCCGGTCGCGACCTGTGCGGCGTGTACGACCGGGTGAAGAATCAGGTGGAATTGTTCCAAGGGGACGACCATTCCACGATTAAAGTGCAGAAGGTCGAAGGGTATGAAGATCCGCTCATCCGCGAAATGGCTGGCGATTATCTGCATGACCAGTTATGTCAGGATCTGGAGCTGCTGGATGTTGCCGGCGACCCGTTCGATCTGGAGAAAGTAATGCAGGGTCAGTTAACGCCTGTATTTTTCGGCAGTGCGATCAACAATTTCGGCGTCCAGACCTTTCTTGAAAACTTCCTCCAGCTTGCGCCGAAGCCGGAGCCCCGCCGCAGTACGGAAGGCGTGGTGGAACCGACCGATGAGAAATTCTCCGGTTACGTATTTAAGATCCAAGCCAACATGAATCCGGCTCACCGGGACCGCATCGCTTTCCTTCGAATCGTATCGGGCAAGTTCGAACGCGGTATGAGCGTGAAGCATGTGCGGGTAGGCAAGGAAATCAAGCTGGCGCAGCCGCAGCAATTTTTGGCGCAGGATCGAGATATTGTGCAGGAGGCATACCCTGGCGATATTATCGGTCTGTTTGACCCGGGGATTTTCCGGATCGGGGATTCACTCAGCCAAGGACGCGAGGTTGTATTCGACGAGCTTCCGACGTTTTCCCCGGAGATCTTTGCCAAAGTAACCGTGAAGAATGCGCTGAAGCATAAGCAGTATCAGAAGGGGATTGACCAATTGACGGAAGAGGGGACCATTCAGGTATTCCGCACCGTTAGCTTCGACGAGACCATTCTCGGGGTGGTCGGTCAGCTCCAGTTCGAAGTGTTCGAGTATCGGATGAAGGGGGAGTACGGCGTCGATGTGCAGCTGCAACGGATGCCGTATCAGTTCGCCCGCTGGATCGTGGACGACAACATTGATCCGTCCAAGTTCCGGATTAACTCGACCCTGGTGAAAGACAAGAAGGACAACTATGTTGTCTTGTTCGAAAATGAGTATGCAATGAGAACCGCCATAGACAAGAATCCAACCGCCCAGTTTCTTGAGACCGCTCCGTAAGCGATGGCATAAATATGCAGTATAAAGAACAATCCCCTCAGCTTGAAGGCTGAGGGGATTGTTCTTTTTGTTGAGCGCGGGATTATCCCTGAAGATTGCCAGGCGTTACGGTTTTCAAATGGTCGTGAAGGGAAGAGACAAGGGTATTTTGCTGGGCAGCATCCATGTCTTTCCACATCATTTCAAACATCACGCCGAGTCCCGGCAGGGCGGCTTCAGGCCCGTCAACGGAACCCTCGATCATGGAGCGCAGCTCTTCTTCGTCCTGATTGTGGACTTTATGAATGACGGCTTGCCTTAGATCTAACAATATGGACATCGAAATGTTCCTCCTTGTTATATAAGGGTCATTGTGTAATGTGCCCGTTCCAGGNGAGTTACATTCAAGTATTCTGGACAGTATGATATACTGTTATCATTGATGATTAAGGATCGACCTAGGCTCGTGGGGGGATATATAAATGGCTAAGAAGCAGTACGCAGTAATCGGTATGGGGCGTTTTGGCACAAGCGTTGCCAAGGAATTGAGCAGCATGGGATTTGACGTATTAGCCGTTGATGCGAGCGAACAGCGTATTCAGGAAACTGCCAGCATGGTCACGCATGCCGTTTCGGCGGATTCGACCGATGAAGAGGCGCTCCGGGCGCTCGGCATTCGGAATTTTGATGTGGTTGTCGTGGCTATCGGGGAGGATATTCAATCCAGCATTTTGACAACGCTGATTCTGAAGGATCTTGGCGTACCGGCAATTATCGTCAAAGCGAAGAATGAGCTGCACGGAAAAGTGCTTAACAAAATCGGCGCGGACAAGGTGATTTTCCCAGAGCGGGACATGGGGCTTCGGGTTGCCCACCACCTGGTGTCGCCGAATATTCTGGACTATATCGATTTGTCGGACGACTACAGCATTATGGAGATGCTGGCTACAGGCGAGCTGATTGGCCACAATTTGAGAGAGCTGGATATTCGTGCACGATTCGGGTGCAATGTCATGGCGATTCGAAGCGATGCGGACATGAACATTTCGCCAAGTCCGGATGACCGGATTGAGGAAGGCGATGTGCTTGTCATCGTCGGACATAAGAACGACTTAACGAAGCTGGAGCTTGCCTATCCCAAATAGAGCCGTCAGCTTCGGATACCGGGCCACCGGGCCGAACCCGGGCTCTGATGAGTATATATGTAAAAGAACGGATGGATTAACAATGGAGATATTATCGCCGCAGAATGCCAGAGTGAAGGGCTGGGCACAGCTGCAGGAGAAAAAACATCGGGACAAGCAGAACAAGTATGTGGTGGAAGGCATCCATCTCGTACAGGAAGCCCTGTCATCCGGCGCTGACATCGAGTGCGTGGCTTATGACGTGGACAAGGGCATCCCCCAAGAGCTTCGTCATATTACGGATACAGGACAAGGTGCCGAATGGATCGGCGTATCCCATGCCGTCATATCGAAGGTCAGCGATACGCCGTCGCCGCAGCAGGTGTTTGCCGTCATTCGCAAGGAAGTGCGGCAATGGCAGGACCTNATCCTGCGCGAGAACGGTTTGGTCGTTGTTCTCGACGGTCTCCAGGATCCNGGNAATGTGGGAACCATCATACGAAGCGCCGATGCCGTAGGGGCTGCCGGCGTGGTCCTNGGGCGAGGCTGTGCGGATTTGTACAATCCCAAGACACTGCGCTCCACCATGGGATCTCTGTTCCATCTGCCGGTGCTGGAGGGNGATCTGCTGAGCATCCTGCCGGAAGCCAGNGAACGGGGAGCCAGACTGGTGACCACCATGCTGGAAGGACAGCGATCATGCTTCGAGTACGACTTCAAAGGGACAAGCTGGATCGTCATCGGCAGCGAAGGACGCGGCGTCTCGCCTGAGGTCGCGGCACTCGTGGACGATGCCATCCGTATTCCCATGCCAGGGCGTGCCGAATCGCTGAATGCGGCAATGGCCGCTTCCGTATTGATGTACGAGGCTTTAAGGCAGAGGGAGTACGCTGATCTTTAAAGACGGAATTGGCTCGATTAGGCGGGGAATGATTAGATAACATTGCTGATCATAACCGGCCTTTTTTTATTCTTGGCAGAGATGGTCATAATAACAGGCGTGTTCGAAAGGAGTTAAACCCGTGTACGAGCAAAAAACCAAAGAAACGGATCATAGCGTGGTGGAGTTTATCGAGCAAGTGGATTCGCCGAAAAAACGGGAGGATGCTTATCGTTTGCTGGAGATTTTCGAAGAAACAAGCGGTTTTGCGGCCAAAATGTGGGGGCNGAGCATCATTGGTTTTGGCTCCTACCATTATCGTTACCCCTCCGGACACGAGGGAGATGCGCCGTTTGTAGGTTTCTCGCCGCGAAAAGCGAAGATCAGCCTGTATTTTGCGCCAGGCGATGATCATCGGGAAGAGCTGCTGACGAATTTCGGCAAGCATACGGNGGGGAAAGGCTGNGTGTACATCAANAAAGTGGCGGACATTGATGTTGAGGTGCTGAAGCAGCTGATTCGCGAATCGATCGCGTTCCTGAAAAAGACTTACCCGGATCAACCCTAAAAGTGAGGTTGAGTTAGTTCGCCATGCTGGCAAGGTCTCTGTTTTGAGCCGATTAGTCGTCTGTTGACCTAAGGGTTACGCTGAACAGGTGAATATTGGGATTTGACGTAAAACCATTTGGTGTCCTATAATGCATGAAGGGAAACCAAATGGTTTCATAACTTCAAGTTTAAGCGAGGGATCAACCTGATATGGACAACGCAACAAACGGCAAGCTGCCGGATATTCGTCATACTCTTGTACTGAAAGCGCCCATCGAGAAGGTGTGGAAAGCCGTAGCCACGGCTGAAGGGATTTCGGCGTGGTTCATGCCCAACAATTTTGAACCGATGGAAGGGTTCGAGTTTCATTTGAATGCCGGCCCCTTCGGAAATTCACCATGCAAGGTGACGCTAATTGATGAGCCTAACCGGTTGTCTTTTAACTGGGGCAAGGATTGGAGCGTTACCTTCGAACTGGTGGAGCAGGGAAATCATACGGAATTCACGCTCATCCACGGCGGATGGACAGCGGATCAGGTAACCGAGTTCGGGGAAGCGCATGACATCGTTCGANGCCGCATGGACAACGGCTGGGCTGGCATTGTNCAGAAGCTTGCGGGATACGTCGAGGCGTAACCGATGTCGCAGGCCGCTCCGAAGCATGATGTCTACCAAGCCATCGCAGATCCGACTCGCCGTAAGCTGCTCGGCTTGTTAAGCGACAAGGAAATGCCGGTTAAGGAAATAACGGGACATTTCTCCATGACGCGAACCGCCGTGTCCAAGCATCTCCGAATTTTGGAGGAAGCGGGCCTGGTGCAGGACCGCAAGGTTGGACGCGAGACCCGCTATCGCCTGCAAGCAGAGCCGCTTAAGGAATTGAAGGATTGGCTGTCTTATTTTGACCGCTTCTGGGAGAACAAACTGTCGATGCTGAAATACTACGTGGAAGATCAAGAAGACGATCCAAAGAACGTTAAGGAAGAAGAGCGAGGATAAGCCATCCTTGCTCTTCTTTTTTGCCGTTTGTCCGCATACCTTCTATACAGGAGAGCTTGCCATGGTAAACATGCTCCTCGGGGCGTAAATAGGGGGGACCCAGCATGAGACGAAAGAGATGGGGAAGCAGGCGTTTAGCCTTTCCGTCGCTGTCGTGGCCTAAACCAAGGAGAGCTTACAAACCACCNCGCAGAGGCTTTCGGCCCGTACCGCAGAGCCGCGGGCGTCCTCAGGCTGCCAAACGGCGAAGCACAAAAAAATGGTGGCTGATCGGCGCTCTGCTCCTTGTGTTTGGGATCGTTGAGTTTTTTATGTATATCGAGCAGAATCTGCGGCCGCCGATNATGCATTTAGCCCAAATCCGGGTTAAGCAGATCGCTACCGAAGCCATCAATAAAGCGATCACTTCCCAGGTGACGCAGGGCAAGGATTTTGATAATCTGGTCAACTGGAAAACGGACAGCTCGGGCAAAGTGACCGGATTCATGCTGAATTATGCCGAGCATTTAAAAATCACCTCCCATACGACGCAGGTCGTGCAGAGCACGCTGGACGAAATCCATAAGCGCAAAGAGCAGATTCCGCTGGGACAGGTGTTAAAAAGCCCGATCATCGCTTCATTCGGTCCGCAAATACCTTTAAAGATCGAACCCCAGGGAGCGGTAAAGGTACAGCTGGATACGAGGCAGCAGGGAGCCGGCATCAATATGATCCTGGTGGAGGTGTTCGTCCACATCGTNACGGAGGTAGCCGTTGTCGTTCCTTTTGACATGGAGCCGCAAATCGTGGAAACCGATATTCCGATCTCGTATCTGCTCGTNGTAGGCGATGTGCCGATGTATTATTACGACGGCCAAGGAAAGGCGGTCGGCGAGAATAAGGCAAGCGCACCGAGCATCGCGATACCGCCGCCGGTAACGGACGAGAACACCCATGACGGGCAGCAGGAGATTCCGCCTGCAACAACGCCGGACCCACCTGCCCACGGAACGACGCCTCTTGTGTCTACGCCGGGCGGTGCCGACATATCAGGGCATACGGAGGGAAGCGGAACAGGCGAGTAGGATGCTCATTCGCTCATTCTCAAACCGTATTGTATACGTGCAGCATGGATTAGCTGTCTATGTGTCATGAGGGTATGTCCTTAAAGAAAAAACGCGCCCCTGGTTTGAATTCAGGAGCGCGTTTTTTTCTTTGAGCGTTTTTCTTCCAGTTCCCAGTGTTTCAGCAGCGGGTAAGGATCAAAAGCCCATTCGGTCAATCCGGTGTCCCGGTAGATGCCGTAATGCAGGTGCGGAGGGAATTTGCCTTGGGTTCCGGGCTTGCCGTAGCCCGAACTGCCNACCCAGCCGAGGGTTTGACCCGGTGTAACGACATCCCCAAGCGAGATCCCTTTATCAAAGCCCTGCAGATGGGCGTAATAATGGTAATGATTGTTCAAATCCCGGATGCCGATGCGCCAGCCGCCGTATTTATTCCAGCCTTTAATTTCGACGACCCCGTAACAGGTGCTTCGAACGGGGACTCCGTATGAAGCAAACAAGTCCGTTCCCTCGTGAACCCTTTTGCCACCCCAGTTACGTCCCATGCCAAAGGTGCTTCGGTAGGAATAGGTGCTTTTGACGGGAAGGGGAAACGCATGGTCGAACAGGTCCAGCTTTCCGAAGGTCTCGTACAGTTTGGCATACTGCATGATGCGCTGTACGGCCCGCGTGTTCTGGTAGTATGACCATAGGCCGATGCTGAAATCATCGGCGGCATGCCCATAAGGGGAAAGTCTTGTCGCAACCGTGTAGAGCAGGTCGATATCATTATTGGGGTCTGCCTTGCCATCCCCGTCCCCATCGAGCCCGATCCCGGAGAACACGCTGATCGACGTGGGATTCACGTCTTCCTGATTGGGATTCAACGGGCCGGCCCATCGGGTGGAAGGGATAAAGATACCGAGGGTACGCTCCGGATGCTTTCGATCCTTGGGATGAACCCGGGTCAGCGTTCGTTCATACTGGTCAATAGCTGCCAGGCGGTACCACGGNATTTGGGTAACGGTGGAAACCTGATCGTATAATGACTTCCGGTCCGCAAAATTCGCTGCAGCATCCGAAGCTTTAACCGCATCGTCGGCCGCGCTGACCGCCATGGAGGCGGATGCGGACGCAGGTCCGCACATGCAGCAGGCAGCCGTCAAAGCAGCCATAACTGCGGCTGTGCACCGATACATGATGCCACTTGCGCGCAATGGTTGTAAAATCCTCAATTGACCTTCTCCTCCTTTTATCGATAGTCGTAATTAAGGACGGACAGTGATGCCTACCTGTAGGGTGAATCGAAACAAGGATTTTTATCCATGCCGCAACTAGATTAATCTCATATCGATGCGAAACAAGTAATATGATGGTTTTCATGATATAATATGGGNCAGCAAACGATGGGGTATGTCTTGAGTTACATCATTACATTCGAAAGAAGGTTTTTTCTTTGTCTAAAACCAAACAGCCAAAACCTGACTGGATTCGAATCAAGCTGACTACTGGCGATAATTATAAAGAAATCAAAAGCATGATGCGATCCAAAACACTTCATACGGTGTGTGAAGAGGCTCGCTGTCCAAANATTTACGAATGCTGGGCTAACCGCACGGCAACNTTCATGATTCTGGGTGACATTTGTACCCGCGCTTGCCGATTCTGCGCCGTGAATACGGGGCTTCCAACGGAGCTGGACCTGCAGGAGCCCGAACGGGTAGCGGAGGCGGCCGAGCAAATGAATTTGCGTCACTGCGTGGTAACAAGCGTGGCACGGGATGATCTGAAGGATGGCGGTGCGTACATATTCGCCGAAACCGTCAAAGCTATTCGCCGACGCCTGCCGCTGTGCTCGGTGGAAGTGCTGATCCCGGATTTTATGGGAGACGAAGAATCGCTGAAAATCGTGATGGACGTTAAGCCGGATATTCTGAACCACAACATTGAGACGGTGGAGCGTATGTCTGATCGCGTACGTGCCAAAGCCAAGTATTCCCGCTCATTGCAGCTGCTGAAGAATGCCAAGGCGATGCAGCCTGACATTCCGACCAAATCCAGCATCATGCTGGGCGTCGGAGAACAATGGCATGAAATTCTGGAGGCCATGGACGACCTGCGTTCGGTGGGATGCGATATCATGACGATCGGCCAATACCTGCAGCCTTCGCCGAANCATNTGAATGTTGAAAAATANTANACGCCGGAAGAGTTTGCGATCTTGAAGGAAGAAGGAATGAAGCGCGGATTCAGCCACGTGGAGTCCGGTCCTCTTGTGCGCAGCTCCTATCATGCACACGAGCAAGTGAAATCTGCGGAACGCAACAAGGAAGAGACGGTGCAGTCTTAACCTATTGGAAAGGCAGGGGAAGCTTTCAATGATCGTTATCGGAAACAAAAGCTATGAAGTGTTAAAGGACCATCGAAACGGCTGGAATCTGGAAGCTTTCCGGGAGCGGTACAGCGAGGTGCTGGACCGTTATGATTACATCGTGGGAGACTGGGGTTACAATCAGCTTCGGCTTAAAGGCTTCTATCGGGACAATCATCCCAAGGCTGCCAAGGATTCAACCTTTTCCAGCATGTCCGATTACATTAACGAATA
>Ga0055538_1000364_pt1 | contig 18991 bp, 17 predicted proteins | sample AraplaCvi_mLB_r2_2_FD_55038 | JGI IMG/M metagenome (GOLD analysis project Ga0055538, IMG submission 55038) | Arabidopsis root microbial communities from North Carolina, USA - plate scrape CL_Cvi_mLB_r2 | ecosystem: Host-associated > Plants > Roots > Endosphere | place: USA: North Carolina | reverse complement strand
GGCATTGCGGGAGAAGAGTTCCTGTTGAATCAATAAGGATGTCTTTAACGATAATGAGTGATAGAGCTGACCCCGATTCCATTCGGGTCAGCTCTATTTTTTGCATTTATGGATTGTCGAGTGCCGCTATGAGGGAGGCGATGACGTCCTTCTCCGCATCATTCAGCACCTTGTTCGCTTGCCACTGATGGACCTTTTGTTTCACTTGTGCAACATCCTGGTAACCGAGATGGTACGCTATGCTTGAGATGGCGCTTTGCCTATCGGCTTCGTCACCCAAATCAGCAAGTGCTTGCACCACGCCCTCCCTGTCTTTCGTAAACAATTCACCGACGATGGCGGCATATTGCTCGGCAGAGGCACCATCGAGATTCGTTGTTGCGAGGAACAGGCTCGTATAATGCTCGGGTTGGATGAGGGAGCGGTGGGTATACAGCAGCTCCAGCGTTTCCAGCGTTTTGCCGTTGCTCAGGCGGTTATATTCCGTCCAGTCCATGCCCTCCAAGTGAGCCAGCATGTTCGTGGCTTTATCCTCGGCACGCATGTCCTCTCCTTCGAACAATGATAATACGAGCTCCGCCGGACTTTCATGGTCCGTCACTGCACTCTTCGCTGGTTCGGAGGGCGACGAAGCCGGCGCTTTTGATGGGGTGCTCGAACAGGCTGTTACAAGAATCAGAAGAGCAAGGACGAAGCTGGAATAAGCAGCATGACGTTTGAACATGGATTCTCATCTCCTTTATAGTATTAACGGATATTTCCTGTAAATAGTTACATAAAAAGGAGAGGGATATCGAGCTCTTTCCCATGATAAGATGAAGGCTGCATATTCGCATGCTGATGAAGTTTACGGTTGGGCTCCATTTGCCGATAAAAGTGTTAGAATAAACATATGACATGAAAGTGGCAGTATGATAAAAAGGGGTATGTGATTTTGAACAATCGATTTGGTGTGATAACCGATCAGGAGATCATTCAACAAGCAAAGCAGCAGTGTATAGACAAGGGGATGAACCCGGAGCTTCTTCCAACACATACTTATCGATTGAATGCTGAAGCTTTGGCTGCAAGGCGTGCCAAATATAACGAATATATCGAAGTGATCCAAGTCTTCGTGAATAAATTCCTTTCCTCCGGATCCGGGAACCCTGTCGTGATAACGATGACGGATAACGAAGGCTTCATTCTTGATATGGAAGGGGACCCGACCATCATAGAAACGGCCCGTTATTTGGGCATCATGGAGGGCAGCGGGTATTCCCAAGAAGACGGCCCCAGCTCGATTGATCTGTGCCTTCGGTACAAACGGCCGTTTACGTTGATAGGAGAAGATCATTTTCATCACATTCTTCACCGCATGGCTTGCTATTCGGCTCCCTTTCACGGCGAAGATGGAAAGGCGATCATAGGGACGATCTCCCTAATGACGAACAAGGAGTTTGTTCACCCGCATTTATATGCCTTGCTCTGCACGATGGCCGATTCCTTGGAGCGGGAGATGGTGACCCGCAAACAGAACACGCAGCTGCAAACCTTGAATCAGGTGCTGCTGGGAACGAAGCATTACGGCGTGATCATCACGGATGCGGAGGGCCAGATCCTGCAGATGAACGAAACCAGCTTATGCCTGCTGTGCCCGGATGCCGGCGACCGTGACCGGACGAAATACGTGGGCCGCCCGGTGTTCGGCATCAAGCCGATTGGCGAGTATTATGAGCGGGTGATATACGAGCAGGAGATCTGCATAGGGGAAGAGCTATCCCTAGAGATATCCGGAAGCATGCACCACTATATTCTGGATGTTCAGCCGGTGTATGACCGGGAAAGGCAGCTTATGCGGGTCGTGGGCTCCCTGCGCGACATTACGGAGATGAAGCGTACGGAGGAAGTGCTGCGGAATACGGAGAAGCTGGTGTTTGCCGGCCAGGTTGCCGTCAGCATCGCCCATGAAGTCCGCAATCCCCTCACGACGGTAAAAGGAATGCTTCAGCTGGCCAATAAGGATGCCGCTCTCCGGCACTATGACCTGATTATGTCCGAGCTGGAGCGGGCGAATCTGATGGTAGGGGAATTCATGATCCTGGGCAANCCCCAGGCGGCTGTGTTTAAGCTTGAGAATTGCGGCGAGATTCTGGAGGAAGTGCTTCATTTGTTCGCCATTCAGGCGAGCCTAGGCGGCATAAAGATGACACAATGCTTCGGCCGGAATGCAACGATTCTGTGCGACCGGAACCAGATCAAGCAGGTTTTTCTCAATATCCTGAAAAATGCGATGGAGGCCCTGCCGTTTGGCGGAAACATTCACATCCAGATGGATGTGGAGGACGGGTATCAGCGCGTGACCTTTACGGATAACGGCTCCGGCATGACGGAGGACGTGCTTCGGCGGATTGGGGAGCCCTTCCATACCACCAAGCCGGACGGCAATGGGCTGGGCATCATGATCGTCCACCGTATCATGGAGAGCCACAATGGCCGGCTCGTCATCCGGAGCGCGGAAGAGCGCGGAACATCGGTTGAGATCCGTCTGCCGATCTCGGGCCAGAGCCTTTCTAATTAATCTGATTAACAATTAAGGTGATGCAGCATGATGCGGATCAACAGAACCAGCGCTGGCCTAAGCCGATCCTTCAACTTTAAAGGACAGGCGGCAGCGCTGTTTTTTTGTAATTGTGAAGAATCGCAATCATTATTCCCAGTAACGGGACATGATGTCCGTAGCCCATTGGGGTTGCTTGGTCTTTGTCTTCGGCAAAAATTCTTCCATGACAGGCTTGATATCAACGACGGGAGTCCCGTCTACGGCATCCAGCCCTTTAACGAAAACGGATTTGCCCTCTCTGCTTACCAGCTCCACTATGGTGGCTCCTAGCTTGTTGGGACGGTTCTTGCCGCGCTGGGCGAAAATACCGACCTTGGGAAAGCTCGGATTATTTCGCGGATGTCTCGCGGTGTATTGGATGCTGTCGTCCTGGACGAGATGGAAGACATAGATGATTTCAAGGTGGCTGAACGTTTCAATTCCATCCAGGGAACTTTCATTCCATTCTTCGCCCAGCTTGATCTTCGAGATGACATCCCCCCAGTAATCATCCTGAATCGCCTTTCTTTCGTTATGGATCGTTCCGATCGCCTGTATGGTATACATGCTGTTACCTCCCTTAGATTTATCGTTCCTTCATATAAACTTCTGGCGTTTTACCGATCACCGCTTTAAAATCCCGGATAAAATGCGATTGGTCATAATAGCCCATATCTATGGCCAGTTCCAGCACATCCTGATGATCCAGGCCTTCGAGCATCTCGGCGGCATTCTGCAGCCGGTACAGGCGAATGACCCATTTGGGGCTCACGCCGACGTATAATTTGAATAAACGTTGAAGCGATCTCGGACTCATCCGGAACCCATCGCTAAGCTGTTCCACCCGGAGGATATCGCGGTTTCGGTGAATCTCATCCACGATCGCGTTGATTCGTTCAATCGATTCATCTCTGTCGGGCCGTATGCGGCGAAAGAGTTCCTCTATGCGCTGGACCTTGTGCTCCGGATCCTCTGCAGTCAATAGCTGCTCCTCCAGCATGTGCGGCCCAACCTGAAGAATCTCCATGGTGCCTACGGAGGAATCCGTTAGACGGTCCATGGCTATGTTCGCGAACGGATGGAATCCGCCAGGCCTGAATTTGACGCCGAATACATGCCCCCTGCCCTCCAGATGGTGGGAATGCCTCGTGCTCGATACGCCGTAAAAAGCGGTCCGACGGGATTGAACGACCAGATTGGCGCAAGGATTGGGAACGACATCCTGCTGATGGGGCTCCTGGCCGGTTAAATCCCAATGAATGATCCAGTAATGCTTGATGAAATGGGAAAGGTCCTCCGACGGGGGGACGCGCAGGAGCTGGAATTTCTCTCCGGCTTTTTTCATGTTCAAGATGCCGAGGCTGGGCTGATGAGAATGAGAACGCTGTATCATAACCTAACCACCTCCGATAATGCCGCAGCGGGCTTGAATTGGCACCGCACAGGTTCTCGTACGGGACTTGATCGGACACTAGCTCAAACCCGTCGCATTTTTACAATACTTGGATTGCGGATGCTTGGTAATATCATCATATCACAGGAGGACAAGCAGGTCTTCCTGCACATGATATTGAAGGTAGGAGGAAATGCATGGAGCCGCTGCAATATGAGTTTTATATCGGTGCCTCGCCGGAGAAGGTATGGGAAGTCTTGACTTCGCCCGAGGGGACGCGGGCTACCTTTTACGGGAGCGAGCTGAGATCTTCTTTCCAAGTTGGAGAGCCTTTCGCTTATGTAGGACCGGGGAATGACGGGGAGGAGACGGTTCATGTGTACGGGAATGTTCTGGCTTATGAACCGCAAAAGGTGCTAAGCCTGTCCGAGCATCCGGGCCCGTCGTATTATGCGAACCATGAGGAGCTGGAGTCCCGTATTACGTTCAACCTCGAGCCGGTAGGGAACTGTACCAAGCTGACGCTCGTCAATGACCAGTATACGCCGGATCATCCGTCTCGCGCCAAGGCGGCGGACAGCTGGTGGATGGTCATGAGCATTCTGAANACCTATGCGGAGACGGGAAAAACCCTGGATCTCGGCTGGTAGCCTCAAGGACAATGGCTTCGCCCTGCCATATAAATGGTGCGAAGCAGTCCCGAAAAGAGCCGTTACGGCTCTTTTTTTGCTGTGAAATGGCGGGGTGCCCGTTCACGGGGAGGCCAGCTTTCGCTTGCCAAATTTTCGATAGCGGGTATGATTTAGGTATCCGTACCGGCCTGCTCATGCACGGCTTCTCGGAAATGGGAAAGATGGGAGTGAAGGATCATGACGGAGCGGACCCGCCCCCCTGTCCAGCAAATCCGTATCGGTATTATCGGAACCCGGACGATCGTTGACAAGATCATGAAGGTCATTGAGACCTTTCCTTCCTTTGACCCTGCGCCGCTGGTTTTCCAGGATGAAGACGAAGCGCCTGCACTGGCGGAGCGGATCGGGAGCGAGGTCGAAGTGTTGTTCCTCTCGGATCCGTTGTCCCAGCGTAAGGTGAAGGAGCTCGGTCAGGTCAGGATCCCTGTACATTACGTTCCCGTCACGGACGCGGGTTTATATAAAGCGCTGTTCCATGCCGGACAGCAGGAGCGACTGGATGGAGGCATATCGGTGGACACCCTAACCGAGACGATGGTGGTTCGGACGATGAAGGATTTGGGCATCCCTGCTGTACGGGCTGTCGTCTACGATGGGCCGGCTTACGCNCCGAAGAGCAGCCTGATCGCGTTTCATCGCCATCAATACGTATCCGGCGGGTGCTCTGTTGCATTCACGGGCGTGGAATCCGTGGCCCAAGAACTGACGCGGCTCGGAATACCCAATGAATGGCTGCTTCCTTCCGATCAGGATATCGTGGTATCGCTGGAGCGAGCCCTGCTGTCAACGGCATCCCGCCGCAGCTGGGAGGGTCAGATTGTGGTCGGGATGATAAATATAGACGATTTCGGCACGCAGGCGCTGAGACGGAATAATGAGCATGAGGTGCAGAAGCTGAAGCTGGATATTCACCGGATGGTGCTCGACTACGTGGAATCCCTGGATGGTTATCTGACCCATCTGGGCGGGGACGAGTATCTGTTTTTCACGACGCGCGGCATCTTCGAACGGGAAACCGGAGGTTACAAAACGATTCCTTTGGCCAAAGACGTGAACAAAACCTACGGCATTTCGCTCAGCATCGGCATGGGATTCGGTAGGTCGGCCAGCATGGCCGGAACCCATGCGCGCATCGCGATGCGGAAGTCCAAGGAGGTTGGCGGCAACGCCTGTTTTATCGTGCGTGAGGATGGTACGCTGATAGGGCCGCTCGAGATGGCCGATCCCGTCCAAGAGGTGCTGTCCTTTACGGATGCAGGGCTGATCAAGCGGGCAGAGGATGCGGGCATGACGAGCGCCTATTTGAGCAAGCTGCTGAACCAGCGCGCCCGTTCGGGTAAATACGAATATAAGGTCCATGAGCTCGCCCACCTGCTGGACATTACCGTCCGCAGCGCGCATCGGCTGCTTCAGNTGTGGACCGACAACGGGTTGGTGGAGATTTCGGGGATCGAGAAGGTGCCGAGGGGAAGGCCGAGGCAAATCTTTCGATTTACATTTTTGGAATAAAATATTAGTTATGCACCATAATGGAANATGAGGTGATGGACTTGAAGAGAACGAGAGCCACGTTTTCCCGCTTTGAGAAAATCTTCATCTTTACGCTGCTCGGACTGGCTTCCCTTTTTATCGCTGCCTTCTTCGTGCTTCGATATATCGTGCAGAACGTTTCGTTTGCTCCCTGACATCAGGGGGCTTTTTTGTGCTGTTTATTTAAAGACGATTTAAAGATTTGTCTTTATATCAAACGGGGCCGTATGATGAAGAAGAATCATCATTCGGAGGAGGAGATTGTTCATGTTAACCGTTGCAGCATTAGAAGCGAAGCTGGCGGAGCCTTCAGCACAGCTGGTTGCCGATTTGGCGTCTTTGGAAGGGGATATCCTGGTGCTTGGCGTCGGCGGAAAAATGGGTCCCAGCCTTGCGAGGCTGGCCGCTAACGCCGTGCGAGAAGGCGGTGGNGNCAAACGGATCATCGGCGTATCCCGGTTCTCGAACCAGGAGGCCCGGCGCGAGCTGGAGGAGGCGGGCGTACAGACGATTTCGTGCGACCTGCTGAACGACGGGGAGCTGCAGCAGCTGCCCGAGGCTCCAAACGTGATCTATATGGCCGGCAACAAATTCGGCACGACCGGCCGCGAATATTTTACTTGGGCGATGAACTCGTATTTGCCCGGCCGGGTGGCCGAGAAATTCAAGCAATCCCGCATGGTGGTGTTCTCATCGGGGAATGTGTATCCGTTCTCGCCGGTGGGCAGCGGCGGAGTCAACGAATCCGTTGCGCCGGAGCCGGTCGGGGAATATGCGCAATCCTGTCTCGGCAGAGAGCGCGTCTTTGAATATTTCTCCCACCAGAACGGTACGCCGATGGCGATCTACCGTCTGAATTACGCCATCGATATGCGGTACGGCGTTCTGCATGAGCTCGCCAGATCGATCCATGAGGACCGGCCGATTCACCTGGCGATGGGGCATGCGAATATCATATGGCAAGGGGATGCCAACGAGATGGCGCTCCGTTCGCTCCTGCATTGCAGCTCGCCTCCCGAAATCNTCAACATTACCGGACCGGAGACGATGTCGATCCGCTGGGCGGCACAGGAATTGGCGGCACGGATGGGCAAGGAAGTGACCTTTACAGGTACGGAATCCGAGACCGCACTCCTGAACAACGCCTCGAAATCCCACCAGCTCTTCGGTTATCCGAAGGTGTCTCTGCTGCAGATGCTGGATTGGACGGCAGCATGGGTGCAATCCGGCGGCGAGAGCTGGAACAAGCCGACGCACTTCCAAGAGAGAAAGGGGAAATTCTAATGAGCGGACAGATTCCTGCAATGCAGAGGCTGGCCCCCGAGAAGCTGAAAGCTCTTCACGAAGGGCTCGTCATACCGGCGCATCCGCTGGCTTTGGACGAGAACCGGAAGCTGGACGAACGCCGCCAGCGGGCGTTGACCCGCTATTACGCCGCATCCGGTGCGGGCGGTGTGGCGGTCGGCGTTCACTCGACCCAATTCGAGATCCGCGATAAAGGCATCGACTTGTATGAACCGGTGCTGCGGCTCGCGGCGGAAGAGGTNCGCAGGGCGGAGCTTGACCGCCCCTTCTTGATGGTGGCCGGCGTGTGCGGCCCCACGGAACAAGCCGTGGAGGAAACGGAGATCGCCCGCNGGCTCGGCTATGATGCCGTCCTGCTCAGCATGGGCGGGTTAAGCGGCTGGAGCGAAGAGGGTATTCTGAAGCGCACGGAAGAGATCGCGCAAAGAATGCCGGTGATCGGGTTCTATCTTCAGCCATCGGTTGGCGGCAACATCTTCTCCTTCGAATTCTGGCGTGCTTTCGCAGAAATTCCGAATATCGTAGCGATCAAGATGGCCCCCTTCAACCGCTACCAGACGATTGACGTCGTTCGTGCGGTCTGCTATTCGAGCCGCAGAGACGATATTGCGCTCTATACGGGGAATGACGATAACATCGTCAACGATTTGCTGACGACCTATCGATTCCAGGTGGACGGAACGCCGGTCGCCAAGCCTATCGTCGGCGGTCTGCTCGGTCACTGGGCGGTCTGGACCAGGAAAGCGGTGGAGCTGCTGGAGGAAATCAAAGAGGCGCGCAAGCAGGAGCAGTTCGCGAAGGAATGGCTGACGCGCAACGTCGAGATTACCGACTCCAATGCGGCCTTCTTCGATCCCGCGCATCAGTTTGCGGGCTGCATCCCGGGCATTCATGAGGTGCTCCGCAGACAGGGACTGCTGCAAGGCACATGGTGCCTGAATCCGCATGAAACGCTGTCTCCCGGACAATCGGAAGAGATTGATCGGGTCTACCGGGAATATCCCCATTTAAACGATGACGATTTTATTCGAGAGCACTTGGAAAGTTGGCTGGCAGACTGATACAATGAGGGCAGAATAGTCGAAAGTGGGGAATCGCGCATGCGGTTTAAAGATGTGTTTTCTATTATTGGGCCCAGCATGGTGGGGCCTTCCAGCTCCCATACCGCTGGGGCCGTGCGGATCGGAAGAGCCGCNCGGCGCATATTTGGAGCATTCCCCGATCAGGCGGAAATTGTGTTCTATGGATCTTTTGCCGAAACCTACCGCGGCCACGGCACCGATCTGGCTGTCGTCGGCGGGCTGCTTGATTTTGCCACGGACGATATGCGCATCCGGAATTCGATCGAGCTTGCCGAAGCGGCAGGCATTGAACTTACCTTCAAGACGGCACAGAATGTGGCNTTTCACCCGAATACCGTGGAGCTGAGGCTGAAGGGCGGCGATCATACCGATGTCATTGCGGGCGCTTCCATTGGCGGAGGCAGCGTGGAAATGCTGCGCGTGAATGGTTTCGACGTCAAGTTTACGATGAATTATCCGGTGCTGCTGGTCTTTCATGACGATACGCCGGGCATGGTCGCGCATATCACCCGGCTCCTGGAGGCCGGCGGCGTCAACATTGCCTATATGGACGTGGACCGCAAGGGTAGGGGCGGCGATGCCATGACGGTGGTGGAGTCGGACGAAGCGGTTCCGGCCGAATTGATGAAGCATATCGAAGGACTGCCGAGCGTGCATCGCGTCGTCATCGCGGATTTGACAGTAGAGGAGGCGCAGTCATGAAGTTTTCTACGCTGGAGCAGATCATTGCATGCTGCCGGGAGGATCAGGTGACGATCGGCCAGCTGATGCTGAATGAACAGATCAAGGAAACAGGGAAAAGCCGGGACGAGACGTTCAAGCAAATGGCCGATTACTACGGCATCATGAAGGAAGCGGTNCACCGGGGAATCCATGACCCCGTCCCTTCCAAAAGCGGCCTGACCGGCGGCGATGCCGTGCGCGTCCATCAATATATGAGCAGCGGGGTACCCGCGCTCGGTACCGACGCTTGTACGGCGCTGGCCTACGCCCTGTCCGTGTCCGAGGTGAATGCCTCCATGGGGCGCATCGTGGCGACGCCGACGGCGGGCTCATGCGGCATTATTCCCGGGGTGTTCGTCAGCACGCAGGAACGTTTCGGCTGGGAAGACGAGCATTTGGTGATGGGGCTGTTCAGCGCAGGCGCGATCGGATACGTCATTGCCAACAACTCGTTTATTTCCGGTGCGGAGGGCGGCTGCCAAGCTGAAGTCGGCTCAGCTATCGGTATGGCGGCAGGCGCTTTGACGGAGCTGCGGGGCGGCACGCCGGAGCAGGCCGTTCACGCCGTCGGGCTTGCGCTCAAGAATTCCTTGGGACTTATCTGCGACCCGGTGGGCGGGCTTGTCGAGATTCCTTGCATCGTGCGCAACGGCTTCGGCGCCGTGACGGCGCTGGCGGCATCGGATATGGCGCTTGCCGGCGTGCGCAGCGTCATTCCATCCGACGAAGTGATCGACGTGATGCTGGAGGTTGGCACGGCTATGCCGTCCAAGCACAGGGAAACAGCGAAGGGCGGACTTGCGCAGACGCCGACCGGCAAGAAAATCCTGAAGGATCTATACGGCAAGGAAGGCAAAAAATTGCGGGAGAAGGGTGCCAAAGCGAAAAAAGAAGAAACGAGTGATTGAATTCACACCCGTTTTGATAGATCGCCGATGACGTTCTGCTTCATGAATATACGAGGGGGAAGAGAAGAAATTTAACATCTTCCGTGAGGGATTTCGTGATGAAATCCCTCTATTTTTTTATCTATTTCTACNGCTTTAGCATTTTCCACATGCTCAAAAAGCCTGATGCTATGCGGGTTTTCGGCATTTCGCCAGCTTGAAGAAGAAAAAACGCCATTTCGCAGAAATACGCTTCTTTACGAAACGTGGAAGCGTTTTTATGATGTGGATGGGTAGAAAATTCCGTGCCGGACCTTCGGCAGCGGATGCCCGATCATTTTAGAATATTCCTGCGACAGGCCGGGATCTTCGTCAACAAGGAGGCATGATAGGAAGCATCTTGATTTGTAAACGTAGACCGGATGAGTAAGCAGACACACAGATGAGAAGAAATGACGGGGGTAGAGTAGCGATCGCACAGATTCAGTCAGCCGCATTCAAATGATCGATTTAGAGGAGGAACGCAAATGACAAAAAAATGGTTTCGTATGGCACTCGTGTTCACATTAATCATTTCAATCTTGGCCGCATGCAGCGGAGGAAATAAAGAGGCAGCTCCCGAAACAGACGGAGAAACAGCACCTCCAACGGCACCGGCAGATCCGGATCAATATGGGGATACTGGCGGTCTCGCGCTTCCGCTGGTCGATAAACCGACAACGATCAATTGGATGGTCGTCAGCGAGAAGACCAACCTGAACGATTCCTTGCTTGCCAAGGAGATCGAGAAGCGTACCGGTATCAAAGTGAATTTCCAACCCTATTCTTCGGCTACGTTTCAAGACAAGCTCAAGGTAACCGTTGCATCCGGCAAGCTCCCGGACATCATCCACGGATTGACGCCTCCGGAGCTGAAGAAGATCGGCAAGCAGAAAGCGGTNGTTGCCATTAACGAATATGTCGACATGCTGCCGAACTTCAAAAGAATGTATGTGGACGAGAATCCTTGGGTCATTCCGTCCTACGGAGACGAATCCGGCAACATCTATACCTGGCCGGTTGCAAACATCAACCGNGACGTGAACCACGGCTTCCTGTACCGCAAAGACATCTTCGATGAGCTGGGCATCAAGGAATGGACGAATACCGACGAATTCTATCAGGCACTCAAAAAGTTGAAGGAAGCCTATCCGGATTCCTATCCTTACGCCTCGAAAACGAAAGAAAACATTTTCCGCGATTGGGCCTTCGGCTGGGGAATCGGCGGAGCCAACTATCCGACGTATTACGACGAGACGGCCAAGGTATGGAAGTACGCGACCATACAGCCTGAGCACAAAGAAATGCTCGATTTCATGAAGAAGCTGTACAACGAGGGACTCCTCGATCCGGAATTCATGACGGACACCGACGATTCCTGGACGGCGAAAATGACGTCAGGCAATAAATCCTTTGTCACCTATGACTGGATCGGACGTTTGGACCTGTTCTACAACCAGGTCAAGGACCAAAATCCGAACTATGACCTGCGATACGGCAATCCGGTCGGACCGACCGGCAACGGCAAGACGATCGAGAGCATCACGAACGGCTTCAGCATCGCGGTAGCCAACAACGACAACAAGGAAGCTTCCCTGAAGCTGCTCGATTACCTGACGAGCCCGTCCGGCGCCACGCTGGTGACGATGGGCGTGGAAGGCGAGACGTTCAAGATGGAAGGCGATAAAGCCGTCTATCCGGAGCTGACCGACGTGCCGCTGGTGGATATCAGCGTGCTGGAGGACCGCTATGGCCTGTGGCTGCAAGGATTGTATGTTAATTCCGACAAGCGCAGCGTGTACTTCAACTATACGGAGAAGGAGCAGGAGGCTCAGGATAAGCTCCTGAACGGCAATAAATTCGAGCCGCTGGATCCGGTCGTGAACTTTACGGATGACGAAACCGCAAAGATTGCGGAAATCCAAACCTCCCTGAAGAAATTGGCGGATGAATTTAACGCGAAATACATTCTCAACAAAAACTACGGCGATGCGCAGTGGCAGCAATGGCAGGCGCAGGCTGAGAAGCAGGGAGCCAAGCAGATCGTCGATATTTTCAACGCAGCCCAGAAGAGATTGGATGAAGCCACGAAATAATCCGCAGAAGAAATAGGAATGATGGCGGCATCCGGGTACTATGCTCGGGTGCTGCTCATCATCTTAAGGAGGGAACACCATGTCAAGTGCAGGGACAGAGACAAATCTCGCCAAGCCCCGCGGCGGGTTTGGGAGAAGAATGGTTTCGGCCTTTCAGCATATGAAGCGGGACAGACAGCTGTTGATTCTGTTTATCCCNTGCCTGTTGTTTTACGTGATTTTCCGATACGGGCCCCTGTACGGCTTGATCATTGCCTTCAAGGACTACAGCGTATTTACCGGCATCATGGAGAGCGAATGGGTAGGGCTCAAGCATTTCGAGAAATTTTTCAGCAGTCCGGATTTCTGGCTGTTGTTCAAGAATACGCTCCTTCTCGGCGTATACAACTTGATATTCGGCTTTCCTTTTCCCATCATTCTGGCGATTCTCCTTAACGAGGTCAGAGTGAAATGGTTCAAAAAGTCGGTTCAAACGCTCAGCTATCTGCCTTCGTTCCTGTCCGTGGTCATTATAAGCAGCATGATTATCGACTTCCTGTCGCCCAATCAGGGGATCATTAACCAGCTGATCGCGGCGTTGGGTTTCGAGAAGACGTATTTTCTCATTGAGCCGAGCTGGTTTAGAACCATCTATGTTTCATCGGATATCTGGGCAACCGTCGGTTATGAGGCCATCATCTATATGGCTGCGATTGCAGGGATCAGCCCGTCGCTTTACGAAGCAGCCAAGGTGGACGGTGCCAAAAGGCGCCACATGATTTTTAAAATCACGATTCCCGCCATTCTTCCAACGATTATTATCATGTTTGTCTTGAAGACCGGGTCGATGCTTCGGATCGGATACGAAAAGGTATTGCTGCTTTACAATCCGATGACTTACGAGGTGGCGGACGTATTCTCGACTTATGTCTACCGGAAAGGCCTTCTGGAGAGCAACTATAGCTATGGAGCGGCCGTGGGCTTGTTCGAAGCCGTCGTCGCCATGATATTGCTGCTGTCCTCCAACTACTTCAGCAAGCGACTGGGAGGTAGCGGACTATGGTAAACAACAAACGATTCAGCCTTCGAAACATCTCGTTATTCGGCATTATCAACACGCTGATTCTGACATGCCTTGCCATTATTACCGTGTATCCCGTCGTCTATATCACCGCCGTTTCCCTNAGCGCGACCTCCGAAGTGGTGCAAGGGAATATCACCTTGTTTCCCAAGGGTTTTAATNTAGACGCTTATGCCCAGGTGCTGAACGACGATCGGGTGCCGCGCGCCTATCTGAACACGATTTTTTATACCGCGCTCGGTACGGCCATTAACCTGCTGCTAACAGCGGTAGCGGCTTATCCGCTCGCTCGCCAAAATTTCTTCGGACGCAAGTTTTTCTTGCTGGCGATCATCATGACCATGTTCCTGAATCCGGGGATCATTCCGAACTACCTGATCGTATCCGAGCTTGGTCTGCTGGACAGCGTATGGGCACTCGTGCTTCCGAATGCGATCTGGACCTTTGAGCTGTTGATCCTCAAAAGCTTCTACGAGAACATGTCGGAATCCCTGCGCGAGGCAGCCGTCGTCGACGGCGCTTCCGAGTACCGCATCCTGTTCCAGATTGTGCTTCCGCTGTCCAAACCGGCACTGGCNTCGATCGGATTGTTTTATTTCATGGGCCATTGGAACAGCTTCTTTATCCCGCTGATTTACCTGAACGANGCGAATATGTATCCGCTTCAGGTCGTGCTTCGGGATATGCTGATTTTCAGCGAGAACGGAAGNAATCCGAGCCTGGTGGATGCGNCNGCGCTTGCTCCGCAGGCCATGAAGAACGCAACGATCGTGTTGTCGATGATTCCGGTGCTGCTGATTTATCCGTTTGCCCAGAAGTATTTTGCCAAAGGGGTCATGCTCGGTTCCGAAAAGGGGTGATGGGAAGGTGCCGGGGGCTATCATGTTGAATATGAAGGGATGACATCCAAGAGAGGTGAATCCGTATGAATCGATTGATCGCCAACAGAGGCTTGCTCCAGATTTTCTTCGCTCTGCAACTGGTCATCGGCATCATGTTCATATTCAATTACATCGTGTACAAGAATTCCATTACCGGAATTTACGACAAGGTGAGCGAGAACAACCGGATGGTGATCAGAAATATTATTCAGTCGTTTGATACCAGTTTCTCCTCCATTAACAATTTGATTTTTAACATTCATGCGCTTCCTTCGGACCGGATGCAGTTGGATAACGGCAAACTTGACATGGAGAAAGTCATCTCTCTGCAGGACAGCGTCACCAGCATCGTATCCAACGTGGATATCGTGGAAGATGTGGTCATTTCGTTCGACAATCACGATTTGGCCATTACGACACGCGGAACCAGCAATCTGGACGCATTGTTTGACAGGCGGTATAAATCCCAGAAGTTCAACTCGATGTTCTGGAAGACGTTTACCCGATCGGAGCACGAGCTTACGGTTTTTCCAGCGGAGGTTTATGCGGATCAGAGCAGCGGGTACGGCCGGAACCTGATGATTGCCGTAGACGGCAACAAGGTCAGAATGTCGAACAAAAACCTGATGATCCTGATTAACGTGAACCGGCTGCTTAAGGGGGTCGATTTGAATTCCATGATTCCCGGGGCCTCGCTCATCGTGCTGGATGCGAACCGGAACGTCATCTTGAGCACCGAGAAGGATCTGGATCTGGTGGGCATTCTGAACGACGTGTACTTTAACCCGTCTCAGGAAGCCTCCCTCACGCACGACGATTTTGAGTACAATTTCTACAAATCGGACTATAACGGATTTATATATATCAATAAAATGCCGTACAAGTTTCAAAATATCGATTCCGTCACCAATGCCAATACGTGGATTATGTACGGCGCGATTGTGTTAAACGTCATGCTGTCGGTGCTGCTCAGCATTTATCTGTACCGGCCGGTGAAGAACATCGTGCAGCTGCTCGGAGGCAGTTCTCTTCGTGGGAATGATTTCGTGAAAATCCAGAGCGGCATCGTCAAGGTACAGCGGGAGAACGAATCCCTTAAGAAGCAGATGGATCTGGTGGATGAGGATATCCGCCGAAGCGTGTTCCTGCAAACGCTGGACGGCCATCACCATTCGCGCGAGCAGGAAATGCAGATGCAGAAGCACTACACGCATTTCTTCCAGTGCCGGCATTTCATGATGGCGGCCGTGTATTTGCAGCCTGCCGGCAAGGGGGCGGCCAAGTCGGATTTTGTCCTGGAAGATGTGACGTCTCAGATCCGGGGCGGCCTGGAGGAGCGTTATGGACATGTAGTGGTGTATCATGTCGAAGAGCTGAAATTCCTCGCGTTAATCGGTCTGGATCAGCCGTCGGAGCGCAAGCAGCTGGTAAGGAAATTCGAGGAGTATATTAGGCGGTGCAACGAGGATTATCATGATACGTTCTCGGTGTGGGGCTGCGTTAGCCGCACGTACGAATCCAAAATCAGCAATTGCTCCGAAGCATATCGGAATATTAAGGATGGACGGTTGTACCGGAATGTGAATGCGGACACGGACATGGTCGATGCCGAGCAAATTCGTTACGTCCCGGATATTTATTATCCGCTTCAGAAGATCGAGAAGCTGAGCAATTGCATGCTAAGCGGCAAGGTGGATGAGGGACTGCAGATCGTGAGCGATATTTTCCAGCAGAATGCGGATCTTCGCATCCATCACCATCAGATGGTGCATATTGCGAAGAGCATGTTCTTCCTTGTCATGAAGCAGGCGGATTCGCCGTCCGTTGACCGCAATGAGCTGTTCCGGCTGGAGAGTGATTTCATCCGCAAGGTCGATCAAGCCTTCACCTATGAAGAGATTCAGAAGGCGCTGATGGAAGTGATGCGCGTGGTGGCCAATACGCGGAACCACGANCCGCGAAGCAAGCTGAATCCCGCATTCATCTCCCAATACATCGAACTGCATTACATGGAGAACCTCTATTTGGATCATATGGCCGAAGTGCTGGACACCAGCTCGAAATATTTCTCCAATTATTTCAAGAAAACATTCGGCGTCAATTACGTGGAGTATTTGAACAAAGTCCGATTATCGCATGCGCGTGAATATCTGCGGAACACGGATCTCAGCATTGCCGAAATCGGAGAGAAAACGGGGTATTCGAACTCTTCCACATTTACGACGACCTTTAAGAAATACAGCGGCGTCTCGCCGAGCGAATATCGAAAAGCATCAGGAAAATAAGGTGGAGCAGGAGGGTCCATATGAAGGCTGTTGCCACGATTCATGGAAACGTGATCGTTGATCATATCGAGAGGCCGGCGGAATTGCCGGCGGGTCATGTGCGGATTCGCACCGAATACTCGGCGGTCAGTCCGGGTACGGAAATGATCTTTATACGAAAGGCTNCGGATCAAAAAGTCATTATGGGTTACAGCGCGGTGGGGATCGTCGAAGACTTGGGTGAAGGCGTGAAGGGGNTTGCCGTCGGTCAACGCGTGGCCTGCTATGGAGCACCTTACGTNCGCCATGCCCAGTGGCTTACCGTGCCTTCGAACCTGACGGCGATCGTCCCGGACGGGGTGGATCCGCAGGAGGCCGCTTTTGCGGGGCTGGGAGCGATTGCGATCCATGCCCTGCGGGTTGCGGATCTGCGCTTCGGCGAATCGGCCGTGGTGGTCGGGCTTGGCATCCTGGGGCAGATCATTGCCCAGATCGCGCATGCGGCGGCTTGCCCCGTTGCGGGATTTGACCTGAACCCGGAGCGGGTGCAGGGGATGAAACAGCATATTGCCTATGCTTATGATAACCGGGAGCAACTTGAGGAGCAGGTTGGGCGGATGACGGGCGGACATGGAGCCGACAGCGTTATCCTGTGCGCGAGCGGTCCCGGCGAAGAACTCATCAACGCGTCGATGACGTGGATTCGGGATAAGGGCAAAATCGTCATTGTCGGCGATTTGTCCATGACCTACGCGAGGGAGCGGATGTTTGGCAAGGAAGCGCAGGTGCTCATATCGCGGGCTGGCGGTCCGGGCCGGTACGACGCAAGTTATGAACTCAACAATACGGATTATCCGATCGGCTTTGTGCGCTGGACGGAAGGCCGCAACATTGCGGAATATATTCGTTTGTTGGCCGAGGGGAGAATCTCGATCAAACCGNTGATCTCGCATGTGGTTCCCGTAGATGAGGCCGCCAAGGCTTATGAGCGGTACGGCCCCGGGTCAACGACGCTCGGAACGATATTTAAATACGATCATGAGACGGATGGTGCCAAGGCCGACTAGAATACAGCGATATCGAGGTGCGTGCGTATGGAGAATCATATAGAGGCGGATATCATCATTCTGGGCGGAGGACTTGGCGGCTGTGCCGCTGCGCTTGCGGCGGCAAAGGCGGGGAAACGCGTGATTGTGACCGAAGAGAGCGATTGGATCGGCGGCCAGATTACAAGTCAGGGCGTACCGCCCGACGAGCATCCCTGGATCGAGCGGTTTGGCTGCACGGCCAGCTACCGTGAATTCCGGAATCGGGTCCGTGATTATTACAGGAATTTATTTCCGCTCCGGGCCGAATCGCGGCATGAGCGTTACCTGAATCCAGGCAGCGCACTGGTCAGCGGCATCGCCCATGAGCCGAGAGCGGCGCTGGCCGTGCTGCAGGGGATGCTGGCACCTTACGTGCACAGCGGAAGGTTAACGATCCTTACGGAGCATGCGCTAATGGAAGCGGAGTCCGGCGGGGATCAGGTNACTTCCGTCCGGCTGCGGGACAGCAGATCCGGCGANATCGTCAAGCTGACCGGCGCATTTTTCCTCGATGCTACCGAGGAGGGGGATTTGCTTCCGCTGGCCGGCATCGAATACGTGACGGGTTCCGAGTCGGCGGAAGAAACCGGTGAGCCGCATGCTTTATCCGGTCCGGCGGACCGGGCGGACATGCAGGCTTTCACTTGGTGTTTCGCGATGGATTACCGGGAGGGCGAGGATCATACCATCCCGAAGCCGGATCGGTACGATTTCTGGAAGAACTACCGGGCGGATTTCTGGCCCGATGCCATGCTGAGCTGGACGGGGCTCGTACCGCATACGCTGGAGCCGGTCACCTACAGCTTATTTCCGGATGGCCGATCGTTTTCCCTGTGGAAATACCGGCAGATCCTGAATCCGGAGCATTTCGAATACGGGTTGTTTGACAGCAGCGTTACGGTCGTGAACTGGCCGCAGAACGATTATTGGCTCGGCTCCATTATCGATGTCGGCCCGGAAGAGCGGGAACGGCATCTGGAGGAATCCAGGCAGCTGAGTTTGTCCCTGCTCTATTGGATGCAGACGGAAGCCCCGCGGCCCGATGGCGGAAAGGGATATCCCGGACTCCGGCTTCGGCCGGACGTGATGGGGACGAAGGATGGCTTGGCAAAAGCCCCTTATATCCGTGAATCCCGCCGGATCCGCGCCGAATTTACCGTGAAGGAGCAGCATATTGCCGCCGAATGCCGTGCGGACGGGCGGGCGGAGANGTTCCACGATTCCGTTGGCATCGGCTGCTACCGGATCGATCTGCATCCAAGCACGGGATTGCGGACGTATATCGATATTTCGAGCCTGCCCTTCCAAATTCCGATGGGGAGCCTGATTCCGGTACGGGTAGCCAATGTGCTGGCAGCCTGCAAGAATAT
>Ga0055538_1000357_pt1 | contig 19503 bp, 18 predicted proteins | sample AraplaCvi_mLB_r2_2_FD_55038 | JGI IMG/M metagenome (GOLD analysis project Ga0055538, IMG submission 55038) | Arabidopsis root microbial communities from North Carolina, USA - plate scrape CL_Cvi_mLB_r2 | ecosystem: Host-associated > Plants > Roots > Endosphere | place: USA: North Carolina | reverse complement strand
ACTGGTTAGCATCTCGGCAATTAGACTATCGTACTTTTTGAAAAAGTGCACCGACCATTTCCTGGATATTAATCCTTTATAAATGACAGCAGTGTCATAAATTTGGGTCTAAAGATTACAAAAACGTTAATAATCAGGCCCCATTCCTCTTGAATTTACCTTGTCCGATTTAGTCTGGCAAAGTGGATGTCGGTCTCTTGTCTTAGAAAAATAGGTCTGATTTATTTCAGAAAATTAGATATATTTTTCAGAAAATGGAACGAGAAGGATGGGGAAAAGAGATTCAGCGTTGTTTCGGATGCCGCCAAGCTGAAGCATCAAGAAGTCATTGACGCTTTGATTGATGGCCATGAAACAGGGATCGCCAAGTATTTGGGGCCCAAAAGGAAGGAGGATAAGCCTTAGAGAAATCAAACTTGAGACATCCATAAAGTGAGTTCTTGGGCGGTTGCAGCATGGGAGGAAATGACGAAGAAGGTTTATGTTGACCGGTAACCGGCCGGAGCGCTGGTCACTAGAGAGGAGATGGCCGTTCTGATGAATCGGATGCGGTAAAACTTTCTCGCACTCATCGCCGGTAATCGTGATCAACTGGCTGATCTGGAGAATAGGCTGAAAACATGATTTTTATGTTTATCGATCACTTGAAGGACAAGAATACCGCTTTCCTCGATATTATTCTGCTGACAGTAATGCTGATCCTATTGTGCATAGTCAGTTGCCCATAGAGGCATTGTCATAGCAATTGTCTCGGCGAGACATGCTGATTCGGGCGCCAACCTTTGGCAGCATGTCATGATAGGCATGGGACGTGTACTGGAANCCCTCATCGCTATGAANGATCAGTCCACTCACGTCTTTATGACGTGAAATAGCCCCCTTTGCTAATAATAAAAAGAGGAAACAACATCATATATTCGAATATACTCTAGAAACCATAAGAAGAGAGGGATACGCTGATGAATATGCAGATGCTAGCCGAGAAAACGAGTGCCGGCTTGTTTAACGATATCCTAAAACGTGACTTTTCGCAGGANATGATTTCGGAATTGGAACAGATGAATGCAGTTCAATTGGAACACAAATTGAAAGACACACTAGAAGTNCCGATAAGCATATCCAAGCAGAGGGTATTCGAATATCTTCAACTGTATTATTCCGCATCCTGGCAGAATCTCTTCAAGGAGCTGAATGTGCCCCGTGCTTTAAGTCTTTTGGAAGTCGGTGCAGGCGATGTCATTTACATTCCCAAGGCTGTAGACGCCTATTCCCATGAAGCGGGGTCCTACGTGACGGNCAATCTCAACAGGGAGCTGACACAACATTTTNGGGAGAAAACAAAAGGAATGGACGTCAGCATACGGGTGGTTGAGGACGATGCNGCCAATATCGGTTTATATTATCNGGAGTCCTCTTTTGACGTTGTCGCTTTTCATCACGCTATTAACGATATCATCCAGACCATTATCGCGGATCGTGAAGGCATTGATACAGTAAATCAAGATTGGTGGACGATCGAACCTCTAATGCTGCAAGCAGTGATGGATTATCACCGCAAAGGTACGCTAAAAGATGCAGCGTATCAGGCGTTTATCCAAATCATAGACACAAGCTGTAAGCAGTTAAAAAGCGGAGGATACATGATATTCGATAACATTACCTATGCCGGATATGATGAAATGGGTTATTCCTCCGAATTTCACAACGACTATATACAACTGGCTAGAAGTTGGATCAGNGAAGCGAATCTAGGTCTGGAAGAGATCGAAGTCGATTCGTATGATAAACAATGGTGGATGATATGGAAAAAAGTATGAGCTTCTTATCGAAGTCATNGTCAGGAGGGATTTAGTAGTGAGTAAGCCGATTATGCAGGTCGCTCTGGTTGTCGGACCGGATTGCGATATGGAGAGCCAAGCCGTAAGGGCGGCTCTGGAGTATTTCGGGGTGCGCGTCTTTACATACTGGATCGGGAGGCCGAATGATCTGATCTCCGTCTTGTCAGGCGATGATNTATATGAAGGCACCGATATGATGTTGTTGAACTTTCACGGGGATGAGGGCAGCATGATCATGCCGGAGCTCGGTGAAGAGGTATACGAGGAGGATGAGCCGAGGGGCGGCTTCGGGCCAGGCGAGATTATGCGATANGCGAAGCTGGAGGGGAAGACNGTCATCGCGAACGGCTGCTCGCTGGGGGATCCAGCNCTGGCNGAAGCTTTCCTGGAGCGGGGCTGCCGGATGTATATCGGGCCGGATGACTATCCGNACGGCAACGATGCGCTGATGTTCGTTCTCCGGCTGTTCTATGAGATCGTTCAGCAGGGACGGGACGTGAAGGAAGCCTTTGCGCAAGCGGTGGCGATGAGTGGTGAGCTATCCATGTACCGGCTGTATGAACGACAGGGATCATAGTAAGAGATTCTACACCCCTGCTGAAGCTAGCAGGGGTGTGTGCAAATATAGAGTACCTCTAGCATCTAGATTTCCCGTTCTATCCGTTCTTCTCCTCGAAATATTCCTGATACTGGCTCGGCGTGACGTGGGCGTACTTCTTGAAGATGCTGATAAAATACTTGTAGTCGCTGAATCCGATATCCTGCGCGATGGTATANACCTTGTTGTCGCCTGACTTCAGTAACTCGATCGATTTCTGGATACGGTAACGGTTAAGAAATTCATTGAAGGTATAGCTTGTCTCTGCCTTGAATTTCTGGTTCAGGTAATAAGCGCTTAAGCCGAGCTCTTCCACGAGGTCATGAATGCTGATCTTCTTGGCATAGTTCTCCTGTACATAGGCGATCATTTTGGACACGTATTTCGAGGTTTTGGTTTCCTTCTCCAGAAATTTGCTGTTCAAAATCTCTTCTTTTTCCTGCGGATGATTTGAAATTACTTCATATTTGCGGATTAAATCCACTTTGGCTTTGGCTGACTCGAGTGCCGCCACCAGCTGCTCATCCTCTAAGGGCTTCACCAGGAATTCGGTGACGCCTAACTGGAGTGCCTGCTGCGCCAGGTGGAATTCATTATAACCGGAGATAATGATGCTGCTGAAGGTATGCTGCCGCAGTCCTTCCCGAATCATCGAGATGCCGTCCATGATCGGCATGGTGATGTCGGTTATGACGATATCCGGCCTCAGCTCGCAGATCTTCTCGTAGCCGTCCTGTCCGTTCAGTCCTTCTTCAATGACGATGCAATCGTATTGAAGCCAATCGATGCTGAACCGGATGCCCCGGCGAATCATATCCTCATCTTCGACTAGCAGTACTTTAAACATGATATTCACTCCATTCGTAAGGAATCGTAAGGACGACACAGGTGCCTGTTCCTTGNNTGCTGTCAATATGGATGCCGGACGCTTCGCCATATAGAAGCACCAGACGGCGATGAACGTTGTACAGNCCGATATGCTGCGTCGTGTTTGTCTGGCTTTGCAGAATCTGGTTCACTTCCTGCAGTCTCTCTTTNCTCATGCCTTGCCCGTTGTCNCGAACCTCGAGCATGAGCTTGCCGGCGGAGNTGTAGATNTTAATCTCGATCAGCACATCACTTTGATTCTCATACCCATATTTGATAGCGTTTTCGATAATCGGCTGCAGCAGAAGCTTGGGGACGTATACATCCAACGTTTCCTCCGCTACGGTAATCCGATAGTCCAGCCGGTCATTGAACCGGATTTGCTGCAGCTTCAGGTAATCCCGGATATAATTCATGTCATTCTTCAGCTGGACGCTGCGATCATGTCCGATGCTGTACCTTAGCAAACGGGATAGAATCAGCACGATCTCCTGGGCTTGATTCGCGTCAATCTTAATGGCATAGCGCAGCGTTTCGAGCACATTAAAGATAAAATGCGGATGGAACTGCGATTGGAGCTGCTTCACCTCGATAATCGTGCGGAGCTCCGACAGCTCTTTATTTTTCTCGATCAATTCCTTCAGCCGATCCAGCATCACGTTGTACTCGTTGCCGAGTATTTGAAACTCGTCATTCGTCTGAATGTCGACATAACCGTTGAAGTTCCCTTCGCGCAGCTGGGCCAAAGCGTGTATGAGTTTATCGATCGATTCGGAATTGCGCGCCGACATTTTGTTCGCCAGGAACTGGATCAAGACCCAGAGCAGCAGGCTGGCCGCAAGGACAAAGAAAGAAACCGTATAATAGGTGTACTGCTCCGATTTGTAGGAATTCAGCGTAATGACTTGAATCGGCGTGCCAGGAATTCGTTTGGAATATTTGTAGTACTTGCCCCCGTTCAGCAGAACATGTCCCTTGTTATCCACCTTGGGGTTGAATTTGTTGAGCACGCCTTTGGTCACATTGCTGGTCGTGGCAATAATGGTGTTGTGTTCATCGGTGATCAGGGCGATTTCATTATTTTGCTCGAAAATCACCTTCTGGATGTCCGATTCGTACAGCTGATAGATGATATAGCCTATCGTCTGCCGGTCCTTCACGATGGCTTTGCCGAACGTGTAGCTCGTATCGCGGTCATGCGAATAGCGGAAGCTGTTCATTTCGGTTAGCGTGTCGCCTGGCCGCTGTTCAATCCGGTGAATGAGGTTGCCGAAGGCAAAATTGGAGTACAGCGCATCCGCCGGGGCGGAACTGGCCAGGAAAACGCCATTCGTATTGACGATATGAAAAATACTCTTGATCTTCTGCCGGTTGTTGAAATCATAGAACTCGGAATATACTTGTTCGCTGCCCAGATGGGAGCTTACATAGTTGATCACGGTGGGAGATTCGGCCATCCGCTGAATCTCCTCCTCATACTGCCGATATACGCCGGATATGGACTGGCTGATGGACTGGGCGGCTTCGGTTGTTTTTTGGGTTAAGTTCAAACGGCCGTTCATAATCGTGAACGCTAAGAACAATACGATTAAGATGGAGAAGGGGATCATCGCATAGACGCGAAACAAATGACGGGTGGATTCCTTGAAATTACGATAAGGTGTTGGTTTCATGCTGCCCTCCATCTGCGATAAGAACCTCGATCCTATTATACTGAATCGCGGTTAANCGCAGATAATCCAAATACATCCAAGCGGCCCTTCATGCTGCAGGCGNCGGCTTGGATGTAGGTCTACGATATGATGACATTACATTTACATGGAAACTTCCTTTTGTCCGGATAGCTTCAGGAAGACGAGCAGCGACACGACCGTAATGACGGTAAGAATCGTGGAGAGTGCTGCCGCCACGCCGTAGTTTCCGCGAATGACCTCGGTATAGATGGCGACCGTGACGGTCTTGGTTTTGCCTGTATACAGAATGATCGAAGTGCTTAATTCGGTAATGATGGTAATCCAGCTCAGGATCGCGCCGGAGACGACGCCTGCCAGCATCATCGGAAGCGTAATCCTGAAGAACGTCTTCATCTGGGAGGCGCCCAGGCTGATCGCCGCTTCTTCGATCCCGTCGTTAATCTGATGCAGGATGGCTGCGCTGGATCGTATCGTATAGGGCAGGCGCCGGATGACAAACGAGATGATCATGATGACGGCCGTCCCGCTTAACGCCAGCGGTTTATTGTTGAACGTGATCAATAGGGCGATCCCCAGTATGGAGCCGGGAACGATATACGGGAACATGGTGAAGATATCCAGCGTATTCGTCAATGCATTCTTTCTTCGAACGGTTACGTAAGCAATCAGTATCGCTAACAGAATGATGACGACCAGCGACACGATAGCCAGGAAGAACGTGTTCAGAATGACGCCGCCAATATTACTGAAGGCATCACGGTAGCTTTGGAGCGAGAACCCTTCCACGAAAATTCTGCCGTTGGATTTCAGGAACGAAGTATAGATGACATAGAGCTGCGGCAGCAGCGCGATCAACGTATACAGATAGATAACCGCATGAGCCGCGATATTGCCGATGCCCTTCTTCTTCTTGGCTTCGATCGGATGCAGTGCGCTCATCGTAAAGGATTTGCGATTGGCTACGAATTTTTGCAGCAGGAATATCGTGGTGGCGAACAGAACGACAATGACGCTAATCGCCGCCGCAAAGCCGTCATCGCCGCCGACCTCACTGATGAACTCGTTAAAGATCAGCACGGGCACGGTCTTATATCCCTCGCCGATCAGCATCGGCGTACCAAAATCGGCAAGCGCGCGCATGAAGACGAGCAGTCCGCCCGCCAGCAAGGTAGGCGTAATGAGCGGGAGGAGCACTTTGCGCATTTTGGCTAAGCCTGTATAGCCCATGCTCTCGGCAGCTTCCATCAGCGATTGGTCCATATTCTTGAGTGCGCCTGATACATACATGAAAATCAGAGGGACCATCTGCAAGGTCAAGACCACTAAGATCCCCGTAAATCCGTAGATATCCGGCATCGTGACGCCGAATGTGCTGCTGACGAATTTCGTAATGACGCCGCTTCTTCCGAGCAGCAGGATCCAGGAGTAAGCGCCAATGAACGGAGCCGACATCGACGAGATCAGAATCAGTACGCGTATGGCCGAGCTGCCTTTAATCTTCACCGTAGCCATGATATAAGCCAGCGGCGTTGCGATAATCGCGGCAAGCAAGGTTACGCTGACGGTCACCTTAACGCTGTTGAACAGGGCATTTAAATAGTAGGGCTTACTGAAAAATTTCGTGAAATAGGCAAGGGAAAAATCGCCTGTCGTGCCATTGTACACACTCTTGAACAGCATCGTAAACAAGGGCAGGGCCAGAAACAGAATATAGAACACAAAGATCAGTAATGAAATGTTGGTCCAGACATCAAATCGTTTGCGCGTCTCTCTCATAGCCGGGCGCCCCTTGTATAGTTCAGTTCGCCGGTCGCATCATAGACATTAATTTTATCTTGTTTCACCTTGAGATAGATGTCTTGACCCGGCTCGAGGATCTGGGACGTTTTCGATTCCTGCGTGATCTCCACGCGTTGACCGGATGCCAAATCCACAAAATAATGGGTGTTCTGCCCCAAAAATACGCTGTGTACGATCGTTGCTTTCATGCCGGTCTGGTCCTCGGTCAGAATGAACTCTTCCGGCCGAACCGAGATTTGAACGTTAAGCGTATCAGCCTTGGCATCTGACTTCGGCACCTCGATGTTCGTCATCTCTTCCGAATAGCCGGAGCCGAATGCCAGGGCATAGCTGCCTGCGGATTTCGTTATACTGCCCTTAAGAATGTTGGTCCGACCGATAAAGGTTGCAACGAATACGTTTGCAGGACGCTGGTAAATCTCCTGCGGCGTTCCCAGATGCTGAATCACGCCGGATTTCATGACCGCGATGCGGTCGGAAACCGCCATGGCTTCCTCCTGATCATGCGTGACGTAGACGGTCGTAATCCCGACTTCCCGCTGAATGTCTTTAATCGCGTTACGCATGTCGACCCGAAGCTTGGCATCCAGATTGGACAGAGGCTCATCCATCAGCAGGACGTCCGGCCGGATGACGATGGCCCTGGCTAGCGCAACGCGCTGCTGCTGGCCGCCGGACAGGTTCTTCGGCATGCGGTCTTTATAGGGCTCGATCTGAACGACCTTGAGGATGTCATCGACCTTGGCGTTAATCTCCGCCTTGGATAATTTCCGATTCTCCAGCCCGAACGCGATGTTTCCTTTGACGGTTAGATGAGGAAAGATCGCATAGCTCTGAAAGACCATCCCGATATTCCGCTTGCCCGGTTCCACCTGGTTAATGACGCGCTCGTTAAAATGTATGGTTCCGCCTTCAATGCTGTTGAAGCCGGCAATCATGCGCAGCAGTGTCGTCTTGCCGCACCCGGAAGGCCCGAGAAGGGTGAAGAATTCACCCTTCTTGATCTCGAGGGACAGCTCGGGAATGACGGTTGTGTCGCCGTATTTTTTGATTAAGTCTTGAATGGTTATGGTTACGCTCATGGTTGTCACCTGATTCTATAGTTTATTTAACGCTAGTGAACAAATCGACATAACGCTCAACGATCTCGGATTTATGCGCACTGACGTAGTCCGTGTCTTCATCGATCATGTGGATCTCTTCATAAGGCTTCATGTGGTCGCCAAGCTTGGTATTCTGGCGAAGCGGGCGATTCGTTAATTGCGTGCCGAACGCATCCTGCGCTTCTTGGGACAGGATGAAGTCGATGAATTTCTTGGCGTTGTCCATATGAGGCGCATCTTTGATGATGGCGGACCCCGCATCCAGGAATACGGCGCCTTCTTTCGGATACACGATTTCTACCGGTGCGCCGTTCTTTACATAGGTGCTGGAAGGGTCTTCGTAAGTAAGGCCCACTACGTATTCGCCGTCCGCCACGCTTTTGTGGACGGCGCCGGAACCGCTGGCGATTTTGCCGTCCAGGTTCTCGATCAGTTGACCGACGTAATTCCAGCCCTGCTCACTCTCATAATCGCCGCCCATGGCTTTCAGCATGTTCGTTAACTGTGCGAAAGCGGAACTGGAGCTTGCCGGGTCGGCCGAAGCAATCTTCCCTTTAAGCTGCGGGTTCAGCAAATCCGCGTAACCTTCGATTTTGATATCGCCGATCAGATTTTTGTTCACGAGCAGCACGCTGCCATCCGAGATATAAGGGGTGGCGAAGCCCGACGTATTGCGGTGTCCTTCCATTAAATTCTTGTCTTCAGGCGATACGTAAGGCTCGTATAAAGCTTCGTTTTCGCGGAAGCCGGCCATGGAACCGCCGAACATCACGTCAGCGTACGGGTTCTGCTTCTCGGACTGTAAGCGCTTAATAATTTCGCCGGTGCCAGCCGTTACAAGCTCAACCGTGATCCCGGTCTGCTTCTCGAACATCGGAATGATGGTTTTGATGATCTCCTCGCTGTTCGGACTGTAGATCACGAGCTTATTCGACGAACCCGAATCGGACTCGCTGCTTGCACAACCGCTCAGCGCCCCAATAATGAGCACGCAGGTTAACAGTAAAATCGACAGCTTTTTCATGAATAATCCCCCTTGAGCAAAAGCTCGTTTCGTAATTGCATGTTCATTGTAGCAAGCTTGGTACCGTTTACATAATCCCATAATCCGCAAACATCGTCTAAAATTCGCAACCTATTTTCGATTAGTAAGANATCCGAACCGGCATATTTTACAGAATTCTTTTAGATCCGTTAGGGCAAGATATGGTTTGGAACAACGTCCGGCAAGATGGAGCTGTTCCTGTCACAAATTGCGAAGGAGTGAGATGGATGGCTAATAAAAACGATCGTAATCATAAGGCTGATTCTGACCGCGACACGACCAACATGGGCGTTGACGCTGGAGAAGCTATCGGAACCGCGGGCGGCGGCGTTGTGGGTGCTGCTGTAGGCTCCATACTGGGTCCGATCGGCACGATTGCCGGTGGTATCGCAGGCGCAGCATTGGGTAACAAAGCTGGCGAGGCTGCAGAAAATGACGACAACGATTCCAAATAAACGGCGTTAACACGAGTAAAATAAGGGGCTTGGGGAATCCGGTGGGCCCTAAATTATTTGTAGCTGTATGGTTGGACAAAGAACCGCGCTCCTGCGCGGTTCTTTCATTTTACATATATGTTCTATGCAGCAGTAAACTTCATTTCCCTTCGCTTGACATATCACTACGTGATGTAGTAGGTTATAATTACTACATCGTGTAGTAATTAGTTCGTTATGGACGCATAACGACGTAAAGAGGTGTTCACCGTGAACCAGATTCAAAAATTATCGGATACTGAAATGGAGTTAATGGAGGTGATTTGGGAGTGTACGCCGCCTGTCACATCCACCGAATTGCTCGCACTGTTCGCACAAAGAGGAAGAGAATGGAAGGCACAGACCATGTCCACCTTCCTGTCGCGTTTGGTGGACAAAGGGGCACTTACGGCTGCGAGGGATGGACGGACCAATAAATATACGCCGCGCATTTCGCCTGAAGATTATAAGCTGATGGAAGCGCAGCACGTCCTGGACGGATTATATCAAGGCTCGGTTAAAAACCTAATTTCGGCTTTGTATGACGGCGAAAAGCTTTCAGATGAAGATATTGCAGAGCTGAAGCAATGGTTCTCGCAAAAGTAGGGGGTGCTTATGAATACTATTCTTGAATTGCTGTTAACCCTTACCGTTGCTGGAAGTGCCGTTGTAGCCTGCATTCTTGTCCTGCGGATCGTATTCGTCAATGCCTTTCCTACAAAGTGGCGCTATGAAATTGGCAAAATGGCAGTAGTCTTTTATCTTTTACCGGTCGTCCTTGGTATTCAGTGGATCTCGCCGCTTTTTACATTTAACGCCGCAGCAACCGTTCCCAGCGTGAACGAATTGTCTTCAACTGTGCAACATGCGCTGCCCGGTCCATATTCAGGGATTGGTTTGGAGCCGCTCATCCCGGCAAAGACCATATCAGCAAACGTAGCCCTTCCCCTTATTGTCTTATGGGCACTCGGCGCTATAGCTTTTGCTGCATGGCAGATGTATTGTTATCGCAGATTTTTAAAGAAACTAGAACATTCGCGTGTCACCGTTCCGATAAGCAGCNAAGCAGCGAAACAGCTTGCCTTCATCAAGGAAGCCCTTGGTGTGAGAAGCAGCGTCGGGCTTGCCTACAGCTCCATCATTCGGAGCCCTGTTCTTGTCGGCCTGTGGAAACCTACCATTTATCTCCCTATAGAGAATACCGTTAACATGGACATGGTAATCCGTCATGAGTTGATCCATCTGAAACGGAAAGATTTATGGGTCAAAGCGTTCACGCTCGGNGCAAGCGCCCTGCATTGGTTTAACCCTTTAGTGCACATTCTTCGCAAGGACCTTCATATATGGAGCGAGCTGTCTTGCGATGAAGAAGTCGTGAAAGAGATGTCCTATGCNGAGCGGAAACGCTATGGGGAGACGATTTTAAGCGTCATGACAGGGTCAAGGAATTTACCCGTGCAATTTATTGCCTCCTTATCCGGTGACGGCAAACAATTGAAAAGGAGATTGATGATGATGCTGAATGTAAAGAAGCCTAAAAAGAAAACANTGTATCTCACAATAACAGCGTTGTTTTTAGTGGGTGTAATTAGCACATCCGCAGCGGCATGGGCGTCTGGCAATTCGCCCAAAGTCGTTGGCAATGAGGAAAGCCAGCCGGAAGCTAAACCAAGGGAAGCGGCCCCTAAAGCGGCACCTTCTGAAGCCGTAATTGAGAATGAAGGAAACCATGTTGTAGATTATCCCAAAGAAGCTCGTCCTGCAGCTATCGCTAAGAATGAAGGAAACGATGTTTCAGCTTCCCCAGAAGAAGCTCGTCTAGTGGCTGTCGCTGAAGGAAACGATGTTGTTGCTTATCCAACAGAAGCTCGTCCTGTGGCTGAAGTTAAGAATGAAGGAAGCAATGTGGTAGCTCCTTCAACGGAAGCTGCCCCTTCGGAGGCGATTGTTGAGAGTGAAGGAAACCCAGTTGTAGCTCCTTCATCAGAAGCTCGTCCTGTCGACCAGGGATATAAGTCTTATCCAAACGAGACTCCCCGAGTACTTCCATTACGATAAGATCCATGACGCTTGAAGAACTTGCTGAGAGTGATNGATGNTGCTGAATGACGCATTCAAACATGAGGGATGAACATTATTTAGAGCAAAAACGAAAGAAGAGGGTTCTCCCTCTTCTTTCACTCTATATAGAATGGCATCAGATCGCATTTATAGCTGTAGCTGTAAATGCCAGCCTATGGTACGATGTGAAGGATAGCAAGCGAGCAAGCTGGCAAATCGTCATACGATCATAGACATGGGATTGGGGATAACATCTTGAAGACGTTTAAGAAAGTTTACATAGAAATCACGAGCATTTGTAATTTGGCCTGCACGTTCTGCCCGCCGACGGAGCGNAAAGCCAANTTCATTAAAGTGGAGGACTTTGCGAGAAGATTGGATGAGATCAAGCCGCATACGAGTTACATTTATCTGCATGTGAAGGGAGAGCCGCTGCTTCATCCGAAGATCGACGAGCTGCTGGATATCAGCCATGAGAAGGGGTTCAAGGTCAACATCACGACCAACGGCACGTTGATCGCGAAGAACCGGCATAAGCTGCTGGGCAAGCCGGCGTTGAGACAGATGAACTTCTCGCTCCACAGCTTTGACGGACATGTCGGCTCCACGGACCGTGAAGGATATTTGCGGGACATCCTCTCTTTTGTGCGGGATGCGGAGGAACATAAGGTCATCTTCTCGTTCCGTCTGTGGAACCTAACGCAGGACAACCAGACGAACCTGGAGAAGAACCGAAACCGCCAGACGCTTGAAATGTTGGAGCAGGAATTCAATCTGGACTACCGCATCGAGGAAAAGGTTGAACCCGGCGGTGGCGTAAGGGTAGCCGAACGCGTCTACCTGAACCAGGATTATGAGTTCCAGTGGCCGAGCCTGTCGGCCCCGGAGGATGACGGCAAGGGCTTCTGCCACGCGCTGCGCAGTCAGGCGGCCATTCTTGTAGACGGGACGGTCGTGCCTTGCTGTCTGGACGGGGAAGGGGTCATTAACTTGGGCAACCTTCATCAGAAGTCCTTCTCGGACATCGTGGATGGGGAGCGGGCAAACAACCTCCTGGACGGATTTTCGCGCCGGGAAGCGGTTGAGGAATTATGCAGAAAATGCGGATATCGGCAGCGGTTTGGGGCTTAAAACGGAGGCGGAGGAAAATTCCGCTTCTTTTTTTATGCCGATCTGTGGTATCGTTATATGTTATGACGTCAATATAGATATTCACCATAAAGGAGATCCCATGACATTTGAAGATTTAAATATATCCCCTGTCATTCTCAAGGCTTTGGCCAAGGAGAATTACAAAGCGCCGACGCCGATTCAGGCTCAGGCGATCCCGGCTGTGCTGGCCGGCAGAGATTTACTGGGCTGTGCCCAGACCGGAACCGGGAAGACCGCCGCTTTTTCGGTGCCGATGATCCAGCTGTTGAATCAGCAACCCCCTAAACCGGGCATGGGGCGCCGCATTCGCGCATTGGTGTTGTCGCCGACGCGGGAGCTTGCCCTGCAAATTTCGGATAACGTCAAAGCTTACAGCCAGTTCACCAAGCTGCGTTCGACGGCCATTGTTGGCGGCGTTTCGCAGAAGACGCAGGAACGCGCGCTTCAGCAGGGAGCGGACATCCTGATTGCGACCCCAGGCAGGCTCCTGGACCTCATGAATCAGAAGCACGTCGATTTGCAGCATGTGGAGATTTTGGTGCTGGATGAGGCTGACCGGATGCTGGATATGGGCTTCATCCATGACGTGAAGCGAATCATCGCCAAAATGCCGAGCAAAAAACAAACGCTGTTCTTCTCGGCCACGATGCCTGCGGAAATCACCCAGCTTGTCCAAACCTTGCTGCACAATCCCGTAAAAGTCGAGATCACGCCGGTCTCCTCTACGGCCGAACGGATCGAGCAATCGGTGTACCTGCTGGAAACCGGGAATAAGCAGCAGCAATTGAATGAGCTGATGAAGGACACGTCCATCGTGTCGGCATTGGTCTTTACCCGTACGAAGCGGGGAGCTGACCGGGTTGCGCGCGGTCTGAACAAGGTGAATATTACGGCTCAGGCCATTCACGGCGACAAATCGCAAACCAGCCGCCAGACGGCGCTCAACAATTTCAAAAGCGGGGCGACCCGCGTCCTGGTGGCAACGGATATTGCCGCGCGGGGGATCGACATCGACGAGCTGTCGCATGTCATTAACTTCAACCTCCCGAACATTCCGGAAACGTATGTGCACCGGATTGGGCGCACGGGGCGCGCGGGACTGAGCGGGACGGCGATATCGTTCTGCGAAGTGGACGAGGTTCCTTTTCTTCGGGATATCGAGAAGCTAATCGGAAAGTCCATTCCGGAAGTGAAGGACCATGACTTCCCGATATCCGGGGCGTTAAGAGCCGCCAAGGTGGACCCGACGCCAAAATCCGGCTCGTCCAAGCCCGGCAAAAGCAAGTCAGCTGCATCGAGACCTGCTAAACCGAAGGCGGATGCGACCCGCAAACCAAAGGCCGACACGGCACGTAACCCGAAGACGGGTGCACCCCGCCAATCCAAGACGAACTCGGCGCGTAAGCCCATGACGGAAGCCGTCACGAATCCATATTCAGAGATGGCACGCAAGCTGAGCTCGGAAGCAGCTTCGAAACCTAACAACGGCCAGGCCCGGAAACGCAAGTCCGGCGGATTCAACAAGGGAAGCAGAGCCGGCAGACCTTCATAAGTGGAAGCGGCGATTGGGGGATGACTTCTTATCATGGTCAACAGCCATTCATGCATGCCCTAAACCACGCACCATGCGAATGAATTATGCAGCCGTTTCCGACGAACCCATTAAACATAAAAAGCACCCTTTTCCACTTGTGAAGTGAAGTGCACCCCTTAGAATAGACATTGGAAAAACCCCTTGGTTTAACCGATGAACTTCTAGGGGGGGCATTTTTTATGGCTATTAAAGGTCAAAAGTTTAAGACGTATTCTGAGAAACTCAAGTTGGAGGCAATCCGCTTGCACGTAGAGGAAAAATGGACGTATCGGCAAATCAACGATCATTTGGGAATCCAAGATCAGGGTCGGATGAAGCGTTGGATGCGAAAGTACCGTGAAAAGGGTGAGTTTGGTCTACTGGATCAACGAGGAAGGCGGAAGGAATATTTAGATCAGGAGCGATATGTTCAGCAGTTGAAACGGGAGAATGCGATGCTAAAAAAGTGTTTGGAAATCTGGATGCGGGAGGGAAAGAACAGCGTTTCAAGCTCATTGAACAAGCAGCGGACATCGGCCAAGTAGCTGAATACTGCCAACTCCTTGGCGTCTCTAGAAGTGGTTACTACGCGTATTTGAAGCGTAAGAAGAACGACCGAAATGCCGAGGCTGAACGACTCATCCGCACCGTGTATAAACGCTACGAAGGAAAGTATGGCTACCGGCAAATCCAGCTGTTCTTGTGGCAGGATGAAGGTGTATGGATGAACCATAAGAAGGTACTGCGCCTTATGCAAAAGCTCGGTCTTCAAGCCAGCATTCGCCGGAAACGTCGATTTAATATGACATACCAGGCCGCGGAACGTGTGGCTGAGAATCTGCTTAAGCGTAATTTCACGGCGGAAAAACCAAACCAAAAATGGGTAACGGATGTAACCCAATACCGGGTGGGTGAGCGTTGGCTGTATCTCTCGGCCGTGAAAGACTTATTTAACAACGAGATTGTGGCCTACCAGCTCAGCGAGCGTAACGACAATGAACTGGTTTTGCAGACATTTACCAAAGCGTTTGCCAAACAAAAAGACGTGACCGGATTGGTCGTTCACAGCGACCAAGGGTTCCAGTACACGTCTCATGCTCACGACATGCTGCCAAAGGTTAGCGCCCAAATCAGCATGTCTCGACGGGGCAATTGCCTAGACAACGCCTCCATGGAGAGCTTCTTCTCGCATCTCAAAACGGAAGGGCTCTATCCTTATAATATCCGAAATCTAACGGAGGCACAAAGCCGAATTGAGAAATACATACAATTTTATAATCGAGGACGACCACAGCGTAAATTAAATAAACTGACGCCGGTAGAGTACCGACGCCAGTTTGCGGCCTAGGTGTTTTTTCAATGTCCACTAAATGGGGTCTTGACCACAAGGCTGGCGGGGTTCTTTTTTTATTTATAAAGCATTTCCGCCCTGACATTTCATGATTATTTGAATACCTTGTATCGTATCTGACAAGAAGGAGGATATTACTATGAGCGAAGTCGGTTATGAAAGAGCTGGGGGATATGGAGTTAATAATTCAGTCGGGGCAATTCTCGTTCTTTTTATTTTGTTGGTAATCATTACAAGTGCCTTCGTTTAATACTCCCCGAATGACAAAGACCCTGCCTGCAAATTTAGGTGGGGTCTCTTCACATGAAAAAAATTTAAGTTATTTAATTTGTTCTTGAACGTAAGGAGGACAATATAATGAATCCAGGAATGTGCTCCTTCCGACACAGAGGACATTCTTCAGCTTCTTGCACTCCGCTGGTTTAGGCTGGCGGGGGAGTTTTAAGTCACCCACAATTAAGAAGTTGAATATCATGTGACATAGCTCTAAACACACAAGCAAGGTTTGGCTATGGAGAAGCTGAAGAGTATGTTGGCTAAATTCAAACCGAGCGGTGTTAGATGTCTTTATTTTTTGTCATTAATGATAAGTACTCTTCTAAGGGTTCAATTCCCTTCACCAGCATCTTCATAACGTCAATAACGGCACGGTTTTCCGTCAATCGGGAACCGAGCCGTTATTTGTTTGTGTTGGCGAATATGCAATATTATTCGTTCCCATCAAAATGATAGATAAGTTGTACAACGCCTGAGGAGAACGTTCTTGTATCCACCATTTTTAAATTCAGCCTTTGTTTTATATCCACAAACAGCGGTTTCCCTTCTCCCAAAACGACAGGGTGAACGGATAATCGATATTCATCAACAAGTCCCAAATTGATAAAAGTCGTAATAAGACTTGCTCCACCGTACAGCCAGATGTCTTTACCGGGCTTATTCTTTAATTTATTTACTTCTTCAAAAATGCTATCATTTATGAATATTGCGTTATGATCAGTCCTCTTTTGTGTCCTGGAAAATACATACTTTTCTTTGCTGTGAACCAATTCCCAAAATTCTTTTTCTGAATCCGTATGTCCAATTTCCGGAGTGAATTGTCCCCATAAATCATAGCTTTTTCTTCCATATAGAATGGTATCGATTTGATTTAAAAAATGATTAAACCCCATCTCAGGGTCCATAATGCACCAATCAACTTCACCATGCTTCCCTTCAATAAAACCATCCAAAGTAACCGCTAAATCTAAAATTATTCTTCGTGTCATGCTTTATTGCTCCTTTCGTTACGTTAATCTACCATCCAGTATAGACCTCAAATACGTCACCTTATGTCATAATCTGCCCAACCTTGTTAAAATGATCTTGTTCTTCCTCTCTATTTTCTTGTTTCTGGGCTTTCATTAATTGCTTGATCATTGGTATTTATAGATCCCTTAAGAAGTAGAATATTCAAAATAATTTGCAAGTAGCTATCTGTAAGTTAATCTAACAAGCTATAGCTAAGTCTTTTCATGAGCACTGTGCCGTTACCTTAAGGCTGTTTGATGAGTATAAAGAGTATAGAGTTTACAGGCACTGCTGTCTGATCGATATGTCCAGACGTGAAATTAAACTGTCTACTACAGAAGGTGAATGCAACATTTCCTTGAGGTGATATTTTGGGCGATAAACCATGTAAAGCTTTGAGATATATATTCACGTGGATAGCCTTTATTTTTGTTATATGCGTTTGGTTCAGTTCTCACAAAACGTTATATTTAGGGTTTGTAACGCTGTCCGTCAGTGCCGGATACCTAATGCACATTGTAGGAGTGAAAAGAGGGGAAAGTGAAGATAACAAACTGTTCTTGTCCATCATTTCCTGTTGTTTATGTTTTTTAGTCTCGCTATATATTTTTAGTATTACACTTTAGCCCGCCAGCAATAAGCTGACGGGCTTCGGTTTTCTAACGGCATATAAATATTTATAAAATNCTAAGAGTAACAAATCGCCGGGGCGTTATTGTGTAATCCGTTCATTTACCCCTTATCTTGATCTAATCAGCAGACATGGCCTCTGCTTTGGTTTCATGGACCGTGCCAAATGGATGCTCAGGAGGGGCATATATCACGTATATTTTTAGCGGTACGCTGCCCGTATTGGTTACATTGTGCCATTTTCCTGCGGGTATCATGATGGCATAACCATCATAGGCCATTTGTTGAAAATCTAAATTGTTTTTGCTATCGCCCATTTGAACAAGCCCCTGACCTTGTTCAATGTGTATGAATTGGTCGGTTGTGGGGTGAACCTCTAGTCCAATGTCATNACCAACATGAATGCTCATTAGGGTCACTTGTAAATGNTTCCCTGTCCATAAAGCGGTTCGGTACGTATTGTTTTGTTTCGCAGCTTGATCAATATTCAGTACAAGTGGTCTTCGTCCATAATCCGTTATTTGAATATTTTCATGATCATGATTTCGACTGGCATCATACCAACTGAAATAATGAGGATTCAAGTTATGAAGCCGGTTGTAATCGTTCCAGTATTGATATCTTGGATCAAACACTTGATAAGGGTAGCATGGANTGCGGTACATGTTCATTCTCCTTTTATCATTTCATCATTTTCTNGTTATCCTATGCTGCCGCCTAATTAAACGATTCGAAAATGGGCTAGGGCCTATAACTTAAGACAAGCGGTAAGCTAAGACATGGATATCGTCTTGGACTGCCGCTTTCAGATTTTGAGTTACCTTGCGCCTGANATGGAAACAGAAATATGCTGATCCCGTGATATAATTCGGGTAAAAAGTGGAGCGTGAACAAATGCTTAGACTGGAGAGTGTAGAGAAGAATCAAATAGGCGTTTATGCGGCAGCCTTGATATTAGGTGCGGTAATTGGCTTATTAAGTCCCGCCACAGGCATGTTTGTTGAGCCTGCCATATCATTCATGATTGCCATTCTTCTTTTCAGCATGTTTTGTCAAATTCCATTCCTTAAGCTGAGGGAGGCTTTATCCAACGGGCGTTTTATAGGAGCTTTATTGCTTGTGAATTTTGTTCTAACACCGGTTCTCGTCTATATTCTAACCNTGGTATTTCCTCAACCGGCTCCCGTTTTACTTGGTGTTTGCCTTGTGCTTCTGACGCCATGCATTGATTATGTTATTGTTTTTACACAGTTAGGGAAAGGGAATGAGCGATTGATTCTTGCGTCCACACCGATCCTTTTTGTAGTACAAATCATTATGCTTCCGTTTTACTTGTGGCTTTTCCTTGGCTCGGAAGCAGCAGAAATGGTCAAGGTCGGCCCATTTGTCGAGGCATTTATCTTCTTGATTATCGTCCCGTTGCTTCTTGCTTTAGCGGTACAGTTCTGGGCTAAGAAAAGTGCCAAGGGTTCAAAATCGTTGCAATTAACCGCATGGCTCCCCGTACCCTTTATGGCACTCGTTCTTTTTGTAGTCATTGCTTCACAAATCGGTAGGGTGTATGAAGACCTTGGCGTTATCATAGCGGTTATTCCCATTTATGTTCTATTCCATATCATGACGCCATTTATTTCACGAGCGACTTCGGCATTTTTTCGAATCGGACCCAAGGATGGGAGAGCGCTTATATTTAGTGCAGGGACACGGAATTCATTAGTCGTTCTTCCTTTAGCACTTACCCTGCCTGAGGAAATGGCTACGATTGCAGCAGCGGTAATCGTGACTCAAACCGTGATCGAGCTAATCGCCGAGCTTGTTTATATACGTGTCGTGCCAAATTTGATTTACCGGAATCGAAAATAAATGACCGCCTGACTGAACGGGGATATCGTCGTCCGGTGACATTCGGATCGCTGGCAGAGGCTGGCGAAGGTATTTTTTGTCTATGAGCAGTCCATGCGCCCTGACACTTCATGAAATTTTGAATACGTTATATCGTATCGTAAGCAAAGGAGGGAATCTCATGGGCGA
>Ga0055538_1000352_pt1 | contig 20010 bp, 20 predicted proteins | sample AraplaCvi_mLB_r2_2_FD_55038 | JGI IMG/M metagenome (GOLD analysis project Ga0055538, IMG submission 55038) | Arabidopsis root microbial communities from North Carolina, USA - plate scrape CL_Cvi_mLB_r2 | ecosystem: Host-associated > Plants > Roots > Endosphere | place: USA: North Carolina | reverse complement strand
CCATTGTTATTCAACTTATCTGCATTACAAGCTACAGCAAACAAAGCTTATAAATTGTCACCACAAAATACGCTGGATATTTTGCAAAAACTTTATTTAAAGGGCGTTGTTTCCTATCCAAGATCTGATTCACAGTTTTTAACGAATGAAGAAGCCAAAACACTACCAAAGATACTAGAGCATTTAAGTAAAATTGATAAATACAAAGGTCTTCTTCCGCCTCCGACAAGTTCAATTATGAATAATAAAAGATTTGTGAATGAAAAAAAAGTAACCGATCACCATGCAATTATTGTTACCGAGCAAATACCAGACGTAGCAATGCTAAGTCCAGAAGAAGAAAAAATATATGATTTAATTGCAAGACAAGTCATTGCAGCACATTACAACAATGCCATATTTTCTTACACAACGATTCATTCACTTGTTGATAAACGTGCAGAGTTCATCTCTAAGGGCAAAGTGCTAATAGAAGAAGGTTGGCGTAAGGTTATTTATCATTCTAAAGATAACTCACCTACAGACAAAGATGAACTGCTCCCCCTATTACATGAAAATGAGCAAGGTATCGTTGCGAAAGCGAACGTAAAAAAAGGTGAAACCCAGCCACCAAATCGTTTTTCTGAAGGAAATTTGATTACCGTAATGAAAACAGCGGGTAAACATTTAGAAGATGCTGAGCTAGAAAAGGTCCTATCGAAAACGGAAGGATTAGGTACTGAAGCTACACGCGCTGGAATTATTGGTACATTAAAAGATCGAAACTATATCGAAGTTAAGAAAAACCAAGTCTTCGCAACGGCTAAAGGAATGTTACTCATTGAGGCACTTGGTGAAAGTATCTTAACGTCCCCTTCCATGACAGCCAAATGGGAGCAACGACTATCTGAGATAGGTGAAGGCAACGCTTCTCCTAAAGCATTTATGGAACAAGTAAAAAAGCTTGCTGACAAATTGATTTCAGATGCTAACAAGCGTGAAAAGGAATGGGCATTTAATCAAAATGCAGTCGATAAAATTACTGCAAATAATCCGTATACTAAAAAATATACTAAAAGAAAAACAGTTGTTGGGAAATGTATCCTTTGCGAAGGATCAATCATAGATCATGGCACTTTTTACGGTTGTTCAAATTATAAAACAGCAAATTGTAAATTCTCGGTTTCAAAGAAACTTTTAAGAAAAACTATTTCACAATCGAATATGAAAAAACTCTTAGCAGCTGGTGAAACAGACTTGATAAAAGGATTTCAAAAAGGCGAAAAAACTTTTAATGCCCACCTTATTTGGGATAAAAAAGAACGTAAGATTAATTTTAAATTTCCACAATAACTTATTAAAAGTCGTTTGTATAAATTTAAAATAAAGATTAATCAAATTAATACCTATGCCTTGTTAAGCAAAAAGAAAGAGCATGTTTTAAAAAAGGAATAATCAAAACATGCTTTTTCTATATTTTATTGTCATTCTATAAAAAGTTTGATCATTTCTATGATCGCGAACGAAAGAACCCGCCGAAGTGACGGAAAGAATCGCCAGAGCGACGGATGGAACTATCGAAACGACGGAAAGAATATTTCCTCCATTAAAGCCGCCCTCCAATGAGAAACATGCCAAGGACAATCCCTCAGCCAATTTTCAGTGCTTCTTTGGAAAAACCTCCACTAATCGGGAACCATTTTAGAGATTCAGGCGTAAATCGAGCAATTGGAATTGCTGTGAATGATGAAATACAGTAGCTGAATTAAAACAATGTATTGCATTGGCTCTCACTTACCATACTCGAAAGCATCTACCAATGCTCGGGATATAAAGAATAAACATTCAAACATTTTTCGGTGAAATGGTGAAATATAGTAATGTCAATATTTTTTAGCAAAGCAAAAAGGAGTGAGCTGTATGTTAGCTCACTCACTACTTATCAGACCTTTTGTTGTTCCAACGTCATTCGATTCCTGTTCCTCTATTTTACGGTGGAATAATTTTCACACATTCTTCACTTGTTTCTCATAGTATTCATTTTGCAAAATACCCATATGAACGATGTCATACCATGTACCATCTCTAAATAGACTTTGTCTACTGCTTCCTTCCTGAATAAACCCTATCTTGTTGTACAAACTAATAGCTTTATCATTAAATGAAAATACTTTTAGGTAAACTCGATGGAGATTCATTTCGTAAAAAGCATAATCCAGTAGTAATTTCAATCCCTCTGAACCATATCCTTTTCCCCAATATTCCTTTTCACCGATGTCAATAATACATTCAGCATTTCTATTTTTATAATCAATGTTGATTAATGAAACAATACCAATTGGTGATTCCTTTCCTTTTTCAACCATAATATAGCTTTTCCCTGCATGAGTGCCCAAAATAACATGATCTACAAAATCTTTCGTTTCTTCCATCGGATAAACATCTAAAGATGGGTTCGTGGAATGCATAACTTCCACATCATTTCTCCATTTGTGATATAGTTCTGTATCTTCCTTGGTCATTTTTCTTAGTTTCACCCTAGATGATTCAAATAACATAATATTCACTCCTCGTATGTTTCGGATTTTGGATTGATTAATTTTTCTAAAGAGAACAGTAAGACGGATAATTGATCCTTTACTTTTGTTTGTTCATGTCCCAGTTGAAATGTGTCCAACATTAAACCGTTAATAAATGATAGGATATACCTCGCAATTGAATCAGTAGATTGTTGAGGTCTAAATTCTCCTTTTCGCATTCCTTCTTTCAATACTTCTTCTATTGCTTCAGTAGTTCGATTATAGCGTTCAGAAATGTAAGGGAAATTATCTTTATTATTTACGTATTTATATGATAAAAAGAATTCCGCCTTTGCAAAGAGCAATGTTTGGTCAATTGCCTCAATATAAATTTGCTGTTCTTCAATCCAGTTTTTTATTTGTGGCCAAAGTAGGCCTTCATCAGATGGCACAAAATATTGAATGTCTTTCTGGTCATCATATTTTAAAACTTCGATAAAAACATGATTAATATTATCGAAATAACTATACAATGCACCCCTGGATATTCCAGCTTCGTCCATAATATCTTGCATAGTAGTGCGTACAAAACCTTTCTCGATAAACACCTTCTTAGCCGCTTCTATCAGTTCTTTCTCTCGTTCTTTTTTATATTCTTCACTAACTTTTGGAGCCATAAGCCACCTCCTTAATGAGTGACAAAACGCACATAAAAAACTATACACCGTTGTCGTTTATATTTTAGATTATACCGACATTAGTGTATAGTTTCAACAACACAGAAAAAACATTTGTTGCTGCCGCTTCGCTTTCGCACAGAGCAAAGCTTCCTGGGGGCGTCCGATGAGCCGCTTCGCTGCGCTCCAGGGTCTCGGGCCAACACGATGTTGGTCACGAAGGCGTTATCACAGGATGTGATGCTTTTAGCCTTCGTTCCTCTATCGCTGACCCCCGAGAAGTCGCCCAGTCGTAACGAAGGTCAACTATTACATAGTAGACGTTTTAACAAAAGTCATTCACAACTTTTGGTGATGAACCATAAAAAAGAAAAAAATCATTTATTATCTTTTTCATTAATTGTATATATCACCTCATAATGACTTCCGGTAGGCTATATTTCATTAAGCTAACAGCATACCCACTCCCTAAAAAACAAAAAAGGCTATAAGAAGTAATCCTTCTCATAGCTAAATTAATTTATCCAAATAAACCTACTTTTTAATTGCTCCTGTTTAAAGAACTGTTATCATAAAATTCTACGGCCCTGTTAATATTCCCCATTAAAAGTTAATATACTAACTTTTTTAAAACTGCAAAACTATTCACTATATAGATTTCTAATCTCATCTAAATATTTCGTGAAATTATTTATATATGAACTAGGCGATATAACTTCGACGAATTTACCATAACTAAGGAGCGTATTATACCCAAATACATTATCGTTTAGAGGATAGATGACAGAATACCACGTATCATCTACATTCGTAATGCTTTCTCTTCCTAGTAATTCTAAAAACTTATCAATAACTAATTTATTTACTAAAAGAGTAACTGGTACTTTATCTTTCTCCATCCATTCACCACCATTATAAGAAAGTGGTCGGTATTCTCTTTTGGAGAAGGTACCTACAATATTTAGGTTTGATATTCTTGCAAGTTTATAGATTTTGAATTGTTCTGTGGCAGTACAATAAGCATCCATGTACCAGCTTCTATCTTTATATACAACTCTATATGGTTCAGTGGTCTTTTTTGATTCTTCACCTTTTGAATTTATATAGTAAAAACTAATTAATGCATTATTTCGTATAGCTGAAAGTAAATCCAAAACAAGTTTTCTTAATTCCGTATTTCCTTTCGAAAGAGACAGGTCTATTTCAAAATCTGGAGTTTCTCCAATTTTATTTAATTTTAATATTGCATTAAACGTCGAGTTATCATCTAGTACTTGTAGCCTGCTTTTTAAACTTGTTTCAATAGACATCAACTCTGATTTCGACATCGGAGGTTTATTTAATTCAACTGAATCCATCAAATATATACCACCATTTTTACCTTTTACGCAATACAGTGGTAATCCAGACAACGTAAGGTCATCTATATCTCGCATAATTGTTCGTATGTTTACATTGTATTTTTCAGCCAATTCTTTAGCTGTTGTTTTTTTATGATCAATTAGGTAAGAAATTATCCCTAAATGCCTATCTATTTTCATAAAATCTCCCTCATAAATCTCTTTTTAATATGACATACAGTTGCCATATTATCTTTGATAAGATTATAGCATAAACCAAAGGAGGTTATTGATCATGAAAGTCAAAAACAGAGAAACATTTAAACTAATTGGGAGGAGTATTGAGATACACGGTCAAGGAGTAAATGATGAAAATTACTCAAAAGAAAAAACAAAATTCTATAAGGAATTGTTTGAGCAAGGCATGATGAAAGAACTTATGCCTCTCTCAACTGATAAAAAAGGTTATGCAGCTATTATTCGAAAACGGAATAAAATACTTTGCAGGTGTAGTATCAGGTGATTTTATAGACGGATATGAAAATTTAGAAATACCTTCACAATCTTATGCAGTACTTCAAACACACGGTGGAGTTTCAAGGCTCTTGTTTGATAAACTTGAAAATGAGTTTTTTACAAATGAAGACAATGCTTCAAAGTTTAACGGGAAGGAAATTCTAGAAGTTCTTTTGAATGGAAACCCAATGAATGCTGAAGTTGAACTGTGGGTGCCAATAAAAAATTAGATTTCAGACTTTACTTTTTGAAAAAACTGGTTAGATTCACCTAACCAGTTTTTAGGTTTATTTAATAATTTAATAAAGGTAAGTCTCCATTATTGAAAATCGATATTTAATTGTCCCATCCCCCATCTGATTGTTCTATTTATTATTAAAATTTAAATTATTATTGCTAATCTAATAAAACTATGATATTTTTATTTTGAGTTATAAAATAAATAATATGATGCTTGTTTTTACCCCCGGGTAAAAACAATTAAAAGCACTGGATTTCACTCCGTTAGGGCCTTTTTAGGAGGGGTGAGATTCAGTGCTTTATTGTCTTTTTTAGGGTAAATGCAACTTCATATATATAAAGGAGAGATTTGCACCGTAAAGATTTTAGTAATTGACAACAAATATTAATTTTTCAAGTAGCAAATAAGGAGATGATTATTATGTTTAAGATCCGTATTCTTAGTAAAGAAGATGTAATGAAAATAATTTCCATGCAACAAGTAATAGAAGTTGTTGAAAGTGTTTATATAGCTAAGAGTGAAGGCTTAACAGAAGTATGGCCAACAGTATTTTATGAATTCAACCGAGATAAAGCAGATTTAGATATTAAATCAGGATATTTAAAAAGTAAGAAACTTTTCGGTCATAAGACAGTCACTTGGTTTGGAAATAATACTGAAAAAGGTATTCCAACACTGGAATGATTGCTGTATTTGATGCGGAAACAGGGATTCCACTTGGTATGACAGACGCAGCTTATATTACTGGTATGAGAACTGGAGCTGCGGGTGCATTAGGTGCTAAATATTTAGCTAGAGAAGATGCGGAAAACTTATTAATTGTTGGTGCTGGGAATCAGGCAGTCTTCCAAATTGCTGCTGTATTGACAACAATGCCAACTATTAAAAAAGTACGAGTAGCTGCGCAGCAACTATCTAACGCAAAAAGTTTTGTGGAAGGAATCAATTCTAAACTTAAACATCAATTCGACATAAACATAGAGGATATCTTATTTGAAGCTGTAGAAAATTTAAAAGAAGCTGTACAGGATAGTCATGTTATTATTACGATTACTCCATCGAGAAAACCAATCATCAAAAAAGAATGGCTTCAAAAAGGGACACATATTTCATGTATAGGCGCGGATATGGAAGGAAAGCAAGAAATAGATGCTGCAATACTAACCACATCCTTACTGTTTGTAGACGATTTGAAACATTGTAAAGAGGTTGGTGAAATTGAAATTCCGATTAAACAAGGTATTATAGCTGAAACAAATATCATTGGGGAACTAGGAGATTTAATCGTTGGCAACGTTAAAGGAAGAACAAGTAATGATCAAATAACAATTTTTGATGCTACTGGCATGGCACTTTTAGATATTGCAACGGCTGATATAGCATTGAAACAGGCAGAAAAAAGTGAACGTGGCACTACATCAAACCTTTAAAAGGAGATAATAAAATGACTTTACACTATCAAGAAATCCTAGATGCTTATACACGTATTAAGAAATATGTCCCAACAACACCTTTAGAAGAATCTTATTATTTAGGGGATGAAAATCAACGCTATTTCTTTAAACTTGAATCATTTCAAAGAGCTAAAAGCTTTAAAATTCGAGGTGCATTCAATAAAATGATGACACTCACAACAGAAGAAAAAGAACGTGGCATTGCAACAATTTCTTCAGGTAATCATGGAAGCTCTGTTAGTTATGCAGCTTCAATTCTTGGTATCCGAAATGCAAAGGTGATTGTTCCTAAAAGCACACCGCAAAGTAAAATTGATAAAATTAAATACTTTGGTGCTGATGTTATGCTAATGGGAAATAGTTATGATGAAGCACATGCTCTTGGAATGACCTATATAGAGGAAAATGGTCTTACTTTTATAGATGCATATTATAGTGACCCTAAAGTATATGCTGGCCAAGGAACCATTGCAATAGAAATCCTAGAGCAACTACCTAATATTGATACGATTGTTGTTCCAATTGGCGGAGGAGGTTTGATTACAGGTATTGCAGTTGCTGCGAAATCTATAAAGCTAGACATTCGTATTATTGGCGTCCAAACAGAGGCATGTCCCGCCATGATAAATTCTTATAGAGAAAATCACTTCTTTGAAGAATACCCTAGTGAAGAATCAATCTGTGATGCTCTAATTGGTGGTATAGGAAAGTTAAGTTATGAAATGGCAAAAGATTATGTTGATGAATTTATACTAGTTTCAGAGGAAAATATTGCAAAGGCGGTTAGTTTTATGGCAAAGGAAGAAAAATATATTGTAGAAGCTGCAAGCTCTACTACTATAGCTGCAGTAATGGAGCATAAAGAACAAATTGGCGGACAAAACATAGCACTAGTTATATCCGGTGGAAATATTGATGGCAAACTATTATCTTCTATTTTGGCGAAATATTGAAATTTCATAGATGAATTACTGTAGAACTAATATCCATTAAATTATTATTTATTCTTCAACTTAAAAAGTTCTTTTGATTCATACTTACGAAGTACCGTATGACATCAAAAGAACCTGTTATAAAAATTACTACTATCTTAGAATATCCTATATTTAATATTAGGATATTCTTTCAGCTGAAGCTATAAGTGAAGAATCAATTTACTGTTACAATGAATTCATTATTTTAAATCATAAAATTCCATATCGCTGATTAGTGATAATAGAGATTTGAAAAAGTTAACTTGCCTTTGATCATCCCAACCTTCTTCAAAGTCAGCCATCAACCAAATACCTTCATCCAAGAATATATGCCTTACAACGTCAGGCCAATACTTTCTTTCAATATCTGTAATCTCTACAAACTGAAAATATCCTTTTTTAAATAAGGTCCATTGTTTAATATCAAATATACGATCAGGAGCTGTAGCCAATGCATTGTGGAAAAGAAGCAATGCTAGTGCTAAATCATAGATTCTTGGTAAAAAGACAGCGTTATCCGGGTCAATGAGATAAGGCTTTGCATTATCATTATATATTAGATTATCTGCCTTATAATCATAGGGTGTAGCTACAGATGGTAATTTCAAAGACTTTAAGGTCTCTTGCTGTTCAATAATTCTGAGCATCTGTTCACTTAAATGACCTTCATCCAGTGAAATTCCCCTCTTCTTAGCATGACCTATTATTTCTTCTAAATCCTCTTTTATTTCCTGTTCCTCAAAATCAAACTCATCATAGATATCCAGACCTTCTTCATTATTCTCTGATGATAAGGAATGAATTTGACCAAGCAACCTACCGGCCTCATAGATTTCATCATCTTTCCCTGTATAGGACTTGCCCTTAATAAACGGATAAACTACCCAAGCTGTTTCATCTATTTGTTGAGGATTGTCAACACTCATTGGGACAGGAGCCACAATTGGAACACCCATTTTATGCAATCTTCTCACGAAATTTGCAAGCTTCATTGCATCTTCAATCGGCGATACCGTCTTTTTAACAATGTAAGACTCCCCTCCTTGTTCCACCTTGTAAACAGGAGCAAACGGATAAATACTTTTTGGTTCTTCAGTTACATCAAACTGAAATGTTTTTAACACCTTTTTATTACTCATAAACACACTTCCTTAACTTTTTTATCTTTATAAACTTAGTATTTGCTTACTCATACTATTTGACAGTGCAGTTAGGGGAAATGACATCCCACTTTCCAAATAGCGTCAAGCCAGCTGCACTAGCTAAAAATGTAGAAGCCTCGTTATCAAGCTGACATCTATACTGTGGTTCGTATCCCTTCTCATAGGCGTATTTACAGATTGAACGCACCACTTTGCGCGCATGACCTTTTCCTCTAAAAGCTGCCAAAGTCAGTACACCAAGATCCGCAATTTGCACATCTTCTTCCCAAGGATAAATACTGGATGCACAGACCAAGCGATTATGCTCAAAAGAACCAAACGCTGCCCAATGAGCCAACTCCACAAAAGCGTCATCCAAATCTTGTTCAGTGGCGGAGGATTCAAACTCTGAGAAAATCGCATCATCTTGTTCTGTTAATTGCCGCACTGTATCTTCCAGGTTCTCTTGCAACAAGATGCTCTTTTCTGCTTCCGAAAAATAAAAAAGATAAACCGCTCCATGTAGTGTGACTCCTCCCTCATTCAATTTCTTGCGGAAGGCTAGCTCAGAAAGCTCTTGTCCTTTAGAAAGGTTTAACTCCTCAGCCATTTCAGGTGTTAAGACTGCCAATACCCGACCATCAGCTGTTTCCAGTACCATGACCCGACTGTCTTCACTCAGGTCATGGTTGATGGTGACAGTAAAAATTCCATCGTTGTAGATAACGTCTCCATTTAAAAATTGCGACTCCCAAAAGTCAGTTATCGTTTGTGAAAATAAAAGCATATTTATTCCCTCCTATAGATAAAATTCTATTCATTAAATTTCATCCCATGTTTTTTCGGCTAATCATTTTCCCAAGAAATTCACCCAAAAAAAATTAGCACGAATTAGTAGTATTATAAAGCTTGACACTATGTGAAACTCAAGTTTTTTCAAAATTCCTTTTGGTCCAAAAGATTGGATTGCAAAAAACTCGGTTCCGCTAATAGATAGCTTTCAAAATTAATATGGTTGTAGGGGTTTCGTTATTAACAACCTCAAACTAAAATCCATCCATCCAAACTCCCCTTTTCCTGTTAGCTTCCTTGAAGCGCTATATTCAGCATTTCACCACAGAAAATGAAAGATTAATAAGTTCTTTCATTGGGGTAAATACCGAATTTGAATAATAATTCTAATTATTTGTTCCAAAGATTAGTAGGACATAAAGGGGGGGTTTAGGAGGATTAGTCTTATTTGAGGGTTAACCTATATCATAAAATCAAAAGAATTCGTTTACGGGTGTACATTAAAGAAAGTATTTTAAAAAATAGATTCTCCCGTATAAATCCTCCTGATAAAGAGTATTTGGGAATTTGCCATTTATATTTCGAGGATTTATGGCGAGATTTATTAGAAGCTAATCCATAGAGCCAATTCTTAATCGCATAAAGTTGGGGGTATTTTTCTTTTCATTATGAAATCGAAAAAAATTTGAACTTCACATTATAGCCCCCTTTCTACGGTTAAATTCACACTTTCTTTTACATGTGAAGGAGCTATTTAAACTAGTGATGGGGTTAGTACGAATAAAATATGATTAGGTTCATCACTCTTGTTCAAAAATCGGTGTTTAACATTTGGGGGAATCCGTACAACATCTCCTTCATCTAAAAAACATTCGGTTCCTTCCAGTTCAACATATGCTTGACCTTTCATAACCACAGCAATCTCTTCTTTATCGTCATGTGAGTAATGACTCTCTGTAGTAGTAGTATTTGCATTCAAATCCATCATTAAGAGTTCAATATGCGCCTTCATAAAGTCTGGTGTTAATACATCATAGACAATATGGTCGCTATTTTCGCGATATATTTTCTTTCGATCTTGCTTTCTGGAAATGAGTGAATCTGTATCAATTTCATTAACAAACAGAGTAAAAAGTGGCACGTTTAGTGCTTTTGCAATTAGCTCTAGCACACTTAACGATGGATTTCCTTGTCCTCTTTCAATTTGGCTAATAAGTGATGTACTAATTCCTGCATAATCAGCAAACTCACGAATTGTCATACCATTTTTCTTACGATAGTTTAATACTGTTTGTCCTAAGCGATGATTTTTCATGGTAGAATGCCCCTTTTAAAATAATGTATGTTTGTTGCCTTTTGTGCTGACATACTAAACATGGAGAAAAAATGCTTTTTTCAATAACATAAATATTTTACACTTACACTTGTATATTATAATGTATTTTTTCCATTATAGTAAACAAACCTAAAGGGGGAAACAGTCTTGAAATCACCACTTATTTCATACACAATCTTATTTTTGGGCGTATTTGCATTGTCTACTTCAGCAATTTTTGTGAAATTAGCAGATGCACCTGCAACAATTACAGCATTTTATCGGATGCTTTTTGCAGCAGTAATGCTTTTACCATTTTTATTAGTAAATAAAAAGAACTATAAAGAATTAGGTTCATTATCTAAAAAACAATTGGGACTTGGATTACTCTCAGGTTTATTTCTAGCAGCACACTATTTATTGTGGTTTGAATCATTAAATTACACATCAGTAGCAAGTTCAACTGTCATCGTCACATTACAGCCCCTTTTTTCGATGGTTGGCGGTTATTTTCTATTCAAAGAGCGCTTCAGTAAAGGGGCTATAATGGGCTGTCTCGTTGCAATTGCCGGTAGTATCGTCATCGGATGGCAAGATTTCCAAATTAGTGGACAGGCATTATTTGGCGATATACTTGCTTTTATTGCAGCAGGTGTTATTACGGCCTACTTCTTCATTGGGCAGTATATTCGAAAAAGGCTATCTCTTATCCCTTATTCAATCATCGGTTATACTAGTAGTGCACTATTTTTAAGTATTTTCGTTTTCAGCCAGCAAACTTCTTTTGTTAATTATTCCGCACAAACATGGCTGTCCTTTTTTGGATTAGCGTTTATTGCAACAATTTTAGGGCAAACGATTTTTAATTGGTTGTTGAAATGGCTAAGTACCTCTGTTATTTCAATGAGCATATTAGGAGAGACGCTTGGAACTTGTATACTCGCTTATTTCATTTTGGATGAGGTTATTTCTCTACAACAAGGTATAGGAATCGTACTCATCTTAATCGGACTAGCATTATTTTTACTACAGCAAAGAAATAACACATAATAATGAAGAATTGTTATAACAGATTTCACCACTGAGATTGGAACAAGGAAACTTTTTCGGAGTATCGATTTAATGTAAAAGATACCTCAACATTAGAATTCTTCGTATTACAACAGACTTACATAATTAAAGCCGATTTTTCTCTTAGATAAAAAAATCGGCTCGTTTTATATTGAAATTAGCATAGTGTATATTTTCGTTAAAATGTGGGTGTTACTCATGATTGTGAGACATAGAAAAATTAAACGAAACAATAACTTTGATAGGTCTTGGATGTCTTTTTGAATGGTGAATTACAAATTTAAACTTATTGACGCGTCAGATGATATTATCTTTAAGTTCACCGATTCATCCGCATGTGTTTCCAATATACGATTAGTATCAATAATTTCTTTAAGCCTCTTAATTAAAATCAAGATTATCATGATTAGTTTCTTTTTTAGCTACAGGTGCATTTTTCCCAATCATCACACATATTACAACAACTAAAGCTAAAACAACGGTTACCCACGTGATTGACTCCCTTAAGAACAATACCGAAAAACCAATCATTAAAAATGGCTGTAAATATTGTATTTGACCTACTCTCGCAATTCCACCTAAAGACATTCCAGTATACCAAGCAATATATGCAAAAAATTGACTCACAATTGCTAGATATAACAAACTAATCCAAGCTTCTATAGGTGCTTGTAGCATATTAGCGGATAAGCTTAATCCTACAGGAATTACAAAAAACGGAGCACCAAATACAATAGCCCAAGCAATTACTTGCCAACTACCTAGCTCTTTAGAAAGTTTTCCACCCTCTGCATAGCTTAATCCAAGTAATAAAACTGCTGCTAGCAGTGCAATATCACCCTTTTGTAATTGACCTAATCCTAAATACATAGCATACACAACAACAGATATGGCAGCTATTACGCTAGCAATCCAATAACGCTTTGTAAGTTTCTCGCCTCCACGCCAAACCGCAAATCCAGCTGTCACAAGTGGTAATAAAGCTAGTTCAATTGCTCCATGCGATACGGGTAATGATTTCATCGCAAATGTTGTTAATAGCGGAAAGGCAAGCGTAGCTCCAATTGCTACAATAACTATACCCTTCATATGTTTCTTATTAGGTATTTTTTCTTTTTTTATGATAAACAAAATAACAACAATAATTGCCGCCATAACTGTCCTACCTAAACCAACAATTGTTGCCCCAAAATATGGTACAGCAATGCTAGTCGCAGGTAGTGTAAAACTAAAGCAAATAATACCAATAAACCCCAGTATCATTCCTTTTTTTATAGCCATCGAAATCCCTCCTTTAAGACTGCCCTAAAGTAGTCCATACTTATAGTTAAACGAATTAACTAATTAATCATGATTGTAATGAATAATGACTCTTTTCCAAAGAGCAATAATCCACATCTGTCCTGGGACAGATTCCAAGGAGGGTATAAATGTTATCAACATATAAAAGGATTTTGGAATGGATTAAACAACAAATTAAAGAGGAACAATTAAAAGCCGGAGATAAGTTACCTTCTATTCGAATAATTGCCGAACATTTTCAATGTAGTAAAAATACAGTTGTAAAAGCATTATTAGAACTGCAAAAACAACATATTGTGTATGCTAAACCTAAAAGTGGCTATTACATTATTGATGATTATCAAGTACCTAGCCTAAAGGAAAAAATAGACTTTTTATCTGCAGGTCCAGATGAAAGCGTTATCCCATATGAAGACTTTCAACATTGTATAAACAAAGCAATTGATCATTATAAAGTACAATTATTCACGTACAGTGATCAACAGGGTCTCTATTCTTTAAGAAAAGAGTTGGTGAATTATTTGCAATATTTACAGGTGTTCACAAAACCTGAGCGTCTTGTCATTACTTCTGGATCACAACAAGCGTTACATATACTATCAAATTTACAATTCCCAAATAGAAAGAAGAAGATATTAATTGAGCAACCGACGTATTTTGGTATGATAGACACCCTACAATTAAATCAATGTGAAATATTGGGGATTGATTTAACGATGGACGGAATAGATTTCGAACGACTAGAATCCCTGTTCCGAAACAATGATATTAAATTTTTTTATATTGTACCAAGGTGTCATAATCCACTTGGTCACTATTATACAAATAAAGAGAAGAAAAAAATCGTTGCTCTTGCAGAAAAATATGATGTATACATTGTTGAAGACGATTACTTAGCCGAACTAGATGTTGATTCAAAAGCAGATCCTTTGTTTACCTACGAACCGAATGAGCGAATTATTTATATAAAAAGCTTTTCAAAGGTATTTTTACCTGGATTACGCATTGCTACTGTTGTCCTTCCTGAAACAATGGTCAATTCCTTTGTACGATATAAATTTAGCTCTGATTTTAATACATCTGCACTTTCACAAGGTGCACTAGAAATCTATTTGAAAAGTGGGATGTTTCACTATCATTTAGAAAAAATAAAACAATTGTATATAAATAAAATGAAGATATTAATAAACGCTTGTACAACATATTTACCAAACTTTATATCATTTACAAAACCTAAAAGCGGTTTTTATCTCACCATTTTCTTACCTTCGCATATTGATGTTGATGATTTGATTTTTCTATTGCAAGAAAAGTGTATTTACGTAGACAATGCTTCTAGAATGTACTTAGATGGTAACAAAAAGAAAGCAATCCGACTAAGTATTTCACAAGTAGAAGAAAAGAAAATAGAACTTGGTATTCAACAATTAGCAGCTTGTATAATCGAAATGTATAAGAAAACTAAAGAATATCCAATATCATTTAAGCCTTATCTTTAAAAGAGCGGATAGGATAGACTGACACTCTTATTATTTAGAGAAATACCCCGTAGATGTTAGATATAATAACTACTACGGGGTGTTTATACTACTTTCAATCAATTTCGTAGCAACCATGACTTTTTCCATCTGAATGAAAATGAATTAGAACTATTAATATTTGAGACTGCTAGAAATCTATATAGTTGCCAAATATTCGTTATATCTTTTATTAATTCTCTCCGGAACAGATAAACCAATTTCAGCTAATTTTGTCTGTATAGTTTCAAAGCATTTTAAACAATCCTGTTTTTTATTTTGCTCAATTAAGAATTCTAACAGTAGAAACATATACTGTTCATTGAATTCATCTAGCTCTAACAACTTTTGTAAGCAATTATATTTCAAAAGAGAATTAACAGCGTTTGTACTTACAACATACTCTTCAAGCGCATGCAATACTCTTTGCTTTAAGCGGAGTCTTATTTGAATAGCCCATGAATATTCTTCCTCCGCTAAAAAATCACCTTCATAGCAATTTAGTAATTGCTGAATTGACGTCTCATCATGATTCTCCCGGTCTAGTAAGTTATTGAGTTCATCATAATCACTTTCAATTTCAGCATTCAACTGATAATGATTATTCACTAATTGAATTGGATCTTTTAGGCCATTTTCTTTTAGAAGCTTTCTTAATAGATAAATCGTTGTATGTAAATTACTTGCTGCCTTTTCTACAACTAAGTCTGGCCATAGCTCATCTATAATAGCGACATTTAATATAGGCTTTTTTTGGTGAAACAATAAATATAAAAATAGTTCGCTCACTTTTCTTGTACGCCACTTCACGACCTCATGCTGTAAATCAAGTAAGTAAAAGCTACCCAAAGTATGTGCATATATCCTTTTGCTCTCTTGCTCTTCCTTTACTTGTAATTGAAGCCTTTGATGCGCTTTTGTCAATGCTTTAATGAGTCGTTTCTCATGCACAGGCTTCAACAAATAATCTGTTGCCTCCACATCAAATGCATCCACCGCAAATTGAGCATGTGCTGTAACAAATATTATTTGCAAGGATGGCTGTCTTCTTAATAACTGTTTTGCCACCTGTAAGCCATGCATATCAATCATTTCAATATCTAAAAATATGATATCAATGTATTCTTTTTCAATATAGGCAAGGGCATCTACTGCATTCGTAAATGCGCCCTTAATAGAAATTTGGAATTGTGAAAGTCGATGTAACATAATACTTAAAACATCAATAGCCATCTTTTCATCATCTATGATAATAATATTCATGTTTCATATCACCCTCTGGTAATAGTATTAAAACGGTCGTACCCTTTCCTTCCTCACTATATAAGCGAAGGCTAGCATTTTTTATTAATTTGAATTTTTTTTAATGGATTTAAAAAACCAATACGAGAGCTTTCTTCATTTAATAATTGTTGTAGTTTTCTTTCTGACATACCTACCCCATTATCATATATTTTAATACGAATAAATTGTCCTTCTCGTCGGACACTTACCTCTATCGTACCACCCTCTTGTTTTTTGGATATACCATGAAAAACAGCATTTTCTACTAATGGCTGGATGGATAGTGCAGGAATCATTAGCTCAATAGATTCATCAATATCGTATTTGACTATCAATCGATCGCCAAAACGCATCTTTTCTATATATAGATATGCTTTTACAAGCTCTATTTCCTCTTCAATCGAAACAAAACTATGGCGATAATGAACATTAAGTTTTGCACGGAAATATGTCGCCAAAGAGTAAAGTGCTTCTCTCGTATTATCTATATTAGTATAGCTTAATCCAATTATTGTATTAAGTGTATTATAAACAAAATGCGGTGTTACCTGTGAATACAAATAATTCATTTCCACTTCGATTGCATCTATTGAAGATTGACGAACAGCTAGTAAAGATTCAATACGAATTAATAATTCATCCATCGCAATAGGCTTCTGTAGATAATCATTGGCCCCAACCTGTAACGTTAATACTAAATCAGAATGCTTCATAATGGCTGTCAATATTATAATTGGTAGCTCTAACATGTCATATTGTTTTCGTACTTGCTTACATAATTCAAACCCTGACATACCATCCATCATTAAATCTATTAACATACAATCCACTTGATTGGTTTTAATATAGTTCATTGCATCAAAGCCATTATCAACCGCTATCACTGTATATCCCTTTAAAGCCAATACGTCAGCTAAAGCTTTAATATTAACATGGTTATCATCTACCACAAGTATTTTTTTATCATTTCCATTATAGATTAGTGGTAATTCAAGCTTTAGTACTTCTGAAGTTATATTTGAAACAATTGCAGATGATTGTTCATTGCTCTCTTGCTCCTCTGAAGCTAGCGGCATCGTATACGTAAATGTTGTGCCCATCCCAAGCGAGCTTGTTACATGAATTTCACCATTTAACTTTTCTACAATATTTTTAGCAATACTTAAACCTAAACCTAGACCTTCCTTTTTGTGATTACTTTTTACTTGATAAAATGCATTAAAAATACGCTCTAAATCCTGCGGTGGAATACCAGAACCTGTATCACTAACTTCTATAATCATATGTTGATGATGAACATATGCAGTTACTGTGATTTCTCCAATTTTCGTGTGCTGTATGGCGTTGTGCAATAAATTGTATAGGACCTGCTTAAAGCGTAATTCATCTGTAAACATGGCTGGTAGTTCAATGTCCACATTAGTGATGAGACGTAAGTAGTTATTCTTTGACATTATACTTCGAATTTCTGCTACTACATCATTTATAACAGCTATTGGCACTTTCCGCGGAGACACCCGCACTTCTCCAGTCATTTGATTAGATGCAAATAATAAATCTTCTACTAAATGACTTAAACGCTGTGTAACATTATGAATTAAAATTACCTGCTCCTGTTGGGTGCGCTTCAACGGTCCTTGAGCACCTTCCATTAACATTTTTGATAGATTTAAAACACCATTTAATGGCGTTCGTAATTCATGGGAAGTTTTAAGTAAAAATTCATCTTTCATTTGATTATGTGCAAGCAATTCTTCTGATAGTTCTTGAATTCTCATATATGCTACATTGGAACGGTAGTTTAACAATAATGCAAAGCTTAATAGCACAAGTAAAAACAACACAATTTCACTATAATCAAATGGCATATCTGTAAAGAAATTTAAAATCAACAAAGTTGTATAACAGCAAATAGCTGTCAAAACTATTACTATATATCGTACTCCCTCAAGACGTCTCAGCATAACACGAATTAAAATCCACACATTATACAATACAACTGGTGCTGTAAGAGCTAAATATACTATTTTCCTAAATATGACCGCCTCTTCTGAAGTAGCTCTTTGATTTTGAGTAAAAGGGTTGTATATACCATATATGACAAAAACAATACCTAATAAAATTATAATTGAATAAATAACTGCTTTTTTTGCCAATTGTGGGTACATATGATAAATAAAGAGCGTTAAACAAATAAGCGCTAGTGGTAAAATCCCTAGCTGTAATCGAAGTTGATCAGCAGTAAGAAGCATAGGGGTAAATTGGAAAAACAATTTCTGATTAATAACAGACATATAGAATCCTAATAGTATTGTAAATAACCCAAAAAACAGTTCTTCCTTTCGCTTGCGGTTTTGTCCATAAGATATGACATAAATTAACCCGCATATAATATATCCGATACTAACTAAAGCATCCAACAGAAGTTTTTTCAGGTAATTATATTGAATAGCTTCCATTGTCCCGAATTCCACCGGGTATATAATTCCCGCCTGTGGAAAATGAAAATTTGCTACTTGTATGAGAATATCGAGTTCTTTATTAGCACTTCTTGCAAAAACAGTATATTTATCATCATTTTCAGTTCGATAATCATTTAGTGTTGTGCTAGGATTCCCCTTTGCCCCCACTTCTACACCGTTGATAAATACGCGATTTGATTGCCGTATCGTTCGAAGATATAAACCATATTGTCCTTCAATAGGTACCTTTATTTTAATATGATAAGTCCCCACCGCAATCCCTTCTTCATTTGGCTGCACATATTTATACCAATTTTTCGGAACATCGATATCAATACGTTTATTTTTATAGGTATCTAGTGACTCCCCTGATGGTATCAAGACATTTGGATAAAAGGACCACTTCCCCTCCAATTTTATGGGACTCTGTAATTGCTCACTATCAATAGTTGCGATTCCATCTTTTACAACCTGGGGATTTTCGGAGAAATAATGTCGATTCCCCAGTAAAAAGACAAAAGTGAACAACATGACAATGCTTACAATAATAAGGATATTCTTTTTCATTCTTGTCTCCTGTTATTATCAATATAACGCTACATATTCTAAATTTTTATATCAACTCCATTTCAAATACTATCATAATTTGCATGAACAAAATCTGAACAGAGAATCATTTACCTTTTAGCTCTATCCTTTTCAATCGAATAGGTGAAAGTGATTAACTCCCGACCTCACAGTAAAGTAGCCAATGGGCGTTTCACCCAAAGGCTCTCACAGAACCGTACGTGAACCACTCGATTCATACGGCTCTTATTATTCAGCTATTAAGGAATCATTCCAAGAGCCCAATGAGGAAACAATTTGGGCTCTCTTTTTGCAAGTTTTTTGAGCCATTCTTCTGCACGTAACCGATAACCTTTTAAATTACCATCCTTGCCCATTTTACTAATTTTCGATATAAGCACTCAATAGAATATTTCACCTCCGCACTGAGAAAATATACAAAACTACTCCCACCCAGCTTTATATTCATATTGACCGTTAGCCACACCCACTATTGAACTTAGCTTTAAAGGCAGGGAAGATTTATTTTTTCCATTACTCTTCTACACTGGTAAATTCGTTTTCTCCCAGCCAAATAAATGGAACCCCTAGTAATCTATTCATAATGATTGACATCTTCATGAATAGTGCTAATATTGGAAATAAATTAAATAAAATAAATAACTTATCCGCTAGGGGTGCCTTTGTAAAGGCTGAGATTGAAGTGTGACTTCGGGACTCTATGAACCTGACCTGGTTAATGCCAGCGTAGGGAAGTGGTATACGGAAATTTGTCCTTTTCATCTCCAGCCACTTTCTTTACCAAAAAGAAAGTGGCTTTTTTGCATCCTACATTTGGAAGGCGGGTAAGTCTTAAAG
>Ga0055538_1000350_pt1 | contig 20220 bp, 13 predicted proteins | sample AraplaCvi_mLB_r2_2_FD_55038 | JGI IMG/M metagenome (GOLD analysis project Ga0055538, IMG submission 55038) | Arabidopsis root microbial communities from North Carolina, USA - plate scrape CL_Cvi_mLB_r2 | ecosystem: Host-associated > Plants > Roots > Endosphere | place: USA: North Carolina | reverse complement strand
CCGCTTCCCATCATTCTGGCATTAGCCTTCAATGAAGTGAAGGATTCATTCTTCAAGCGTACGGTACAGACCGTCACGTATGCGCCGCATTTTATATCCGTCGTCGTTATGTCCGGCATGATCATTACCTTCTTGTCCCCTTCGTCGGGCATGATCGTTAATTTTGTGGAAATGCTCGGGTTCCAGCCGCCGCAATTCTTGACGGACCCTGCGTGGTTTAAGACCGTATACGTGCTGTCCGGCGTGTGGCAGAGTGCGGGCTGGGGTACCATCATCTATCTAGCCGCATTGTCGGGCGTCGATCCGCAGCTGCACGAGGCAGCCGTCGTGGACGGTGCGAGCCGTTTCAAGCGCATTCTGCACATCAATATTCCGGCGATCGTACCTACGATCACCATCCTGTTGATTCTGAATATGGGCAGCATTTTAGGGGTTGGATTCGAGAAAATCCTGCTGCTGCAAAATCCGCTGAACATGAGTTCTTCCGATGTCATCTCGACCTTCGTCTACCGGTCCGGTCTGGTCGATGCCCAGTACAGCTTCTCCACGGCCGTCGGATTGTTCAACTCGGTAATTAATGCGATACTGCTGATCGCGGTGAACCAAATTGCACGCCGCACCAGTGAAAACAGCCTGTGGTAGAAGGAGGGGAAACACATGTCATCCGCAGTTAAGGAAAGCAAAGGGGATAAAATATTCCTGCTATGCAACTACATTTATCTGACGATTGCACTGATCATCGTACTGTACCCGCTGCTGTACATTGTCAGTGCCTCCATCAGCGATCCGAAGTACGTAAGCTCAGGCGAAATGTGGCTGATCCCGAAAGGGATCACCTTCGACGGATATGCCCGCGTCTTTGAGAACGCCAATATATGGATCGGCTACAAGAACACGATTATTTATACGGTGATCGGCACGATTGTGAACCTCATTGTCACGCTGCCGGCAGCCTATGCGCTCAGCCGGTCGGACTTTGTGGGCAGAGGATTCTTCATGGCGATATTCCTGGTTACGATGTTCTTTGGCGGCGGGCTGGTTCCGAGCTACCTGCTTGTGAAGGATCTCGGCATGGTGAACAGCATGTGGGCGCTGATTCTTCCCGGAGCAGCATCGATCTGGAATATTATCGTGTCTCGGACATTCTTTCAATCCACCATTCCGAAGGAGCTGCAGGAAGCGGCCCATATCGACGGGTGTACCAACTTCCGGCTGTTCATCAAAATCGTTCTGCCGCTTTCGATGCCGATTATTGCGGTCATGGCCCTCTTCTACGGAGTCGGTCACTGGAACAGCTATTTCAGCGCGATGATTTATCTGAACGATGCGGCGAAGTATCCGCTGCAGCTCTTCCTGCGTCAAATCCTGGTGCTTCAGGAAATGGCGGCGCAGGGAGGCGGGGCGATCGACGCCTCCTCGGCAGCGGCGATGAATACCAAGGCGGAAATTGCTGCACTGGTCAAATATGCCGTCATTATCGTTGCAACACTGCCAGTTATTGCTATCTATCCGTTTCTTCAGCGTTACTTTGTGCAGGGTGTTATGATTGGTTCCGTTAAGGGCTGATCTTAAACCATACAATCCACACCAAAAAAGGGGAGTTGTTGTCATGAAAAAGCTTCGTAAAGCATCATCCATTTTACTCTGCCTCACCCTCTCGGCATCACTGTTGGCTGCTTGCGGTTCCTCCAAAGGAGAAGGAGGGACGGCGTCTCCNGGGACGCCGAACGCGGAAGGTGTCAAAAAAGAAGGATTTCCNATTGTGGATGAACCGATCACGCTGAAGGTCATGTCACAGGACGCAGGTGTGGCGGACTGGAACACGATGCCGGTCCTGCAAGAAATGGAGAAATTATCGGGCATCAAGCTGGAGTATCAGCTTTCGCCGATCGACAGCTTTGAAACGAAAAAGAATCTGGTGTTCGCGAGCGGTGATTTGCCNGATATGTTTTACGCGGCTGATCTGAAGCCTGCTGAGCAGGTAACCTACGGCAGCCAAGGCATCCTCATTCCGCTGGAGAAGTACATTGACGAAGGCTATGCACCGAACATCAAAAAGATATTGGATGAGAATCCGGATGTCCGCAAGTCCTTTACGACCCCGGACGGGCATATGTATGCGCTGCCGTTCGTCGACAAGGCCGCCGTATGGTACAGAGGCCCGATGTGGTACAACGGCAAGTTCCTAAAAGCGTTAAACATGTCCGAACCTAAGACTACCGAGGAATTATATACGTTCTTGAAGCGCGTCAAGGAAGAAGATCCTAACGGAAACGGTAAGCAGGACGAGATTCCGCTGACTTCGGTGAAGCTGGATGACCTGCGCATGTACTTCTTCGGCTTCTGGGGCATGTACAACGAAGGCATCTACTCCGACAANGACGGGAAAGTACACTATCCTTACCAAGAAGAAGGCTACAAGGGCTACCTGACGTTCATGAACCGTCTGTGGAAGGAAGAATTGCTGGATCATGAAACTTTCTCGCAAACGGGCGATCAGAAAAAAGCCAAGGGAGAAAACAACCAGCTNGCCTTGTTTAACGATTATCATGCGTACTTCACCCTGGGCGGNGAGCCTAGCAGCGAGCATCCGCTCATGACGCCGGTGAAGAGTGAAATCGCCGATTCTCCGGTATATGGCATGCATCCTGGCATGTCGGCAAGAGGCACATTCGCCATTTCAAGCAGCAACCCGAATCCGGAAGCCACCATGCGCTGGATCGATTACCTATACAGCTATGAAGGCGCAACGCTGTTTAACCAAGGACCTGAAGGCACCCTGTGGAAATTCAAGGATGAGGCAAACCGCGTGAAGGAATGGCTCCCAGTACCAGGCGGCGGCGACCGTGAGGAATATCGCGGCAAAATCACGCCGAACTTCGGCATTCTGACGCCTGGCGTCAATGATCCGGAAGTTACGAAAGGTCTTCGCACCGAATTCGATGAGTGGATCGACCAGCAGAACCAAGAAAAGCTTGTGCCGATCGGTAAATCGCCGTTCCCTAACGTCTACTTGACGAATGAAGAGCAAAGCGAAGCTACCGCGCTGTTGTCCGATTTGGAAACCTACGTGAAACAGATGGAAGCCAAATTCGTGACAGGCCAAGAGCCGCTTGAGAACTGGGATAAGTATGTTGCACAAGTCAAGAAAATGGGCAGCGACCGTCTCGTCGAGCTGTATCAAGGCGCATACGACCGCTGGAACGCCGAGCAATAATCAGATGCATAGTTGAACAACAAAGTGCCAACGTATCCCGGTCGATTCTTGACCGGGGGTTGGCTATTGTTTTTAAGGGGCAGGCAAGTCTATTCAAACGGTCTTCCTAGTACCGTTATCACAAATGAAATATGGAGGTACACCATGTCGGAGAACAAGCGGGTAGAGGAAGAGCAAGCGGTAGTGGAGCAGGGCGTACATAATTTCAGCAGCGAGGACAAGTGGGTCAAGCCGGAGGATCCGCTGCTCCTGGAGCGCCTGGAATGGTTCAAGGACCAGAAGCTGGGCCTGATGATGCATTGGGGGCCGTATTCGCAGTTGGGCCTGGTCGAATCATGGGCGCTGAGCGATAAGGACGCGGACTGGTCGCGCGATGGCATTGATTGGGATATCGATGCGGAGGAGCTTAAACGGCAGTATTTCGATCTGAACAAGACGTTCAACCCGCTTCGGTTTCAGCCTGATCTGTGGGCTGACCTGGCAGCGGAGAACGGCTTCAAATATTTGAATTTTACGACCAAGCACCATGACGGGTTCTGCATGTGGGATACGCATACCACCGACTACCGCGTCACGGGGCCGGACTGTCCGTTCCATACGCACAAATACGCCGATATTACGAAGGAGCTGTTTGATGCCTTCCGTGCCAAGGGGCTCGGCATTTCCGCCTATTTCTCCAAGGCCGATTGGCATACGCCGTACTACTGGGCACCGGGAATGGAAGCGGGGAGCTTTACGTCTCGCGGACCCAGCTACGATCCGAAGAAATATCCGTGGCTGTGGGAACAGTTCGTCCAGTTTACCCATGAGCAGATCATGGAATTGATGACCCGTTACGGCCGGATTGATGTGCTGTGGCTCGATGCAGGCTGGGTGAACGATTACCGGGACCAGAATATCCGATTGGGCGAAGCGGTGGAGAAGGCGCGCAAAATCCAGCCTTGGCTCCTCTCGGCGGACCGGACGGTCGGCGGGCCTTACGAGAATCTGATCACGCCGGAGCAGACCCTTCCTGAACGTGCTCTTCACGTGCCTTGGGAAAGCTGCATCACGATGGGAACCTCCTTCTCTTTCCGTTACGAAGATCGTTACAAATCGGTTCGGCAGCTCATCCATCTGCTGGTCGAGATCGTGGCCAAAGGCGGAAATCTCGCGCTGAACATAGGCCCGCAGCCGGACGGAAGACTGTCCGAGACGGCCATTTCAAGAATGAAGGGCATGGGCGCGTGGCTGAAGGTCTACGGAGAGGCCATCTATGGAACGCGTGTCTGCGAGCCGTATTCCTCCGGTGCGGTCCAGTTTACCCAAAAAGACGATACGACCTATGCGCTCTATCTGTATCGAAATGAGCAAGAAGCCGTCCCTGAGGAGCTGTTCATTCCGATTCAGAAGGCGTTCGGCCGCGTTGATCTGGTCGGGGGTCAGGAGGCACTGGATTATCGCCGCACGGACGATGGTGTCGCGGTCCGTCTTCCGGATCAGGAGCGTCAGGGAACGGCACCGATCGCGCATGTATTGCGGTTTCGGTAAGAGGCGGACTGCATAAACGATTTCTCTCACGTATAACGACTTCAAGAAGAGGTGTGGACAGATATGCAGAAATGGTTCGAAGAAGCCAAGCTGGGGATCTTCATTCACTACGGCATCTATGCCGTGGACGGGGTCTCGGAATCCTGGTCCTTCTATAACGGGAGGATTACGTACGACGAGTACATGAAGCAGCTGGACGGTTTTACGGCATCGAAATTCAATGCGGAGAAGTGGGCGGACTTGATCGAGAAATCCGGCGCCCGTTATGCCGTGCTGACAACGAAGCACCATGACGGCGTCGCCCTGTGGGATACGCAGTACAGCGATCTCAATGTGGTCAAGCGGACGCCGGCCAATCGGGACATCGTGCGGGAGTATGCGGAAGCGATCAGGGAGAAGGGGATTCACCTGGGCATGTATTTCTCCCTGATCGACTGGTCGCATCCGGATTATCCGAGCGTGTTCGAAGGAGGCAGGGTGCCGGAGGATCTCAGCGGCGTCAATCCGCACACCAGTCCCGTGGACGGCGTTCAGGATCAGGAGAAGTGGAAGAAATTCCTGGAGTTCAACAACAATCAGCTGCGGGAAATCCTGACGAATTACGGGAAGGTGGATCTGCTGTGGTTCGACGGCGATTGGGAACGCAGCGCCGAGCAGTGGAATCTGCCGGAGTTCAAGCATTATCTGCAATCCTTCAATCCGGATATCATCATCAACTCGCGGCTTCAGGGCCACGGCGATTATAAAACGCCGGAACAGGGCATTCCGATCACGAGACCGGAGGGACCGTGGGAATTCTGCACCACGATCAACACCTCATGGGGCTACGTGCCGACAGACCATAAATACAAATCATTAAACCAGATCATTCGGATGTTCTGCGACTGCATCTCCATGGGCGGCAACATGCTCTTGGATATCGGTCCCCGCGAGGACGGCACCATCGATCCAAGGCAGGAGGACATTCTGTTTGGGCTGGGAGCTTGGATCCGAACTCATGAGGAGGCCGTATTCGGAACGGGCGAAGGCATTATGACCCGCTATTATCTGGGAGGAAGCACGATCTCCGAGGATCGAAAGACATTGTATTTATTTGTTTATGACGACCCGAAGGAGAATGTGTGCATCAAGGGACTGTGCAATCCGATCAAGAAAATCACCGTGCTGCATTCAGGCAAAGAGCTTGAACATGAAATCCATGGAGGCGTGCCTTGGTTCAACATCCCGGGGACGACGTGGATCAAGATGACGCCGGAAGATACGCATGAGCAGGTGACGGTCCTTAAGCTGGAGTTTGACGAAGAGCTGGAGATGTACGGCGGATCGGGAGCCGTCGTCACCCATAACTAACCATATCACGGGGAGATAAACGCTTGATAGGCGCTTAGCCTCCCTCACGAAGCGGAGAGAATGACATGAACAGAAGTGGAGTGCCGGAGCCGAGGATTGAGTATGCTCCCAAGCATTACATATGCAGGCGTGCGGGGCAGCCGCTCGTGCTGGACGGCCGCGTGGATAAGGCATTCTGGGATGCGGCGGAATGGACCGACGATTTCGTTGATATCGAAGGGGATCTACGCCCGAAGCCGGCCAAACGGACCCGGGTTAAAATGCTGTGGGATGACGACTATTTTTATTTTGCCGCCGAGCTGATCGAGGATCAGATTTGGGCGACCTTGACGGAACGCGATTCGGTTATTTTCTATGATAATGACTTTGAAATATTCATTGATCCGGACGGGGACAGCCATCAATATTACGAATTCGAGATCAATGCACTGAATACGGTATGGGACCTGCTGCTGGTGAAACCGTACCGGGATGGCGGGCCGCCGGTTAACGGCTGGGATATCAGCGGTCTCAAGACAGCGGTGTTTATCGATGGGGAGTTGAATCGACCTGGCGCCGATAACCGGAAATGGAGCGTGGAGGTCGCGATTCCTTGGACCAGTCTGAAGGAATGCGCCGAAGGCGGCCGCCCGCCGTTGCCGGGCGAGTTCTGGCGCGTCAACTTCTCGCGCGTCGAATGGCAGACCGAAGTGCAAGGCGGGGAGTATCGCAAGGTGGTGAATCCGGAGACGGNCAAGCCTTTTCCGGAGGACAACTGGGTGTGGTCGCCCATGGGCATCATCAATATGCATTACCCGGAGCTGTGGGGTTATGTCGTATTCGCCGACGGCGAGGAGGGGCATCAAGCATTCACGCTCCCGGAAGACGAGCGGATCAAATGGGAGCTGCGCAGGCTCTATTACCGGCAGCGTAATCACTATGAAACCCACGGTGAATTTGCGCGGGAAATGAAGGAGCTCATGGGCGAGGATTCGTGGAGCATCCAACCCGTGATTGAAACGACCCGCAGCCTGTTCCAGATGAGCGCGCCTTCTTCCGACGGCACGGCTCTGATCTGCATTCGGGAAGACGGAAAGCTATGGAGGGAGTGAGTGGAGGATGACCAGCCAAACCATGGTGTTCTCGCTGGATTCGCAAACGCTGGAGCGGATCGAGCAGAAGTTTCAGGAGAAGATCGTTTTTGCGGAGGCCCGCAAGGATCAGCTGTTTCACGTATTTGAGCAGGAACTGACGGAAGAAGAGACTTGGGCCTTGAAATATTTGTTTGCTTACATGCCGGTGAACGACTTGGCCGACTACGATGGTGCATTGTTCTTAAGCCATGTGCGCCAAGCCTTGGACATCCGTAAGCGCGTGCCTTGGGGCGAGCGTGTGCCGGATCATCTGTTCCTGCATTTTGTGCTTCCATATCGGGTCAATACGGAAAATATTGAGGATTTCCGCGGTATCCTTTACAACGAGCTGGCCGAACGGACCGCGCGGTTATCGATGGCAGACGCCATTCTGGAGACCAATTACTGGTGTCATGAGAAGGCCACCTACATCGGCAGCGATCTGCGAACGATTTCGCCGCTGACGATGATCCGGAATGCGCGCGGACGCTGCGGCGAGGANTCTACGCTGGCGGTGGCCGCGNTGCGAAGCATCGGGATTCCCGCGCGTCAGGTGTATACGCCGCGCTGGGCCCATTGCGACAGCAATCATGCCTGGGTGGAAGCATGGGCGGACGGCCAGTGGTATTACATCGGGGCATGCGAACCGGAAGCCCGGTTGAACCAAGGGTGGTTCAGTCCGCCGGCGCGCAGGGCCATGCTGATCAATACGCGAATTTTTGCCGATTACCCGGGGCCGGAGGATATTACCCTGAATGAGAAGGGATTTACGGAAATCAATTTGCTGGAGAACTATGCGCCGGCCCGTACCCTTGACGTGATCGTGAGGAACGAGCAGGGAGAGCCCGTATCCGGTGCAAGCGTCCGGTTTGAGCTGTACAATATGGCTGAATTTTATCCCATTGCCGAGATCAGGACGGATGAACGGGGAGTGGCCTCCTTCAAGACGGGTTATGGCGATCTCTTGATTCGATCGGTCGGCGAAGGCAAGTGGAGCGAAACCTTATATAAGGCCCACGATAACGAACGTATTGAGCTTGTGCTTGCTTCATCCGAACAGCCGGCAGGAATCGTGGATTTCGATATGGTTCCTCCGCCCGAAGGAGAAGGAGATGCCGCGTCGGCGCTGTCAGAAGAGATGATCCGGGCTCATAACCGCCGTCTGGAGGAAGGGTCAAAGATCCGGACCGACTACGAGGGGACATTCCTGAGCGAGGAAAAGGCATNCGCGGTGGCCAAGACGCTAGGGCTGCCACCCGAACGGGTGTGGGACGTTCTGCAAAAGGCCAGGGGCAACAGCCGCGAAATCGCCGCTTTCCTGGAGGAGCGATCGGGCGAATATGGCGAGTGGCCGCTGCGGCTGCTGGAGTCGCTGAACGAAAAGGATTTGATTGATACCTTCCGGCAAACGCTGGATGATCATCTGATAGGCGTGATCTCCCGGCGCGGATCGTGGGATGAGGATACCTTCGTGAAGTACATCCTGTGCCCGCGGGTCTCTTATGAAATGCTGGTTCCGTATCGACGCGTATTCGACCATGCCTTTACGGCCGCGGAGGCAGAAGCGTTCAGGAAAAATCCATCGAAGCTTGCCGGCCATTTGGAGCAAGGCTATGCGTATCATGAAGATCTTCCCAACTTGAAGGGCAAGGGGAATCCGGCCGGCACGTACAGCCTGATGAAAGGAGACCAGCAGTCGCTGGATATCCTGTTCGTGGCGGTATGCCGCAGTCTGGGAATTCCTGCCCGGCTGCATCCGAGCGAGCAGAAGCCGCAGTACCTAGGTGATGGCGGTTGGGAAGATGCCGTATTCCGTCTGGCTTCCCATCCGAACCAGGAGGGATCGAGCTGGGGGATGCTGCAGCTCCTCAGGGATACGGAGGTTTCGAAGGACGCGCCGGCCGCATCCTATGCCGAGAATTTTACCTTCGCCCGCTTGGAAGATGGCGTGTACAAGACGCTGGTATACCCTTATGGCATGACCGATGTTTACGATGGGCCGTATGAGGTGGAGCCGGGTTCTTACCGCTTGACTTCGGGCGTCCGGCTGAAGGACGGAACGGTAAGCGTGCGCTTCACGTACTTTACCGTGCGAGCGGATGATACCGTGGAGGTAGCGCTGACTTATCGGGAAACGGCGGTCGACATTCCCGTGCTGGGCAAGCTCGAGACGGGCGGCGTTTTGACCCGGCTGGATGGAACCGGGGCCGTTCTGAAGGGGCTGTTGGGATCAGAGGGAGCCATCGCTGCCTGGATCGAACCGGAGCGGGAGCCGACCAAGCATCTGCTTCGCGAGCTGAGCGAGCTGGCTGAGCCGCTCGACAAGCTGGGATTGCCGATCGTGCTGGCAATCGGAGATGCGGAATGGACGGCTTCCTTTGATCCGGCTGGCTATCCCAAGCTGCCGGCGCGCACGGTATTCGTGCGGGATTCCGGTTATGCTTCCTTATCGGGCTTCATCCCGGATCCTGCCGCGCATGAAGCCGGTTACCCTCATTTGTTCGTCCTGGACGGCCAGGACCAGATCCGTTATGCGGCTTCGGGATACAAGATCGGCACCGGGAAAGAAGCGCTGCAGATTGCAGCCGCGATATCACACCCTAGAATGGATCGGAGTGAAGTGTAATGACGAAGTACATTGCGGCGGGATACGCCGTCGATTCGGCTCTTCCCGACATGACGCATGAGGATTTGGCGAAATTGACGCATCTGAACGTGGCCTTCGGCCATGTCAAGAACGATGAGATCACGACCGAGCATCTGAAGAATGGCGAGGTTGTCCGGAACATCAAACGGGATCACCCGGATCTTACGGTGCTGCTGTCCGTTGGCGGCTGGAGTGCGGGCGGTTTCTCGGAAGCCGCCTCAACTGAAGGGGGAAGGGCTTGCATGGCCGCATCCGCCATACGGGTGCTGGAGGAATACCCTTTTGACGGGATCGATCTGGACTGGGAATATCCTTGCTACGGGGAGGCCGGCATAGCGTCAAGTAAGGACGATAAACGGAACTTTACCCTGCTGCTCAAGACGATCCGGGAGGCTCTTGATGCCAAGGGCTCGCAAGACGGGCGTCACTACCTCCTTACGATAGCTGCAGGGGCCGACCAGTACTATGTGGACGGCACGGAGATGGCGGAGGTTCAGCAGTACCTGGATTTTGTCCAGTTGATGACCTATGACATGCGCGGCGGGTTTCAGATCCTGACCGGACATCATACGAATCTGTACACGCCTACCGGCGATCTGTTCCGAATCAGCACGGACGCTTCCGTGAACCTGTTCGTCCAAGCCGGCGTCCCGAAGGAGAAGATCGTCATCGGTGCCGCATTCTATTCCCGCGTATGGAATGAAGTGCCGGACCGGAACAACGGCCTTCACCAAATGGCCGGCAGCACGGGCGGTTATGGTCCGGCGTTCGCGGAGTTGGCTGCCGAGTACATCAACAAGAACGGCTACATCCGTTATTGGGATGAGGAGGCTTGTGCGCCGTATCTGTTTAACGGCTCCAGCCTGATTTCTTATGACGATGAGGAATCGATTCGGTGCAAATGCCAATACGTGAAGGAGCAAGGTTTGGCCGGGATCATGTTCTGGGAATACGGATGCGACCCGACCCGTCGCCTGCTGACAGCCATGCATCAAGGACTTCAGAGCATCCCGGCCGGGAAATAGAAGATGCCGGCGCTGCGCGATGGCTGGCTGGCTGATAACGCCTTAAAACATATGAAAACCTCCCTTGGACCCTAGGGCCCAAGGGAGGTTTTCATTTATCCGGCGAAACCGTTACTCGACGCATTCCTTGATACAATCGTCTGAACCCGTTCTCCGATGCACATCTCGACGCCGACATCCGAAACCGTTACCCGATGCACTCCTCGTCGTCGTCGTCCGTGGAATCGGCGGCGTTGGGACTGTGCATTTTGCGGTATTGACCCGGCGTGTAACCCGTCTCTTTCTTGAATTTGCGGATGAAGTTCGGTGTATCCAGGTAACCGACCCGCGTAATGATATCCTTTAACGGGTCGGATGTGTGCAGCAGCTGCCGGATGACCTCGTCCATCCGCTTCTGCCAGATGTACTGCGTAAAGTTCATGCCGATCTTCTCTTTGAAGGAGCGGCTGAAATACGAGGAGGAGATGGAGAACTTGGACGAAATCGTGCCGAGACTCAGGTCATAATCCGTGAAATTGGCATCGATGTAAGCGACGATTTCGTCCATCAGGGAGCTTTCTTCCGTCTCGCTCTTCGCCTCGACATGGGCGCAGATTTCGGCGGCAAGGCCTGCCAGCTTCTTCTCCAAATCCTCCAGCGAGTCATAGGAAGTAACGCGCGGCAACTGGTTGACCACATGATGGATGCCCAGCTCCGAAGCCGTCTTCAGCATCGTGTTCAGAATATCAAAGCATATGCAGCGCAGCAGCGGTACGGACGGCATTTCCGCCTTCAGGTTATTCAATGCGGTGGAAACCATCTGAACCGCCACGTCGTAGCTGCCCTGTTTCAAGCTTTGTACCAGTTTCAGCAGCACATCCTTAGGGACCCAGAAGGAGGAATCCTGCGCACCGGAGCCTGAAAGAGCGTTAAAGAAGGTGCTGCTCCCCTGTCCATGCAGCATGGATGCTTCCAGTGCAGTCGTTGCCTCGATGAAGGACTGATTCAGCTGTTCCGGATAGCTGTAGCGGTTGCCTACCCCGATCGCGGGAGAGACGCCCGTGTGCTCGGCCGCGATCGATTGCAGCGCCAGGGCAATGGGCTCCATGCGAGCGTTAAGGCTCGCTTCATGGCCGGTTTCCGCATCGAATCCGACGATGAGGGCCAGCTGATCGGGCTGCGGCAGCTCCACGCCATAAGCATAGGCGGAAAAAGCGGTCAGCTCCACATCATTCATCAGCTGCATGACAGGCCGCCGTTCCGGATTGTCGCCGATGGGAAGGGCATGCGACTCCCAGCCCATGGTCACGACAAAATAGTGGGATCGGCTGAAGCGGATGCCCAGCTTCTCCGTATACTCGGCGGGGAACTCCCCGGTATGTCCGTGCTTCAGCAGCATGAGCAGTATATGATTTCGGGCATAGGGCTCTTGAAGGTCGACGCGCTGGCTGTAATCATGCAGCGTCTTCTTGATCCATTCCAGCTCGTTGCTGGGGGTGGACGGTTCGGGATCATTCTTCAAGCGAATGAACTCCATCAAATCCGAAATCGGATGGTATTGCCTGCGGGCCAGCATGATCGCCAGAATGGTGCCCATCATCACCACGAAGGAGAACACCAGGACGATAAAAGTGCGAATATGCACGATGCGGCCGAAAAATTGGTTGCTTGGCATCGCGGTGACATAAGTCCAGCCCGTGTCGGATTTGACGGACACAACCGAATGGGGCTCTTGGTTCAACGAAAGGCTGTGCGTTCCCGGCTCAAGCGAGAACAGCGCGTTGACCTCCTGCTCGGTAATGGTCTCGCCTTTGTAATTGGCAGCCAGCACTTGTCCGTAATTATCGAAAATATAAGTCATCCCATGATAATCGCTGAGGATGGAGTCGATCAATCCTGTCAGATTGGATTCGTGGATGAAGTACATGACGGTGCCGTGAGCCGGCGTATTGTTGGGTGCAATCGGCACAAGGTATGCCAGCATGGAATTCTGGGTTTTGGTCCCTTGCACGACCTGTTCCGCCGGACGCATGGTCGGGATCTGGACGGAGTTTAAATCCCGGACCATCTCTGTTTCGTTCCAGCTGTTGAATTTGTAGCGGTCGGTAAAGACGTTCAGGTTCTCAAAGCCTTGAGACGAGTAAATGCTGTTATCTCCGCGGAAGAAGAGGAATAGTTCATCGATGATGGAGCTAGTGGCTTTGTATTTGACCAAGGCCCCGATGGATTCCCGGCTGTAGTACGGATGGTGGGTCCAATAGCGGGTCAGCTGCTCGTCGTAGGCAATTCGAAATGCGATGTCCTGCAATTCCTTCATGCGTTCGTCGATGACGGTTTTGGCTTGGGTCAGTTGATTGACGTTGGTCTGCTCGATCTCGGAACGGAGCGTATCCACGGCATTGTGGTAAATGATGATGGTTAATATAACAAGAGGTATCAGGAAAATGGATATGTAGGACAGTGTGTATTTAAGCAGAAGCTTGGACTTGAAGTGATTCCATTTCATATCTGCACCTCCCGGTATTTTAAGATTATGGAATGATAAAATTACAGCGAAGCCGAACCATTCGATAATCGCAAGAAAAACGCCTCTGGGCATAAGTCTATCATCTGCAAAGGTACGTCGATAGACGTTTGATCTTTTCTATTGTCTGATAGCGCTATCATAAATAAAGGCAAGGCTGTAGCTTTCACGATTAGCCGCCGGATGTTCCTAATGAAAATACTAGGAGAACTTGACTAATAAATCAATGGATCATGACTAAAATTAATTGGAAACATGCCAAAAATTCGAAATCGCAATGTAAATAACGAAGATATTGGATGTTTATAGGCCGTTGCCGGGCTTCTATGGACGCGCATGTCTTATCATTGCCTAAGTTGCTTGAAAAAACCGGAGCCGCTGTGGCTCCGGTTGATTTGGGCTAGGCTGATCAGGCAGGTATTAAGGCTTGGCGACAAGCGTTGGGGCGACGCGATGCTTCGTTGCCTGCTCGTAGTCGTAGGCCATGCCGAGCAAGTCGGCTTCGCTCCACATTTTGCCGACAAAGGCGATGGAGAACGGAGAACCGCTCTTGTAATATCCAGCCGGCACCGTGACGAGAGGAACGCCCGCGATGTTGATCTCGGGAACGGTAGTGTCGGCGATTTTGTCTTCGCTGTGAAGCAGCGGCGTTTCCTTATACATCTGAGGGAAGACGAGTGCATCCAGCTTGTGTTGATCCAGCACGTCGTTAAAAATATGGAGATACTTCGTTCGGATTTCCGTGAATTTTGAGAGATCAGGGACGACACTAGGATTTTTCAAGGCTTCCGGGTACCTGGCGAGCGCCGATGGGGTCTCGCCCGTCTTCTCGATCAGCTCATCCACCGACTGAATGGCGGCATTCGGACCCAGGCGCTTCAGATACTGCTCCATATCGTACACGATCGATTCAATGCCGATGGAGCCTGACGATTTGGCGAATTCGGCGAATTCCGTATCGGCGAACGGATCGGTAATCACGATGGCTCCCTGACTCTCCAGTTCCTTCACGGCCCGGTCATATAGTTTCTGGGTCTCCGCCGTCAGCTCTTCGCCAAGCCACCCCGGGCCATAGAGACCGATGCGTTTGTTCTTGAGGGCCAACGGATTCAGCTTGGAGGTGTAGCCTTTCTTGGGAATGTTGCCGATCGATGCAACAGTCTTGGCATCCTCGGCTGTATAGCCTGCGATGACGTCCAGCATGACGGCGGCGTCGTGAACCGTACGGGCATGCGGGCCGACAACGTCNCTGGTGCTTCCGGCGAGAGGCACGACCCCGGCATTCGGCACCAATCCGAAGGTTGGNTTGATGCCGACCAGCGCTTGGGCNGCCGCCGGATTCTGGATCGATCCGCCGGTTTCTTCGGCAATGCCNAGCACGGCAAAGTTGCCNGATATGGACATCGCCGTGCCGGAGCTGCTGGCGCCCGGGACCAGCTTCCGGTCGATGGCGTTATAGGTGTCGCCAGCCCAGCTGGAGCTGGCGCGCGTACCGTCGGAGCTGAATGCCGGGATATTGGTCTTGCCCAATATAATGGCGCCTGCCGCCTTCAAGCGGGCAACGACGGGGGCGTCCTTCTCCGGAATCAGCTCGATTCCGCCGAGTTCTTTGCTAAGCGGGGCCCAGCCGAAGGTGGACGGGAAGCCGGCGACGTCGACGGCTTCCTTGATGACAATCGGCACACCTGCAAGGGGGCCGAGCTTCTCGCCGGCCGCCCGGCGCCGGTCAACCTCGCGGGCTTCCTGAAGCGCGCCCGCATTCATCATGGTGAANGCATTGTAATTGGNTTCATAGANGCCGATCCGGTCGAGGTAGGCCTTCACAACCTCTTCGGTCTTGAACGTTCCTTCCGCGTAACCCTTTTCAAGCTCCTTCAATGTAATTTCCTCATAGGCAAACCGTTCAGCTGCCGCAGCGGTTATGCTGTTCATGGCCAATCCAAGCAGGAGCGCCATGGACAACACGCGTTTGAATATCTTGGTTTGTCTTTTCATCATTCATCATTTCCCCCATCCGTCGTTTTTTCGCATCTCCCATGCGATCTTAGAGAATATCAAGGAACTGAATTGCTATAATGTAAGTATTGATAACATAAATATGACAATNTCTAAGTGNTTTAGAACATTTCACCTCCTGATCCATAACATTTTAATGACAAAGTAGTGTTGAATTCTTTGTTAATTAGTAAAGTTAATGGTTTTTTTTGAANGAGTCAATCATTTTATGAGATTTCGATAAAAAATAATGTAAGATAATCTTACACAAAATAGAACCCGTGGTCACGACAACCTGNTTGCTTAGGCTGTCTAGTCACGGGTTCTTGAAGGTTCCGTCCAACTTCGGGGGAAACGGACGTGGATTAGGTTGCGCTGCCCTCCGCTTGAGCGAGCTGCAGCTGCTTGCGATAGATGAATCTGGAGATCGAAACGCTGATTTCGTACAGCAGNAACAGCGGGACGATCACGATCAGATCGGACATGATATCCGGCGGCGTAATGGTCACGGCCACGATGCAGAGCAGGAAGTAGGCTGATTTGCGCATCTTGGCCAGCCGGTGGGGATTCACGATGCCGAGCTTCGTCAGAAAAACGACGATGGCGGGCATTTCGAACAGAAATCCGAACGGTACGGTCATATGAATCATGAACGTGAAGTATNTTTGCGCGGTATACATCGTTTGGAANNCCCCTTCGGCCATGCGCTGCATGAACTGCAGCACCATCGGGAACAGCACGAAGTATCCGAAGCAGATGCCGGTAATGAATAACACGCTGATGACGGGAATGAGCAGNATGGCGGAGCGGTGGGTTCCGTCCGGCAGCGCCGGCTGCACGAAACGCCATATTTGGTAAGCGGCAATGGGAAGCGTGACGGTNACGGCCACCACGCCCGCAATGATCATATACACCCACATCACTTCGGAGGGACCGAGCAGAACGAGCTGCTCATCCATCCCGCGTACCAGCCAGTGATAGATCTTCTCGACGTAGATGAAGGCGGCCACCATTGCGACCAGAAACGCAATCAGCGTGCGGATCAGGCGCTTCCGCATTTCCTCCAGATGCTCGATCGCGCTTTGGTCGTTCGGATTAGCCGTGCTGCTTATCGACCGCTGCAGCAGTCTGCGGAGCATCGTCTTTTTTCCCATTCTCGTCGTCTCCGTTCATCAAGCCGCGGGTTGCGCCCTTAAATTCGCTTAAAGTTCGCCCGAAAGCGCGACCGAGCTCGGGAAGCTTGGAGGGACCGAATATGATGAGTGCGATAATCAAAATAAGAATTAAACCACCGATTCCAATGTTGCCAAACGGCATGATCCTCGCTCCTTTCGATTGGTATTATTCCAGTTTGAAGCCGCTAATCGCCACGACCGCGCAGCGTGCCATCTTTTCGCCGGAGCGGTGAGGCCATGTACTGGTTGGTTTGCTGAGGTCTTCCGTATTCTCGCCCGGGTGTTGAACGGACAGGAAGAGCGTCTGCTCGTCGGGAGTGAAGAAAGGGCCTGTTAGCTCGGACTCTACCGGCCCGGAAGCGAATTGCAGCGCAACTCCTTGTTCCGGCCCGCTTGTCGGAATCACGAACAGTCCGTTGTTCATAAAGGATTTATGAACGCCTTTGTTCTGACTGCTGCTGGAGATGTCCGTCACGACCCACAGGTCGCCGTTCGAGTCGAACGCCAGGTTGTCAGGTGAGCTGAATCCGGATTGGCGTCCGCCGGCAGCAAAAATCTCGAAATCGAACTCCATGGCGGCCAGATCGTTGCCTGCTTCAAAGATACGAGTAATATGACCATGGATGTTGCCGTGATTGTCGTTGTTCGTATGGCAGACAAACACGGTGTTATCGAACGGCGAGATTTCGATGTCTTCCGGACGGTCCGTCGGCGTCCCGCCGACAAGACGCGCAGCTTCCTGGCAATAAGTGACCACGTCGCCTTGGGACTTGAATTTGGCTTGGAGCTCTTTATCCTCTGTAGTGGCCTTGTTTACAGCTTCAAGGGTGACCGGCTGCCACTTACCCGATTTCAGGTTGGCAACGTACAGGGTTCCGTCTTCCAGAAGCGCAGAGTTAGCGCGCCCTTTGCTTTTATCGTATTTGTGCTTGCTGATGAATTTATAGACGCAGGCATCCTTCTTGTCGTCGCCCATATAGACAACGATCCTGCCGTCTGCGGCAAGGCCCATGGCGGTGTTCTCATGATTGAATCTGCCGAGGGCGGTATGCTTTTTCAAGAAGGATTTATCGAACGGGTCCACCTCGACGACCCAGCCGTAATGCGTATCCGGCAGGTTCGAGACTGCCGCCGTGTCTTCGAAATTCTCTTCGCAGGACAAAACCGTGTTCCACAGCGTTACGCCGCCGGAGCAGTTNGCAAACGTGCCGGTCGCCGTCGTGGCGCCCTTCAGGGCAGGGATGCCCTTGGCCGGACCGGTAATATCGAATTTGCTGAAGCCGTTAATACGGCGGGCATGGGTGGAGGTGGTGTCCATTTTCCATACGCCCTTCTCGTCACGGTATACCTCGATGACCGACATGCCTTGATAATACAGGTTTTTATGGATTTGATCCGCCGTCATTTTCCCGTCCTTCACAGGTCCGATCGAGAAGATGGTGGAGTACTCATGATTGTTGACCAGGAGGCCGCGGACATTGGAGCCCTTGAGAGGGAAAAATGCGTTGTAATCGCAGCCGGAGCCGAATTTTTCGCCAGCCGGATTGATTACGTCGTCGAATGCCGCAATGACATCATATTTGAAATTTTTAGGCAGGACGAGCTGGTCTGCTTTGGTTGGTTCGATTGGCTCGAAGTAGCCGCTGACCCGATTCGTTTTGAATCCGAACAGATGATTTGCGGTTCCGGACATGGCGGAAGCCTTTCCTTCCAGTACGCCTAAGCCTGCGGAAGCAGCTGCCAATGCGGTTGCGCCCGTACCCAGATAAGACAGAAACGTTTTGCGGTCCATCGTTTTACTCAAGCTTATCCACCCCTAATGTATAAATTGCCATCAGGACAAGTTTATAGGGGAAATGTTATGGGAATATCATCGGTGAATGGTGGAAATGTAAAAATAAAGTAATCTAGGTATGGTACACGATTCTAGTTTTAAGAACTTGGCCTAGCTGCCAATTGATGGTGCCAAAATGAACAGATTCAGTTATTTGGGCTTTAGGGTGAATTCGATTAACCTACTGTGTCGAACGGATAGAGTGAATCGAAGGACGCGAATGGATGGATGGACGTATTGTATCGATAGGGTGAGGTTTGTTTGTCCGCAGAATACCAGGCGCTGTATGAGCTTGTTGACTGTTNTAATGATTTGAGGACAGAGGTTCCGCTATTACATCTCGATTGGTTGGTTTGGAGTTAGATGAGCACACCAGAGCCGTTATTGCATAGAACATGGCTGTTAATCATGGTATTTATAGTAGATAGCGGATTCTGAGTCCGGAAGTACGGGGAAAGTTGCTGTTTTTTCGAAATAACGGATCTAGTGTCCATTAGGTTTGCTTATTCGTCTCTTGGATATCTGCAAGAACTGTTGCATGCTCCCGGCAGTACTGTAATAATACAAACGGAGTTTATAGGTACGGGATCATATTGAACTGGTGCAACGTTTTGAGGACGTAGGATCCACGCTAAGTGCGGATCAAGATATAATAAGAAGGGGATTCCCCTTTCAGTATAAAGAACTATATAGACTGATTAATCAGCCTATATAGTTCTTTATTATGTTTAATTAAGGTTATACCGCTGATGCATCTGTTCAGCCATAATGCGGATATCTTCAGCCCCAGGCATCGTAAACCTGGAAGCCGCTTCGGCCAAATCCTTGCCTGCCTGCCATCCTCGAATGACCCCTTTAACGGCTGCTGTGAATTGACGCACCGCGTCGAAGCCGAGGCCGATGTTGGTCAGTTCCTCAAGGCTCCCCGTGCTGTCAGCTTCTACTAAAGGATATTGCTTGGGATCTGCTCCTACGGCGGCGATATCATAGAAGGAACGAACCAGCCGGGCGCGTTCGCTGCCCGAACCTTCGGCAATGATAAAAGCCTGGATAATGAAGGCTTTCCGCTGCCGCCGCTGGGCAATGCCGCAAAATTTGAGGCCGCCGATGCTGAGATCAAACGTACCGGGGCAGAAGGCGCCGGCAATTTCGCCGGTATCGACGTTTTGGCCCGTACCGCGGAGGGTTTCCCGGATCAGCTCCACCATAACTTCAAAGTCTTGATGGAAATCAGGCGCCGGTCCGGCGGAGGAAAACGGAAGGATGAGGGAGAGGTTCACCACGCCCGCGTCCAAGGGCACTGCGGCACCGCCCGAATGGCGAACGGCGGTGTCATAGCCGAGGTAACGAAGGTGGGCCTCTCCTTGCAGCGCCTGGGGCAGGCGGCTGTCGCGCACGCCCATGACAAAGGCGCGCGGATGCCGCCACAGATGGCAGATGGCGGGCCCGCCCTCTCCGGTCAGCCTGCATAAAAGCTCGTCCAGCGCAAAATGATACAGCACGTCCTGGTGCGATAAATTATCGGTCCGGTCGAGCAGCAGGACGGGTTGGTCTTCAGGTAGTATCAGCGGAATGTTCACGCTTGTTGCGCCTCCTTAATAGGGATAGGGTAAATAAAGCCCGATCAAATCTTTTTCCATGAACAGCATACCACAAATTCAGGTTCTTCCTGATATCGCAAGAAAAACTTCCTCTAACGGCGGTCTTTCCTCTGCGAATGTACGTCGATCGACGTTTTTGTTTTAGATATCAGAGAGTATCAACTTCAAAGCATGTTCTTCCTGATATCGCAAGAAAAACTTCCTCTAAATGCGATCTGTCATCTGTGAATG
>Ga0055538_1000327_pt1 | contig 21906 bp, 20 predicted proteins | sample AraplaCvi_mLB_r2_2_FD_55038 | JGI IMG/M metagenome (GOLD analysis project Ga0055538, IMG submission 55038) | Arabidopsis root microbial communities from North Carolina, USA - plate scrape CL_Cvi_mLB_r2 | ecosystem: Host-associated > Plants > Roots > Endosphere | place: USA: North Carolina | reverse complement strand
AGGCGCTTTGTAGCTGACGCTTCGCTTTCGCTACAGAAAACATTTGTAGCTGACGCTTCGCTTTCGCACAGAGCAAAGCTTCCTGGGGGCGTCCGATGAGCCGCTTCGCTGCAGGGTCTCATCTGTAACGCTAATCCCCAAGGAGTCGCCTAGTCTTCACTACAATCAACTTATACACATGACATACTTTTTAATACAATGTCATCTAAAACTTTCGGTGATGAGCTTTCAAGTGTGAAATTTAGATGGAAGATGAAAAATTAAAGTGTTTTTAAATGAGATAAAGTGCTCGGTGTTTGAACGAATAATCAGTGTAGGAGAACCTCACTGATGAAAGTTTTGCAATATCTGTATTGTCTGTATGAAATGAATGTCTTTTCATGCTATTATGGTAAAGGTTAAGCACTAAATTATGAGGTGAAAAATAGAATGTGCGGATTTATAGGCTATATTAATGGAACAAATGTGATCGATCATCATCAAACGATCGAAAATATGATGAATACAATTATTCACCGTGGACCAGACAGCGGTGGGATTCATAGTGATGATAAAGTAACGTTAGGATTCCGTCGATTAAGTATTATCGACTTATCAGACGTGGCAAATCAGCCGTTGTACAGTGCGGATGGTAACATCGTTCTCGTATTTAATGGAGAGATCTTTAACTTCCAAGAGCTGCGTGCTGATTTGGTTGAAAAGGGTCACAACTTTAAAACACACTCTGATAGTGAAGTTATTATTTATGGTTATGTTGAATATGGCGTAGATTTTGTCAAAAAGCTTCGCGGGATGTTCGCATTCTGTATTTGGGATAAAAAGAATGATTTGCAATTCATCGCTCGTGATGGCTTTGGTATTAAGCCACTGTATTATACAGAAAATACTACAGATGGTACTTTTATTTTCGGTTCAGAAATTAAATCATTTTTACCACACCCATCATTTATTAAAGAATTAAATAAAAATGCGCTACGTCCGTATTTGACGTTCCAATACTCTTCAATGGACGAAACGTTCTTTAAAGGTGTGTACAAATTACAACCAGCACACTATATGCTTATTCAAAATGGACAAAAGCAAATTGTGCAGTATTGGGATAAAAAATTCCATGCAAAAGAAGCTCCAATTGAAAAATATGTTAAAGAAATTCGTACGACAGTAAGAGAATCAGTAGATGCGCATCAAATAAGCGATGTAAAGGTTGGTTCTTTCTTATCAGGTGGTATTGATTCAAGTTATATTACTTCATTATTACGCCCTGATAAATCCTTCTCTGTTGGTTTCTCTGACTATGAGGATATGTTTAATGAAACAAATTTAGCAAAAGATTTATCTGATACATTAAATATTCAAAATGAGCGTAAATATATTTCGGCAGATGAGTGTTTTGAAGCATTACCAAAAATTCAGTGGCATATGGACGAGCCACAATCAAACCCATCTTCTGTCCCACTTTACTTCCTTTCTGAATTAGCATCGAAGGATGTAACAGTAGTACTTTCAGGTGAAGGTGCGGATGAAATCTTTGGTGGTTACTCATGGTACCAAAACTCTGGCAAAATGCAAAAATATGAGAAAGTTCCATTTGGTATTCGTAAAGCGTTACGTGGCTTAGCAGAGGCGTTACCTAAAAATCAATATACACACTTCCTTATTAAAGGCGGTCAAACCGTAGAAGAACGCTTCATTGGGGAAGCGGTTGTATGGGACGAAGAAGATGCATTAAATGTTTTGAAACCGGATTATAAAAATGGTCCATCTGTAAAATCCATTACAAAACGCATTTACGATGAAGTTCCAGGTGATGATGATGTTACTAAAATGCAGTATCTTGATTTAAATCTTTGGATGCCAGGCGATATTTTATTAAAAGCAGATAAAATGAGTATGGCCCATTCTATTGAATTACGTGTTCCATTTTTAGATAAAGAAGTGATGGAATTAGCGAAAAACATTCCATCGAAATATCGCGTAAATGACATTGATACGAAATACGTTCTTCGTCAAGCTGCACATCAGGAATTACCTGAAGAATGGGCAAAACGTCCAAAGCTTGGCTTCCCAGTACCAATTCGTCACTGGCTACGTGAAGAAAAGTATTATAAGATGGTAAAAGAAATGTTTACAACTGACTTTGCCAATGAATTCTTTGATACTAAACAATTAGTAGGCTACCTCGATGAGCACTATGAAGAAAAAGCAAATCGTGGCCGTTATATTTGGACAGCCTATGTGTTCTTAGTATGGTATAAACAATTTTTCGTAGATATGAAATAGAGCAGTATCAAATCGGTGGGGGTTTTCTTAATCTCCACCGATTATTTTGAGCCTTCTACTTTCTATAGGAAGGGACAGCCACTATTTTTTTTATAGAGCTTCTAGAACTTTTTAATGTATTTGTGCGTCTGTTTACCTATAAATATGTTAAGATTACAGTTGGTTTACTTATTTAATATTTTGCGATGGTATGCTTTCTAGTATTCTACTGAATTTTTTATGGCGGTAGAATTAAGATTTAAACAGTAAAGAGAAAGCTCGTTTGAAACAATCCTGTAAAAGGGCTCGGGTAGCGGAAGAAACCGCTAAGGTAGCAAAAAAGGACTGTTCAAGAATCAGGTTAAATCTCATTTTGAAAAACGCATGCCCTGCTGTATGGGAATAAATACCTTTAATAGCAAATGTTTATAAGTGTTTTGGTAATGAAAATATTGATTTTACGATGAATGGATGGGTACGATGTCCAATTTAATGAAAGGTACTGCGATATTAACAATGGGAATGTTTTTATCGAAGGTGCTCGGATTAATTTATATTTTTCCTTTTTATGCGATTGTAGGTGAGGAAAATGTTGCTCTCTATCAATATGCATATATTCCCTATTCGATAATGCTAGCAATAGCCATCTCAGGTGCGCCAATTGCTGTATCCAAGTTTGTTTCTAAATACAATGCATTGGGTGATTATCAATCAGGCCGCAAGCTAATGAAATCTGGCATACTTATTATGATGTGTACGGGGTTAGCTGCGTTTATTGTTCTCTTTATATTAGCCACGCCAATAGCGGGGCTTGTTATTAAAAGTGATGAACAGGCATTTACGGTAGAGCAAATTGCTTCAGTTATTCGCTGGGTGAGTTTTGCGCTAATTGTCGTGCCATTTATGAGCCTCTGGCGTGGATTTTTCCAAGGCTATGACAAAATGGAGCCTACAGCGGTTTCTCAGTTAGTGGAGCAAATTGTTCGCATTGTTGTGTTATTGGGTGGTTCTTTCTTAGTTGTGGTAGTTTTCAAAGGGAAACCAGAAACAGCTGTTTCCTTTGCAGTATTTGCTGCATTTATTGGGGCAATTGGTGGGTTGCTAGTACTTTATTATTATTGGAAGAAGTATCAACCTGAATTTGATTTACTGCGCAGTCAAAGTGTGACGTCTACACAGCTACCAATGTCCAACATATATAAAGAAGTAATTACGTATTCAATTCCAATGGTATTTGTAGGCGTAGCCAATCCGTTGTTCCAATTAGTAGATATGCTAACATTTAATGGAGCTATGATATCGATAGGCTTAGCGGAAGTAACAGATAAGTATTTATCAATGATTAACTTTACAACACAAAAGGTTGTCATTATCCCAGTAATGTTAGCTACAGGTTTTTCGTCGGCACTAGTACCGACGATTACAAAGTACTTTACGCAAGGTGAATATTTATCGTTACGACATGCAATGGATAAAACATATCAAATATTAATTTTTATTACATTGCCTGCGGTAGTTGGAATTTCATTGTTATCGAATGAAATTTACTTTATGCTCTATACTGAAAGTGAGATGGGGGCTATGATTTTAGCCCATTATGCACCTGTTGCTATTTTATTTGCATTATTCCAAGTGACGGCAGCTCTTTTACAGGGCATTGACTTCCAAAAGTGGATTGTCTTAAGCTTATTAACTGGAATTTTCGTCAAGCTAGCGATTAACATTCCGTTAATTCGTTGGATGGAGGCAGATGGCGCACTTCTCGCTACAGCTATTGGCTATAGTGTTTCAATTATTATTAATATGCTAGTGTTAAGAAAAACACTGAACTATAAATCTGAAATGGTTATTCGTCGTGTCATGCTTATTTCTCTTTTAACAGCGGCAATGGCGGTAAGTGTACTAATCGTTCATAAACTTTTAGTGTTATTAATGGGACCAGTAAGTAGTAAATTCTCTGCATTAGTTTATTCTGTTATTTGTGCTGGAGTAGGTGTAGCAGTATATGGCTATTTGTCTTTACGCCTAGGCTTAGCACAAAAGCTTCTCGGTGAACGATTGACAAGAATTACAAACAAACTAGGGCTTAAATAGGAGGTACGAATGCGTTTAGATAAATTACTGTCGAATATGGGTTACGGGTCACGCAAGGAAGTTAAGCAGCTTCTAAAGCAAAAAGCAGTGACAGTAGATGGTGCATATGCGAAGGATGCAGCATTACATGTTGATCCTGACAAGCAGGATGTCTCCGTATTTGGTGAACGTGTGAACTATACAGAATTTGTATACTTTATGATGAATAAACCTCCTGGAGTTATTTCTGCAACGGAAGATTTACGAGATGAAACTGTCATCGATTTGTTAGATCCATTACACCAACATTTTCAGCCTTTCCCTGTAGGTCGCCTAGATAAAGATACAGAGGGATTATTATTGATCACAAATGATGGCATATTAGCACATAATTTATTGTCACCTAAAAAACATGTGCCGAAGGTTTACTATGCACAAATAGAAGGAATTGTGACTGAGGATGACTGTGAGAAGTTTGCTCAAGGTGTTGAGTTAGACGATGGTTATGTAACAAAACCCGGAGAGCTCATCATATTAAAATCCGCTCAGCAATCAGAAATTGAGTTAACGATTCAAGAAGGAAAGTTTCATCAGGTGAAGCGTATGTTTGAGTCTGTTGGTAAACGTGTAACGTATTTAAAACGCCTATCGATGGGCAGCCTAAAGCTAGATGACAATCTAGAGTTAGGTGAATATCGAGCATTAACGGCTGAAGAACTAGCTTGCTTACAAAATAGGGATTAAGGAATTCCTCGATGCTAATATAGATTAGTATCGAGGCATTTTTTATATACATAGTTATACCGGTAACTGTATAATTAAAATAACTTTTGTGTAAAAAGCTATTTAGTCTAACGTACTAATAAATCTCTAAATGTTTCAGAAAATCTGATGGTGAAAATAAGTAGAGGACAAGTTAATGAAAAACCTAAGAATTAAATTATTAATATCTTTATTTGCCTTTGCATTAATACTAGTTGGTGTTATTTTTTACGTTAATAGGCAAATTCTTACTGAAGATATGAAAAAACAAGAAGTCATGAATAGAACATTAATTGAAAATCATATTCTTAAGGATATGCAGGCTGTAGATAATGCACATTTTTATTTTGATAAAAATCTCTCTGAAAAAATGGAAGAAGTACTACGAAAACTAATTACTTATTATAAAAAAAATCCACATATAGCGAAGTGGGATTTACAGAAAATAAAAAGCGAAAATGACATGGACGTGTATATACTCGACCAATCAAATACCGTAATTTATACTACTTTTGAAAAAGATAAAGGATTAGCTTTTTCAGAATGTTGCCACCGTTTTTCTACTTTACTAGACGAACGTCGAGCAAGCGGAGAATACTACTCTGATGGTATAGATATTTCAACAACTACTGGGGGATATCGAAAATTTGGCTATTTAGCAACACCTGACAAGAAATATTTATTTGAGGTAGGTATAGACTTACTTGATGATCCTGTATTCCAAACGTTTAACTTCGGAAAAACTGCTGACTATTTAATAGATAAATATGCAGATTTGATAGAAGTACAAACGATAAATGCGGGTGGTGTTTTCTTTGATGATTCTAAAGCTAAAAAAATAACTGTAAATGATAAGTCGAAAATGTTTCAAGAGCATTTTGAGCTAGCAAAAAAAACGATGAAGCCAACAGAATATCAAACGGAGTTTAAAAATGGTTATATCGAAAAATACCGTTTTATACCTTACGAAGCTGAAGCGGTTCGGGGAGAATCCACTAGAAGAGTTGTATATGTGAAATATGGTAATTTCACAGAAATAAGAGCGCTAACTAAAAATATAAAGCAGTTTCGAGTATTGCTTTGTATTGCTTTAGTAACTTCGTTCATCATGTTACTAGTCATCAACAAACTCCTTTCCAAAACGATTCATCTTGCAACATATGATCCTTTAACAAATGTTTATAATCGTGCTACCTATGTTAGTAAAATGGATAAGTTATTAAGACAAAGGAAGACGAATCAACCTGGTTTATTGCTGTTAGATTTAGATAATTTTAAACAAGTAAATGATCGGTTTGGACATGTTGAAGGTGATAAAATTCTGATTGAAACAGCAAGAACATTAAAGCAAGAAGTAGGGAAAAATGGCTTTGTTGTAAGATTTGGTGGCGATGAATTTGCAATTGTTTTATATGATACGAAGGATGAAAGTATGGGAAAATTAGCAAATTCCATTTTGGAGAAAATTCATCACTTGAAGTATGAGGATAATATTTCTATTGATAGATGGTCTGTACTTTCAGTAAGTATGGGCGGAGCTATTTGCATTCATCCAGATGAGTCAGAAAGAAGCTTATTTGAGCGTGCAGATAAGGCGTTGTATCAATCGAAAAATGCTGGTAAAGACCAATACACCAGTTATGAAGAAGCTCCTGCTAATAAAGAAAGCTAATGCCACTTCAAAATTTTAAGGATAACATAATATACTCGCTCCATTTTTAACAGTGAGTCCAAGCAAGAAGTTAAAGCCTCCGAACGCCATTTGCCGAGGTATAATTGATAGGCTTGAGATTCGCTTTAGAAATGGAGCGATTTTTTGCCGTTAAAATCCGTAAAAGGTTACATTATATTGGCTCATCACCAAAAGCTGTGGATGACATTAGTTAAAACAGATGCCGTATATTAGTTGGGATGAGCACTTTATTCATGGTGCGTCTTAAGCTTTGATCTATAAAATATACAACTGCATAAAACTAGGATAGCAATGACTGCAAACATTGCATTCATATAATGTGTTAACAGCCACCCACCAATAATTGGTCCAATAAATCCTCCTAAATTTTTAAATTGAGCTGCTCCTAAATAGGTTCCCTTTTGTGTATCAGGCGCAATTTCATCAATCATGACACTCATCGTTGGAAAGGCGAAAATTTCACCAATCGTGAATATAATCATAGCGATCATATATAACGAATAGTTAGTTGAGAAGCCGAATAATAAAAGACCAAATGCCAAAAACAAAATCCCTACTAATAGAGTGGCTGTGGATGAAAAACGTTCCGAAAGTATGCTAATCGGTAATTGTAGTAATAACACAACTGCTGCATTTAGTGAAATTAGTAGAGAATAGAGCTTAGTTCCATCTTCAATTTTAAGTTCAATGATTTGTGGCAGTGTTGAATCAAATTGAGAGTAACCGATATTTATTAAAATTGCCCCGAAAATAAAGCTTAGTAATACACGATTCGTTAATAGAATCGTAAAGGTTTGCAGTATTTTAGTTGGTGTTGAAGCTTTTGGTTGTCGCATTTCATAGCGATTTAATACGAAAAATAAAAATACGGCGTAAATAATATACATAGTCCCTGTCAGCATGAATGGAATACTTGGACTNGACAATTGAGAAATATAAACACCAATTATAGGGCCGATTACNGCCGCTATATTAATNGCTGTNTAACGAAACGAATATAATCTTTTTCGTTTATCTACAGGAGTAAAATCAATCATTAATGCCTGTGTTGAGGGTTCAAAGAAGGAGCGACATAAGCCATTAAGGGCGTTCAATACTACAAAGAACCAAATCGTTTGTGCTGTTGCAAAGCCAAAGAACACAATACTCCAAACAATAATTGTAAGTAAAATGACGTTTTTTCTACCAAAGCGGTCTGTTAAATAACCACCGAAGAACCCGCCTACAGTGGAGATTAACGGTGCAATACCAACCGTTAAACCTATTTGTAAAGGGGATGCTTCTATTTCATTATGTAGGTAAATTGCTAAAAAGGGCATTGCCATATAACTTGCAATACGTGTGAAAATAGTTCCTCCTAAAATAATCCAAACTAGTGGATGAAACAGTTTGGGAAGTTTCATAGAATCGTCCTCTCGAAATGAAGAATGTTTCGATTTTAACGGATTGTTAAACAATTGTAAATAGTGGGAAAATATTCAGAGATAACGCCAAGAAAACAAATTTTATAAAAATACAGTAATTTTTAGAGTGGTGGTTTGAACAGAAAACCTCTGATGTGCAGGAACATCTATAAAAATTATTAAATGCTATGTTAATAATGAAGTGCATGAAATTTCGGAATTTGTGAATATTTATTATTTTATTTTTTAAAGATATAGGCATGGTGTTTTTTGATAGATGATAGAAAACAAAAGGCTGTTTTCGTATACAGTGTGCTATTTAACTCACATGAAAGAACGAAATAATCTTTCATTCTCTGTAGTGTATCGCTGGTTTTTGCGCTCGGGATGGATGGCTAACGGGCTAGGCTAGTTAAACAAAAGCGGTTGTATTATTATGGTAAAATTGATTGAAAGGGAGGGCTGTCAAAATGAATTTTTCAGGGGATGCGGTAGGTATGGTAGGAGCGTTGTTTGCGTTAATACCTATTTTGCTAGTAGCTTTAGTATTAAGATGGGTTAGAATCATTCGAGTGAATAGTGAAATTCAAATTGAACAAAACAAAGAGATTATTTCTTTACTTAAAGAAATGACTAAGAAAAATTAAAAAGCGATAAATAGCTGGGTAATTGAAGAAGTGCAGTTGCCTTTTTGCTAACACGGTGCTTCGCATAAAATTGGATTCGCTACATAACATTTTGTAAATCCTTTAGAGCCAAACAAAAAAAGAATGACCACGACGAAAGGTCATTCTTTTTCCATACAAGATGCTTTACGTGTTACACGTAAAAACTAAGACGTCAATTTTACTTTTTTCTTCGTCGTTGTCCATTTGCCTCGACTTGGACTCATCACCAAATCGTTAAAGGCTAACACGTTCAAATCTCTTTGAACGGTGCGAGGAGTGATACTAAACTCTTCGACTAAATCCTGTGTAGACACGGTTCCTTTGTCTAAAATAAACATGTACACGTCTTTAATACGATTAAGCATTCGATCAGTAGTTGGTTTCATAAATGAACCACTCCTTCATCTTAATTCTCTTGGCAAAGACTAGCGGACGACAATATGTGCGGAGTGCACTTAGGCTAATAAGTAGCTGCCTTAGACATCCCCTTTTCTAATTTTATATTCAGAAAAATCATTCTGATAAATTCATTATATAGAAAAGCTAGTCAATTTTCTAGTGAATGCAAGGGAAATTTACAATTAAGACATAAAATTTTCACTGTATTTTGTGGGAATAAGTGAAAAACGTGCTATATGTGGTATTGTCCGAAGTAAGATTTTGAAAAGGTTGTAAGAAAGATGATTGTAATTTATGTTGTAAAGAGTAGAATAATGTTAATACATTGAAGGAGGTACATCGTATGGATTGGTTACAAGCTGCAAAGGAAAGGCAAGATGAATTGATACAAGAGTTACAGGAGCTTGTGCAAATAAATAGTGTTCTCGATGAGAATACGATCACTACTGAAGTACCTTTTGGTGATGGTCCACTAAAGGCTCTTGAATGGTTATTAGCAAAAGGCCAAGTTGAAGGGCTGCAAACGAAAAATATTGATAATTATGCAGGTCATATACAGATGGGTGAAGGCGATGATTTATTAGGTATTTTATGTCATGTTGACGTAGTACCGGTTGGTGATGAAACAGATTGGACATACCCACCCTTTAGCGGCACTGTAGCTGACGGTAAGCTATTTGCTCGTGGCGCAATAGATGATAAAGGCCCAACAATTGCGGCATGGATGGCCATGAAACTTGTCAAAGATGCAGGCATTAAGCTTCATAAAAGAGTACGTATGATAATTGGTACGGATGAAGAAACAGGCTTCCGCTGTGTCGACCACTATTTTAAACATGAGGAAATGCCGACGATTGGATTTGCACCAGATGCGGATTTCCCGCTCATCAATGCTGAAAAAGGCATTGCAGAGCTAGTGTTCTCTCAAAATAAAACAGGTGATGCTTCGAAAGAACAGCTATTACTATTTAATGCTGGAAAGCGACCAAATATGGTACCTGATTTTGCAAAAGCAACAGTGCAGTTTGTTTCCCCACAATTCGCACAGAATTTTCACACATTTTTAAGCGAAAATCAGCTAGAAGGCTCTTTATTAATCGAGGGTTCTCGCTATATAATAACTATCAAAGGTAAAGCAGCTCATGCAATGGAGCCGGAAAAAGGTGTCAATGCAGCTGTTTATCTTACAGCATTTTTACAACAAGAGTTGACGACAGAGGCAAGTAAACAATTTGTCGACTTTATCGCAGATGTTTTTTATCAAGACCATTATGGTCACAACCTTAATTTACAATTTGAGGACGAAATGTCTGGTAAAACTACATTGAATCCAGGTATTGTAACTTATGATGTGACGAAAGGTGGTAGCATGGTTATTAGCATGCGCTATTCTGTCACATATCCATTTGATGAAAAAATCACAGAAGCACAACGCTTAGCTGTGGCTAAAGGATTTTCATTGGATATTCAGGATGACTCAAAGCCTCATTATGTAAGCGAGGACGATGCATTTATCCAGACGCTAGCAAATATTTATAGACGTCAAACAGGAGATTATGAAACGCCTTTACTTTCTACAGGTGGTGGTACGTATGCACGTGTGATGAAAAAAGGTGTGGCATTTGGCATGCTGTTCCCGGGTGAACCTGATGTAGCGCATCGTGCGGATGAGTTTGTCGTCATTGAAAATCTCATAAAAGCAACAGCAATTTATGCTGAAGCAATTGTTGAACTTGCGGGAAATAAATAAATTAAATATGAAAAGGATGAACGAAGCATGGCATATTCATTATGGAATGATCAAATCGTTGAAGAAGGATCAATTACAGTATCTCCAGAAGACAGAGGTTACCAATTTGGTGACGGCATTTATGAAGTAATTAAAGTTTATAACGGAAACATGTTCACAGCACAAGAACATATTGATCGTTTCTATGCGAGTGCCGAAAAAATTCGTCTTGTCATTCCGTATACTAAAGACGTATTGCACAAATTATTACATGATCTTATTGAAAAAAATAATTTGGAAACGGGCCATATTTATTTCCAAATTACACGAGGTACAACATCTCGTAATCATATTTTCCCAGATGCAAGTGTTCCAGCTGTATTAACAGGGAATGTTAAAGCTGGTGAGCGTTCATATGAAAACTTTGAAAAAGGTGTTAAGGCTACCTTTGTTGAGGATATTCGCTGGTTACGTTGTGATATTAAATCATTAAATTTATTAGGTGCTGTACTGGCGAAACAAGAAGCATCTGAAAAAGGCTGCTATGAAGCTATTTTACATCGCGGTGACATCGTAACAGAATGTTCATCAGCAAATGTTTACGGCATTAAAGATGGTAAACTTTATACACACCCTGCTAATAACTTCATTTTAAACGGTATTACACGCCAAGTTATTTTAAAATGTGCTGAGGAAATTAATTTACCAGTTATTGAAGAACCGATGACGAAGGCTGATGTATTAACAATGGATGAGGTAATTGTGTCATCTGTATCTTCGGAAGTAACACCTGTTATCGATGTGGATGGTAACAAAATTGGAGCTGGAGTTCCTGGGGAATGGACTCGTAAATTACAGCAAGCATTCGAAGCAAAATTACCACTTTCTATTAATGCAAAATAAATAAATCCTTTAAGAGAACTACCTAAACTTGGGTAGTTCTCTTTTTCTATAGAACAAATTATGGATGTTTTATCGTGAAACGTCATGTAAAATAAAAAGGATGAAAGCAGTTGTAGAATGATTGCTATCGTAATTTAAGGTTAAAGAGCAAATGTCGATGTAATGAATGCAAATGTCTATTTCTCTTTATTTAGTAAATATTTTATGTATCGACCGTTACAACTACATTATGCCAAGGAGAAAATTGATACTTCGATTTGCCTTCCAAGCAGTAGTAGGGAAATTAGCAAATTAGATATAGGGCGAGTAAGATTGGAGTGACCAAAACACATGGCACAATTGGTGAAAATACAAGATTATATTTCACGCTATCAAATTGATTTAGCAAGATATCCAACTCAATTTGTACGCTTAAAGAAAAGCCAATGGGAGCGTGTTAAGCGACAGTGGGAGTTAGGAGAAGAAATTAGTGAGTGGCAACATACCGACGACGACTCAGAAAATGATTCTTTCACAGAAAAAGAGAGATTCTCTTTATTCAAAAAGATATTTGCAGGTCGTCAGAAGGAAGAAAATGTGGATGTTGAACAGATAGAAATATCGAATGAACTAATAAGTGATGAAGATATCATACCTGAAGAAGAAACGACTTTAACATTTGAACCGAAAATTGTCTACGCACCGCAATCAATTCATGAATTAAAACGAATGTTTATCGATCAATTTTTCCACTTTCAAATGAAATGGGCAAGTTCAACATTACGTGAAAAGTCGTATGTAGATCCTCGTTTTATGCGTGATCCATTACTACGAAATTTATTACAAAAATTACCAGACAATTATTTGCTTTTTTACTATCCTATTTTACAAATTAGAAAAGCACCCATAGAGCTTGATGTCGTATTAATGTCACCGACAGAATGTATTTGTATAACAGTGCTGGAAGCAGAAAATCAAGCTGTTTATGTAGGAGGCAGTGAGCGATTCTGGATAAAAAAAGTAGGAACGAAGGATTCAAAAATCCTTAATCCAATGATAAGTTTAAATCGTATGGAGTCTGTATTAACGCAATTATTTACGCAGGACGATATAAATATGCCAATTCGTAAAGTCATATTAACACAGAATGGCTATTTCGATTATCCAGGATCACCTTACGGAATTCAATTTGTGGATCGTCGAAACTATGGAGAGTGGATGGAGCATTTAAAGAAAGTATCCTCTCCTATGAAACATATGCAAATTCGTGCTTCTCAAACGATTTTAAACAACGTACAAACAACATCTTTTAATCGAGATATTTGGAAGCAATCTTCTCAACCAGCAGGGGAATAGTGCATGCGAGTATTATTTATTGTGAATGAAGCAGCAGGGCATGGCAAAGGTAAGAAAGTCTGGCATCACTTGCAACGACAATTATCAATGAATTATGAAGTCGCCTTTACAGAATATGAGGGGCATGGAAAGGAACTTGCAAAAAATTGGGCGCAAAATGCTCAAACCAAACAATTAATTGTTATTGTTGGCGGTGACGGCACAATACATGAGATTGTTAGTGGCGTTGTACATAATAAATTTATCGTTATTGGTATAGTCCGTGCTGGTTCCGGAAATGATTTCGCACGGTACTTTACTACATTTCAAAATGCTTTTCAAATTGAAAGCTATATTCAAAATAATGAAATGGCTAATCTCCCAATGGATGTTGGTGTCGTTCAATTTGGAGATCAACAGCACGAAATATTTGTCAATAATGCTGGTGTGGGCTTCGATGCATTTGTCACAAAACGTATTAATAAATCCCGTTTGAAGCTTTACCTCAATAAAATCGGGCTCGGCAAGCTATCCTATGCTGCGGCTGTTGTAAGAGGGCTATTTAGCTTTAAATCCTTTGATGTAACTATTCGAACAAGCGATCAAGAACGGCAATTTAAGCAGGCGTGGTTTGTAGCGATGAGCAATCAACCTTATTTCGGAGGGGGGATGAAAATTTCCCCATCTTCTAAACCTAATGATGGACGAATCGAACTGACAATCGTTCACGGTATTTCACGACTTAAATTGCTACTAGTATTTGTGACTGTGTTTTTTGAAAAACATACAAAATTTAAAGAGATTACTTTTTTGCAAGGCAATCAATTTAACATTTTCGTGCAAGCAAATAACGTTGATTGTCATACAGATGGTAACTATATTGGAGAAATTAGAGAGGGAACGAATATCCCTTGTACAGTGCAACGTAATGCTTGGCAGGTTATAGCAAAGGAACATTGAAAGATGGCCCATCACTAAAATATCATTTCGCAATAATTTCATGCGAATTTTATAGTTATACGTTATACTATAAAAAATCAATAATTTCATGAGAAAGAAATGAGGAAAAAAATTGAGATTAAGAAATAAGCCTTGGGCGGAGGAAATGATTACGAGTCATCCAGAGGTGATTGTTCCAAATCCTGAAGACTTTAAAGGGAATTGGCAGGCTGTTTTCGGAAATGACAACCCACTACATATTGAAGTAGGTACTGGGAAAGGACAATTTGTCACAGGTATGGCCTTACAAAATCCANATATAAATTATATTGGCATTGAGCTTTATGACAGTGTCATTGTTTGTGCATTGGAAAAAATTATAGAGGCTAAATCTCCAGCGAATTTACGACTATTAAAAGTAAATGGCGCAGATTTAAATAAATTTTTTGCGAAAAATGACGTAGACCGTGTGTATCTGAATTTCTCAGATCCTTGGCCAAAAACGCGCCATGCTAAGCGACGTTTAACGCACGGGGATTTTTTGAAATTATATGAGTCGATTTTAGTGGATGAGGGGGAAATCCATTTTAAAACGGATAACCGTGGTTTGTTTGAGTATTCATTAATTAGTATGTCTGAATATGGTATGTTACTTAAGTATGTATCACTCGACCTACATGCGAATATGCCTGAGGATAACGTTATGACTGAATATGAGCAGAAATTTTCTGCTAAAGGACAGCCGATTTATCGTCTAGAATCGCAATTCTTTACTAAATAGGGGGAGTATGGATGGATCAGTTAACGTTTCACAATATGTCATTATCATGGCTAAACGGGGGTGTCACTTGCCTTGATGGCGGTGCTATGTTTGGTGTTGTACCAAAACCACTTTGGTCACGCAAATATCCAGTCAACGAAAAAAATCAAATCGAGCTACCAACTGAGCCGATTTTAATTCAATATGGTGGCAAAAACTATCTTGTTGATGCAGGTGTTGGCTTTAACAAATTAAATGAAAAACAACTACGAAACTTTGGGGTAACTGAAGAATCAACATTAGCGGCTAGCTTACAGGAGCTAGGACTAACAACAGCTGATATTGATGCAGTATTAATGACGCATCTACATTTTGACCACGCTGGGGGTTTAACGCAATGGGAAGATGATATCCTTGTACCAACATTCCCGAATGCCAAAATCTTCGTAACGAAAATCGAGTGGGACGAAATGCGTGAGCCAAATATTCGCTCGAAAAATACGTATTGGAAAGAAAACTGGGAGCCAGTTCAGCACTTAGTAGAAACGTATGAAGGTACGTTGGAAGTAGCTCCGGGCATTGAAATGATTCATACGGGTGGTCATAGTGATGGACATGCCATTATAAAATTAACTCAAAATGGCGAGGTATTATTGCATATGGCAGATATTATGCCAACACACGCACACCAAAATCCATTATGGGTTTTAGCGTATGACGATTATCCAATGACGAGTGTCTTTGCCAAGGAACGTATAATGAAAGAAGCACTTGCAAATGGCTACGGCTTTATCTTCTACCATGATGCGTATTACCGCATGATTAAATGGGATGAAACAGGTAAAGAAGTTGTAGATAAATTAGAACGCAGCAGACAAGCTGTTATTACATTTTAATCAAAAAACGTGGGAACCTTTTGTGTTCGCACGTTTTTTTACCTTTATTCAACAAATGTTCTTTGAAAACGAAAGTGCAACCGTGATTACAGAAGACTTTCACCTCTGACATGGTACATTTAAAGGGAACTTCCTGTATTACGGGTGGGTATTTTTAGGTTTTACAAAAATGGAGGTTTAATTTATTTAAAACGTATGCGATGTATATAAGTTGATTATGAGTGGAGGCTGGGCGACTCCTTGGGGATCAACAATAGAGGAACGAAGGCTAAAAGCATCACATCCTGTGATAACGCCTTCCTGACCAACATCGTGCTGCTGTCGCTACGTTGCACTCACGCTTTCGCGCAAAAAACATCTGTTGGCCCGAGACCCTGGGGCGGGCAACACGAGTGAAGCAGCTCATCTCGGACGTCCCCAGGAAGCTTTGCTCTGTGTGAAAGCGAAGCAACAGCAACAAATGTTTTCTGTAGCGAAAGCGAAGCGACAGCAACAAAGCGCCCGGCCGGAACGGAAATCAACTTCACGTTACGGTGATGAGCCTAATTGTCTATACCCCATTTTTTTGACACTTTTTTCGTGAACATCTTGGAAAATATGATACACTAAAAGCTATACTAAAACACAAAAGAGAGTTGAAATATACATGGCAACTGAGCAACCATTTTTACCTGTATTACTAGGATCAGATATGAATGCATATGGTATGGCCCGTGCATTTTATGAGGCTTATGGTATTAAACCACTTGTATTAGGACGTTCACATTTAACGGCAACGCAAGATAGTCATATCATAAACTTCGAAGAGATTGATCGCTTAAATGAACAGGATGTATTTGCACCTGCACTTGCAAAGGTCGCAAAAAAATATTCAGATAAAAAACTACTGTTGTTAGCTTGTGGAGATGATTATGCAAAGCTTATTATCAAAAATAAGCCAGCATTGCAGGAGCATTTTACAGTACCATACATTGATGAATCACTTATGGATGAAATTTTATTAAAAGAAAATTTCTATAAAATGTGTGATAAGTACGATTTTAAATATCCTGGTACGACGACTGTAACAGCAGACAATTACGAAAACTTTACACCACCATTTGATTACCCAATTATTTTAAAGGCATCGAACTCGGTGGAATATTGGGCATGTAAATTCCCGGGTAAGAAAAAAGTTTTCGTTGCGAATGATGAAGCGGAAAAAACAGCTATTTTAAAAGCAATTTATAGCTCAACTTATCAGGATACAATGATTATTCAAGAATTCATTCCAGGTGATGATTCGTATATGCGTGTATTAAATGCGTATGTAGGGAAGGATGGCAAAGTAAAGCTAATGTGTCTAGGAAACCCAATCTTAGAAGAGCATTCACCTGAAGGAATCGGTAGTTATGCAGCAATTGTTACAACATACGATAAAGAATTAATGGATCAAGTACGTTTCTTCTTAGAGGATATCGGTTATACAGGCTTTGCTAACTTCGATATGAAATATGATATGCGTGACAAACAGTATAAGTTGTTTGAAATTAACTTACGTAATGGTCGCTCTAGTTATTATGTAACGGCAAGTGGTCATAATTTAATGAAATATGTAGCGGATGACCATATGTTAAATATTGAACAGGAAGTAACTTATGTTCAGGACAAGCATTTATGGATGATCATTCCTAAAGGCGTGCTATTCAAATATGCATCAAATGAAAAGCTTAAGTTAGAAGCTAAAAAATTAATTCGTGAAGGGAAATATACAAACTCTCTTTACTTTAATCAAGATATGAATGCGAAACGTTGGGTGAAGCTAACGTTAAATAATTTAAATTATTATCGTAAATACAAAAAATACTTTAACAATAAAGGATTGTCTGAGTAAAACAACGAAGCCATCTCGAATAACTGAGATGGCTTCTTTTGTTGGGTTCTATAATATTTGTTCGTGTATTACTGAGTAAGGTTATACTTCTGTTAGCTCTACTACTACACCTGAGCGAGCGTCAGCAGCAAATTCAAATGTTTGCATTTCGCCCTCATGCATACGAGAGATACCACCACGGTATACAGGGATAGTCATAATGCCATTAGAGAAATTGTCTGTTTTCATAAAAATCCAAGAACCGTCAATCGGTGAATCCTTTTTAAATTCCTTTTTTATGTTTTCGAGTACTTGTCCTGCAGGTACATACGGAGAAACCTTTTCGCTTGCTTCTTTAACAATGACTGCGGCAGCTAGGCCAGTAGCAACACCAATTAAAAAATCACGTAATTTCATGCTTCTTTCCTCCTTTTTCTATAGCTCCATTTTAACATAGCATACAGAGTGAATGCACGTTCACACTTTAGCACTTTTTAGGAAATGTATCAATATGACGAACTTGGAAATTACGCTGGTGCTTCGCTTTTGCACAGAGCAAGTTTTGGGTATGCTTTGAAGATGAACGATAACTCTCATTTATCATGCTATTCATTGAAAAATGGAAGTTTTCTGATGAATATAGCTAAATATGTTACAATGGCAAGGAAGAATATTCTACTTCGTGGGGAGAGAGAGTCATCATGAATGAGGAAACATTACAATTATTTAAAACACTAACAGAATTACCAGGCGCACCGGGCAATGAACATGCGGTACGTGCGTTCATGCGTTCTGAGTTGGAAAAGTACTCGGATGAGATTGTTCAGGATAATTTAGGGGGTATTTTCGGTGTGAAGCATAGTGAAGTTGCTGATGCACCAAAAGTGTTAGTTGCTGGTCATATGGATGAAGTGGCATTTATGGTTACTTCTATTACTGATAACGGGATGATCCGCTTTCAAACATTAGGTGGCTGGTGGAATCAGGTAATGCTAGCGCAACGAGTTGAAGTATTTACTAAAAACGGTGCCATTCCTGGCGTAATTTCATCAATACCACCACACTTATTAACAGATGCTGAACGTTCTAAACCGATGGATATTAAAAATATGCTAATAGATGTTGGCGCAGACAATAAAGAAGATGCTATTGCACTTGGCGTTCGTCCAGGTCAATCAATTATCCCTGTCTGCCCATTTACACCGATGGCAAATCCGAAAAAAATTATGGCCAAAGCTTGGGATAACCGCTATGGCTGTGGATTGGCAATTGAATTGATGAAAGAAGTGAAAGGTGAAAAGTTAGCCTCGCATTTATATTCAGGTGCCAATGTAATGGAAGAGGTTGGTCTGCGAGGTGCTCAAGTGTCCGCAAATATGATTAAACCGGATTTATTTTTTGCTCTAGATGCTTCACCTGCAAATGATATGTCAGGAGAAAAAAATCAATTTGGTCAGCTTGGAAAAGGGACATTATTACGTATTCTTGACCGTACGATGGTTACACATAGAGGCATGCGTGAATTCATCTTAGATACTGCGGAAACGAATAATATCCCTTATCAATATTTTGTATCACAAGGTGGTACAGATGCAGGACGTGTACACACGGCAAATGACGGCATTCCTAGTGCAGTAATTGGTGTTTGCTCACGCTATATTCATACATCAGCTTCAATTATTCATATTGATGACTATGCAGCTGCAAAAGCTTTAATTGTGGAACTAGTGAAAAAAGCAGATCGTTCGACATTAGCAACGATTCGCGCTAATGTGTAAAGTGATTCCGCTGAAAGAAGTTAAAAGATGCCTTTAGGGGCATCTTTTTCTATGCAAAGAAAGAGGGATTAGAAAATGAACATAACTATTGGAACAACAAACAAGGCAAAAACAGAGGCGGTTGAAGTTATTGCTAGAAAATATTTTGATAAACCAAATTTTACTTACGTAAAGGCTGCTTCACAAGTATCCGATCAACCGATGACTCATGAAGAAACACGATTGGGCGCAATAAACCGTGCGAAAAACGCAATCAAAGAGACGGGTGCTCAATTATCGTTTGGATTAGAGGGTGGAGTGACTGAAATTGATGGTGTTATGTACGTTTGTAACTGGGGAGCACTTACAGTATCAAATGGCACAACTTATACAGCTGCTGGCGCACAAATTATATTACCAGAAGAAATTGCCCAGGAAATAAGAGCTGGGAAGGAACTTGGTCCTGTAATGGAGCACTATACACAATGTCGAGATATCCGACAAGGTGCGGGAGCTGTAGGCGTTTTCACACAAGGATTAGTAAGTCGTCAGATGATGTTCGAGCATATAGTTTCGCTTCTTATTGGCCAATATTTATTCACATTAGCACATGACTAGTTTCTATTGATTAGTGATACTGGAATGATGAAGTTGCAACTTTGAAATAATTTTTTAAAAATAGAAAAATATAAGATAATTTACATGAGATGACGAAAATCGTTCATTCGGTTAAGATTAAATAATTGGATAGTTTTGAACAGAACGGTTCACAAACATGTGAGCCGTTTTCTCTTCATTAAACTTCTTGCAGCAATTATTTTCTGTACTCAAAAGCGCTAAATCAGGGGAAAGGATACCCGGATTTGCTGGAGTAAAACGTCACAACCTGTGACAATTTATTTCTGCGCGACAGCGGTCATTACGCAAAAATAAATTAATTTAAAAGAAAGGATGTGAGCTAGGTGAAACAAATTAAATCAGAACAACTTGTGACCCTATTAAAACAACATTTGAATGAGGAAAAGTTTGATTTTGAATTTGATAAAAAGCACGATAAATTACGCCTTAACCATAAAAAAATTGGTAAAGGGATGGAGCTATCTTTACCAGGCATTTTAGCAAAATATAATGATAAGCAAGGGGCTGCAATCGATGAAGTTGTTTATACAATCGAGCAAACCTTTAATGCAATGGAACAAGAAATGGAACAAGGATTCCAAGCTATTACAAAAATTTATCCAGTTATTCGCGCAACATCCTACCCTAAAGCCTCGAAGGAGGGGCATGCATTCATTACTACTGAACATACAGCCGAAACACGTATTTTTTATGCGCTTGATTTAGGAAAAACCTATCGTTTTATTGATGAATCCATGTTAGAGGTACTACAATTAACAGTAGAGCAAATTCGTGAAATGGCACGATTTTCTGTAAAGCAACTGCCAACCGTTTATAAAAAAGATGAAGTTGCAGGGAATATTTTTTATTTTGTTAATGCTAATGATGGCTACGATGCAAGTCGTATTTTAAATGAAAGCTTTTTGAAAGAAATGCAGACTAACATTGAAGGTGACATGACGTTATCTGTACCACATCAGGATGTATTAATAGTAGGTGATATTCGTAATGAAACAGGGTATGATGTATTAGCGCAGATGACAATGCATTTCTTCGCTGTCGGTACTGTACCGATTACGTCATTATCTTTTATTTATGAAGACGGGGAGCTAGAACCGATCTTTATTTTAGCAAAAAACAGAGTTAAAAAGGAGCAAGAGAAACAATGAATGTATTTTACAACAAAGAGCATGTAGGAGATGTATTGCTAGTACAATTAGCAACAGAATCGATCGTGAAGACAGAGTTAGAACGTGCGGGTGATATCGCTATTTTAAAGGAAGCACAAACGGGAGAAATTAAAGCATTTAATTTATTTAATGCTAGCAACTATATTCAAACTGATGCAAAAGGTCTAGTTGAAGTTACGCCAGCATTAGTAGAACAACTAGAGGCAGCTATATCAAAAAATGGAGCTGTAATCAGCCTTGATGTAGATTTTTCTCCAAAATTTGTTGTAGGTTATGTAGAAACGAAGGACAAGCATCCAAATGCTGATAAATTAAGTATTTGTTCTGTAAACGTAGGTGAAGAAACATTACAAATTGTATGNGGCGCNCCAAATGTGGAAGCAGGTCAAAAGGTTGTTGTNGCAAAAATTGGTGCAGTAATGCCTTCTGGAATGCTTATTAAAGAAGGTAATTTACGTGGTGTTGAATCATACGGTATGTTATGTTCAGCACGCGAATTAGCAATACCAAATGCACCTTCTGAAAAAGGAATTTTAGTATTACCGGAAGATGCGATAACTGGTAGTGCGTTTGAGGCACCAACAAGATAAAGCCTTCGAAAGCTGTTTAGCTGTGCGAAAGCGCAGCGACAGCAACAATTTGCTAAGTGAAAATTGATTATATGTACTTAAAATCGTTATGCTACTATTAT
>Ga0055538_1000322_pt1 | contig 22149 bp, 20 predicted proteins | sample AraplaCvi_mLB_r2_2_FD_55038 | JGI IMG/M metagenome (GOLD analysis project Ga0055538, IMG submission 55038) | Arabidopsis root microbial communities from North Carolina, USA - plate scrape CL_Cvi_mLB_r2 | ecosystem: Host-associated > Plants > Roots > Endosphere | place: USA: North Carolina | reverse complement strand
AGCATCAACGTGTCGAACGAAGCGCTCATCCGGCTGCTTGCCGATATCGGCGAGAGTATATATCATCAGGGATTCCGCCTATTCATCATGGTCAACGGCCATCTCGGCAATGCGGTAGCGCTGAAGGAAGCGGCGAGAATTTTATACGAACGGGTACCCGAATTGAAAGTGTTCTACTTCTTTTATCCAGGCACGAAGGAAATCACGGCGGAAGTACGCGAGGCTTCGGCCGCTCACGGCAGCTACATGCATGCCGATGAAATCGAGACGTCCTACATGCTTTATCTCGCGGGCGAATACGTGGACATGAGCAAGGCGATCGACGGCGCTCCGCAGATCCCGATTGAAGCGGACTTCACGCCTACACCCTGGGAGGAAATGACGGCTTCCGCGGTGCTTGGGGATGCAACGTTGGCAACGAGGGAGAAGGGAGAGCGGATTATCGAGCGAAGCCTGGAAGTCATGGCCGACATGGTACTCCGGGCGAAAAAAGCGATATGAACCCGTTCACTCGCGGAAGAAAAACAGAAATCTATACAAATACAGGAACCACGAGGTGAAAGCGATGATGATGGACACCTATTTTGATGTGATTGGCGGGTTGTTTGACAAAGTACGAGCGGAGCAGGCCAAGTCGATCCGTGAAGCGGCGGAAAAGGTGGCGGCCTGTATTCAGCAGGGCGGCATTATTCATCTGTTCGGCTGCGGGCATTCGCATATATTGACCGAGGAAGTCTTCTACCGGGCAGGCGGACTCGTACCGATCCGTCCGATTCTCATAGAGAAGCTGATGCTGCATGAAGGCGCGGTACGTTCGTCCGAGCTGGAAAGACAAAACGATCTTGCCGTCGAATTCATGAGCAAGCAGGACATCCGCAAGGGAGAGGTCGTATTCGTCCTGTCCACCTCGGGCCGCAATCCGGTTCCCGTGGATGTCGCTTTGATGGCGAAGGAGAAGGGAGCCTTCACCGTAGGCATTACCTCACTGGAATATTCCAAAAGCATGCCGTCCCGGCACAGCAGCGGCAAGCATCTGGCGGATGCCGTGGATCTGGTGATCGACAATTTCTCGGTCAAGGGCGATGCGGTATTGAGCCATCCCGGCCTTCAGGTCCCCTTTACCCCGAGCTCGACAGTGATCGGAGCCTTGATTTTGAACGCCCTGTTCGCCGAATCCATTGAGATTATGATTGAACAAGGCTTTAACCCCCCTGTATTTCTTAGCGGAAATATCGACGGCTCCGATGAGCATAACCAAGCGCTGGTCGAGGCGTATAAAGGCCGGATAACCTTGCTGGCCTGACAAGGGTCGAGCGGATGAACGGCAGGAAACAACAGAGAAACCGCAACTTTACGTTTCAGTAAGTAACAGCCCCGGGCTGGCGGTTACAGGATGAGGAGGAAAGACATGTTCACACAAACGGTAACCATACAGAATGAGCAGGGCTTTCATGTACGTCCGGCTCAGCTATTCTCGGAAAAAGCAGGACAATTTGGAGGAGAGGTTCGTCTGAAGACAAACGAAGGTCGATCGGCGGATGGCAAGAGCATGCTGGAGCTGATGACGCTTGGCATTGAACAAGGAGCCGTCGTGACCATCGAAGCAAACGGAGACGGTGAACAAGAAGTCGTCGAAGCCCTGATACAGCTCGTCGAAAGCAAGTTTGGTGAAGCCTGATGAATAGGCTGGATATTCAAGGAATCGGCGTATCGGAGGGTGTCCGGATTGCAAAGGCCTATATCTACAAATCTTCGGTGGGGGCCAGCGGCGAAAGCAGCCCCGAAGGGAATTATATTCCCGATACCTCGGCTGCGGTCCAAGACGAGCTTCATAAGCTTCGCGAAGCCAAAGCGGGCTGCGCCGAGCAAATGGAGAAGCTGATTGANAAAGCGAAGGAAGCGGTAGGCGAAGAGCAAGCCGGCATTCTTGCGGGACACCGAAAGCTGCTGGACGATCCGGCTTTCTACCCGAAAATGGAGGCGCGGATCCGGGAGAAATTGGAGACGGCCCCGAGGGCCGTTGCCGAGGTGGTCAACCAAGTCGCCTCCATGATTGAAGGCATGAGCAATGATTATATGAAGGAGCGCGCAACCGACATCCGCGATATCGGCGGCCGTCTTCTCGCCTGTCTGTCGCCTGGACAATCGCAGGGACTTGCCGGAATCACCGAGCCGGTGATTCTCGTTGCCGACGATTTGACGCCTTCGGATACGGTGCAGCTGGACCCTGCCTTGGTGGTCGGCTTTATCACCCGTACCGGGGGAGCAACCTCGCATACTGCGATACTCGCGCGGTCGCTCGGCATTGCCGCTGTCGTCGGCGCGGGAGACGGGATTGACGGCATCGGGGACGGCGATCTGCTCGTCCTCGACGGATCAGCCGGGCTGTGCATCGCTCGGCCGGAAGCGGCGGAGGCGGAGCAGCATCGGCTCCGCATGCAGCAGGACCTCGAGCGCAGGCAATCGCTCGAGGACTACACNGCGCGTCCGGCGGTGACCGCCGACGGTACGCGCGTNGAGCTCGCGGCGAACATCGGCAGCGCCGCGGAAGCCGAGGCCGCCGTCCGGCAGGGCGCGGACGGCGTAGGGCTGTTCCGCACGGAATTCCTGTTCATGAACGCCACGGCCATGCCGGGCGAGGAGGAGCAGTTCCGTGCTTACCAGGAAGCGGCCCGGCTGATGGNGGGCCNCCCCGTGATCATCCGCACGATGGACATCGGCGGGGATAAGGAGCTTCCGTACCTGCAGCTGCCAAAGGAAACGAATCCCTTCCTGGGCTACCGTGCAATACGGGTAGGACTTGTCCGCCAGGAGCTGCTGCGCACGCAGCTGCGGGCCGTGCTGCGGGCCAGCGCCTTCGGTGGGGTGAAGGTCATGTTCCCGATGATCTCCGGTTTGCAAGAATGGAGGCAGGCGAGATCCATCCTGGCGGAAGTGCAGGGTGAATTGAGGGAGGAGGGCGTACCGTTCGACGAGAAGATGGAAGTCGGCATTATGGTCGAGATTCCCTCCACGGCCGTGTTGGCAGGACTTTTCGCGGACGAAGTCGATTTCTTCAGCATCGGTACGAATGATCTCGTTCAGTACACGGTTGCCGCGGATCGCATGAACGAACACGTANCGCACCTGTACGATTATTTCCATCCCGCCGTGCTTCAGCTCATCCGGACGGTGATCGATGCTTCCCATAAGGNCGGTAAATGGACCGGCATGTGCGGCAGCATGGCGGGCGACCCGTTGGCTGCACCGCTCTTGCTCGGTCTGGGNCTTGACGAATGGAGCATGGAGGCTGGCAGACTCAGCTCGATCAAGGAAAGGCTCGAAGGATTGGATCGAGCGGAATGCCGCGATCTGGCGGAACGCATTCTTCGCCTGGACACGCCCCAAGCCGTTCGNCAGGAGCTGGAGGCATTTTGCGGCGCTACGATTCCCTGCTGATTGGTCTTCGAGAATTTCATAGCGAAGCGATTCCGTTCGCGGCTCCGCAAGAGGAAAACCCTTGATGATCATCAAGGGTTTTTAGTCTTATTCATATCAATGTTTCACACCAAGCCATATCAGAACAACCAGGGGACCTCGATATTTATTGACCAGGTTCGGAGGACTCCATAGAATGAATAGAGAAGGACTGCGTATTAGAAGCCTCATAGAAAGAGGATGGAACATGGAAAACAGTGAAAAGAGCTTTGTGATCAGTATGGAGCGCTTTAAGCCTCACACCTTTCAGGCCGAGCAGGGAGAGGGCCTCTTCCAGTCACATGCCCATGAATACGATGAGATGACGCTGGTATNGGATGGGGAAGGGTACTACAGCTCTTCTGAACAGAATATCAAGGTAGCTGCCGGCGATCTTATCCTGATACCTGCCCGGCTTCATCACGGCTTCGTTTGTACGAGGCCTTGGCAGGGGATATCCGTTCATTTCTTCCACGATAGGCTTCCGGTCCATTGCCAATACCTCTTTCATGAAATAGAGTCCGAACCACATCGGATCCGGTGCGCCCATCTTCACGAAGATGATATGCGGTGGGCGGAAATCAGTTTTTTTCAGCTGGAGAAAGAATGGAATTCCAAGAGGCAAGACATCGATGCCTACAACATGATGCGGATTGCCTTTGAGACAGCCCTGCTGATATTCCAGCGTAACAGGGAAACGTCGATAAGGGCGGCAGGTACCGATCAAGTCGTATTGGAAGCGATATTAAAAGAAATTCATAGCAGCTATCATACGCAAATTACGGTGAACGAGCTCGCAGCCCGCCATTTTATTTCCGAAAGCAATCTTCGCAGGAAGTTCTCGGAATCCTTCGGCGTCTCGCCCAAGCAGTATATCATCAACCTTCGTTTGATGGAGGCTAAACGGCTGTTGCGACAAACCGATAAGGCGATCGAATCGATCTCCGCCGAGGTGGGCTTTACCTCTTCCAGTCGGTTTTATGAGTTCTTTACGAAAGCGAATGGAGCCACGCCGCTTGAATGGCGCAAGCAGAATCCATGAATCGAATCATTTATAAGGAGCGTCCGTCAAGGAGGCCCTTTTCTTTTTCGACCGTCGAAAACGATTCGGTATTGCTTAATTTTGCATATATACTAAAGCGTTTTCATAATTGTTTGCCCGGAATTCGTCCCCGATAATTAATGNAAGTAAGAAATAAACCGAAGGGGGGCTTCGCTGAAGGCTTTACCTTGACTGGAATGAAGGGATAAAAGGAGAGAGAGAGCATGTCAANTCGCGCAACGACGTTTAGCAATCCAATCGTAGCAAACGCAGCCGATCCTTGGGTGCTGAAGCACACGGATGGCTATTATTACTTTATGTCCACGCAGCCGGGNCGCCTGGAACTTACCCGATCCTTCACCTTGACCGGACTTGCAGAGGGCCGAAGGAAGACNATATGGTCTCCGGAACCGGGAGGCCCCTACAGCTATAACTTGTGGGCACCGGAAATACACTANCTGAATGACAAATGGTACATCTACTATACGGCTAACGANGGCGGAGGAGACGAATCGCGGGGGCTATGCGTGCTGGAGAACGAACATAGCGATCCGCTCGANGGCGAATGGGTTTGGAAAGGGGCGATGAAGACTCCCGTTCCGGGCTTGGACGGCACCGTGATGACGGTNCGGNACCGGCTTTATTTTCTATATGCCGGATACGGACATTTTCCCGAATACGGATCTGCTATTTATATTGCGCAAATGGCNAATCCCTGGACATTGACCGGGGAACACCGCTTGCTAACGGCTCCAACGCTTACGTGGGAAAAACAAGGCGGAATGGCCATTAATGAAGGTCCCGTCACGCTGCATAGGAACGGCCGCATTTTTCTGGTTTATTCCGCGAGCACGACCTGGTCCGAGGATTATGCCCTGGGAATGTTGACGATGGATGAAGATGCCGATCCGATGGATCCAGCTTCATGGCAAAAGTCGATGGAGCCTGTATTTCGCAAAAGTATAGAGAACGGAGTCTATGCGACCGGCCACAACAGCTTTACGAGGTCTCCGGATGATCAAGAGGACTGGATCGTCTTCCATGCGCTTCCTTCAGCNGACGCCGATGCGAGCATCCGCTCGACGCGCATACAGAAATTCGGCTGGAAACTTGATGGTACGCCTGATTTCGGGGTTCCTTGGAGCGATGCGCATCATCAGCCCGTGCCATCGGGGGAGTAATCAATGAATGCCTTTAAACAGGTTTGCATATGAAATGATCCATTATCTATTATGGAGGGATCGAGATGAATACCAGGCTGAAACGTTTTGCGCTGCTTGCAGTCATCGTTATGCTGTTCATGTCAACCTTAGCCGCGCCAACGGCGCAGGCGGCTGCTATCGGAACGGTTGTTTACAGTAATCCGGCTGAANCGGAGCCTTATTATGTAAGGGCGGTCAAGCTTGAACATGGNGATATTCTGACCACCTTCACCCCGCGGTTTCCCGGCAACGCAGGATGGAGCGGCATGCAGCCCTTTCCCTTTTACAAGAGCACGGACAACGGGGCAACCTGGTCCTTATTCAGTGAAATTGATCCGAATGATTACGGATTGAACCGGAATCAGCAAGGCATGACAACGCTGTATGTACTGCCTCAGCAGGTTGGGGATTATCCGGCAGGAACCTTATTGTTTGCATCCACGGATTGGGACAACTCGGCACCGTATACGATTCATATCTGGAGNAGCACGGACAACGGCGCCACTTGGCAGTTTCACAGCAACCTGGCTGCAAGGGGAACCGAGGGGACAAAGCGTACATGGGAGCCGGAGTTTGCGATCACGGCCGATGGCCGGTTGATCTGCTATTACTCGGATGAGCGGAAACCGGGGTATAACCAGGCAATCGCGCAGGAGATTTCCAGTGACGGTGGACTGACCTGGGGAAATTACAGCATCATTGTGGGCAATCAGGCAGATTGGAATTGGCGTCCGGGGATGCCGCGGGTCATACAAGCGAAGAACGGAAGCTATTTCATGTTTTTTGAGATGCTGGGGGCAGCCCCTAACTTTGCGGTCCGGTTCAAAACCTCGCCTGATGGCATCAATTGGGGAAGCCCGACGGATCTGGGGGAGGTTGTAGGCACAGGAATATATCGCGCATCCCAGACACCGGAGGTTGCTTACATCGATGACGGAACCGCGAATGGCCGCTTTTACGTTCGGGGCATGACGGATGTGGTTTCTTCCGCTAACAAAATGTTTACGAGCGCCGATTATGGAGCGACCTGGACGCAAATGGACGCGCCGCTGACCGTNAAAGGGTCAAATCAGAGCACGCCGGCAGCCTGGAGCGGAACGCTGCTGCCGNTGGGTCCGTCATTGCTCCTGGAGGTCAATACCGTACAAGTGGGGAGTCGGAATGAAATCCGTGCCAATGTAGCCCAGGTGGACAAGGAATTCTCCATTGTTTCCGGGGGGACTTATAAGCTGGTCAATCAGAATAACCAGCTTCTGCTGGATAATGCCGGCGGCGGTTCGCCGGCCGGGACAAACGTCATCCAGTGGAACGATCTCGGGGCAGATACCCAGTGGTGGCGGTTGGATTACAGAAACGGCGGCTCTTTCCGGGCAATGAATGTAAACAACAACCTGATCCTGGATAATCCCAATGGAGCCACGACACCGGGTACAAACGTGATCATGTGGACGAATAATGAATGGGATACTCAGAGGTGGAAATTTACGCACAAGGGCAACGGATACTATACCAGCATGAACGAGCGCAGCGGATTGATGCTGGACAATGCGGGTGCCGGTTCGCCGGCAGGTACCAAGGTCATTCAATGGACGGCCAATGGTTTGGATACGCAGAATTGGAAAGCGGTGCGAGTGGATGCGGAAATTCCGGTCAACCAGCTGGAAAGCTATAACATCGCCAACAGTTTTGTTCGTTATCATGAGGGCCGAGGGAAGATTGACGGGGGGCAGTACAGCGCTGAATCGCAATGGAGAATGGTTCCGGGACTAGCCGATCCATCCGCCGTCTCCATCGAATCGGTGTCCTTTCCAGGTCAATATCTCAGACATCGTGACGGCAAGATTTGGCTGGAGTCCAATAATGATACCGCTCTGTTTAAACAGGATGCGACATGGAAGTTGCGTACCGGATTTTCAAGTCCATGGGCGGCCTCCTTCGAGTCTTATAACATATCCGGAACATTTATGAGGCACCGGGACGGCGTGCTGGAGATCTCGCCGATCACGACTACATTGGATCAGAAGGATGCAACATTTTACGTGAAGTGATTCATATGGAGGAATAAGCCTTCTGCAACATAATTAACGAGAGAAGACAGCTGATCAGGCGATCGGCTGCCTTCTTTTCTTGCAACATTTAACATTCCGCTATCCGTTCTTTTATTGCGAATACGAAATACTTTTATATAACAGGAATGAATCCGGTTTTTAAGTGGACATGCAGCGGGTCCTGTCGGCCGGGTAGGTACAGAAGATGCCACGGGTTAATTGTAAGGAGGGAGCATAAACTTCATGAATACCATGTCCAGCATTCTAGATAACAAAATAATAGCGATTATTCGCGGCGCCAATTCAAAAGACGTCTTGAACATGGCAAAGGCGCTGCACGAAGGCGGGGTGAACATTCTAGAAATCACCATGAATTCACCAAACGCATTGTCTGCCATCGAAGAGATAACCGTTGAACTTGGAGATCGAGTGGTGGTGGGGGCGGGTACCGTTCTGGATTCTGAAACTGCGCGAGCCGCTATCTTAGCAGGCGCCAAATTCATTCTGTCTCCTACGGTTGACATAGAAACGATACAAATGGCAAAACGATACGGAGCAGTAAGCATCCCGGGTGCCTTTACTCCGACGGAAATTCTATCAGCCTATGAAAATGGCGGCGATATTATCAAAGTGTTTCCTGCGACGTTGGGACCAAGCTTCATTAAAGATATACGCGGACCGCTTCCGCAAATTCCGTTGCTGCCGACTGGCGGCATAGATTTAAACAATATTCAGGAATTTATGAAAGCGGGCGCCATTGGTTGTGGCATTGGAAGCGCGCTCGTGAATACGCAGCTGGAGATAACAGATGAGTATTTCGTGCAATTAACAGAAAAAGCGAGACAATTTGCTTCAGCCGTAAAATCTAACGAGGATTAAGGAGGGTATTCATAATGAAAATTACGGGTTACGAATTATTCCTGGTGCCGCCCCGCTGGTTGTTTTTAAAGATGGAGACGGATGAAGGGATTATCGGCTGGGGCGAACCTGTCATTGAAGGAAAGGCGAGAACGGTAGGAACCGCAGTAGAAGAGTTAATGGAGAATTTAATAGGGAAAGACCCATTAAGAATAGAGGACCATTGGAATCTCATGTATCGATCAGGCTTTTATCGGGGCGGCCCCATCTTAATGAGTGCAATTTCGGGCATTGATCAAGCCCTATGGGACATCAAAGGGAAATATTATAACGCGCCCGTGCATCAATTGCTTGGGGGAAAAGCAAGGGAGTCCATCAAGGTCTATTCATGGATTGGGGGAGATCGTCCATCAGATGTCGGCAACTCGGCAAAAGAAGTGGTCTCCCGAGGATTTACGGCCGTAAAAATGAACGGTACGGAAGAACTTCAATATGTCGATTCCTATGAGAAAATAGACCAGGTCATTGAACGCATTGCAGCCGTCAGGGAAGCGGTGGGTCCGTATGTTGGAATCGGCATTGATTTTCACGGTCGCGTGCATAAGCCCATGGCCAAAATCTTAGCCAAAGAGCTGGAACCTTTTCGCCCGATGTTTATCGAAGAACCAGTTTTGCCCGAAAATAATGAAGCGCTGCGCGACATTGCTAATCATGTAGCCATCCCTATCGCAACCGGTGAACGAATGTTCTCCAAATGGGAGTTTAAACGTATATTGATGGATGGATATGTTGATATTATTCAGCCGGATCTATCCCATGCAGGCGGTATTACAGAATGCAAAAAAATCATCTCCATGGCTGAAGCGTTTGATGTGGCGGCAGCTCCGCATTGTCCACTAGGACCGATTGCATTAGCCTCCTGCCTTCAAGTCGATGCCACTTGCCACAATGCATTTATTCAAGAACAGAGCCTTGGCATTCACTATAATCAGGGGAGCGATTTACTCGATTACATTGTGGATAATCTTGTGTTCGAGTATGAGAACGGTTACGTAAAAATACCGGAGGGTCCTGGCTTGGGAATTGAAATCAACGAAGACCATGTGCGTAAAATGGCCGATATCGGACACAATTGGAGAAACCCCGTTTGGCGGCATACGGATGGAAGCATTGCGGAGTGGTGATAACCCAAACGGATGTCATTCCAAATCATCGGCATTTGTATGTGGTTTACATATAGCTTTTCTGCAGCGCCGGCAGCCCCTTCTGTATCCAGTAGAAGGGGCTGTTTTTTATGGGATGTATCCTTTATGAAGTGGTTTCTTATAGGTTATCCATGGCTATCGGGCAATCCTCAAGAAAAGATCCCGGAATACCTCGTCACGACGANTGAAATGAACGCAGCGAATCATGTGCCGGAACGGATCATGCATCCATCGGAAATCCTCGGATATGCGCGGACTGTGAACCAGAGCGCTCGGGCGCGTAAGCGATCGCAAACGGATCGTCGATTTCATTGAACGCGTCGGTATCCAGCACCAGGCGGATTTTACGTCCCGGATGCTCCAGACGCTGCACCCATTGGCTTGCCGGGATCGTTGGAAAAGTAGTCATCGCCATATCCTCCAATCATGTTTAGGCTAGGCCGCCAGAAGCCGCTCCAGCTGATTCATCTGGCATTAGGAAACGAACTTTATACGCTGATCGTGGGTTCGACCACCGTGATGGCATTACGGATGGAATCGAGATTAACGGTTGCGCCAATCGGCAGAGCTGCTTTATACATACCATGGCCCGTGGCAAGATTCGTGATCAACGGCTTGCCGAGAGGCACGATGAACTCGTTGATGACATCCTCATAGGCTTTGCCGTAAGCCGTCTGNCAGCCTGTACATTCCCCCATGATGATGCCGATGCAGTCACGAAATTTTCCGGCGAGCTTCAAATCGTTGAAGTATCTGTANACGGTATTGGTAGGTTCATGCGTTTCTTCAAGAACAATGATTTTCCCCCGTGTATCGATTTCGAAGGGAGTCCCCAGCGTATCAACAAATGACGTTAAATTACCGCCTACAAGCGGCCCCGTAACGTTGCCCGGAANCCGGCCGATCAGGGGCATTCCAGGCGGGTTCAGGATGGGNCGCGTTAATGAATACNGGGACGTTGCCGCAAAAAACTGATCGAAATTATAGGCTGGCGTTTCGGGTTTGAAGTCAATAAGCAATAGACTATGNAANGTNATTAAATCGACCAGTTGATGCAGGGCGTTTAATAGAACCGTGATATCGCTGTAGCCCGTCAAGATTTTCGGGTGATTCCGGATAACCTGATAATCCAGGTACGGGAGGATTCCGGCTACGCCTGTGCCGCCTCTGGTAGGCAGTATCATTTTAACCTGCTCGTTTTGGAACATCATCATTAAATCGGATGCCCGCTGTTCGTCGGTGCCAGCCAGAAACCCGTTTTGCGCATAAACATATTGACCCAATACAATATTGAACCCCATTGCTCTCAAAAATTCGATCCGTGCATCAATGATGCTGGCAGCGAGCGGGCTGCCCAAGGTAACGATTCCAATGGTATCGCCTCTCTGTAGGATTGGCGGACGTATCGGCATATTCCTTCCTCCTGCCTTGAATTAGAAGAAGCCTCGTATTCCCGTGTTTCTTTCTAGATTATATTGGATACGTCATCTTCACAGTACTGAAATGAAGCGGGAATAGTGAATCGTTAGTTGGATCTACTTCCGATATAAGATTGGAGGCTTTCTTTCAGCGTTGTTACCGGGCGGCATATTAAATTCTCCAGATCGCCAGAAGTGGAAGCCGTATCGATTTTTCTTAAAAAGCTAAATATCCAATGCTGCACCTCAGTGGTAGGACATAGGGATATCGGATTGCCTGATAGCTCTGAAAGAGCGGAGACCAAATCATTGAAGGTCCAAACGGACGGCGCAACAAGCTCATAAGATTTATTCGAATGGCCCTCACCGGATAATGCTCCCGCTATGGCGGCCGCCAGATCGGTGCGCGTAACCGCGTTGAACTGCCACGATCCCGGATGGACGAGAAGGTTGCCTGTCGACATGGCGGCTTGCAAATCCAGTGCTTCAACAAAGTCCATATACAAACCGCTGCGAAGAAAAGTATAAGGAATTCCGGTAGTGCGAATGGCATGCTCGGTAGCCAAATGCAAATGGGTCATCGACATATCGCTATGTTCAGGAAAGGCGAAACCGGTGTATAAAATATGGCTGACGTTCGCTTTTTTTGCAGCTTCGATCACATGGGCATGCTGTCGCAAACGAACGGTGTCATCGGGGTAGGGGCTGGAAATGAACAACAGGCGAGAAGCGCCGGCGAATGCCTCCTTCAGGGAAGAGGGTTCGTCGTAGTCGCAGTAGCGGACCGCAATTCCCTGCTCCTCCAATGCTGCTGCAGAGTGCATCTGGCGAATGCAAGCAACGATTTGATTGGGCTGAACATGGTGTAGAAGCTCTTTAATAATGAGCCGGCCGAGCCGGCCGCTGGCTCCAGTAATGACGATAGACATCGAATGTCATCCTTTCCTTATTTGGTTAAGTGCTTAACTAAATTGTCGTAAAAATACCGTTACGCTTCCTTTAATTTTTGGAGAAGGCCCAAGAGTTGCTTTAATTCATGTTCAGTCAGCACGTTCATTTTTTCGGATATCCGCTGCCTGTTCGCTGGCAGGTTGTGAATCAATAGACGCTGACCTTCGCTTGTAATGGTGATGACCGACTTTCGACCGTCCCCGGGATGGGAATCCCGGCGAATCAAGCCTTCATGCTCCAAGGGGGTAAGCAGCAGACTGATATTGGATTTGGTTACACCGATTGTTTGTGCCAGCTTGGAAGGAAGCATCGTGCCCCCCTCTTTCATAAGCTCAACTAGAATCCGGATTCTGGCTCCGTTCAACCCTTGCGATTTCCAATAACTTTCGGATACGTCGACCAGCTTTGCTGTTGTCTCCACCAATGAGAAAAAAGCAAGGGCAGGCAGCGGCAAATCCAGCACGTATTGCTGAAGGTCATTCAAAGTGATCATGCCTCCTATATAGTTAAGTCCTTAACTATATTCAATGTAATTCTAGAGGGAGCCATTGTCAACGGTCGAATTTCTTGAATTCGTTCGCTCCAGGCAAGCAGCAAGCACTTGCGACGAACGCAAGTGCTTGTTGACGTGTCTTAACGATGGGAAACAGCTTGCTTCCTGTACGCTCCCGGGGTCATGCCCGTCAATTTTTTGAAATTGCGATGAAAGTGCGTCAGCGTGGCGTATCCGCAGATTTCAGCGATTTGCCCGACAGACTCCTCATGGTTTCGTAGGAGCTCTTTGGCACGGGCAATCCGTTTAGCATGCATGTAACCTGTCACATGCAAACCGGTGTATTTCTTGAACATGCGGGAGAAATGGGCAGGGGCCACCGCAGCTTTGGCCGACAGAGCTGCTAGTCCGATAGGCTGATCCAGGTGTTCGTGAATCCATAGGATGGAATCCATCAGCCAGGCCGGGCCAATCTGGGAGTGGGCCGTCTGTTCTGCGGACAGGGTGCTGATATAACGATTGATATGCAGNAGCAAGGAGCGCAGCTGAAGGACGAGCGCCTCGCGGAATCCTAGCTGGGCAAGCCGGNTTTCTTCCGAGATTCCATTCAGCATGNCCTCGATATAGGCTTGGTCCGATTTGGGCAATTGATNACGATAAGCCCCTGTTTTTTGAGCATATTCAAAACAGCTGAGAACNGAGTATTGCAAATCGCTTCCGTTTGCACCGAGTACAAGCGAAGGCGCAAAGAATAAAGCACTCGAAACNATGGGCTGGTCCGGGTCAGGGAAAGAGCTGTGAATCGTGTTCCCGGGTATGATGAAAAGGTCCCCTTCTTTTTTCTCCATNAGCTTGTTTTCAATAAAAAAAGTGCCTTTTCCCTGGTATACATAAACCAATTCGTAAAGATCATGCAAGTGATGAGGCAGCTCCAGTTGGGGGCTTTTTTTAGTCCGATAAACCAATTCCATCGGAAACAGGGGGTCCCCTTGAAAGGGTTTACGCAGGGGAGTCATGTTTACACCACTCCTTATTCTCTATTAAGGACAACAATATCAAAATAGGTTATAAAAATGCAATCCTTGGCTATTTTTGTACACAGATTATGAACGTACAATAAAGATGGCGAACATAACATCTAAAAGGCAGGGATGCATATGAGATTGGATGCCCACCAGCATTATTGGCTGATTGAGCGAGGGGATTACGAATGGATCACGCCGGAGGTTCCGGAGCTTTACCGAAATTTCCTGCCCTCCGATCTTAAGCCGCATTTGGATTCGCATCAATTGGACGGCAGCATAACGGTTCAGGCGGCACCGACCTTGGAAGAGACGGACTATCTGTTATCGTTGGCGGATCGCCATGCTTCCATTGTCGGAGTGGTAGGATGGATCGACCTGTTCGATCCGGAGCACCGCCGGCATTATGAGCGATTTCGCGAACATCCGAAATTTATCGGCTTTCGCATCATGATTCAGGATATGCCGGATGCCAATGTGATCCTGGAGCCGGCTTTTATCCAAGCATTGAATGAATATGCCAAGGAAGACGTTCCGATCGATCTTCTTGTTCGGAGTCATCAGCTGGAGCCGTTGTTGAAGCTGATTGAGATGGTCCCCGGCATCCGCGGCGTCATCGATCATCTGGGCAAGCCGTCGATCCGAAGCGGGCAGATGGAACCTTGGGAGAGCTTCATGAAGCAAATCGCCCGTTTTCCGCGCCTCTACTGCAAGCTATCCGGTATGGTGACCGAGGCGGAGCATCGCCGGTGGAGCCAGGAAGACTTTAATGAGTATGCACATAAAGTGGTCGCGATGTTCGGTCCCGATCGGGTCATGTTCGGCAGCGATTGGCCCGTGTGCCTGCTATCGGCGGAATATGATCAAGTGGTTGACGTATTGGCAGAAGCGCTGCCGAAGCATTGGGGAGAACGAGAACATGCGCGTTTGTTCGGTCTGAATGCCAAGGCGTTCTATAAGTTGGAAAAGGGTGGTGTTCATCATGAAATACCGTAAGTTAGGCCGAACCGGTCTGGATGTTTCGGTCTTAGGCTTCGGAGCGTCTTCCCTAGGCTCCGTCTTTCGGGAAACCGACGACAACGAGGGAATCCGTACCGTGCACGCAGCCATGGATGCGGGCATCAATTTGATCGATGTATCCCCTTATTACGGATTGACGAAGGCGGAAACCGTGCTGGGCGAAGCGATCCGACAATTACCCCGGGACCAATNCATCCTGTCAACGAAAGCAGGCCGCTATGGCGAGAATGACTTTGATTTCACGTCCAAGCGGATTATCGCCAGTATCGATGAGAGCTTGAAGCGACTCCAAACCGATTACGTGGACATTCTCTTTTTGCATGATATTGAGTTCGTTCCCGCATCCGTTGTAATGGAGGAGGCTCTTCCTGCACTCCAGCTTTTAAAGGAAAAGGGGAAAATCCGTTTTGGAGGGATTTGCGGTCTGCCTCTGCAGCTGTTCGATAAATTGCTGCCCCAAATCGAAGTCGACGCCATCATTTCTTACTGCCATTATTCGTTGAACGATCAGACGCTTATCGGTTTGCTGCCGCTGCTTGACGAGGAGGGAATTGGGCTTATTAACGCCTCTCCCTTATCCATGGGCCTTCTCGGCTCCCGAGGAGCGCCGTCTTGGCATCCGGCTTCAACGGAAATCAGGGAAGCCTGCAGACGTGCGGCCGAGTATTGCGCTAAAGCTGGAACGGATATCGCGAAGCTAGCCGTGCAATTCTCGACTTCGAATGAACAGATCCCGACAACGCTGGTCAGTACAGCCAATCCCGCCAATATACAACGTAATGCCGCTTGGAGTGAAGAGCCGCTGGATCAGACCCTCTTAGCGGAAGTATTGAAGATTTTGGAGCCCGTACNAGGGCGGACTTGGACAAGTGGACGCCCGGAATACAATGAAGGCATCCGATGATGAAGAGGAGGCGGCTGAGATGAAGGGTATCGTATGTCAAGAGATCGGGAAATTTCAATACAGGGGGGATTTGCCCGAGCCTCCATTGCTCGAAGGAGAAGCCATCGTCAGCATCAAGCGGGTCGGGATTTGCGGCACGGATCTGCATGCCTTTCGCGGGAATCAGCCCTTTTTTACGTACCCGCGTATTCTCGGCCATGAGCTATCCGGNATCATTGAAAAAGTCGGAGCTAACGAAGAGGGATTGAAGCCCGGAGACACCGTCTGCGTCATTCCTTACATTCACTGCGGGGAATGTATGCCTTGCCTTAGAGGCAAAACAAACTGTTGTAGATCGTTGAAGGTGATGGGTGTGCATATCGACGGCGGCATGCGTGAGCGCATCTCCGTTCCGACTCGCCATTTGATGCGGGCGGAAGGGCTGACCTTGGATCAGGCTGCCTTGGTAGAACCGCTTGCCATTGGCGCGCATGGCGTTAAACGAGCGAATGTGACCCCGAAGGATACAGTTTTAGTCATCGGAGCCGGTCCGATAGGACTCGGGATCATGGTTTTTGCCAAAGCGCTGGGGGCAACCGTTATTGCCATGGATATGAACGCCGATCGGTTGGACTTCTGCAAAACCTGGGCGAAAGTGGATCATATCATCCAGGTTGGAGATGAACTGTCCGAGCTTTCGGCTCTAACGGATGAAGAATATCCCTCCATCGTTTTGGACGCAACGGGAAACCAACCCTCCATGACCAACGCTTTTAACATGGTTGCACACGGGGGGACCTTGGTGTATGTCGGTTTGATCCAGGGGGACATTTCATTCCGGGATCCCGAATTCCATAAGCGGGAATTGACGCTGATGGGCAGCCGTAACGCGACCAGGGATGATTTCCATGATGTGATGCAGCGGATCTCGGAGGGCGGCATTGATGTAGATACTTACATCACCCATCGATGCGGGTTTGACGATTTGATCCAAGAATTCCAGGGCTGGCTCCGTCCTTCCGCCAAGGTCATTAAGGCGATGGTGGAATTTTAAACCATTCTCTTGAATTGATTGAACATGGTTCGGATGAAGAGGATCATGGAAGCTCATACGGCAGATGGAAATGGACAGCATATTTCTTAATTGCATTTTGCAGTGTATGATAACAGTATGTCTTAATTCCTTCCACTCGAGGTTCTCTTCCATTTAACGGATGAGGTTAAGCCATATCCAGTGAATCGTAAACGGTTACATTAGGAATCAAGGCTGGGATGGAAGGGGTGTGCCCTGGTAATTCAGGGCTTTTTTTAAATTGTATTCATACCGTGTATGACTGTGAAAGGTTGCAAGCTGCAAGGGGGGAGCCGATATGAAACCCGTATTCAAGATCATGATCGTAGACGACGAAATGCTTGTCAGGCAGGGGATTAAGCACCTTCTGGATTGGGAACAGGAGGGGTACCGAATCGTAGGCGAGGCTTCTAACGGTCAGGAAGCACTGAATTTGATGAATGAGGTGAGCCCTCATGTCATTCTTACCGACATCGTAATGCCTGTCATGGGCGGGGAGAAGCTGGTCAAGGTCGTTAAGGAGAAGTATCCCCACATTGAAATCATCGTTCTTAGCAGTTTCAGCGAATTCGATTATGTTCGGTCTACTTTTCAGAGCGGCGTAGCGGACTATATCCTGAAGCCGAAGCTGGAAGCTGATTATCTGTTGTCCATCCTCAATAAGGTTACGGCCAAAATGGTCGCCATGAAGCCGGTCGCCGATCCACGTGCGGATCAAGGGGAAGCGCAGATCCTGCAAGCCATCGAGAAACTCATGACGGGGTACGAGTCCGCGCCGGATCCCTTGCTGCTGCATTCGAGGTTTCCTTTCGGACAGTATTTGTTTTTTGGTGCGGATCTGAAGCATATGAAAGAATCCGGGGACAGATGGAGTTTCGGAAACGAATTGGAAAGCGAACTTCGAAAGATAGCGATGGCCGACATGGTGTTTATGCGGTTGAAGTTTGTCAACGATACGGCTCTTTTTTTGCTGAACGTGAATCCCGAGCGGAGGAACGAACTTGTCATTGAACTCCGGCAACTGATCCCCAAACTGGCTCATGATACGAGCGAGACGCATTTTGTTATCAGCCAGTTTTTCACCGACTTTAACAGTCTCGGCCAGGTATACCATGACCATTATCTGAAACTCATGCGATATGGCTTCTTCCTTAAGGATCGAACGCTGATTGAATACGAACATTTGCCGGGCATTCCGGATTCGCCTCTCGAATACGACATGGGCGAGCTCTTGGAACAGTTGAAACGCAAGCAGTACCGGAAGGCCTTCACCGGCTTTTTGGAATACGCCTGCCTGCGCTCTATGGATTATCGTACCGATATTTTCGAATTCAAATCGTCGTTGGGGAATTTCATATTTAACGTGGCGACCACGCTTGGAAAAATGAAGGTCGAGACCGGAAGCCTGGAGAATGCCAAATACGACTATTTCCGAAAAATAGACGAAGCCAGGTATGCCGGCGAAGCTATCGCCGTTGTCGAAGCGTTCATCCGCGAAGCGGAACGTGCGATAGGCGAGACGAATACATCCGTTAATCCCAATATGGACCGGCTGCTTGAATATATTCAGGACCATTATGCCGACCCCATCACACTTACCGGAGTGGCCAGGCAGTTCCACTTTAATGCTTCTTATCTGTCGAGTTATTTTGCTTCGTATAATGGGGAGGGATTCAGCGAATACCTCAATAAAATCCGTTTGGAAAAAGCCATGGAGCTGCTTCTGACAACGGAACTTACGATTTCCGAAATCAGCGCCAGCGTAGGGTACTCCGATCAGAGTTACTTCACTAAGGTGTTCAAGAAGCAGACAGGCATCTCTCCGAGTCAGTTTAGGAGACAAGACGCGCGGGAGATACGGGAATCATGATCGGAAATGTTATAACCAAGCTGCGAAAACAGGGCTTATTCCTTAAGCTGTTTCTTGTGACCCTCATCAGCATCGTTACCGTTTCCCTCCTGACGCTGTCCATTACCATCAGCATGTCGGAGAAGTTATTTCTGCAGACCTTCAGCATCACGAACGGCAAGCTGTTGAACCAGATGAAGTCAAACCTGGAGTCCTATAATAACGCCATAGCCACCGGTGCCACCATGATCGCCCAGAATGCGGCGATCCGTAGCTATTTATCGGNCGGAGAAACGGAGGCCGTGGCTCTGGCGATGAAAACGTACCGGATGACAGAGGGCATGAAGTCGATTCAGTCCAACTTTAGCGCCTATGACGTCGGCATCATGATCGTTGGAGCGAACGGCAGAAGTTATTCCACCGATCCTTGGTATTGGTCGGTCTCGGCCGAGGAACTGAAGGATCACCCGATTACCAAGACAACGAAGGCCCATCCTGCGCAAATCCTGTACCAGCTCTATCGCGGCGATGATCCTAATAACGCACAGGAGCCCATGCTCGTCGCCTCCAAAGCTCTCTTTGACCAGTCTACCGGCAGAATTTACGGCACCTTGTACGTAGTCATTCGCGACCGTAATTTTAAGCCCTTCTATGCGAATTTTACAAGCGAAGGCAATGACGTCGTGCTGTTGAACAAGGAAGGGGTCATTGTTTCCAGCAACAGGACCGAATTGATCGGGATGTCGGATAAGGGACTGCTTCAGGAGGTCGTAACGGATCAAGACGAGGGAGAAGAAGATCAGTCTGCCTATGTAATGGGGAACGAACGAATTGTGTTCTCGGAATATTTGCCCGAATTCGAATTTTATTTAGTGAATATGATCGACAAGAAAGCCGTGACCGGACAGATGGTGAATGCCAAAGCCGTCACGTTGACAATCATGGCTATCGTTGCGATATCGCTTGTCATTGTTTTTCTGATCACCCGACGAATGACACAGTCGCTCCGCGTACTCGTCGAACAGATGTCGAGCATTCCGACGAGCGGGTTCGATCATCATGTAGATGTTGCAAACAGCAGTTATGAAGTGAAGGAGCTGGGGAACGCCTTCAACTTTATGCAGGATGCGCTGCATGATTATGTAGACCGATTGATGGAAACCCAGAAGCAGCAGCGAAATGCGGAGCTGGCCGCGCTTCAAATGCAGATCAATCCGCATTTTTTGTATAACACGCTGGCTTCGGTCAAATTTCTGGTGCAGCAGGGCAACAAGGATAAAGCCGCAGGTACGATTAACGCGCTCATATCGCTTCTGCAAAATACGGTCAGCGATATTCATTCCACCATTCCTGTGCGGCAGGAACTCGAGACGCTCAAGCATTATGTGTATATTAATCATGTGCGGTACGGAGAGAAAATCCGCGTCCATTACTTCGTGGAGCCGGATAGCCTGGATTATCATATGCCCAAGCTCATTCTTCAGCCTTTTATTGAGAATGCATTCTTCCACGCATTCAACATCAAGGGAGAGGGAAGAATTTTGATCATGATTGCCGTTCAGGAAGACCAGCTTGTGTGTGAAGTCGTAGATGACGGGGACGGTATGAATCTTGAGCAGAACCCGCCCAAAGAAGACTCGTTGCCTGCACCGATGAGCAAACGCCAATTGTTCTCNGGCATTGGGATACGCAATGTGGATGATCGAATTAAATTGNTGTACGGCGAGAAATACGGGGTCCACATTACAAGCAAACGCGGTGAAGGAACAAAAATCATCCTTACGCTTCCATTGACCAAAGCTAAAGATATTACAAGAATCTAAAGATAGTACCAGAGCCTGTATGAAAGCGAAAACAGGATCCAATAATAGCACCAAAGCTGACAAAGATAGTGCCAATGAAAACGAATACAAAGTGATAAGATGGATGCGTAACAGAGAAAACGCTTCCATCTTTTATTATTTTTTAGATTAAAAGGGGGTTTACGCATTGAAAAAATTAATGAGCTTACTGCTGGCTGGCGTTGTACTCTTGTCGGCATGTTCTTCGGGCGGTAAGGAAGGCGGAACAGACAGCAACGGCAATTCCGGCAATGAAGGCAGTACCGGGACAAAAGAGATTACGGTTTGGGCTTGGGACCCGGCATTTAACATTGCGGCCATGAATGTTGCCAAGGAAGCCTACGCTCAAGTGAATCCGGATGTCACGATTAATGTGGTAGAGAATGCACAGGCCGATATCGTCCAAAAGCTGAACACCGGGTTGAATTCCGGTTCCACGAAAGGGTTGCCTAACATCGTGCTCATTGAGGATTACCGTGCACAGAGCTTCTTGCAAGCGTATCCGGATTCCTTCTANGAATTGACGGACGTCGTGAAAGTGGACGATTTCGCGGATTACAAGATTGGCCCGACCAGCGTCGACGGCAAGCANTACGGCGTTCCGTTTGACTCCGGCGTGACGGGAATGTACGTACGAACGGATTATCTCGAGCAGGCAGGCTACAGTCTGGACGACCTGCAGGACATCGACTGGAAGCAGTACATCGAGATTGGCAAAGCCGTCAAAGAGAAAACCGGCAAAAGCATGATTACGCTGGATCCTAATGATCTGGGACTTATCCGCATGATGATCCAATCCGCGGGGGCGTGGTATACGGCGGAAGACGGCCATACGCCGACAATTGCAGGCAATGCTCCATTGAAGGAAGCCTTTGAATTGTACAAAGAAATGATGGATTCCGGCATCGTGAAGGTGAACTCGGACTGGAGCCAATTCGTCGGAGCATTCAACAGTGGTGATGTGGCTACCGTGCCGACGGGGAACTGGATCACGCCTTCGATCAAAGCCGAAGCTTCCCAATCCGGTAAATGGGCGGTAGCCCCGCTGCCTAAGCTTGCGGCAACAGAAGGCTCTGTCCATGCATCCAACCTGGGCGGCAGCTCCTGGTATGTGATGAACGTAGATGGCAAAGAAGCAGCTGCGGAGTTCCTCGCGAAGACGTTTGCTTCCGATGCTGAGCTGTATCAGACATTGAATACAAAAGTCGGGGTGATCGGCACCCTGAAAGCCGCCGCAAGCGGAGAAGCTTACGCNGCAGCGGATGANTATTTCCAAGGGCAGAAGGTCGTTTCGGACTTTGCCGCTTGGACCGAACAAATTCCTAACGTGAACTACGGCATGAACACGTACGCCATCGAGGACATTATGGTCGTTGCCATGCAGGCATATCTCGGCGGTAAAGACGTGGAAACCGTTCTGAAAGATGCGCAGGCGCAAGCCGATACGCAAATCCGTTAAAAACACTTAGGCAGTACGATCTATGCCCTTGCTCCTTCTTCTCCTGTAAAGTGGACATCTGCTGAAGGAAGGGGAGCAAGGGCTTTATGTTCTCTATCCGTAAGAATTGTGACCAACAGAAGGGTGTGGAGTGGTGTGAATGCAGAAAAAGCCAGGCAAAGCCCGCAAATTCACAAGGNCCTTAACAGTCAAAGGCGGATACGTTTGACAGGCTGGTTCTTCGTCCTTGTGCCGGTCGTCATGATTGGTATTTTTTATTTCTATCCGATGGTTCAAGCGTTAATCCTATCCTTCAAATCGGGCAGGGGCAGCAATCTTCAGTTTGTCGGA
>Ga0055538_1000316_pt1 | contig 22997 bp, 26 predicted proteins | sample AraplaCvi_mLB_r2_2_FD_55038 | JGI IMG/M metagenome (GOLD analysis project Ga0055538, IMG submission 55038) | Arabidopsis root microbial communities from North Carolina, USA - plate scrape CL_Cvi_mLB_r2 | ecosystem: Host-associated > Plants > Roots > Endosphere | place: USA: North Carolina | reverse complement strand
ATACCGCTAGGCCTGCAAGTTGTTGTCGGAGCATTGTGATGGCCTGTCGGGAGAGACAGATGGCGCACGAGCGAACAACCGATGCCCTAAATATGGAAATTCAATAAGAAGGTTATAGGCGTAGACCGTAAAACAGCGGTCCGTGAAATCCAAAAGGCGGGGTATGCTACCGATCCAAAGTATGCTAATAAGCTGATCACAATTATGGATGAGTACAACCTGTATCAATACGATACGGTAAAAGGAGATGCGGGGAAGGTGCCTGATCAAAAAGAACGTGATATTAATGTGGTAAGTCCATGAGCGGCGGGAACTTGGGAAGAGATGACCAAGAACGGTTATTTAGACGGCACGTTGCCAGGGCTCTTAATCACAAGAGAACAAGCGGCTGTATCTAATCGATTGCGCAAGAACATTCTTAAGCTCATCGGAGGTAATACAGGACGAATCGTGGAGTTAGAAAAACAACTTCAAGCCATTGAAGCCGAGAAATAAGTGAAGACCCTACCAGTTATGTGCTGGTAGGGTCTTTTTTACGTAGGTCTTTTGATTGAATTGATTACTTAATGAGATAGGAAATTATAAAGTAGCAAATGAAGCCTAGGACAAAAATTAAAATCAATTTTAATATCTTCATTCGACTTCCTTTTTGTAATGAATTTGTATAACAAACACTCTTGTATTATTAGCTTAACTTTATCACTTTTAAAAAATATCAGCCCCCTTATCCATAAGGGGGCTGATCAAGATCAGTAATAACCTAACCGAAATTATTAAAAGCTTGAGAAATTAAAAAGTAACAGAGGATCAGAACAATTACTATGGATAAAACAACCGCCAAAATTATTTTAGTAACTTTATTCATTTAGTTCCCCTCATCATGTTGTATTCTTCTCGCTAATATTACAATTGTCTTGAATCTCCCCCGGAGTTCCCTGCAACATCGCCCCAAGTGTGTAATTCATGGGTCCCCACAACCATCCCGAATTCCTTCCAGATGAAGTTCCACTTCATTGTAGCATACTTAAAAATTTTCCGCTTGTTATCAGATGTATATGGATTGCTTTCTTTAATTGAAAGGTCAAGCAATGGAATGTAGTTTTTTACAACTTCACATCCATGAGATACTATGCCAACTATTTCACTGTAGTTTGTTTTTACTTCTTTAACTTCATATCTAACGTAAATTGTAGCTTGTACAACGTCTAGTCCTTGAACTGTTGATACTGGATTCACACGAGCGGTGTAATATCTGACGTCTCCAACGGCAGCAGGGGAAATTTCATTTTGCTCATCAATACGTATCTCTGTAGCCCCATCATGTATAACCAGAGTTCCTTTTTCTTCAGCCGCAACTTGAAATCCGGTTACAATCTCATTTACCTTCTCAGGATCGCTTATAATATCAACGAATTCTTTTTGTTTTTCATATGGCAATGCTTTAAATTTTTCGAGGAACTCGAGAGGTGTTTCCTCATCAGAATTATTCGCGATGCTGAAGTTCGAAAATGCTTCTGCTCTTTCCTCAAGGTATTGAATGTATTCTTCTGGAGTATCAATATCAGCAGGTGAAAGCCCGCTAGTTGCTCCTACGGTAGCAGGAAACAACCCAAAAACCAAGACGACAGCTCCGATTAGACCAAGTAACTTTCTTTTCATAAGTGATAGTGACTCCTTTTAGATTATATTTTCTTGAACAGCAAATTATTCTCTGGTCCCCCTTTACAGCTTTTTTTGCGTCAATTTTGCGGCAACAAATAAACTCGTTAGGGATAGACATGCTCTTAAAATTAGAAAAAAGCCCTTGCTACGCAAGGACTCTTAGTGATGATCTGTAGTGGGCTCGAACCACTGACCCCTACCCTGTCAAGATAGTGCTCTCCCAGCTGAGCTAACAGATCATGAAATATTTAAAAAGGTAATTCATATATTACCAGCAGACAAGGCGGCTGTCAATGGTTTAGTCGTTATAAAATACCACGTTCCGGTTCAGACTAAATACAGCATGATTTTGCCAATGAAGGAGCGTGAATGGCATGACAGGTGGGAAATCCTATCGTTTCAAACGAGCAGGAATGGTGTTTTCGTTATTGGCGGTATCTATGGCGGGCGGCGGCTGCAGTGTCCCGGAAAGAACATCGGTGCAATTGGAGCCGCTGCATGCCCCTGCAGCGCCCGTGATGCTGGATGTGTATGGACGTTCCGTGGATCAGGACGTATATTCCAAGCAGGGAAACGGGGCGCTGGAGCCGGTATCCCCGATGGATGCGGCAGACACGTTAAGGGATCTCCATCCATAAAGAGCTCCAGGACGGCTTTGTGCCTAAAACGGCGCCAACCATCATGATGATCTCTGCACGAACAGTGAGCAGAACAAACCGCCGGCTGGCAGGCTGGCGGTTTGTCGTAAGACGGCCGATGCTATTCCTCATCCCATTTGCGGGAATAACCTTTTTTGATCGTCCAGAAGGTGGGATAGATGATCAGGGCAGCAATGACCACAGCCCAAAATATCGTGGCTCCCATGCTCATAAAGGCAATGCTCCTTTCATGAAGACGTTAGCTTCTACTACTATACAGGAAAACGAATATTTTGTATAATATCTCGACCTGCGATATCACGAGGAATTGATTCTACATAAAGAGGTGTTGAAATGGCAGCAGAAATCATCAATGTATCAACGGAAGAGCAGTTGCAGCAGGCGCTGGATATCCGAAAGGATGTGTTTGTCCTAGAACAGAAGGTGCCGATCGATTTGGAGATCGATGATTACGACCGCCTGGAATCGGATGCACACCATATCTTGATCAAGTCGGAGGGGCAGTACGCCGCAACCGGGCGTATTACCTATTACAATAAGGATTCCGCCAAAATGCAGCGGATCGCGGTCCGGAAGCCGTTCCGTTCCAAAGGGATTGGCCGTGTGCTGATGATGGCGCTGGAAGCGCAGGCTCGTGAACTAAAGCTGCAATATTCCGTGCTCGATGCACAGGTGCAGGCAGAGGCCTTTTACCGCAAGCTGGGGTATGAGACGATTTCGGACGAGCCGTTTGATGATGCAGGCATTCCCCATGTTCGAATGAAAAAGGAATTGTAAGCTTCTAACCAAACCAAACAAGATGCCGGTCATTCCGCATCGTCCCCAAAAAAGAAAAGACCTCGAGCCGGCTCGAGGTCTTTTTGCGCATGAATTAGAACGTCGGCAAATTGTCAAGGTTGTTGCTGGGATCGCCATCCGCATTGGAACGAAGATGTTCGTCTCCATCACGTCCACGGAATACGTTCAGGTTCTTGATTTCCTTATTCTTGGCCATCTGTTGGGCCGTCTTGTAGTCTACGACGCTGCCGTTATCCAGCTTAAGTTCGATGATGTCGCCATCACCATTTTTGCGTACGCCTACAACTTCTTGTTGTCCTTGATCCATATGAATCGCCTCCCGGCCTTATTATTCCCGGGAAGCCTCGTAAACTATGCATTGACGTTTATTGAACTACAGTTCGTATACCCGCTGCTGCTCCACGAATTCCATGTTTCCGGTCTTGCCGATGAAAGCTTCGACCTCATCACTGTAATGCATCAGATAGGTACGCTCCTGAATTTCTTGGGGCAGGCTGAGCAGTTCATCGAGTGTCGTGTGCACCTCGCCCGGGCCCTGCAGCTGGCATTCATGCAGAATTACTTCGCAATCCCGTTCCTTCACCAGTTGCTTCAGCAGGATGGGGTCGAATACCATGTCCGCGCTGTAAAAAATCCGATCGTTCAAATATAGCGAATAGCTGTCTTTGCCCGGAATATGCTGCGTATGAATCAGCTCCACCGAGATTCCGGATGAAATAGCGGCCTTCACGCCCGGTTTCAAAGGATGCACGTCAAATACATCCTGGAGGGAAGAAATATGTCCCTGCTGATATAAGCCGCCCTTGAGTGTATGTTCCCATATCGGTTCCACTAGCGCTTCAGCAATATAGAGCGGGAGTTTGCGATTGTATTTCATCTTCATAATAAATGCAAGCTCCTCCAGCCCGCCAACATGGTCGGCATGAATATGCGTGATGAGCACGGCGTCCACATCGTTAAACGTCTTATTCATCTGATGCAGCGCCAACGGGGCAGTGATTCCGCAGTCGATGAGCAGCGTGAAATTCCCGTCATGTATCAGTGCGTTATTGTTATAGTAGTTCTTGGCAAACGCACTGCCGGTGCCAAGCATTTGCAATGTTAGTGTCAATGGATGAAACCTCCTGATGAAATGATGTATAGTCCAAGTATGCTTATGTGTATTTTAACGAATTTCTTATGTATTTACACGGAGTATATGCTTGAAACGGAGCCTTAATGCTGCAAAAATCGTGATAAGATCAAGCCTTGAACCACGAGAAAAAAATTTTACCACAAAGTGCAAAATTGTCCGCAACTTGTTTTTTGACATGTAGTATACACATATAACAACAAGAAGAGCCAATGGAGGGAACGTATGAAATGAAGTGGAAAAAAGTGATGGCATGTATGCTAGTGCTCTCTTTAATGGGTGGCAGCACCCTTTTGTTTGCGGATTCTGTCAATGAGCGTGTTCGGGTTTGGCTGAACGGACGCGAATTGAAGGATGGCGGATATTTGATTGATGGCAAAACCTATGTGCCGGTCCGGGAATTTGACGGGGCTGTGGACTGGAATTCGGCGAATGGACAAGTCCAGGTCGTCAANCCGAATGTGCATATTTTTCTCTTTAAAGGAGATACTGTATTCGGCAACGTAAACAAAGGCAAGCTGAAATTCAATGTATTTAGCCAGGTAGACAGCTTAAACAACAATATTCATGCCGTAAAAGTAGCGATTGAGGATCCTTCGGGCAATATCAAGGACATCCAGTCCCAGGAAGTGAAGGACCGCAAGGATAACTTCTGGTTCCGAACCTATGATTTCACGTACGATTTCAAAACGGCCGGCAAATACTCGGTAGGCTTTTATGTAAAAGTCAAATCGGATGACGGTTTTGTGAAAGTTGCGGAGAAAGTGATTACCGCCCTAAATTGATGGGTCCATAGCCGCTTGGCAAAAATTGACCTGAAGAAGCTATCCGTGATACGATACGAAAGTATGATAATTTAACCGAAGTGAGGTTTTTTCAATGAGCGAACACAAACATGAACACGGAGATGCTTGCGGCTGCGGTCACGATCATGACCACGACCACGAACATGAAGAGTTTGTGCTGACATTGACGGATGAAGAAGGAAAAGAAGTAGAGATGGTTCTCGTGGAGACATTTGATGTCGGCGAGAAGCTTTACGCGCTTTTGCTTGAACGCGAGAATCCGGAAGCGGACGGCGTCATTCTACGTATGGAAGAAGAGAACGAGGAAATGGTTCTTTACAATATTGAGGACGAAGACGAATGGAATGAAGTAGAGGCGGTTTACAACGAACTGGTCGCTGCTGCAAACCAGGAATAACACTCCTTAACGAAAAACCCGGTGCGAACCACTCGCACCGGGTTTTTTGTAGTTGCTGCCTTAGAATATAGGATCCGTTTCCACGATGACTTTCACATTCTGAATGCTGCGGTCCTCAGGACCTTTGACAGGCAGGCCGACATCGACATGATCGGTAATGTAATCGATGTTTTCCTGGGAAATCACTTCGCCCGGAAGCAGGATCGGAATTCCCGGCGGGTAGACATAGATGAATTCGGCAATAATGCGTCCGGCCGATTCCTTGAACGGCACGACCTCCGTATCCCCATAAAACGCATCGCGGGGAATGAGGGACAGCTGCGGAATTTCCGGCGTTTTCACGACCAGCTCATTAATTTCGTTCACGTGCATGTACTGGTCCGAAAGCTCGCGGAGCGCCGTCAGCAAAATATCGATCGTCTCCCGGTTGTCCCCCGGTGTAATGAGGCACAAAATGTTGTACATATCGCTGAGCTCCACTTCAATATTGTAGTGGTCCCGCAGCCAGTTCTCGGTTTCGTATCCCGTGATGCCAAGATGGCGTACATGAACCGTCAACTTGGTCGGATCATAGGAGTACGTTGCTTCTCCGCCCAATATTTCCTTCCCGAAGCAGTACAGGCCTTCGATTTGGTTGACTTCGTTTCGTGCATATTCCGCCAATTCAATCGTCCTTGCAGCCATTTCCCGTCCATGCAGCGCCAGGCTCCGGCGAGAAGTATCCAGCGATGCCAGCAGGATGTAGGAGGTCGACGTTGTAGTCAGCATACTGATGATGGTCTGCACGCGGTAAGGATTGATATATCCGTTCTTGGTGTTCACGTTCAGCACGGAGCTTTGGGTCATNGATCCGCCGAGTTTATGAACGCTGGTGGCAGCCATATCGGCACCGGCTTCCATCGCCGACATCGGAAGTTCTTCATGAAAATGGATCAGAACTCCGTGCGCTTCGTCCACAAGTACGGGAACGTTGTAGCTGTGGGCCAAATCGACGATTTCCTTCAGGTTAGCGCTCACCCCGAAGTACGTCGGATTGATGACCAGTACGGCTTTGACGTCAGGGTGACGCTTTAGCGCTTTCCGTACGGAGCTGATGGTGATCCCGTGATCGATCCCCACATTGGAATCCTGGGCAGGCGACACGAACACAGGCTTGGCACCGGTAAAGATGATGGCGGAAAGCACGGATTTATGCACGTTGCGCGGTACGATGATTTTATCGCCGGGCGAGCATACCGACATGATCATGGTCATGATCGCTCCGCTTGTCCCTTGGACACTGAAGTAAGTGTGGTCGGCACCGAATGCGTCGGCGGCCAGCTTCTGGGCTTCTTCNATGACGCCTGTAGGCTGATGCAAATCATCCAGCGGCGCTATATTGATCAAATCTATAGAAAAGGCGTTATCCCCTATAAATTCCCTGAATTCGGCATCGGTGCCGAGGCCCTTCTTATGTCCCGGAATGTGAAATTGCACGGGGTTTTTGGCCGCGTGTTCTTTCAGCGCGGTGAAGAGCGGTGTACGACTGTGGTCCATGGACGCTGTCACAACCTTTCCTTATGTTTATTTTCTTATGATTTGTCGGTTTCTGTTTTTATATAAACAAAATTGAGTATAGCAAAATAGGGGGGGAATGCAAGAAGAATGACCGGCTTTTTTTGCACGGCCCGGCAGCGCTTCATACTTTATACATATAAAGGCGGAGGGATATGTTCTTCATCGTTCCTTCATTAAANTATCATCCATAAGATAAACGTCTATCGACGTACTTNCTCAGNAGACAGACCGCGGTTAAAGGAAGTTTTTCTTGCGATTATAGAATTGTTCAGCTTCGCTGAAAATTTATAAATTCTATAATCTTTAAAAAAGAGCTGCATCCGCAGCCCATTTTTCGTAAATATCTCACGCCAGTTTAAAACGCCATTTTATATAACGGCAGCAGCGTCTCAAACGTCTCCTGCACTTTTTGCACCAGCTCGTCCCCTTCAAGCTTGACGGCTTCCTCGCGCGGAATGCGCAGTCCGCACATGACCTCAGCCTTTTTCACCTGTTTCAGCTTCTCAATGAGGCGGGCGAAATCCTCCTCGCTCATGTCCTGGTGAGGAGTGCCGGCCGGATTCATATGATCCATGGACCAATAGAAATGTTTAGGCAGCGCCTTCGCTGTTTTCTTGAGCTTGGCTTCCAGGTTGCCGGCAAATACGGTTTTATTGGGGCTTTCGTAAATAATCGCGAAGATGACAAACAGATGGGTTCCGAACATGCCCACCTCAAAATGAGGCAGCGCTTTGTAGCCCCGTTTGCTGGCAGCCCATGCGACCCAGGTGTCAATCGGGGGATTAACGGTTCGTCTTGCATGCTTGGCCACATGCACAAACATCTCTTCCCCGACCAGCGCGGACACATAAGGGGCAAGCTCGGCCCCCAGCGTTTCAAGCTTGGGTCTTACCCGTTCAATGAGAACCTCCATACGGGCTTCGAGCCCTGGAACGGAGAATACGTCGAAATCCTGATCTTTAAATCCGGTAACCGTCATGAATGTGATGGCCTCCCTGTTGTTTATGATGAACACTTACTAAACTCGGCTTTTGGATAACCCATTATACCATAAGGCGAGTGGACGTCAGACATGACCCAGGAAAGTTTCACCGTATTTTCATGCGGGTTAAAAATAGTCAATAAACCAAGTTACCGTTACATAAGATGGAGTATAAGATATAGATAAGACAACATCAAAAGCAGCCATGGGGGAAATCTTCACCGTCGTTTTTCAGATCGGTAGTAAACCGGAGGAGGGAGTGCCGTGAATAAGAGCGAGGAAGTGGAGTATTGCAACCTGGAGCTCCGGTTTGATCGCCGGCATATCCAGGACCTAATCAAGGAATTGATCCAGGAAGGATATTCGCTTTACTGGAGCGANAATGAAACGCAGTTTGTNATTTCGATCCGAACCGGACGCAAGCTGGTAAAGCTGCGGTTTCAACGGACAGGAAGCGGTTTTAAGCTGGTAGGCGATTATATGATCCGCGATCCCAAGCTTGCGGAATGGATGGAGAAATTGATCGAGAATACCCGTGGCCACGCTGTCGTCAAACGGTTCAAGGACCGGCAGATATTGATCGAGAATATTTTGTTTGGCGAGGTTATAAGGCTGGTGGAAATATCAGGTTACCGGCAGCGGGTGCTGTTTCAGAAGGGGACGCCGATGACGGAGCAGGAAATGGTGCGGTTGTTCGAATCGGATGAGGGGGAACAGCGGCTCCTTCTGTCCAGGCTGGAAACCGATGATGAGCTTGAGAGGCTCCATGCCGCCCTGCAAGAGGGGGATCAGGACAAAATCGCGGCCTGCAAACAAAGACTCCGCGAGCTTTCCTTGGAGCTGATGAGGCTGGAGTGGTAATTCATTTCATCGAACGATGCAAGAGTAAAGCACGAACAACACTCCGAAACCGAAGGGGTGTTTTCGCGCGTGTTCTCATTTTGTGACAGGGGTCCACTTGTCAAATGAAAAACGTTAATATAAGATTATTGCAAATCATCTCGTAGGGATGGGTTGTTTAAAAATATATTGGAGCAAAGGATGGAGAACCAGATGTCAAAACAACAAATCGGTGTGATTGGCCTTGCTGTAATGGGAAAAAACCTGGCCCTGAACATCGAAAGCAAAGGCTTCACCGTTTCCGTATATAACCGCTCTCCGCAAAAAACGGAAGATATGCTGAAGGAAACCGAAGGCAAGCAAGTGAAAGGAACGTTCTCGATCGAAGAATTCGTGGATTCCCTTGAAACTCCTCGCAAAATCCTGATCATGGTACAGGCAGGACAAGCTACGGACGCTACGATTGAACAATTGATTCCGCATTTGGACCAAGGCGATATCATCATCGACGGCGGTAACGCTTATTTCCCTGATACGCAGCGCCGCAGCAAAGAGCTGGCTGAAAAAGGCTTTAACTTTATCGGTGCAGGCGTTTCCGGCGGCGAAGAAGGCGCATTGAAAGGCCCATCGATCATGCCAGGCGGACAGGAAAGCGCCTATAAGCTGGTTGAGCCTATTCTGACGGCCATTTCCGCGAAGGTTAACGAAGAGCCTTGCTGTACATATATCGGACCGGACGGTGCCGGCCATTATGTAAAAATGGTTCACAACGGTATCGAATACGGCGATATGCAGCTCATTTGCGAAGCGTATCAATTGCTGAAAGACGTACTCGGCCTCGATGCGAAGGATCTTCACGGAATCTTCACCGAGTGGAACCAAGGCGAACTCGACAGCTACCTGATCGAGATCACAGCTGACATTTTCTCCAAATACGACGAAGAAACCGGCAAGCCGATGGTTGANGTCATCCTGGATACGGCGGGTCAAAAAGGAACAGGCAAATGGACAAGCCAAAGCTCCCTGGATCTGGGCGTGCCNCTTTCCATGATCACNGAATCCGTATTCTCCCGTTTCCTCTCCGCGATGAAAGAAGAGCGCGTTGCGGCAAGCAAAATCCTGAATGGTCCAAAAACGGCTGCATTTGACGGCGACAAAGCCGAGTTCATCGAAAATGTGCGCAAAGCGCTGTTTGCGAGCAAGATCGTATCCTACGCTCAAGGCTTCGCACAGCTTCGCGTAGCGTCCGATGAATACGGCTGGAACCTGCAATACGGCAACCTCGCTAAAATCTGGCGCGGCGGCTGCATTATCCGTTCCCGCTTCCTGCAGAACATCACCGATGCGTATGAGAACAATCCGGAGCTTAAGAACCTGCTGCTGGATCCGTTCTTTACCGATATAATCGAATCCTATCAAGATGCATGGCGTAAAGTTGTAGCTTCCGCGGTATCCTTGGGCATTCCGGTGCCTGGATTCTCCAGCGCGCTTGCATACTACGACAGCTACCGTACGGCGAACCTGCCAGCGAACCTGCTGCAGGCTCAGCGCGACTACTTCGGAGCGCACACCTTTAAACGCGTTGACAAAGAAGGAACCTTCCACTACAACTGGATGGAGTAATCCTGCTCTTTTACCGGCAGCGTGAATTCGACTCTTCCCGGATGGACTAATTCTGCTCTCTTGCAGCCGTATGGATATCGTCCTCGGGGATCGAGGGCATCGATTCAAACGTGCGGGCTTTAGTAGGGGAGATAGCTTCCGCCAGCTCGGGAAGCCCGTGCATGGCTTCTAAGAGACAGGTGCGGATGTCGCCGTTCTTTGTGTGAAAGTGGTTTCCGCTTCCGAGCAAGAGCAGCGCGGCTTCGCAATAACTGTTGAAATTTTGCAGCAACCGTGGCTTTGAAAGATCTTGCAGCGCAGGATCCTTCAGAGCCACTTTTTTTTGGACAAAATGAAGCACCCACATCACGTCCTCGCGGCACAGCGGGTAGGATGGATCGAGCATCCGGCGGATCCGCTTGGCCGAGGAAGAGAGTCCAGTTGGATGAAATGGCACCATGGGTTCATTCCTTTCTTCTAATCTTGCATTCTTGTAACAGTGTATGATGCTTGGGAACAAGATAGACTCCATAAATAGAGGCTTGGCTTGAGGCATTTGGATTACAATTTAGAGAGTCGGGTCCATTGTCGAAAGATTTGGGGCTGTGGTATGATATGAACAACCTTTACAGTGAAGCAGCGAATGGGGTGTGAAATTGGATAAGCTGGGTAGAAACATCATTCTGATCGGGATGATGGGTACGGGCAAGTCAACCGTGGGGCGCCTCGTGGCAGACTCGCTCGGCTACAACTTGATAGATCTGGATGCGGAAATTGAGAGAATGGAAGGCAGAACGATTTCCGAGATGTTTGAAACGGATGGAGAGNCGTATTTCCGCGAGGCTGAATCCGCTGCATTGCGCAGCGTTTTGCTCCGGGATGGAATCGTCCTGGCATCCGGCGGCGGAGCCGTCCTTCGTTCCGACAATTGCGACGCAATGAAACGCGGCGGCTGGGTCGTTGCCCTCACAGCGGATGCCGCCAGCATCGTGGAACGCGTACGGGGCGATGCCAACCGGCCGCTGCTTGCGGGCGATGTCGAAGAGAGGGTTCGGCGCATCCTCGATGAGCGAAAGGACAAATACCGGTTTGCGGACGTGATGGTGGATACGGTTGGCCGATCCGCGGNTGAAGTGGCGGCTGACATTTTAACGCATTACCGCGGCTAAGATGATNAGCANACCCGGCTTGGAATGGTGATAGATAAGACCTGAGGGTTTAANCAAGGGCGCTTGTGAGCGGGATCAACGCAAGCACAATCACAAGCACAAGCAAAAAAAGGCGGGGATCACCTTCATCCCGCACCTTTTTTACGGCTTGCCTATACTTCATCGTCATGCCACTGCAGCATGCCGCCCTTCATNTTGATCACNTTGTTCAAGCCCTGGTGATTGAGAAATTCGCATACGTGTTGACTGCGTCCGCCGCTNCGNCAGATAAAGACAACCTCTTGGTCGCGCGGAATTTCGTCCAGGCGGTTCGGAATCTCGCCCATCGGGATATGNTTGGCACCGCTGATCATCCCGGCGGCAACCTCCTCATCCTCGCGGACATCAATCATGTANACCTGTTCGCCGTTTTGAAGNCGGCTTCTAAGCTCCGAAGTTTCCATTTGAGGGATCGGTTTCATCATATAGACCTCTTTTCTTAGCATAAATGAGTAAGATCGCCAACGATCTGATTTTCCGGTTCACATGAACTATGATAACCAAGCGGTTCTTTCCCTGTCAATTTATCCTAGGGAGATTGTAATGCTGGTAATCGCAACACTATATACAAGGGAGAGATACATACGATGGATGTTATCGTCAGGCCTACGCCTATTTTAAAAGGGGAGATCGGAGCACTNTCCTCCAAGAACTATACCACCCGTTACCTGCTTGTGGCTGCCCTAGCGGAAGGAACGAGCACGATTNATTACCCTGCCCACAGCGAGGATAGCGACGCGATGAGACGCTGTATCCGGGATCTCGGAGCCGTGATCGAGGAGGACGAGGAAAAAGCCGTGATTACGGGCTTTGGCAAATCNCCNCGGGATGTNAAGGAGCTGAACGTTGGCAACGCCGGTGCCGTTCTGCGCTTCTTGATGGGCGTAACGGCATTGTCTAAAGAGGTTACCTTCGTCAATGCGTACCCGGAATCACTGGGCAAGCGTCCTCATGACGATCTCATTGAGGCCCTTGGCCAATTGGGCGTGGAAGTGGAGCATAACGAAGGCAGGCTGCCCATCACGATTCGCGGCGGCCAACCGAAGGGCGGCAAGCTCACCGTTTCAGGCGAAGTAAGCTCGCAGTATTTAAGCGCCCTGTTGTTCTTGACTCCATTGCTTGCCGAAGACAGCGAAATCACCGTTACCGGAGATCTGAAATCCAAGGTCGTGATCGGTCAGACCCTGGAAGTGCTGGAGCAGGCCGGCATTACGATTCACGCAGCGGACGACTATACGTTCTTCAAGGTTCCCGGAGGGCAATCCTACGAAGCCAAGACCTATACGGTTCAAGGCGATTATCCGGGGTCTGCTGCCGTGCTGGCGGCTGCCGCGGTCACGCAGTCCGATGTAACGATCCGCAACCTGTCGGAGGACAGCAAGCAGGGCGAGCGCGCCATTATCGACGTTCTTCGAATGATGGAGGTACCGCTCACGCATGAGAACGGAAATGTCCATGTGCAAGGCAACCGCACCCTGAAAGCATTGGAATTCGACGGAGATGCTGCGACGGACGCGGTGCTCGCAATGGTGGCGGCAGCCGTGTTTGCCGAAGGAACCTCCCGGTTCTACAATGTGGAGAATCTCCGTTATAAGGAATGCGACCGGATTACGGATTATTTGACCGAACTGCGTAAAGCAGGGGCCAACGTGGAGGAGCGCCAGGCCGAGATTATCGTTCATGGCCGCCCGGACGGCGTCGAGGGCGGGGTTGAGATCAATGCCCATTACGATCACCGGGTGATCATGGCCCTCACGGTGGTCGGGCTGCGCGCAGGACAGCCGATCCGAATCAAGGACGCCCACCATGTTGCCAAGTCGTACCCGCAATATTTTGATCACATGAAGGCGCTTGGCGCCGATGTAGAATGGGTAAAATAGAGGAATAGACCAGAATTCTCATCGATAAGGAACGGAAAGGTGGTCATGAACCATGGCATTTGAAAATCCTACGCGCGAAGAAATCGCCGATATTTTACGAAATGCGGGCAATATTGCTGTCGTTGGACTGTCCGATCGGCCGGACCGCACATCCCATATGGTTTCTGCCGCGATGCAGCAACGCGGTTACCGGATCATCCCGGTAAACCCTGGTGCAGCCGAAATCCTCGGCGAGAAGAGTTATCCTTCCCTGAAGGACATTCCCGAGCCGATCCATATCGTCAATGTGTTCCGGCGCAGCGAATACTGCGCCGATGTAGCACGGGAAGCCGCCGAGATCGGTGCGAAGGTGCTCTGGCTGCAGCAGGGAATTATCAGTGAGGAGGCGGCGGCCATCGCCGAAAGCANCGGCATGATCGCGATTATGGACCGCTGCATCAAGGTCGAGGATTCCATCGCATTGGGCGGCCGTTAAATTTCAATGCGCATATCGNAAGAATAGGCAAGTCTTGCGTAGAAAGCAGCCGGTGGCAGACTGGACATGGTCCGGTTCTGTCGCCGTTCTGTTTGCAGGGCTTGCTTTTGCTGTGGGCATTTGCCCTTATTTCTTTTTGACAAAAACAGGCGCAGCGCTTACCATCAAGGATAGAAAGGAGGGCTCGCCTTGAATTGGTTGGGATCGTTGCAACAGCTGGGCAGAGCAGTCATGCTCCCTACAATGGCGCTTCCGGCGGCAGCTCTCCTGCTTAGCGTGGGGAGTTTGCCTTGGTCGGCGTGGGGCTTCGGAACCTTGGGCGAAATCGCTCAGGCAGCGGGGCACGGGGTGTTTTATTACATGCCGTATTTATTTGCCATTGGCGTCGCATGGGGACTCTCGAATCAGGGAGGTCCCGCCGGGCTTGCCGCCCTGGCCGGCATGTTCATTTATGATCAGGTCATATCCCGTCTGGGAGACGGGAGCGTACAGCCCTCGACCTTGATNGGTATTATATTTGGAGTAATGTCCGGTTACGTGTATAACCGGTTCAAACATATTAAGCTTCCCGAAGCCATACAGTTTTTTGGAGGCTCCAGATTTGTTCTGCTGTTCATGGGATTGTTCTCAACGATATTCGCTTGGATCATGCTGGGGACAGCACCCATGGTGCAGCGCGGATTAGATGCTTTTTATGATCTTACCGTACATATGGGAGCTTTCGGTTTGTTTCTATACGGAATTTTGTACCGCGTGCTCACGGCCTTTGGTCTGCATCATTTGTTAAACAATGTGTATTGGTTCCAGCTGGGCTCCTACGAGACGGAGGATGGTACCGTCGTGCAGGGGGATCTGCCCCGGTTCTTCGCTGGGGATCCCACGGCTGGCGACTTCATGGCCGGTTTGTTCCCGATCATGATGTTTGCCCTGCCGGCGATCGCGTTTGCCATTATCCAGGAAGCGCGTGAAGATCTGAAGCCGAAAGTGAAAAAGACGTTTATGCGGTCCGCGCTTGTCTGTTTTTTGACCGGGGTATCGGAGCAGATCGAGTTCGCGTTTTTATTTGCGTCCCCATATCTGTATGTGCTCCACGCCTTGATGGCCGGTTTTGCGATGGTGCTTACCTATGCATTTGACATCCATCACGGTTTTTCATACTCGGCCGGATTCATCGATTACGTGCTCAATTTCCATTTATCGCAGAACGCCTGGATCATCATACCGATCGGGGTCGTGTACGGCATCGTCTACTACTTTCTGTTCCGCTGGGCGATACGCACCTTCGAAATCCCTACGCCGGGGCGCGAGGAGGGCTCGGCGCTGGAAGGCCGGGCAGGCGATATCCCCTATCAGGCGCCGCTCATTCTGGAGGCGCTTGGAGGCAAAGACAACATCGTTCAGGTGCAGTCCTGCATGACGCGTCTGCGATTGACCGTATACAATGATCGTCAGATTGATTCTGACGCACTGAAATTGCTCGGTTCAGCCGGCATTATCAAGCTGGGCGGAGGGAACGTGCAAGTGGTGTTCGGGACGTATTCCGAGCTCATCCGNGAAGAGATAAACAAGCTGATGCAGCAGGATTTGCCGCGCGTTCTGTTCAGCGCGCCCGTACAGGGACGCATGCTTCCGATTGACGAAGTGCCGGATGATATTTTTGCCGCGAAGCTGGTCGGCAACGGCGTCGCCTTCATACCGGAAAAAGGAGAGCTTGTATCACCGGTATACGGCACGGTCATGCACGTGTATCCGACAATGCATGCCATCGGGATTTCAACGCCGGAAGGACTTGAGGTATTGATTCATATCGGGATCGACACTTCCCAGCTGAAAGGACCGTTTACGGCTGTGGTCAGCGAAGGGGATACCGTTGAACCGGGGCAACTGCTGGTCAAGTTCGATTTGGCGTATTTAAAGACACATGCCGCATCGCTGGCCACGCCAATGGTAATCACCAATCCCGATAAAGTAAGATCCTGGAGCTATGCTCCGTTCAAGACCGTGAAGAGAGGACAGTCATCCGTCATGTCCGTCGTATTAAATGAGAGTAATGCTGGGGGTAGAGAATCATGATACAAGGCATTGGCGCAGCAACAGGCGTAGCTATCGGTAAGGCTTTCGTACTGCCGCATTGGGAGCTGGATCTTCCGGATTCCGAAATGGACGCTGTCGATTTAGCCAAAGAGTTCGAGCGCTTATATGAAGGCATACGAACCTCCAAGAATGAAATTGAATACATCAAGAACGAGTTCAAGGAAATGGTGGGGCATGAGGAGTCGCAGATTTTTGACGCGCATCTGGCCATACTGGAGGATCCCGTGTTCATGAACGAAATTCAAGGGATCATCGAGCGCCAGTACAAGGCTGCCGAGGTGGCGGTAAAAGAGGCGATCGATCATTTCGTATCCATGTTCGATCTGCTGGACGACGAGTACATGAAGGAGCGGGCGCTTGATATTAAGGATGTCGGCAATCGGCTGCTGAAGCATCTTCTTGGTGCTCCCGAAGTGAAGCTCCCGGCCGATACGCAGCCTTACATTTTGGTTGCGAAGGAGCTTTCCCCGTCGCAGCTCGTTCACCTGAACCCTTCCCACGTTCTTGGTATCGTGACGATGACCGGCGGCAAGACCTCTCATTCGGCGATCATGGCCCGCGCGCTGGGCATACCGCTCGTTTCGGGAATCGAGAACAAGCTGGATAAACCGATCCAGACCGGACAGCAGTTGGTGGTGGACGGAGATGAGGGGTTGCTCTATTTGGAGCCTGACACGCTCATCGTGGAGCGGTATGAAGGCATCCGGGACCAGCAGCGGAAAAAGAAAGAGCAGCTGCAGCTCCTGGCTACCGTTGATGCGGTAACCAAGGACGGAACATACTTTAACCTGGCTGCGAACATGAACTCCGTTAAGGAAATGGAGATTGCGCTGAAGAACGGCGCGCAGGGAGTTGGATTGTTCCGAACGGAGTTTTTGTATATGGACCGGCACAACTTCCCGACGGAGGAAGAGCAGTTCGAAGTGTATAAACTGGTCGCGGAGAGCGCAGGCCAGGCGTCCGTCGTGATTCGTACGCTGGATATTGGCGGCGATAAGCAGCTGGATTATTTCGCGCTTCCAGAAGAAGAAAACCCCTTCCTCGGGTACCGCGCCATCCGCATCAGCTTGGACCGAACCGAACCGTTCCAGACCCAGCTTACCGCNATTCTGAGAGCCAGCGCATACGGCAGCGTCAAAATCATGTATCCGATGATTTCATCGGTAGAAGAAGTCAAGCAGGCCAATGCCGTACTGCGGCGTGCCATGGCCGATTTGGACCGACGCGGCATCGCCTATGATCCGAACATCAAGGTCGGCATCATGATCGAGGTGCCTGCAGCGGTCACGATCTCGGATTTGCTGGCAGAAGAGGCCGATTTCTTCAGCATCGGAACCAATGACCTGGTTCAGTATGTTCTGGCCGTGGACCGGATGAACGAGCAGATCGCGCATATGTATCATCCGTTTCATCCTGCCATTTTGCGCATGCTCCGGACGACGGTGGAGGCTGCCCATGGGGCAGGGATTCCGGTCAGCGTGTGCGGNGAACTGGCCGGAGACGAAAGAGCGATTCCGCTTTGGCTTGAGCTCGGCGTTAAGGATTTGAGCATGTCTCCGCAATCCCTGCTCCGNGTGAAGCATCGCATTTTGAATACGAATGCGGCAGAAGCGAAAGGGGAGGCGGCGGCTTGCTTCAAACTGCGTACCAGCTCCGCTGTCGAAGAGCGTCTTAGCGCTTTTGCCGAACGGAGCAGTTATCTGAACGGAACCAACGGGACGGACAGCACAGCGTCTTAAACGTTAAGATAGGGATCATCGACTTTTTCCAGGCTTCTTTTTTGAAAGGACAAGCTATATGAGCATAAAAAAACAGCCGCCTATCTCACCAGGGAGCCTTGGTGACAAAGGCGGCTGTTTCTGTATATGGAGCAAGGAGCAATTATTTGCCTTGCTGTGCCAGCGCATCGCAGAAGGCTTTGCCGTATGGCGGAAGATCCGGAGGTCGGCGTGCGGAAATAATATGTCCGTCGGTCACGACCGCCTCATCCTTCCAGACCGCACCGGCATTTTCCATATCGTCGCGGATTCCCGGCGTGGAAGTGACGGTAACCCCGTCCAGNATTTTGGCGGAGATCAGCACCCATCCTGCATGGCAGATCTGTCCGATCGGCTTCTGGTCCTCGTTCATTTCTTTCACCAGCTGAAGCACTTTATCATATCGGCGCAGCTTGTCCGGCGCCCAGCCGCCCGGTACGAGTATTCCGTCATAATCCTTGCTGTTCAGCTCTTCAAACGAATACTCGGCCTGAGCCGGTACGCCATATTTGCCNGTGTAAGTTTTACCCTTTTCCAGCCCGGCGAGATGGACTTCCGCCCCTTCCTCGCGGACCCGGTAAACGGGATACCATAGCTCCAAATCCTCGAATTCTTCATCTACAAGCGCTATAACCNTTTTTCCAGTCAATCGCATAATTGGCCTAGCTCCTTTCTCCGCNAAAATCTTGNTAAGACTGTATTCATTGTAACAAATATGGAGAGAAGTTTCATGGAAGCGTCCGANGAAGGAACATTTGAAAACAATTCTGGTAAATAAAGCATTATCACAAATTTGCAGGATTCTCTGGTATGATAGTCGAATAGAACTAATTCAGGTGACAGATTTGTGACATGGGACTATTGGTTTTAGATTACGTGATAGGATTTGGGGTGGGCATTTTGTTCAAAACCTGCAACTGCGGACAAAGTATGAAATTGGAATTAAGAAAGCTGATTNATGAAAGAAAAANCCGGATATGTGATGTTCCTGTTTATGCCTGTCAGGCCTGCAAGAAGTATGAGCTTCTGCCTCTTATTAAACCGGATTTGCTTCGCTATCTCGCATCGATTAACAATGAGACCGAGCGAATACGCGTTTCGTTCGCTGATGTCAATGAAGCCGCATATGTTCTTCGTGAAGTGTTCCGTACATACGATGATGATTCGTCGGCAGAATGGCAGGCGCGCTGCATGGAAGTGTTTGACGAGCGCATTAATATGCTGTTGGATCTATTCCGTTATGCCCAGAGCCTGGCCGACGGCGACTGGATGAGACAAATGGAGGGGCGTCTCGAGCAATTAAGCGCCATAAAATCTCTCATTCCTGAAAATTCGAGCAATTATGCAAGATAATTTTCAGAAAATTTTCGTGGTTGTTGGATTTTTCACGCACTTTTTGTTAGGATAGAGGATAGGAACTTCAATACAATGAAGGGAATGTATATCCTATGGCGACGTTGACGAAAATGACTACTATAGAAGAGCTGCGCAGCACGCTGGAATCTTCCGATCGGAAGCACTTGCTTTTGTTCAAACATAGTACCAGATGCCCAATTAGTGCCGGAGCCTACAGGGAAGTGCAAGCTTACCTTGAGGATCAGCCGAACGAGCGGATCGACTATGTGTGGATCGATGTCATTGCGGACCGACCGGTGTCGAGTCAGGCTGCCGAAACTCTGAACATCCAACACGAATCGCCGCAAGTTATACTTGTAAAAGAAGGGGCGCCAGTCTGGCATACATCCCATTCCCATATTACGGCTGAAGCGCTGAAAGCTCAATTGGACGGCATATGATGCCGTGTCGTTGCACAAAGCAGTAATTTGTCGTATCATAAATTCAATTGGTATTGAACGAATGAAAATCTATTGGCAATGGAGAGAAGGAATTTGACGGTAACCATTTACGATGTTGCGCGCGAAGCAGGCGTTTCCATGGCGACGGTATCCCGGGTTGTAAACAATAACCCGAACGTTAAGCCTCAGACCCGGAAAAAAGTATACGAAGCGATTGAACGNTTAGGGTATCGTCCGAATGCGGTAGCCAGAGGCCTGGCCAGCAAGAAGACCACAACCGTCGGCGTTGTGATCCCTGANATTTCAAACTCGATCTTTGCGGAGATTGCCCGTGGTATTGAGGATATTGCTAACATGTATCACTATAATATAATTTTGTGTAATGCCGACAAACGTAAGGAAAAGGAAATCCGCGTAATCAACACCTTGCTTGAGAAGCAAGTGGACGGGCTGTTGTTTATGGGTGGAACGGTGACGGACGAGCATATCCAGGCGTTCCAGACATCGGCTGTGCCGATTGTTCTCTGTGCGACCAGTGATGAGAGAGGTTCTTATCCTTCGGTCGACATCGATCATGAACAGGCTGCGTTTGATGCGGTCAACACGCTGATTCGGCACGGACACCGCGAGATCGCCATGATCAGCGGCACGCTGCAGGATCCGGCAAACGGCTATGCTCGTTTCCAAGGCTACAAAAAAGCGCTGGAAGCAGCAGGCATCGAGTATCAAGAGGATTTGGTGCGGATCGGTAACTATCGTTATGAGTCCGGTGTGGAAGCGATGAAGTACTTCCTGGGCCTCAAGAAGAAACCAACCGCTATATTTGCAGCTACCGACGAGATGGCGATTGGCGCTATTCATAGCATTCAGGATGAAGGCTATAAGGTGCCGGATGACTTCTCGATCATCAGTGTAGACAATATCCGGATGGCTTCGATGGTACGTCCACAGCTGACAACGGTGGCCCAACCGATGTATGATCTGGGAGCCGTAGCGATGCGTTTGCTTACCAAGCTGATGAAGAAGGAAAATGTGGAGAATCCTCGCGTGATTCTGCCGCATGAAACGATTCTTCGCCTCTCGGTCAGCCATGTGAACGAATAGGCTGCGTGAAATCAAACGTTTAGTTGAACAAGATGGATTCGAGAAAAGCTCCTGTTATTAAGGGGCTTTTTTCTGGTGGGATTTTTATGCATTCTTATAATCAGGAGGGATATCGACATGACAACACAGGTGGTCGGCCTTATCGGGGCTATGGACGAAGAAGTGGAGCTGCTGCTCGGTCAACTGGAGAATAAAGAAACAACCGTCAGGGCAGGAGTTACCTATGCATCGGGAACGATCCACGGCAAGCAGGTCGTCGTATGCAAGAGCGGGGTGGGCAAGGTCAATGCAGCGGTTACCACGCAGATCTTGATCGACTTCTTCGGCGTTTCCAAAATATTGTTTACCGGTGTAGCGGGCGCGCTGCATCCGGAGCTCAACATCGGCGATATCGTGATCTCCTCCTCATGCATGCAGCATGATATGGACGTGACGCCGTTAGGCTTTGCGCGCGGGGTCATCCCGTATCAGGAGCTGTCCGATTTTCCGGCAGACGACTCTTTGATCCAGCTGGCGGAGGAGGCCTGTAAAGAGCAGGCGGTGAATCATTACATCGTAGGGAAGGTTCTGTCCGGGGACCAGTTCATTGCCAGCCGTGATACGGTGCAGACGCTCTACGAGGAATTGAACGGGGCCTGCGCGGAAATGGAAGGCTCTGCCGTTGCCCAGGTATGTTACATGAACGGCGTGCCTTATGTGGTGATCCGATCCATGTCGGATAAGGCCGACGGTTCTGCGCATGTCAACTTCCCTGAATTTACAGTAAAAGCCTCCAAGCGTTCTCATGAAATCGTGAACTATATGCTGGGCAAACTCTAGCCACAAATGATAGGAAGCGCACGTTTTGCTTAATCCGGCATGAGCGAAAGATACACAAACTCCCCTGAGCAAATCCCAGGGGAGTTTGTTTTATTGAGAATCGAATTAATACATAAACCGCTGTCTGAAACGGATCCGGTCGAATTGTTCTTGCGATGAAAGCGGCACGTGCCGTCCGATTCTGACCATGAGGCAGTTGGCGGGATGGGAGCATATTTCCGGATCGTCGGTTGCATACCATTCCATATCCACGACTTTCATTAAGCGCTCCATCATTTTGCGGTAGTCCCACACGTTAAGGCCGCTGCCTTTTAGGTCCCAATGCCAGTAGTATTCGGTTGTAAACACGATGTAGCGCTCCATCTGGCCTTCCTCGAATGCTGTTTTGATCATCCGCTGCCCAAGGCCTAGGGAACGGTAGTCTTTCGCAACCTCGATGGCTCCAAGCTCGATCAAATCTTCCATATTGCCCTCAGACCAGCGCTCCTGCTCATCCGGGTGATGAAACGTTACGTATCCTACGATCATATCTCGGTCTCTCGTGATGATGATTCTGCCTTCGGGCAGGCCTGCAATTTCGACCAAAGCCTCATGCTGCTCCGCAGGACGACGAAATGCCTTGAGATCAGGGTGCATGGTCAGTTCGGATAGCTGCTCGGGAGGTACAGGTCCTTCGATGATCAGGCGGCGGTCTTCAGGGAACAAAACATGAGACTGGTATACCTTGCAGTGTTCCATCCGTTACGCTCCTTTCAATTCCATACCCTACTTATAGCAAAAAAATAAAAAAATGAAAAGCAATGACAGGCAAACAAAAGCTATGATATAATCTTTTCGACATAAAACCTTCACAATTGTATCGTACTTAACGATATGTTTCCTTGCGAATTCCAAGGGTTAATGACTCGATGACTGTGACAACGTGATAACCCGCCGCAATGTGTAAAATGTATGTTTCATTCATTCAATCATTTTGTAAGCGCTGTCCACTATGAGGAGACCGATTTGAGAATGAGGAGGATGTTATCATGAATCAAACGCATAGCGAAATATTGCCAAGTGAAGTATCACATTCCAATATGAAGAGTTACGAGCAGGCACGCTCCGAGTTTTCATGGGACGAAATCGAGAGACATTTTACTTGGTATGAGACGGGTAAAGTAAACATGGCGTACGAGGCAATCGACCGTCATGTAGCGGAAGGACGAGGAGATAAGGTAGCACTCTTGTACAGTGACGCTGCCCGCGAGGAGAGTCTTACTTTTGCACAATTGAAAGAGAAATCCGACAAGTTCGGCAATGTGCTGCGCAAATATGGCGTGGGCAAAGGCGATCGGGTATTTATCTTTATGCCGCGCGGCCCAGAGCTCTATGCCGGTTTACTTGGCATTTTGAAGGTTGGTGCCGTGGTAGGCCCATTGTTCGAGGC
>Ga0055538_1000314_pt1 | contig 23002 bp, 19 predicted proteins | sample AraplaCvi_mLB_r2_2_FD_55038 | JGI IMG/M metagenome (GOLD analysis project Ga0055538, IMG submission 55038) | Arabidopsis root microbial communities from North Carolina, USA - plate scrape CL_Cvi_mLB_r2 | ecosystem: Host-associated > Plants > Roots > Endosphere | place: USA: North Carolina | reverse complement strand
CCTTGCCGCACCGCATCGTGCGGTCCCTTGATCGTTACCTTGCGGCCATGCACGCGGATCTCGCCGGATTGGATGCGGTCGGCGCCGAAGATGGCCCGGGCTAGCTCGGTCCGTCCCGCGCCCACGAGGCCTGCAATGCCAAGAATTTCTCCCTTTTTCAGAGTCAGGTTAATGTCCTTTAAGGTTCTTCCTTGATTCAGCCCTATAACCTCCAATACCGTCTCGCGCTCACCAGCCGTCCTCTCCGGCTTCGAGGTCTCGTAAATTTGCCGACCGACCATCTTCGAGATAATGTCCTGGGTCGTGACTTCAGCCGTGGATACCGTATCGATGTACTGCCCGTCTCGCATCACTGTAATGCGATCCGTGATTCGCTTGATCTCGTCCATCCGGTGGGAAATGTAAACGATTCCAACTCCGCTCTCGCGAAGCTGCCGTATGATGCGGAACAAATCCTCAATCTCCGTTTCGCTCAAAGCCGCTGTCGGCTCATCCATGACCAGCACATCGGCGTTGTAGGATAATGCCTTGGCGATCTCCACCATCTGCTGCTTGGCAACCGTTAATTCCGAAACCTTGATGGAGGGGTCCATGTCCAGGCCCATCCGTTCGAACAGTTCCTTTACCTGCCGGTGCAGCGCCCGGTCGTCCAGAAACAATCGAAGCTTTCGCCGCGGCTCCCGCCCGATGAAGATATTCTGGGCGACTGTCAGGTCAGGGGCCAGATTCAGCTCCTGATGAATCATGCTGATTCCAACGTCCTGAGCCGCTTTCGGGTTCGATAGCTCAACGGGCTGCCCTTTGAGTTCGATCGTCCCTGCATCCTTCTGATAAACGCCGGTCAGGATTTTCATCAGGGTTGATTTGCCCGCTCCGTTTTCACCCATAAGGGCATGGACTTCACCGGCCCGCAGGTCGAATCGGCAGTCATTTAATGCGAGCACACCCGGAAATTCCTTCATGATTCCTTCCATCTGTATCAGCCATTCGCTCAACGTCCCTCACCTCTCTAGCTGGCACCTTTTATGAATCATTGTACAAACCGCTTCCCCGCGAAGGAATGGAATATTCTCTGATTGATGTTGAATAATCTATGATCCGCCACAGAAATCCAAAAGAGAAGAAGCTACTCCTCCACAAAGGGAAAGAGCAGCTTCTGGTTCTCCTCGGTATACATATTGTCCTTATTGATGATAACGGAATCGGTGTATATATGCCGGGGCATCTTGTCGCCCTCGATAATGGATACGGCTGTTTTGATGCCCAAATAACCGATGTTGAAGGGCTTCTGAACGATCGTGGATTGCAAGACTCCCTCTTCAAGCAGCTTGACTTCCTTCACCGAGCTGTCGAATCCGACCAGCTTGACCTTGCCCACCAGCCCCAGTTCCCGAATCGCTCTGCCGGCCCCCACCGTAGAAGGCTCATTCAGTCCGACGATTCCATTCAGGTCAGGCCTCTCAAGCAGGAGCTTTTTCGTGATTTCGTACGCCCTCTCCTCCTTGCCTTCGCTGTAGTAGGTGCCTACGATTTCCGTGCCGCCGCGCTGCTTCAGAATGCTTCGAACCCCTTGCTCCCTCTCGATCTGCGTCGAGGTGCCCTGCACGAAACTGATGATAGCGACCTTGGCATGTTCCGGCAGGCGTGACGAAAGCTCCTTGCCGGCCTTCTGTCCCGCTTTCACATTGTCGGTCGCGATCAAGCTCTGCGCGTAATCGCCATTCACGGCGGAATCAATCATAATGAGCGGGATGCCGGCCTTACGAATCGACTCTGCTACGGGAACCAGGCGATTATAATCACCCGCGGCCAAAACGATCGCATCCGGCTTCTGCTTGACGGCTTCCTCCAACAATTGAATCTGCAAGTCAACCTCAATTTCCTGAGACGGTCCGACCACCGAGACGTCCACGCCGAATTCCCGGGAAGCCGTGTTCACCCCTTCAATCAGCACCCGCCAGAATTCATTCTCGTCCAGCGCCTTTACGCCGACGATGATCTTCTTGGTTCCAGGTTCTTCCTTGGACCACTGATAAACGACATAACCCAGAAAAAGCAACGGAATCAGCAGCAGGACCATATAACGCATTCGCAGGTACGACTTCAAGGCATATCCCCCTCCACACGCTGCCATTCATCTGCATGAACGGCCGGAATGACCAGCGTTACGCTTGTCCCGGATCCGGGCACGCTCGCATAGCTAAGGCCATATTCCGTTCCAAAATATAACTGTATCCGCTGATGAACATTCGCAATGCCAACGCTGTTTCTCGATCGTGTGCCCTCTTTGGACGTGAGCAGCGTCTCCACCGTGGACTGATCCATCCCGATGCCGTCGTCCGTGACTTGAAATTCGATGCGGTGATCTCGACGCGCCCCCGTAATCGTGATCGTTCCCGGCCCTTCCTTGTTTTTGATGCCATGATAAATGGCATTCTCCACCAGCGGCTGCAGCAGCACCTTCAGCGTCAGGTACGGGTAAAGCCCGCGATCGATATCCAGGGCAAACGTGATTTTGTCTTGATAACGCATCTGTTGTATTTTTAAATAATTCGTAATATGCTCCACCTCGGTCGCAATCGGTATCATTTCCCTTCCCTTGCTGAGCGAAGCCCGAAACAACCTGGCTAAAGCCGATGTCATCAAAATCACCTCGTCGTGCTTCTTGCTCTCAGCCATCCATATGATGGAATCCAGCGTATTGTACAGAAAATGGGGGTTGATTTGGGCTTGCAGGGCATTCAGCTCGCTTTTTCTCTTAATCTCCTGCTCTACCACGATTTGATACATCAATTCCTTAATCTTCAGCACCATCACGTTGAAGCTGCGGGCCAATCCGGAGATTTCCCTGGAATGCCCCACGGGGACCCGGATGTCGAAATTCCCCTTCTCCACCTCCATCATCTTCTCTTGCAGCTTCTTAATGGGACGCGTCAGATTGCGGGAGAGGACGACGGAGAACAGCACGCCGACGACGAGGCATAACAAGCCCGCTATAGCAAAAGACAGCTGCATCTGCTTCTTATTGTCCACCAGCTCATTCTCGTAAAAAACGCCCACGATTTTCCAGCCGAAATCCGTGTTCTTAATGCTGTAAATCCGGCTTGCGCCGTCCTCCTTCACGACAAAACTTCCATGTTTGTCCTGCAGCACCTGGTCCAATCTCTCCGTTTTCAGATTGCTGTAAAGCAGCTGCTGTTGGGGGTGATAAACAATCCGGCCTTCGCGGTCGATAACGAACACATACCCCCGGTTCCCCAGATCGAGCTTGCTGAGCATATCGTTAATCACTTTGAAGTTAAGATCGATCAGCAGGATGCCAAGCCCTTGGGTCGAATCCATGCCGCTGAGCTCGCGGCTGAGCGATACAACCCAGCGATACTCTCCCTTAATGACGGGCTGTACATGCGAGGAAGAGATCACCGTCTGTCCTCGATTTTCCTTCGCCTGCCGATACCAGGGCTGATCGGATATTTCAATATAAGGATTTAACTCCGCGTTGGACCGATCGGAAATGAAGGTCCCGCCCGCCCCGAAGATGTTGATCGAAGCAATGTCTTTGCGCGAAACGCGAATCGAGTGAAAATAATCCGTTATCTTCGCCTTTAATACCGCCAGCTGCGCAGGCTCCAGCTCGTCGGCCGAGGCCAGGTATTCTCTTACGTTCGGATTGTTCATCGCGGCCAGCGAGATGTCCTTCATGCCTGTAATGTAGGTTTGGATATTCGCATTGACTTGATTGATCAGCTCGGAGGTATAACTTTCCGCCGTTTCGCGAACAGCCGATTCGGACAGCCGATAGGAGATGAAGATAAGCAGCAGCGCCGTGAACAGCACGAGCATCACGAAGGAACTGGCAATGCGGGACTGAATGCTTTTGATTCGCTGCGGAGCCTTCATGGCTGTACCCCGCCAGACGCCATTTTGTTCCGGTACTCCGTCGGGGTATCTCCGGTATGNTTCTTAAACAGCACGCTAAAATATTGAGGATCCGGATAGCCGGTTTTCGCTGCAATTTCGTANGTTTTCAGTGAGGAATGCTTCAGAAGTTCCTTCGCCTTCTCCATGCGGACTTCCGTAACGTATTCGACGAAGGTCTTCCCGGTATGCGACTTGAACAAGGCGCTGAAATAACTCGTGCTCATGAAGATCCGGCTGCACACGGTCTTAATCGATAACTCCGCATCCTCATAATGCCGCTGGATGAAATCGACCGCCTCCAGCATCTGGGAGCGTGTAATATCCTTTCTGGTCTTGGCTACGTCCCGTAACGCCTGCTCGCATACCTCGTTTAACCAGCGCTCGATCTCATCCAAGNACCGAAAAGAATACAGATCGGACAGCAGCCTCTTCTCCNTGCCGATCAGTTCGTTCCCATTGCTGCCGATTTCCATCAAGGTTTGAAGCACGGAAAGCATGACCCGAAGGACCCGCACGTAACAGAGCTCGATTGAAATTGAAGCGCTTCCAAGTTCGCTGATCAGCCGCCGGATGCACACCTTCACCTCTGAGCCTGTGCCTGCCCGGATTGCCGAAACCAGCGCCGTCTCCGTTTCGATCCCATCCAGGAGAGGACCGCTCCCGCGTTTTTCAAGATCGGTGATATGGACCACCTGATCGCGGCCGATCAGAAGCCGGTACTCCAGGGCGGCCTCCGAGGCCTTGCAGGAATATCGTATGTCCTGCAGCTTGCGACAGATCGTTCCGATGCCAACCGTGANCGTGAATTTCATGAACTGCTTGGTCGAGCAGCGAATGTTCTCCGCCAGTTCCTGCGCCCGATCATGCAGCATTTCCTCGTCGGAGCCCGATAGAATGGTCATGACCTTATTCTCNTTNTACCGAAACACGGCCGCACCGGGCTCACCCGCNAGAATCTCCTGNATGATGTTGTATAAGGCAAAAGCACGCAGTTCATTATCGGCGTGCTGTTCATCCGAGCGAAGCTCATCCATATCCGCTGCCATGGCGATATACAGCGGCCCGCGCAGCGGAATATCGAAATAAGCCAGCCGGCTCTCCATTTCGGACCGCTTCATCGGCGATGACGCCAATCTTTCCAGAAAACGTTCCCTAAGCAGGACCAAGCTCTCGTTCAACTGCTTCTTGAGTCTCTTCAAGTGTTCGGTATGACCGCGCTCCTCATCCATTTCCAGCTTGAGCTTGTCGAGCATGTCCNTTAATTCCGCCGCCGTAACCGGTTTCAAAATAAAATCCGTCACCTGCAGCTTCACTGCCTGCTGGGCGTATTCGAAATCGTCGAACCCGGTCAGGATGATGATCTTCGTCTTGGGAAAACGTTCCTTAATACGACGGGAAAATTCCAGGCCATCCATGTACGGCATGTTGATGTCCGTTAACACGACATCGGGCTGATGGCGGGTTACGGCCTCCAACGCATCTCTGCCGTTCTCGCAATCCCCGATGCATTCATAGCCATGCTCCGACCACGGAATCCGGTTTCGGATCCCTTCCCTTACGATCGGTTCGTCGTCCACAATAAGAATCGTATACAATCAAAGCCTCCCCCGTTCAAAAGCAAATCCATTCGCTTTGGTTTATCGTGTTACGAGGTGAATAATACAGGAAAAGCCCTTCGGCAGGCAACTGCCAAAGGGCTCCAGACTTCATGTTTTATTTTCGGGCATTCATCCACGTTATGAAATTGTTCACCACAATATCGATGAAACCGATCGTCGGTTCATGGATCAGCTTGCCGGACTCATCCATCTTCTCGTGCACGGCGCCGATATAAACTTCATTGTTAGGAAGCAGCGGCGAGGTGATGCCAACGGAGAACAGAATGTCCCGAAGATGCTCTTGGGCGCGAACCGTTCCGAGCTGCCCCATCGACGCCCCCATGATCCATGAAGGCTTCCCGTTCATGACCTTATCAACGCGCGATAACCAATCCAGTGCATTCTTGAGCACGCCCGGTATGGAATAATTATATTCCGGCGTGATCCACAATACGGCATCGGAAGCGGCAATCCGCTCCTTGAATTCTTTGACGGCCGCAGGAGGGTCCAACTCCGTGTCTTGATCGTAGAACGGAAGATCGCGAAGATCCACGATATCAAAGGCGATCTGATCCGAATAGCGCTGCTTCAAATATTCCGCCAGTTTCCGATTGTACGACTCTTTTCTAATGCTTCCTACCACGATTGCAACGTTCATGATATCCTCCAGTTCTATGCCTTTCCAGCACACATGATTCAGTTATTGGGTAACTTATTTTAGCCTATCACCATATTTTACCATTGTCAAAATGCCTTAGTCCTACTTCATCAGGGAAAGCAGCTTACAGACATCGCGTTCCAGGTCTGCCCTTCTTTCTGCAGGCACATGCCGCAGCAGTGCCATGGCGGCGTAAGGTACCTTGATGGCATGCGGATCTTCATACAGCCGGCTCCAATAGGCCGATTCCGTGATGGATGCCTTGGCAGGCGCATCGATCCCCTGAGCCATAAGCGCTTGAGGTCTGAGACGGTTAAGTTTCGTTTGGAGCCGGTGATTGCCTTGGCCCAGCTTGGCCAGCTGTACATAACCGAGCCGTTCCAGCTCAATCAGCGCGTGGGCGTGGGTAACGCCATGCTCAAGCTCACCGGCAAAAAAATAATATTGGCCATCCACATGCTGATCCGGAAGCACGTGATCCAGCTCGGAAAGTGCGCGGCATGCCAAATCGGAGACATCCCGGTAAGGCGGTATTTCCGAGAGTGAGATTTCCGATAGATCCANCTGCGTATAATCGTCAATGCCGTAATACCTTGCAAGCTTATGTTCACTCGCTGCATCGTCCATGAGCTTAAGCAAACCTCTCACGATGGACGGAGTCAGTAAGTCCGGACGGTCCCGCAGNGCTTTCAGTCCGAGCACGCCCAGGGTCACGCCATGGCCCGAGGTGCTCAAGTTTGTCAGGTTGGGCAAAAGCCCTTCCAGCAATGGATTCATCAATTCAGGCTGTGCGGGCTCGGATGGATACGGTTCAAACCAATCTTCATGCTGAGCGCGCAGATGACGGCAATTGGCAGCCAATCCATGGAGCACATCTTGCGGCAGATCATGCTCCTTCTGCATGTAATACGCTGCCAAATACGCTCCGCCGACATGCCCTTCAAACCAACCTACTTCACCGCCGCGGCTCAAAGCCGTGAGACCGTCTATCAAATATTGGTCGTCAATGACCGGGGTCACCTCCTCCCCTTCGGCGGCACTCGGCAGATTCAGTTTGGCTGCAATGTCCTTGGGAAAGCTGGTTATCTTCAACCTGATGCTGTAGCCGTACATTCTAAAACGCAGTCCCTCATCGTTATCCGATAGGATCATCCGCCGATCCAGGGCCGAGCGGACCCGGTCTATAAACCGCTCGTCGGTGACGCCATACGTTAATTCCAGCGTCGGTGCCAGCGCGTACATCGAGATCGGGATCCATTTCCGCCTCGTGGATACCACAACGGCATGGGCCGTTCCGCCGATGACAAAAGCAAATTGTTCCGATTCCTTGGCGATGGTGAATCCGAGCGTCCGCTGCATCCACAGTCGGGCAGCTACCGGATCCTCGACAGGCAGTCCCACTTCCCGCAAATAGAGGACGCCATATTTACCGTTCGGGGTCAGAATCCCTTCCTTTAGATCCGGATGGGCGATAAACTCCAGCAAATTTCCATCCCCATCCCTGAAGTATACGTTCACGCCGGAATCGAAGGGTTCGATCACCTTGCCGTCCGGCCATTTCAACAACGGCACCTGCTCCGCGAGGCTCCTGACGGTGGAATCAAATTGGGAGAAAGCCACTTCAAACGCGATATGGGCAGGGGCTATCGGTTCATACACCTCTTCAAATACAAGCGTGAAATCGGGTGTAGGCTGAAATGCAATTTCGGCCTCGCTTTCTCTGACGACCGGGAATTGAAGCAATCCGTGATAGAATTGCTTCACTCCCTCGATGGAGACGGTCTTTAATGTTAATCCGGCGAAATGGGTGATCATGAGATTTCAGCCTCCGCTTTATTGCTGATCTTCTTAACCAGCTCCAAAAAGATGGAAAGCGCCTCTTTGGCCCGATAATCCAGCACGATCGTGCCCTCAGCCGCTTCCGATTCGTAAATGGCGCGTTGAGAGCCGCCGATGGAAATCCATTCCGGACTATTAATACCATGCAAATTGCGTATGGTGGCTTGCAGTTGCTGCAGTGAACTTACGCCGACCGCCCCGCCTGCCGAGCTTACCGATAAGACGGGTTTACCCGAGAAATGCATCTGCCCCAAATGATCCAGAGCATTCTTCAACACTCCGCTCATCCCGCCGTGATATTCCGGGGTAGTCAAAATGACGCCGTCCGCCTCCATTAATAAACCCTGCAGCTCACGCACGCCCTCATGCCGGTTGAATATTTCGTCCGGAGAATAGAACGGGAGCGGCGTTTCATACAAATTAAACAGCTTCACTTCGACGAACAACCGGTTCATTTGCGCTTCCAAGGCCTTGGCCAAAATGGTGCTTGTCGCTTCTTTGCGATTGCTGCCTGCGATCATTACGATTTTCATGGTAATGCCTCCCTTATTCGTATTCGAATGTTTTGTTAAATACATTGTAGAGGAGGCACGCCATGAAATCGTCAACATATCGAGTGATTTTACGAGCAAAAGCTCTCATGCCTTCGGCTGAGAGCTTCTACGACTATAGTCTTAGAAATGTTCATTATGTACGGTTATATTGCATAAGCAGCAAATCCCTAATCCTATACGATTCCATGCTTAAGCGCATAGATGGCAGCCTGTGTCCGGTCGGCAACCCCCAGCTTATCCAGCAGGTGGCTGACATGGGTTTTGACCGTCTTCTCGGTAATATAAAGCGCTTCGCTGATTTCCCTGTTATTCATCCCGGAGGCAATCAGCTGTAATACTTCCTGCTCTCGGCGGGTAAGCTTATCGAGCTGCGCAGCTTCCTGATGGCTGGATCCATTGGCCTCATCCTCTCCCCCCGGGGAAGTAACATGCGTCATGAGCAGGCCGGCAGCATCCGGATGCAATTCGACCTGTCCTTGGAACACGCGTCGGATCCCGGCTACCAATTCCTCCGGCTCGATATCCTTCAGGAGATAGCCGCGAGCACCCGCTCGAATCGCAGGCAGAACATGATCGTAATCAACAAACGAGGTCAGTACGATCACTTTGATATGAGGCAGTTCTTTTTTCAAACGTGCCGTGGTATCGATGCCATTCAAGACAGGCATATTCAAATCCATCAACACGACATCAGGCAGCAGAAGTTTGGCCTGTTCCAGCGTCTCTTCGCCATTCGCGGCTTCTCCCACCATTTCGATATCCGGCTGCGTCGCCAAAAAAACCTGAAGGCCCCGCCGTACCATGGCGTGATCGTCAGCTATTAACAATCGGATCATCGGTTATCCCCCCTTTTTCTGTTGTGACCGCCTTCAAGGGTATCGTAACCTCAATGATGGTTCCCTCCCGGTGCACGCTGTATAAGCGGAACTGGCCTCCGAGCGATTCGGCCCGCTCCCGCATGCTGGACAGGCCGATGGAATGCCGCGTCAGCTCCTTCCATCGCTGCTTGGTTATCCCGCGCCCTTGATCCTCGATCCGAAGCTCCGCTTCATCGTTTTGCAAGGATAACGCCACCGTTACTTCCTTCGTATCCGCATGCTTGCTCACATTGTTCAGCGCCTCTTGCCCGATCCTCCACAATGCCTCTTCCGCGATCCGCGGCAGCTCCTGCATCCCGGTGATATGTGTACGCACATGAAGCTTCAATCGTTCGCCGTATTGCTTTAGACCTGTCATCAGCCCCTCCTCAAGTCCGGGCGGGCGAAGCTGCATGATCAGCTCCCGCATTTCCTTTAGTGCGCTTTGCGATAATGACTGGATATCCTGGATCGTGTNCTGGAGCAAGCTTTTCTGCTCATGCGGTTCAGCAGCAATCATCCCCCCTACACCTTTGGACATCATCACCAGCGAGAACAGGGTTTGGCTTACCGAGTCGTGCAGGTCCCGGGCCAGACGATTTCGTTCATCCATCCTTGCGAGCTCCCGCCGGTTCTCCTCCAGACGGATGTGCTGAAGCGTCATGCCGATATGCTCCGCTATGGCCTCGATGACCTCCATGTCCGCCCGATGCTGGTCTCCATACTGATCATAGCCTACCAAAAGCATCCCGGTTAAGGAGTCCGAAGCAACCGCAAGCGGTACNGCAACGGCTCGACGAATGGNAGCTATCCATCCTTTCTCCACCAGTTGATCCGCAAGTTGNTGCGCATCCGAATCGCCGACCGGCACTGCTGAGCGCTTCACTGCATCAGGACCGGTCCGAGCCATGTCGNNTAGCGGAAATTTGGCATGGGGCAGCGTGGTCTGTCCACCGCTGTATAGCGCACGCAGCGTGATTTCCTGGCCCACCGGTTCAAGCAGCGCCGCAACCGGCCAATCAAAATAACGGCCGAGCAAACTCATCACTTGCTCCGTTAATTCGGCCCGGCTCACCGCTTGGGATGCATAAGCGCCTAGCGCACTGCTATATTCTCCTAGCCGGGCGAACAGATCAGCCCGACGCTGCTCAGCCGCGTACAGACGCATGCGCTCAATGGCGCTGCCGATTTGGTAGGCTACCGATTCCAGCAGCGCCAGCTCCTCCTTGGAAAAATGAAGCTTCCCGGGTGCGGCCACATTCAGCACGCCGAACCTGCGGCTGCCGGAACGCAGCGGAACGGTAGCATGATGGGTAATCCCCTCCGTGTCGCCCCACTGATAACGAACGGCGTTATCCAGACGTTTGCAATTCAAAATGTTCACGGCATTTTTCAGACGGCCGTCATCATAGCGCTCCAAGCACCAGCAGCTGCCGCACCTCATCGGTTCGTCATCTTCCCGTCTCAGAGCAGGCGGCAGATTCCGGCCCGCTACGAATTCATGCGTTCTCTTCTCTTCCACCAGGAACAGCCAACCGGTCGTAAGTCCGGTCAGCTCCAACAGTTTGCCGATAACAACGTCCAGCATGGGGGCTAACTCATTGGATTCGTTCAGCGTTTCGGCAATCGTCTTCAACGTGATTAACTCCTGGATATGCGGGTCGTGAGTGGGCATACAAGCAAGCTCCTTCTTTATTTTGCATTCTGAAGTAACTATATTATATAATCCTGTCACGCACCATCCAAATTCCGAATGAATTCCTGGCCGGTGCAGATCATTCATCCCATGAATCGTGGTAAAAAACAATTAATATTGTTTTATCTCTTGCAAATTTCCACCTACATATGGCTTAATATAGAAGTCGGGCCGACGAAATGAGCTGAAAGGAGGCTGATTGCAATGATTCAGATCCGTGAGGTGGTATTCGCGTAAAGCGAATATCCGTTAAATGGGAGCCCGCCGCGGGCTCCCTATATCTATTTTCAACTCGAATAAATCCAAAATCTAAAAAAAACCAATTTCACGAAAGGAGGAGGGCAAGCATGATCAATGCAATTGTTTTGAAACTCAGCGATAGCTTAAATATGTATACAGAAAGAGGAGGGCATCGATGGGCCATTACAAGAACGGAAGAGAAGTGCTTCCCCCCGAGCTGCTGCAGCAAATTCAACAGTATATAGACGGAGAATTACTCTACATACCGAAACAGAGCGAGCAAAGAGCCGGCTGGGGAGAGTTAAGCGGTTCCAAACAACGCATCGAAAGTCGCAATAAAGAAATGTATCGCGCATACTGCAAAGGACGGTCCATTGAGGAATTGGAACGGACCTACTTCCTGTCTGGAGAAAGCGTGCGCAAGATCATAAGTAAACTTACCCGCGTAGGGACCTGAACCGATGAGGTTTAACGGTCTCCGCACGCATTAACATAGGACTGTTCCCACGGGGTACAGTCCTTTTCATGTTGCATGGATCGGGGCACGGTGAACCCGTGATGTACCGTTTTTAGGGCTGTTCGGCATTTTCACCTCATTGCCACCTTGTCCGAGCAGTCTGCACCATAGAAAAGGCCCGGATGCAAACGAGCTGCAGCCGGGCGTGATTGTACCCTAATGTTCTTCCCGCTTCGCCCCGGCCACATCCCATCGATGGCGGAATTTCTCCAGCCTCGGATGCAGAAACGGCGGCTCGGACAACAAGATCAGCCTCAGCTTCACGATCCATTCCTCGAAGGAAGAAAACGAAGCAAACACGTTAGCTACCTCCGGAGTCATGAGAAGAAAATGGGGACTTCCGTACTTCTCGACCAGATGTCGAAGCGCCGTATCGATCGGCGTGTATTTTTTCCGTTTCGACTCGAACGATTCAATCACGACCGAAGATCTTACGTGCTCCTCAATCCATTCCTGAAGCTGTTTCTCCCGCTTGTAATACGGGCTCACCGGCTCCTTGAACATCCGTTTCACCGTCTCTTCGTGCAGCGGATACAACACCAACTTTGCGAAGGAGCGTTCCTCAACGATGGCAGCCGCCTGCTCAAGGACCTCCTGTTCCAACTCAAAGAGGTCGTAGAATATCAAGGTTCCTTTCGTTGTCGGCTTCGGGGGCTCGTAGCCGTATGGGACATACTCCAAATTGCGCGGCATGATGGAACATCACCTCTCTTTACTCTGATGACTGGCATGAAAGCTTCGGCGGTACACGATGCTTGGTGGCCTGCTCGAAGCCGTAGGCTAACTGAATCAGCACCGGCTCGCTATAAGCCGTCCCGATGAATGTAATGCCCTGAGGACCTTTGGTGTTGTATCCTCCCGGAGCTATGATCCCATTCTCGGCATAACCGCCGGGAACGGTAACCGAAGGATACCCTGCACGGGCAGCCAGATCGGGTCCATATTCATTACCCAAAAACAGCAGCGCGTCCAGCTGATGCTCCCTCAGTACATGGTCAATCCCCATGGTGCCCGCCCTTTCCTTGTTCTTCNNCTTGCTCTCCATATACTCTTTTTCGGTTAACGAACCGCTTGTTTCCTCGGCCCAAATCAGGGTGTCCTGTCCATATTTCAGGGCTATGTCCGCGTGTGCCTCGTTATAAGCGATAACCTCAGCTAATGAATGAACCGGCAGCGACGGATCTACATTCGCCAAATAATCATTGACGTATTTCTTGAATTCATNGCGAAGGACGTTGGCATCCCATCGGGTGCCCTGGCATGGCAGTTCCACCGGATCGATGATGGCCGCGCCTTGTTCGCGAAGAACATCAATGGCAGACTCTACGATATCTAGTCTATCCCGATCCAGGTGCTTATAGTAGTATCGGGGAATCCCGATTCGTGCCTGCTTCAGATAACTGGCGTCCAGAAACTTCGTGTAATCCTCTACCCTTGCTTGAGCAGCTGTCTTGGTCACCTCGTCCAGGTCATCCGCACCCGCGATCGCGCCAAGCAGAATCGCGGCATCTTCCACCGTTCGGGTCATTGGACCTGCCGTATCTTGCGTACGCGTGATGGGAATAATGCCCGTCCGGCTTACCAGTCCGATCGTCGGCTTCAAGCCAACCAGACTGTTCTGGCTGGAAGGGCTGATAATCGATCCCGAAGTTTCCGTGCCGATGGCTGCCGCAGCCAAATTTGCCGCCACGGCGGCTCCGGAACCGGAGCTCGAACCTCCGACGAACATTTCGCCGGGACCGTAGGGATTTAAAGTAAGCCCGCGCCTTGACGAGTATCCTGCCCACATGGTCGAGGACATGAAATTCGCCCACTCGGTCATGTTGCTCTTGCCCAGAATAACGGCCCCCGCCTCTCGGAGCTTTGCGGCAACAAAGGAATCTTTGGCGGCGTACGAATCGGCCAGCGTGATGGAGCCGGCGCTCGTATGCAGCCGATCCCCGGTGTCGATGTTGTCTTTGAGCAGTATCGGAATCCCGTGCAGCCGTCCCCGCGCTCCCAAGTTTCTGCGCTCCTGATCCAGCTCTTGGGCAATCTGCAGCGCATCCGGGTTCACCTCTAGAATCGAGCGAAGCCATCCATCGTATAACCCGATCCGTTCCAGATACAATTGCACCAGTTCGACCGAAGACATCAAGCCTTCTTCCATGGCATGCTGCATGTCCGCTATGGTTGCTTCCACAATCCATGCTCTTTTATCCAAGCTCATATATGGTCCCCCTTAATTTACTAATCTTGCGGCAGGTGTGGGGTTTAACGTTTCATATTTTAGCCTCCAGACGTTTCAAGTCCCTATTCAATTCGGGATTCAGACACGAAACTCCTCCTGGCACGCAATCGGTCGGCATCTTAACGGCTCTCTCTTCTCCCATGGCGGCTTGCCCCTCCTAACGTAAACTAAACGCAGGAAGCGGACCAAGAATGAGTTCTTGATCCGCTCCGCTTAACTTTCGCATTCGCTTCAAAACCGGTGCTGCATGCTAACGATACCACTGGGCCTGCTTATTGAACATTTCGGCATAATGGGCTCCCTGCCCGAGTAACTCCTCATGTTTTCNCTCTTCAACGATTCTCCCTTCCTTGAGGACGAGAATGCGGTCCGCATGTCTGCAGCTTCCCAATCGGTGCGATATNAAGATGGCGGTTTTGCCTTCGGTCATGGACATNAGGCTCTCGAAGATCGCGGATTCCGTAAGCGGGTCTACGGCTGCCGTCGGCTCATCCAGATAGATCACTTCGAAATCCCGATAGAACGCCCGGGCGATCGCGACCTTCTGCCATTGGCCCTGAGACAGTTCGCGCCCGCCGGAGAAGCGCGTACCCAGCTGGGTTGCTACTCCGTCCGGAAGCGAATCCGCCAGCGGGGTCATCGAGGCCTTCTCCATGGCATGATTCAATCGGAGATAGGCTTGCCGGTCGTCCGGATCATGCTCACGCAGCGCAATGTTAGCCTCAAGGGTCCATTCATATCGGTAAAAATCCTGGAACACCGCCGTTACTTTGCTGCGGAAGCTGGCGGAATCATAATCCTGGATCGGGATGCCGCCATAGCGCACAACGCCATGCGTCGGTTCATACAAGCCTAGCATGATTTTTACGAGCGTGCTCTTTCCCGCACCGTTCTCCCCGACGATGGCAACCTTTTCTCCGGGCTTGATGCGAATCGTCAAATCGTCAAGTACGGGCTTATCCTGATTCGGATAGCAAAAGGTAACACGATCGACTTCGATTCCTTCCCGCAAAGGCGTGGTCATCGGCAGAGCTTTTTCCGGCTGCGGAACTGGCGTATCCAGAAATTCGAACAATTCGTGGATAAACAGACCGTCATGATAGATTTGCCCGATGTTCTGACTGATGTTCTGGATGGAATATCGCGTGTCCTGGACCGCTTGATAGAGGGCGACATAGCTGCCGATGGTTAGTTTGAGGCGTGAGCCGAGCCAGACGAACACGGCTAAAATGCTAAAAGAACAAATCGTCACCGCCCCTTCCACGATCAGGCGATTCTTCATGTTTTTCCGCTCGACGCCCAGCATTTCATACGTATTTTTGAAATAGATGCCCCGCCATTTATTCAATAAATAATCTTTGGCATGAAACAGCCGGATTTCCTTGGCCGCTTCCTTCGTCTGCAGCAGTTGGTTCATATACGCCGCCATTCGAGACGAAGCCGTCTGCTGATGAATGACCACGAAGCGGGAAGCCCCCTCTTTCTTCTGGATGATCAACAGCGGGACGATCAGAAGCAGCATAACGATAGGCAATATGTAATGAAAGCTGAACAAGAGAACAAGCAAACCCGTCAGCGTGATGAGGTTCTGAATAATCGAGAACATGTAAAACACCATGTTAATTTAGCAGATATTCAGATTGCGAAGAGCACGCTGCAGCTTGTCGTAGCTTTCCGGAGATTCAAAGAATACGAACGGAAGTTTGCTTAACTTCTCCGACACTTGGAGATTAAACCAATAGGATACATAAGTATTCATCTTTCGCTCGGTATACTTTTGAAGAGATGCCAGCACGAGGCCAATCAGAATGACCGCCATCTGGAGTAACAGCCAATACAATGCTTGGTATGGAGCCTGATCCCGAATCAACACGCCGGTAACGGCGTCGATGACTTGAGCCGTAATATAAATCTGGGCAACGGGCAAAAAAGCCTGCATCAAATAAATCATGGTCGATCTGGTAAACATCCGCGGAGAGACGCGGTACACTTGCTTCATAACCTCGAACATCAGGTTCGCATATTTCATGTTGTATAACCTTGAGCCTCCTTCGTCGCTAAGCCGATTTGTTTAGGGCTGAAGGTTTAGCATGAGGCAGCTGGTTGATCATTTGTTCTAAATGATGCAAATAATTCGTGACGCTTTTGTTGATGACGAGCTGCTCCTCGGATAAGTAGAACGCCAACGGAAACCGGTTCACTTTAAATGAATCGATCATAGCCCGGTCTGCCCACACGACCTGCATATCGGTTAACTCATTGGCAACCGCCATTTCTGCGGCTTCATCCGCATCTTGGGCATATAGGAATAGCGTGACCGAAAGATCCGGATGCGAAGCCATAAACGCTTTGATGGCCCCGTACGTTTCTTTGCAGGCATTGCAATGGTTCATCGTGAACAATAGAATTTTGGGCTTGCCGTCGTACAAATTCACGGTATCGCCGGCCATGCTCGTATAGGCTGCCTGAGGAATCTGCGTGCCAAGCTCGAGCCCTCCCTTCGGAACTGCAGGCTCCTCATGCCCAGTCACGGCTGTCTGCGGCTTCAACTTCAACTCCCGAACCTGGCGATATAGTTTGAACACGAAGAAAGCCAAGCTGAATATCAAGCCATACTGAATCACGAGCACGCTCGTAATCAAATTCATGGATTTGTTCCCTCCTTCGCCTGTAATGAATCAAGAGTATACGCATTCACAGCCACCAACGAAATAACGGCAATGCCGCCGGCCGACAGCAAGGTAAGAACCGCCTCTTGGACCGGCATGAGGAAGAGATTCACGGGTTCGGACAACAGCCAAATTAGCGCATTCAATATACCTAAATATGCAATCTTAACGACCGTATTCATGCCGAGAGCCTCACTAGACCATGAGCCAAAGCAGCTGCATTGGATCTCCTGATTCTGCACAACCCTGGCTTTATAAACGGCGTAGCCGAACCCTGCCAGCAAAATAAAAATCGCGATCTGCGCAGCGACTCTGCTCCTGGAAAATAATAAACCCGCCCCGGCTGCAATCTCAGCGGCGCAGATGAGAACAGGTACAATCCGTAAGCGGCCTGCAGGCATCTGCAGCCGTTCGATCGTCGTCCTGAAATCCGCTAACGATAACAGTTTCGACACTCCCGAAAACACAAACACCAAGGTCAGAAACAAAAGGCAAAGCGCGCTCATGGACATGGTTCATTCTCCTTCCCGACAACCAGGGAGACCAAGCCCCCATTCGATGAATTTGATATCTTGCTTGGACTGCACCTTGCCTTTCTTCTTCGCTGTTCACCCGTTCCCGATCATACTGTAATGGACCCAAAACCATATTCGACCCCTCACTCTTCAACCGTAATAGGAAGCCGCATGCCCTGCGTGAAATATAAACAGCGGAACAAGAAGTTCCGCTGTTTATACGATAAGTTCATGCGTTTACAAAAGAATTAACAGCCGCAAGTATATCTCTCTTCGGAACCGTTGCCGCAGTCCCATACTTCAAGGCGAACGCCGAATTTGTCGCGTCCGCATTGCTCCGTAGTGTTGCAGGAAGTATGACGAAGAATGCACATAAATGCTCACCTCCTTTCAAGTCATGAAGTTCATTCATTTATATGAAAGGTGTTGCTATGCAATAAGCTTCGAGTGTGTTGAACGCTGGCTGTAGGGATCTTCCAATTTTTTTATGCCGAGTCGTTTGTAAGCGGGTTCAATTTCTGAGGGATGTAAATGGTTTATGCTAACTAGATGGCTTGCAAGATAATTTTAATATACTATATTTATCATTTCTTACAAGGATAATATCTTATAGTAAAATAATAGAGTATTATCCCTTATTAAAGAAATTACATAAACAAAAGGCTGCCCCATTTTGTGAATCGGAGCAGCCCTTTGCTTACCTATTTAACTGATGATCGTAATGACCGGCGCCGAAATGGTTGGCTGTGTCGTGATGACGGAGGCCGTATTCGTGAAGCTTGCAATTTCCAACAACACCGGTACTCCCGCCGGAACATCCGTCGTATCGAGCACCAAGCTGGTGGTTGTCAAAGTCGATAACGCAAGCTGCTGCAGCATCCCGTTAATATACACATTAAAGTATTCAGCGCCTGTCAACGCGGGAAATGCCGTCACGGGTGCTTCAGCATCATCGATGAAACTCGTGGCCGGCATGGTAATCGAGTCTGCACCGATCATCGCTTCGTCGACCAGCGCAAAATAACGGGTTACGGTTGGCGTTACCGTCGTGGTGATCGTGCCGCCTGTTGCAACGGGAACCGATGCGACCGCGGTAATGATAGGTTTAATAACTGGCATTATCTTCACTCCTCTCTTGTCTTAAATAGAAAAAATATGGCTGTGCCACATTATCATTAAATGATAGATTATGAGATTTGGTTCTGACATTCTCCCAATTTCAGTGAAATTGTATAGCAATTATCCAAAATTCCGGTCAATATATCCATGAAGAAAGGATAAATGTCCACTCGAGTCCTTCTCCAATGACATAAACTAAGTACGGACATTCATCCGGGAGAGGGGGGATAAGACTGAAAACTCCCGTGATCAAGCGGAAACGATATCGAATTCTTCAAGCTGCAGAATATCGAAAACGCAGGACCTGCAAGAAGCGAAAATACAAACGAGTCGTGTCGGCAGGCAAACGAAAATGGAGATGCAACTCCAGATCCACTCATCGGACCACCCCCTCAGCTGCCCAGCATAAACATCAAGAGGGACGCGGCCCGAAAGACTTCTTATTGACACTATTACCTCAAGGCATTCCTGGGAACCCGGGTTTGGCGGGGCCAGCCGGGCTTCAAGGACCCCAGGGCATTCACGGAACCCCTGGCTCGGAGGGGGCGGAGGGCATTCCCGGACCGGTGGGACCCCAAGGCCTTCAGGGCGCTCCTGGCAACCCTGGCTGGGAGGGGCCGGCGGGCATTCCCGGACCGGTGGGACCCCAAGGCCCTCAGGGCGCTCCAGGCAACCCTGGCTCGGAGGGGCCGGCGGGCATTCCCGGACCGATGGGACCCCAAGGCCCTCAGGGCGCTCCTGGCACTCCTGGTTTGGAGGGGCCCGCGGGCATTCCCGGACCGGTGGGACCCCAAGGTCCTCAGGGCGCTCCAGGCAACCCTGGCTCGGAGGGGCCGGCGGGCATTCCCGGACCGATGGGACCCCAAGGTCCTCAGGGCGCTCCAGGCACTCCAGGTATGGAGGGGCCGGCGGGCATTCCCGGACCGGTGGGACCCCAAGGTCCTCAGGGCGCTCCAGGTATGGAGGGGCCGGCTGGAATCCAGGGGCCTACGGGGCCGCAAGGCCCTCAAGGAATCCCCGGAAGCGTCATTGTGCCGGAGATTAACGTGCTGCCGACCACGCTTCGCTATTTTTACGTATTGATGTCCGAGGTTAATCTGGATGATCCCTTCGTCATATCTGCCGGACAATTTACGGATGACGACGGTAACCAGGCATTTCAGAGCATTATGGTTGGTCCGAACAGCTCCTCGACCGTTTATATCAATGGTATGATTCAGGAAGGCCGTATCTACACCATCACTTCGGAGGCACTAACCTTATATTCTCCCGGCGATGTGCTTCTGGCCGGAACGCCCATCTTGCTGGAGGTGCTGTATCTCACCGTTCAGGTGGTAACTTGAACGGTGAGCAAAATACCCCGNTGCGGCGGGTAGCAAGGTTCGCGCAAAAAGACATCTGCCGCAAGGAAGATGTCTTCTTCCTCTGCTTCTTAACATGTTACCGAAATAAACGGTCCCCTCTCTTTCATCTTATCGAATTTGACTATTCGGCCCGGCTATCGATGACTTCATAATCAAACCAGTCGAACAGCGCAGGGGTTGTTCCATTGTCGCCGAATGCATACATAGCAATCATTAACCCTGTAAATCCGCCNGCTACTTCCGTCGCCAGCAGATGGGTTTCACCTGATCCCATATTCATGACCTCTGATGAACTTTGTCCCACGGAGAATNGAAAATGCTCGGGCATTGCTTCGATTCGTAACACGACAGGCCCCTCCGGACATCGACTGGTTTGTTCTACGCTAAGCGACCCCACGGTACGTCTGAATACGATCGTTTTTTCCCCGTTTATAAGCTTTACGGCCAGATCATAATGATACCTTTCATTCATAAAAACGGTTATTCCCGCTTCTTCCCCCTCGTTTGCAGGCTCANAGTCCAGAGCAGCGGATATATTGCAAGAAAAGTGCCTTAATCGTCGCCCGACAAAAGCAGGGGATGCCGCGTCGTTCAAGGACGATGGGTTGCCCCGCAGCATGAGATATCCCGGATGTTCCTGCAGCGACCAGCTCCCTGGCAATGGGTTGCGCAAAAAGACCCAGTCCAAACCGAGGGAGGCGTGATCGAAATCGTCTCTGGACGGCTTTGCAGGCCACCGGCATGCCGGCAGCTGAGGACTGTCCATTACCTGCTCGACCCTTCCCTCGAATCCGATGCTCGGCCAACCGTCCGCCGTCCATGTGACCGGAGCCAGATAAGTTTCTCTGCCGAGATGATGGCGCATGGGGTATGAAACCGGCCTGATCCCCAAGAAAACGGCCCACCACGTGCCATCCTGAGCCTGCACCAGATCCGCNTGCCCTGTCGCGTGTATGGGGCTTCTCCTGCTTCGATGGGACAGAATCGGATTATGGGGACAAGGCTCAAACGGCCCGTAAGGATGTCGGCTTCGCGAGACCGTGACCATATGTCCGTACTCGGTTCCGCCCTCGGCAATCATTAAATAATACAGACCGTGTATTTTGTATAAATGCGGGGCTTCCGGACTGGCTCCCCCGGTTCCTCTCCAGATTAAGCGGCTTTCCGTCAGCTTCTTGCCGCTTGCCATATCGATTTCGCATTGATAAATGCCCTCTCCCTCGTCGCCGTAGCAAGCCGTCTGAAAATAGACGCGACCATCGTCGTCGAATAGCAGCGAAGGATCGATGCCTTGCTGGGCGACAGGGATCGGATCAGACCATGGACCTGCCGGATCCGTGNTTTTGACGTAAAAGTTGCCGATTCCGCTGACGTTGGTTGTCGTCATATAATACCAGCCCTCATGATAGCGAAGGGTCGGGGCATAAATTCCCCCTGAGCTCCCGGCATTCTNAAGAGGCAGTTGTTTTTCCGATGTAAGGCAATGGCCAATTTGCTTCCAATTTACCAAGTCCTTGCTATGAAAGATGGGAACGCCCGGGAAATACTCAAATGTGCTCGTCACCAAATAATAATCTTCGCCAACCCGGCAAATGCTTGGATCCGGATAAAAGCCCGGTAGGATGGGGTTGCTAAACTTCATGAAACAAAACACTCCTCTGCACTCCTAATTTATGTCTAAGAAACGATGGTCTATGAAACAATGGTGAAAAACAGATTGGCATAAAAGAGAGGCAGCTTTGGGGCCTGCCCCTCAAATCAAACGGTTCAGTTATTCCACAGCTCAACCCGATCACGAACCAGCTCCGAATATTCCTGCTCCATTTTTTCCGCCCCGGCAGCGTTCAGATCTTGAATGAATTGATCGTAAAGGGCATCGAATTGGGACGGGTCCGCAAGGATGATCTCCGGAATGCGTTTGCGAACAATCTCTTCAACCCGCTTGTAGGTGATTGCAATGTTGGAGTCGATCGGCGGGGAAATAAGATATGCCGCACCCCACGGCTTCGTCGGAAATTCCTCGGACTTTGGCCAAAGATCCTTCCACATTTCCGCACCATACGCTTTCAGCGTCTCTTTGGCTGANGGCGTATAATTGGCCTTGATTTGTTCCGGGAAGTTGGTCGTATAAAAATTTCCGGTCGAATCCTTCGCGCCGTCGCCATAACGAGGAAACAAACTGTTATATAATCCAATTCCGCTCTCTTTGGTAAAGCTGGCGTTGTCGTTAACTTTGCGGTCCTGCACGTCCTCCGGAATGACGCGTTTGCCGTCTTTGACATTGTAATGCTCGCCTTCAATGCCCCAGTTCATCAAAATCTGCCCTTCTTCGGAAGCCAAATAATCCAAGAACTTGATGATCCGTACCGGATCCTTCGCGGATGTCGTGATGCCTACGCCCCAGCCTGCTGCATACCCTGCATTCTGGAACGAAGCGTCCTTGGTCGTCCCATCCAATTGGATCGGGAATCTCGCATAGGTACGGTTCTCTTTGCCGGCCGTTCTCAGCGCATTCGTCGGGTTTCCAAACCCCCAATCGGCGTCAATAACGCCAAGAACGCGGCCCGAGGCGATCTTTGCTTCGTACTGGTCCGTCTTCTGAACGAACGTTTCATTGTCCAATATGCCCGTGGCGTTGAGATGATTCAACCAGCGGAAGTATTCCTTGTCCTCCGGACGTCTGTAGTGCAATTTCGCTTCATACGTTTCCGGATCAACATAATACTCCCCATCCCCTGACAAACCGGTAGCAATCACGGCCGCATCCGTTACGGAGATCATGAATCGCCATCCATCGGCATTGAGCGTCAACGGAATCGTTGGCTGACCGTCGATCGTCGGGTGTTTCTCATAATAATCCTTCAGCGCCTTCTCAAAATNCTTGACGGTCTTGATTTCCGGATAACCGAGNTCTTTCAGCACTTCATGCTGGATATGAAAGTTTCCGCCGGCATCCAATTGCTGATGATCCACGGCATTCAGCGTCGGAAGGACATAGATCGATTCATCCTCGTTGCACCACTTCAGACGGTTCATGTAATCCCCATAGAGTTTTTTCAGGTTCGGTGCATGTTCTTCGATCAAATCGGCTAGGTCGATAAAAGCGCCCGAATCAACAAACAGATTCGCATCGCCTTTAGCGAAAACGAGATCCGGATATTCACCGCTCGCTACCATCAACGGCAACTTCTGATTGGAACCGTCAACCGCAAATTCGGCTTGGAT
>Ga0055538_1000311_pt1 | contig 23220 bp, 19 predicted proteins | sample AraplaCvi_mLB_r2_2_FD_55038 | JGI IMG/M metagenome (GOLD analysis project Ga0055538, IMG submission 55038) | Arabidopsis root microbial communities from North Carolina, USA - plate scrape CL_Cvi_mLB_r2 | ecosystem: Host-associated > Plants > Roots > Endosphere | place: USA: North Carolina | reverse complement strand
ATCTTCCATCAGTTTGTCATATTGAGATTCACTCAGGGAAGGAAGCCTCCCCTGGTACAACTCATCCAGAAACATAACCAGAATGTCGCGGTTCTTCATTTCAACCACTTGCTACCGTAATAAAGCTGCTCTGCTTCATTTTCTCTGATCGTTATATTGTTAAGCACTACCCCAAGAAGATGGGCCTTAACATGCTCAAGTTGAGTTTTGGCTTTTCTCACCTGGGATTTCTTCACCTTCCCACCCAGTACAACCAAAACGACGCCATCGCATAAAGCACTGACAATAAGCGCATCGCTCACTGCCAATATGGGAGGGGTATCAAACAAAATCATGTCGTAGCGTTGCTTAAGATCGTGAACTAACATTTGCATGTTGTGGGAACCTAGCATTTCGGAAGGGTTGTATGGAATGGAGCCGGAAGTTATGACGGAGAGATTCGTAACCGCCGTCGGCCGAATGACGTCTTCAACGTCTACCTGCTGGGCCAAGACATTGGTCAATCCGGTATCATTCGATACGCCGAATACGTGATGCAGTGAAGGTTTGCGCAAATCCGCTTCAATCAACAGCACATTTTTGCCTTCATGCGCATAGGCGACGGCCAAGTTGCTAACTGTGGTTGTTTTGCCTTCGTTCATTTGAGCCGAGCCAACCATGATCACCCTAACCTGTTTGTCATGAACAGAGAATTGAATGTTCGTCCTTAGCCCCCGATATGATTCCGCTGCCGGAGATTTCGGGTTAATGACGGTAACCAGAGGATTTTTGTATTTTCTCGCCATTTAACTCACCTGCCTATTAAAATAGTCCGATCCCTGTGATAAGAGTGAGCGGATTTAAGGTAAAAGAACTAATGACCAAGCATCTTAAATATAGTAAAATGTCTGTATCTAGNTTGTTACTGTATGATTAGCTTTTTATTATATTGNCCTGGCGAACGATATATGTAATTTTGATAAACGGCATGGCTAAACGCCACGTGACTGCTTATCATCCGGTTAAGCATGCCCGTTATCCGTGCTTTTTGATCACGATCCGTACATATTTGAACCTGATACAACCGATAATCATGCAATGGCTCTTGAGTCTGTATCCTCCCATAAACCTGAATATGATCAAACATGTCATCGATNTCATAACGCAGCTTTATCTTGGGACTCATGGGGATATCCCAGGGACACAGGAAAACAAGCTTCTCCGGACCCAGCTCGATCGGCGTCACATCGTGGCTTCTGCCGTGCAGGCTCAGGGGACCAATCTCCATGACTCTAATCCCTACCTTAATAAGATGCTTCGTTTCGGTTGACATCAGGAATTTAATTCTCCTTTATTTCTATAAATTCTGGTATGGGACATTTTATCGATGGATAAAATGATACTAAGTGTCACCCTAAAAANGATAACAGATACAAATTGTATCGTTTTATTTTCCAATTTTACGATACATATCGTATCGAGTCAATAGAAAAATCGTCATTTTCTACCTTCCGTGTGTAAATTTAGGATGTTGCGTAATTTTACGACCCTCTCATCACCAAACCGTGACTTTACGTACATTAAGCTGCTTTATATAAAATCGACGCATTTTTCTAATCACACCATCAGGTATGCCAAGCAATTGAAAGGGGGATCCAAGCATGAACTACGGAGAACGAATTGCAGAACTACGTGAACAGCGCGGGTGGACTCAAGAAGAACTCGCTACCTCTGTCGGCATTACTCGTGCTGCACTATCCCATTACGAAAAAAACCGGCGCAAGCCGGATTTTGAAACATTGACCCGCCTGGCAGACCTCTTTGACGTATCCATAGATTATCTGATCGGGAGAACAACATTGGAGAAATCGGTACTTGATCCGGAGGTTCGCTCATTTGTGGACGGACTTGAGCTTTCGGACCAGGATTTGCTGGAGCGGTTCAATCTCACGGTGGATGGCCGCAAGTTAACCGAAGAGGAAGCCAAAAGATTTATTGCTTTTGTTCGCATGGAACGCTCCATGAAATAATGCAGATCATGAAGATGGAAATCCCCGTTACTCATCTATGTCCAACATAGCGGTATCGGGGATTTTCACTAGAGTCATGTTTAGCAATGACCAATGTATTAATCGTTATGAGCTTCCTCCATTTGCAGCCATTTATCAGGATGGATTCCCAATTGAGTCATGAGCTTATTGATGTCGATGTTCGTCTTCTGCTGGTCAAGCCGCTGCTCGGTGCTTCCGGAGCCTCTCTCCTTGTCCACACTCATTTCTTCAACTACCTCGCTTATCTATAGTTTCATCTCCATCCCTGCTGCATGAACACGATGATAACGCATATCTTCTCAACAACTTACTTACCAATATTATAACGAATGAAATCACATGATGCTGTCGTCTTGTGGAGCCTTTGTCCTATGCTTCCGGTTCTAATTTTGTCGAATTTTCTTTTGGTGAATCCTGTCATCATCATAGAAGATGCTTAAACCCTTGTAATTTATTTATATATGAAGAAAAACCACATTGCATTCATTAAAGAATACAATGTGGTTTCCCGTAATTCGTTTTGAAATACTAGTTCCCTGTACGTGCCAGCTCTTTCATATTCGCCTCGAAGGCGGCGAGGAGCGCTGCTTCCCCCGTCAGGCCTTGATCTTGCACCTTCTCGATATGCAGCAGCATGCGTTTGTAATCCTTCGGAATGATACGGACAAAGCGGCTGAGCGCTTGATCCCAGTCTCCCAGAATTTGCTGTGCCGGCACGCTGCCGGTATACTGCTCATGCTGCCGGACAAGACGNTGGAGGGCTTCCGCTTCCGTTCCATCCTCGACGCGTTCCAGGAGCACCATCTCCAGATTGCAGCGATCCACGAAGGTTCCCTCAGGATCATAGACGTAGGCTATGCCGCCGGACATCCCGGCCGCGAAGTTGCGTCCGGTTTCCCCGAGAACGACCACCCGGCCGCCGGTCATATATTCGCATCCATGATCGCCGACGCCTTCAACGACGATGTTCGCGCCCGAATTACGTACGGCAAAGCGCTCGCCGGCAATGCCTCTTACATAGGCTTCTCCGCCTGTAGCCCCATAGAATGCGGTATTCCCCGCAATAATGTTCTCCTCAGCTTTGAAGGTTGCTTTAGGTGAGGGCTTCACGATCAGCTTGCCGCCGGAAAGGCCTTTACCGATATAGTCGTTGGCATCCCCTTCAACCGTCAGCGTCATCCCTTTCGGCACAAATGCGCCGAAGCTCTGCCCTGCGGAACCCACGAAGTTGAATTGAATAGTGTCTTCCGGCAACCCGGCAGCACCATACTTGCGCGTGACTTCGCTTCCCAGGATGGTTCCCACGGCACGGTCCACGTTCGTGATCGGGAAGGTCCCCTTCACCGCAGCTCCCGATTCCAATGCCGGCGCCGCGGTGCTAANCAGCGAACGCATATCCAGCGTCTGTTCCAGACCATGATTCTGTCTTTGGGTACGGTAGCGCGTGCTGCCCTCCGGAAGCTCCGGCGTATACAGCAATGCCGAAATATCCACGCCTTTCTTCTTCCAGTGATGTTCCGCTTTGACGGCATCCAGGCAATCCGTACGACCAATCATCTCGTTAATGGTACGGAAGCCAAGCTCGGCCATCAGCTCGCGCATGTCTTGTGCGACAAAGCGCATAAAGTTGGCGACATGCTCCGGATCTCCCGTAAAGTTCTTGCGCAGCTCCGGATTCTGCGTGGCTACGCCAACCGGGCAGGTGTCCATTTGGCAGACGCGCATCATAATGCATCCGACGGCAATCAATGGTGCCGTTGAGAATCCATACTCTTCGGCTCCNAGCAGAGCCGCCACCACCAAATCGCGCCCGTTCAGCATTTTGCCGTCGGTCTCCAGCACCACGCGGTCGCGCAGATTGTTCATGATGAGGGTTTGATGGGTCTCGGCAAGCCCAAGCTCCCAAGGCATACCTGCATGACGGATAGAGCCTTGCGGCGAAGCACCCGTGCCGCCATCGTAGCCGCTGATCAGAATGATGTCCGCGCGGCCCTTCGCAACGCCTGCGGCAATCGTGCCCACGCCCACTTCCGATACGAGCTTCACGTTGATATCCGCGCGTGGATTGGAATTCTTCAGATCATAGATCAGCTCCGCCAAATCCTCGATGGAGTAAATATCATGATGCGGCGGCGGCGAGATCAACCCTACGCCCGGCGTCGAACCGCGGACCTCGGCCACCCAAGGGTATACCTTGCGGCCCGGCAGCTGTCCGCCTTCACCCGGCTTCGCTCCCTGCGCCATCTTGATCTGGATTTCGTCCGCGTTCACCAGGTAATTGGAGGTGACGCCGAAACGTCCCGACGCCACCTGCTTGATGGCACTTCGGCGGGAATCGCCGTTGGCATCCGGAATGAAGCGGGCCGGATCCTCCCCGCCTTCACCCGTATTGCTCTTGCCGCCGATGCGGTTCATCCCGATCGCNAGGCTTTCATGCGCTTCCTTGCTGATGGAGCCGAAGGACATCGCGCCCGTTTTGAATCGGCGCATGATGGACTCCGCGGATTCAACCTCATCGAGCGGCACCGGTTTGCCGGCCGGCTTGATTTTGAGCAGGGCACGCAGCGTCAGATGCTGCTCATTCTCACCCTGCACGAGCTCGGCGTATTTCTTATAAGTTGCGTAATCATTGGTCCGGACGGCCTGCTGNAGCAAATGGATGGTTCTCGGATTGAACAAATGCTCTTCCCCGTCCGCTCTCCATTGGTATTCGCCGGCTGAATCCAGCGCTTTATCGTTGCCGTCCTTATCGGTAAAGGCACGCTCGTGATGGGCCAGCGTTTCCTTGGCCACTTCCTCCAGGCCGATGCCGCCGATGCGGGACGGCGTCCGCGTGAAGTAGCTCTCCACGAAATCTTCCTTCAGGCCGACGGCCTCAAAGATTTGTGCGCCGCGATAGGACTGAATCGTGGAGATCCCCATCTTCGACAACACTTTCACGACACTTTTGCTTGCCGCTTTAATGTAATTTTTCACAGCCTTCTCATGCGAGATGCCGCGAAGCATGCCTTCCTGTATCATGTCGTCCAGCGTTTCGAACGCCAGATACGGGTTGACCGCGCTCACGCCGTAACCAAGCAGCAGGGCGTAATGATGCACTTCGCGAGGCTCGCCGGATTCCAGCAGGATCGCCACCTTGGTCCGGGTTCCCTGACGAATCAGGTGATGATGCAGCGACGAAACGGCTAGCAGCGAAGGAATCGCCGCATTGTCCTTATCCACGCCGCGGTCGGACAGGATTAAGATGTTATGCCCCTTGGCGATGACTCGGTCNGCGGCTTCGCAGAGGGTGTCAATCGCCTTGCGAAGCCCTTCGGCTCCTTCGGCCGCCGGGAAGAAAATCGGAATCGTCATGGACTTGAAGCCNGGACGGCGGACATGGCGCAGCTTCGCAAACTCTTCGTTGGANAGCACNGGCGAATCCAGGCGTATGTGGCGGCAGCTCTCCGGTTCCGGCTTCAGCAGATTGCGCTCCGGTCCGATCGTCGTCGCCGTCGAAGTGACCAGCTCCTCGCGGATCGCATCGATCGGCGGATTCGTCACTTGGGCGAACATCTGCTTGAAGTAGTTGAACAGCCGCTGCGGGCGGTCGGACAGCACCGCAAGCGGTGCGTCATATCCCATGGAAGCGATCGCTTCCGCGCCCGTGATCGCCATCGGCTCGATCACTTTGCGCAGCTCCTCGTACGTGTAGCCGAANGCTTGCTGGAGCTGACGCACATTCTCATGCTTCGGATCCGGAAGTTCCGGCGCATCAGGAAGATCATGCAGCTCTACCAGATGCTCATCCAGCCATTCGGAATACGGAAGCTCAGCGGCGATGCTGGCCTTGACTTCCTCGTCGGAAATGATACGGCCTTCCTTCGTGTCGACAAGCAGCATGCGTCCAGGACGCAAGCGATCCTTGTACAGCACATTTTCCGGCGCAACGTCCAGAACGCCCGCTTCGGAGGACAGAATAATCAGATCATCCTTCGTTACGTAATAACGGGATGGGCGCAGCCCGTTCCGGTCCAGGGTGGCGCCGATCTGAACGCCGTCCGTGAATGCCATCGCCGCTGGTCCGTCCCATGGCTCCATCAGCGTGCTGTGGTATTCGTAGAATGCTTTTTTGGTCTTATCCATGCTCTCATGGTTGCTCCACGGCTCGGGAACCATCATCATGGCCACGTGCGGCAGAGAACGACCGCTGAGGTACAGGAATTCAAATGTATTATCGAACATCCCGGTATCGGAACCGTCCGGGTTGATGACAGGTTTCACCTTCTCCAGATCGCTTCCGAACAGCTCATGCTCGAACATGGACTGGCGCGCGTGCATCCAGTTCACATTTCCGCGCAGCGTATTGATTTCGCCGTTGTGAATCATGAAACGGTACGGATGCGCACGCTCCCAGCTCGGGAACGTATTCGTGCTGAAACGNGAGTGAATGAGCGCAATCGCCGATTCCAAACCCTCATCCTGCANGTCCAGGTAAAATTCCCCCACCTGCTCCGTCGTCAACATGCCTTTATATACGATTTTTCGGCAGGAAAGGCTGGATACGTAGAAGCTGTCGCCTTCGGGCTTGCCGCTGTAACGGATCGCCAGCTCGGCGCGGCGGCGGATGACATACAGCTTGCGCTCGAACGAGAGATCATCCTGAATGTCGGCGCTGCGGCCGATGAACACTTGGCGGACATACGGCTTTGCCGCTTTTGCGGACTTGCCCAGCATTTCATCATGGGTAGGTACATCGCGGAAGCCAAGCAGAGTCTGGCCTTCTTCGGCAATAATCGAAGCCAACTGCTCCTCATGTGCCGAACGGACGGCAGGATCATGGGAAAGGAACAGCATGCCTGCACCGTAATGTCCGGCTTCGGGAAGCTCAAAGCCCAGTTTTGCCGCTTCGGCAGCAAAGAAGGAATGAGGAATCTGCAACATGATCCCCGCACCGTCGCCGGAGTTCGGCTCGCTGCCCTGACCGCCGCGATGCTCCATATTGGCAAGCATGGTCAGCGCGCTGCTGACGATTTCATGGGATGGCTTACCCTTGATATGGGCAACGAAACCCATACCGCAAGCATCTTTTTCGAACTGCGGATCATAGAGGCCCTGTTTCTGGGGAAAATCAGTATGTTTCATAAGATGCAACCTTTCTTTTTATAGAATAAAATGCTGCTGATCAATAACAGAAAAAACGTAAAGGTTGGACATCAATCCTCTCCTGCAGTGGACACACTGTCTTGAGGCGATGCAGTATTGTGCAAAAGCGACAAGGGTTAACATTTACCTAACACGTAAGATTAATTAGTTCTATATATTTTATCACCGTCATACAATGCAGGCAATTCAAAGTTTTTATGAATTTGATAAGAATTGTTTTTGTGAGAGTAATCACAAAAGTTAGTTAAATATTATGTAGAATAGTGCAAAAAAACATGCAAATAGAACATTCCGAACAAGCGGTTTTCATCACTTTTTTCGTAATTTGTTATCATATCGCTCCGCTTTGGCCGCTCACTCCTCTCTCCGGCAGTGAAGCCGTGATCATCCTGACCATCCATCCTATATAAAATGAAGCTCCTTCATGATCGGTTCTCGGGAGTATTTCCAGCAGCAGGTTGAGGGGGGCCGATGAACTTTGACGCAACCATACCCGGTATCGCGTCGATGATCGCCACGTTATATCGCCTCATCAAAAAAGGACCTCCCCTGGATCGGTTCGATCCTTCGGGGAAGTCCTTTTCCTTACATATTATATAGAAGCTCTTCTTATGCAGTCACCGCTGTATCGGCGTCTGCTGCTTGCTTGTTGTTTCGGATTGCCAGGAAGTACACGGCGGTCAACACTAGGAACACCAGACCGAATCCGGCCAGTACGCCCACGTTGGCCCACATGCCGTCGAAGCTTCCCGTGGAAATGACGTCTTTGTAGCCTTTTACGCTATAGGTCATCGGCAGCAGCGGATTCAAAGCCTTCATCCAGTTCGGAATCAGCTCTACCGGGAACGTGCCTGCGCTCGTTGTCAATTGAAGAATCAGGATGACGATGACAACGAAGCGTCCAGGCTGATCCAGCCATGTGACGAACATTTGCACCAGGAACATGAACGACAAGCTGGTAATGATGGAGAAGAGATAGAAGAGCGGAACGCTCTGAACCTCAAGCTTCAATCCGTACAGCATGACAACCGAAGCCAGCAGCGCTTGAATTAATCCCATGCCGGCAAAGGACAGCGTACGGCTGACAAACCGGTTCCAGCCCGATGCGTTCGGTACCGATGCCTCGCGAATCGGCAGAATAATCGTGCAGAGCAGAGCTCCGACAAACAAGCCGAGCGACAGGAAGTATGGTGCGAATCCGGTACCGTAGTTCGGTACTTCGTTCACTTTATGCTCATCAACCTGTACCGGTCCGGCAAACATCGTGACCGTTTCGTCGGTGGTTTGGATACCGCCAGTCTTGTCGGCAGCCTCGTTCAGCTTCCCTGCGAGCTCCCCGCTGCCTTCCTTCAATTCGTTCATTCCGTTGACCAGCTCGCCAGCCCCGGAATCCAGCTGTTTCGAGCCGTCGGCGAGGGTCGTTACGCCGCTTCCCAGCTTGCCGGCTCCGCCTGCCAGCTGCTGCGTGCCCTGCGACAGGGCGGCCGCGCCGCTGGCAAGCTCCTTGCCGCCGGCCGCCGCTTCGCTCAGCTTCGTGCCGAACAGCTTCATGCCGTCGGCCAATTGGTTTTGGCCGGCGTTCAGCTGTTTGGCGCCGGCCAGCAGCTCTTGGCCGCCCGCGGCGAGCTGTTTGCCGCCGTCAGCGAGCTGGTTCGCGCCGGCGCTCAGCTTGCCTGCGCCTTCCTGCAGCTGCTGCGTGCCTTGGTTCAGCTCCGCTGCGCCTTGCGCCAGCTGCTTCTGACCGGCATTCAGCTCACTCGTGCCGGAGGCAACGGATTGGCTCGCGGCCAGCAGCTGCTGAACCTCCGGACTTTGCGCCAGCTCCGGATTGCTCTCGGCCAGCTGCTTCAGGCCGTCCGCAACGGCCTTTGCGCCTTGCTCCAGCGCAGCCGTGGCTTCCAGCGATTGATTCAGGCCGGCCTTCAGGCTGCCGCTGCCATCATGAGCGTTCTTCGCGCCAGCGGCTAGCTGGGCCGCCCCTGCCTGGTTGGCTTGCAGGCCTTCATTCAGCGCCGTGCTGCCGGCTGCGGCCGATTCAATGCCCGCCTGAAGCTTGGCGCCGCCCTTGCCGGCCTCTTCAGCCCCTGCTTGCAGCTGGCTGTGGGCCGCCTTAAGCTGATCCAAGCCGGAGGCGAGGGTACCCGCTCCNGCGTTCAGCTTGCCGGCACCGCGATTCAGCTCCTGCACGCCCTCCGTCAATGGCGCGATGCCGTCTTGCAGTTCCTGCGTGCCGCTGACGAGTTTAGCCAGGTTCTCTTTGAGCTTCACCGCGCCGTCGTCCAGCTTCACGGCACCTTCGGACAGCTTCGTGGCGCCGTCCCCCGCTTCGCTTAGGCCGTCAGATACTTTGGCCACTTGATCGAACAGGGTTTCCGTGTAGGCTTCCGTCACTTTCGCCGACACCTTGGATTGAATCTGCTTCACGGCAGATCCGCCGATCTGTGCCGCAAGGAAGTTGTAGCCTTCGTTCGGCTCAAATACGATTTGCGCAGGCTGCGGATGTTCATCCATTAACGTTGTCGCCTGCTGCGAGAAATTTTCCGGAATGCTGATGGTCATGTAGTATTTGTTATCCTGCATGCCCTGCTCAGCTTCGCTCCGGTTAACGAACTGCCAATTAAAATCTTTTCCCTTCTTCAGCTCGGCCACCAAATCCTCGCCGGCGTGAAGCGTCTTTCCTTCAAAAACGGCGCCCTGGTCGTTATTGACGACCGCAACGGGCAAATCCTCCATCTTTCCGTACGGGTCCCAGAAGGCCCCGAGGAACATACCGCTGTACATGACCGGTATGAACAGCACCGCGATGATCGGAATCAATATTTTTTTATTCCGAACGGCAGCGCCAAGATCTTTGGCAAACACAGATAATGACTTCATCCAGTCTCTCTCCTTTTTTTATCTAGATACAGCAGCTTACCAGCCGACATGAATCTGCGCTTACGGCAGATCACATTTTCATTCCAGCACACAATGACCAATATGCTCATTCGGTCAGTTTAGACCAAAAAAAACGATCCCTGGCAAGGAAGGCGATCCCTCAAGCCAAGAGAGTCCGCCTTCCTCATCACGAAGGAGATTGAATCTTCCTCTTACGAGGAGGCTTTGAGCCCGTCAGCCAAGAACACCATCATATATTCCTTGATCTGTTCCTTGCTGAGCGGCTTGTGAAGCTGATTGAAGTCGGTCGTGAGCGCAACGTACAGCTTCAGCATCACAAAGGATACCACCTGAGCATCCAGCGGCTTGATCTCACCGATCGAAATGGCATTCTCCACGATTCCCTTGAGATACCCGACGATTCCGTTCTCCACTTTCGTCAATCCCTCATGCGCCTTCGGCGTGCCGATGTCCCGAACTTCCTGCGACAGCTTGATGAACAGCTCATGCTCGCTTCGGAATTCAAGCAGCGCATCCAGCACCCGGTAGAGATTGTCAAAGAAATCCCTGTCCTTCCGTATCTCCCGTTCGGCCAGTCGCTTCATCTCCATGATGGCCGATAGCAGGATCTCGTCGAACAGCTCATCCTTATTCGTGAAAAACGTGTAGATCGTACCTTTCCCAACATTTGCAATCTTCGCCACCTGTTCCATGGTCGTCGCTTTGTATCCGAACAAAGCAAACGACTTGGAGGCAGCATCTAGCACCTGCTTCCGTCGGTCCACAGCTGGCATGCTTCCCCCTCCTTCTACGATCTTCTAATGATTGGCCTTTTCTTTCGAAAATGACCAAAATACAATTCTGGTCATTCGGTCAAAAATCACTTTACCAGATTATCGGATGCGTTGCAATATCTTTCGTTAAATTTTTTTGAAAATGCGGATGCAGGGTTCAAATCTTATCATAACGTCTAATGAAAGAATAAGTCCGCCGGTAAAATAATTGAAATGCTTTTCCCTTTTGCGCGTATACTTAGGATGCATGCTCTTTTTTTTTCGCGCCGCTCTTCAAAAAATGATTCCTGTTTTGTAAGATAGAGGGAGAAAGAAGTAGGTGAAACCATGCGATATACAAGAGTGCTCCTCTTCTCAGAGGGTTTCGGCACAGGACATACGCAAGCGGCGTATGCGTTGGCTGAAGGTATACAGCGGATGAATCCCCGCATCCACTGCCGCGTCATTGAACTTGGCAATTTTTTGAATCCAACCGTGGGGCCGTTGATCTTGTCCGCTTATCGAAAAACCGTCAGCACCCGGCCGCGCCTTGTTGGCATGCTGTACCGTTCGCAATATAAGAAATCGTTAAACCGTCTGGCGCGGCTCGCGCTGCATCGGATTTTCTATGCGCAGGCCCAGCGGGTCATCGAGGAGCTGAAACCGGATCTGATCATATGCACCCACCCGTTTCCCAACGCCGTGGTCTCCCGTCTGAAGCGCCAGGGGCTTGATGTTCCGCTTTATACGCTGATTACCGACTATGATGCGCACGGCACCTGGGTTAATCCGGAAGTGGATGAATATCTCGTATCGACGCCTCTTGTAAAAAAAATGCTTATGCTGCGGGAGATTGAGCCTGAATTCATCCATGTGACCGGCATTCCGGTGCATCCGAAGTTCTGGGAAAGAGGCAGCCGNATGGCGCTGCAGGCCGAGCTTGAATTAAAGAACATGCCCACCGTGCTGATCATGGGAGGCGGATGGGGCCTCGTATTNAACAAGGAGCTGCTCAGCAAGCTGGCCGCCAGGGCCGATGATATCCAGCTGGTCTTCTGTATGGGACAGAACGATAAGCTGGTTGCCAGCATGCGCGAAGATCCGATCTTCCAACATCCCAACATCCATGTTCTCGGTTATCGGGACGATATACATAAACTGATGGACGTGTCCGATCTTCTCATTACGAAGCCCGGCGGGATGACATGCACGGAAGGAGCCGCCAAGGGAATTCCGATGCTGTTCTATGAGCCTATCCCGGGACAGGAAGAAGTGAATTCCCACTTCTTTGTCAGCGAAGGCTACGGGGAAATTCTCGACTCCCTTGCCGTGATCGACAAGTGGTTGAACCTGCTGTCCGATCATTATGACCAGGTGGAGAAGAAGCGTAACGGAGCGGTCCGGCAGCGCACGCCGCATCTGGAGCCCGACCACTGCGCCGGCCAGGTGATGGGATTGCTGACCGAAGGACGCATCCCCGTTTATCCCGAAGATGCCGTCAAAATATTGGCGGACCAGCCCTAATAGGCATCCTGTTCCAAGCACGCGCTTATGCACTTATCCTCTACCAAAAAGCTTCCCTGTCCTATGTGGCAGGGAAGCTTTTTTAAGTATAAATCGATCTATATTTCCAGCGTTTCTCCTGCTTTCAACGGATGACCCTGAATGCCCGTTTGGGCCAGTTCGTCGCAGAAGGCCCTTGCATCCTGTTTAATGCCCGGGAACGTGTCATAGTGCACCGGGATGACATGCTTCGCACGAATCCACTGTGCGGCCAGCAGGGCGTCCTGCGGGCCCATCGTTAACATATCCCCGATCGGCAGCGCGGCAGCATCGATGTCGTTCATCTCTCCGATCAGGCGCATATCGCCAAACAAACTTGTGTCGCCAGCATGATAGAACGTTTTTCCGCCCATGGTCAGAATGACGCCTCCAGGCTGCCCCGCATAGATCCAGGTATCCCCCACCGAGATGGAGGAAGAATGGAAGGCCGGGGTAAACTTCACCTTAAAACCATCGAACTGCGCGCTTCCGCCGATATTCATTCCATGGGATTTGGCTCCCTGCTGGCCGCAATACACGGCGAGTTCGTACACCGCGATAATCGGACAATCATTCTGCTTCGCAATTTCGATGCAGTCGCCAAAGTGGTCGGAGTGCCCATGCGTCAGAACCACTGCATCCACTTTCACGTCACTGGGTTCGATGCCGGAACCGGGATTACCGGACAGCAACGGGTCGATGATGACACGAACGCCGCCTTCTTCCACCAATATGCTGGAATGGCCATAATACGTAATATTCATGGTTAAACACACCTCCTACATCCTAGTTTACCCTTATGGGCACTACTTGTAAAAAGAGTGATTTCCTATTTTTTTAACAAACGTCCTGGAATGATGCACCGTGAGATCCTGAGCCAGCTTCAAAGACAGGAAGAAGTACGTATCGTCCTTCACCTCTTTTTGGCCATGAAGCGCCGCATTCACGGACTTAATCGTCTCTTCGTTCGGCTGGACACGTTTAAGACGCCCGTTCGCTACAGGACTAAATTGATGCTTTTGATAGATGACATCGGTAATCGTATCGGGAAAATTGGCTGACCGCAGCCGGTTTAAGACAACGTTGGCAACTGCCACCTTGCCTTCGTACGGTTCGCCTTCCGCCTCTGCCATGACAATCTTCTGGAGCAGAAGCACTTCTTCAGCTGACAAATCATAGGTCCAGGTCGCTTTGTCTTTTTGGTCCTGGGTTAACGTATTTGTTCTTGTGAAGAATAANGTTGTGGGGGGTGATAGGCTTTCTGCCTTGGATTTGACGACATGAGTCCCCTTTTGTTTTGCCGGTTTCCCGTCCGCAGCCTGAGATTTGGTTGCTTTCTTCTTCTCATCTGCAGTCTTCGATGATGCTTTCGAGTCGATCTTCCCGGAGGCTAAACCAATGCCTTTTGCGTTTGAAAAAGCATGGACCTTGCTCCCCGGCTTATTCCACTCTTGGAAAACAATTGAAGACAAAATGTTGACAGGTTCCCTATCCTGCTGCGTACTCGCAGCTTTTACGTAGAGATCAGGGACGCCTTCCGGAGCCGGAGCAGCCGTTACAAATGTGGGCATGTCCTGCTTTGGCTCTTTCCCTTCCGTCGATTTCGATTGCATTCCAAGCAAACTTATAAGAGACAAACTCACAAAGAGCGCTCCGATGAGCAGCGCAACCCAGCGATTTTGCCGTAGCACTTTCATAACCATATTTTTCCTCCTATGATGTCGGCACATTTCTACACTATGTAACCACATTTTTAGGCGTTGAAAACATGGTAATTTTATGAACATTCTATTTTCAATTTCAGAAAATGGTCGAAAGCCGCGCCACACCTACGGTTTCGTACATCGGACTCGCATGTAAATTTGTTCGAAAAAGAACCATTTCCAGCACGTCCCACTGGATAGGTTCGGGTCCTTTTCCGATAACATCCATAGAAAATGGTTGATTTCCTTGAAATTTCCGGCCAACCGTAATATGCGGTCGAAANGGACGCTCCTCCGGGACGAATCCGAAAGATTCCATCCGCGACACGACCGATTGCTGCAGCTCAGCGAGCGCATTCAGATCCCCGCCGACCCCAGCCCATAGAATCCTTGGTGAGCCGCTTGCCCCGAACACGCCGGCATCATAAAGACTGAGCTTGAAGGGCTTGCGTTCCTTGGCTACCTCCTGGAGCGCCCCGGTCAGCTCCGCTATGCGATGAGAAGGCGTATCGCCCAGAAACTGTAACGTAATGTGATAATCCTGCGGATAAACCCATTTTTTGAAATTGGCTTGCTTCCTCAATGTTTCCGTCCAATCCTGTATCCGGGAGGAGACCTCCGAAGGCAGACGCACGGCAACAAACAAACGATCCATAGCTCCCTCAGCCGAATGGCTCAACTACGACACTTCCTTCCAATCATCTTTTATCGCTAGCAGTCTAAGCACTGCCACCATGTTTTCCTGGTTCGTTTATAGTTTGAGCAAGAACATCTGAAAATAGTATGAGGGGTACATCAAATTTCGCCTAAAAATATGATGAAGCTTCAATTTACCATAAATCGGACAATAATTCATGTACAATTTTACCAATCGCGTCCGTTCGTTCATGCGCAAGGCGATGATTTCTGATAATATGTTCCCTAAGAGATTTTCGCTATGATTCTGGTTGAACATCATATTCCTTAGGAGGTAGTACCATGCCGAACATCNTGTCCATACANGATTTAACCGCCGAGCAGCAGCAAAAAATCAAGGAGATTGCCCCCGACTATGACCTGTTGGTGACAAAAGCGAAAGAGCTGACGGGAAGCATCGTTCGGAATGCCGACATCATGATCGGCTGGTCACGCTCCATGCAGGACGAGGTATTGTCCGCCGACAGTAAACTCAAATGGATTCAAGCCTGGTCGGCCGGGGTGGATAANATGCCGCTCCGGGAACTTGAGGAAAAAGGCATTCAGTTGACCAACGCCAGCGGCGTACATAGCGTACCGATCACGGAGCATATTTTTGCGATGATCCTGGCCTTCAACCGCAACCTTCATCTCGCGATCCGTCAACAGTCGAACAACAAGTGGGATACATCCGGCACGTTCACGGAATTGGCCGGCAAAACCATCGTCATCGTCGGCGTCGGCCAAATCGGCAGCCATACGGCACGGGTGGCCCAGGCGTTCGGCATGCGGACCGTCGGGGTCCGCAACTCCGGCAAGTCTGATCCTAACGTGGAATCGATGTATAAGGTCGATCAGCTCGATGAAGCGCTGGCGCAAGGCGATTATATCGTCAATATCCTGCCGCTGACCGATGAAACCCGCGGACTGTTCAATACGGCAAGATTCTCGGCGATGAAGGACTCCGCCTTCTTCGTGAACGTAGGCCGCGGCCAGACCATGGTCACGGACGACATGGTTCAAGCGCTGCAATCCGGAGGTTTGGCAGGCGCGGGACTGGATGTCTTCGAGGAAGAGCCGCTTCCTGCGGACCATCCGCTGTGGAACCTGGACAACGTCATCATGTCGCCTCACATGGCAGGCGATACGGATCGATACGGCGAGCGTGCCGTGGATATTTTCCTGGAGAATTTAAAGCACTACGTAAACGGAGAGCCGTTGTCCCGCAATGTGATCGATTACAGCAAGTCGTATTAAGACCAGGCAACAAGTCGTGAAGCACCATTTCGTATCTAGATCCGCGCTTTGGTTTAAGGAGCTTGTCAAAAAAAGGAACGTCCCGAGGTTTTCCATGCCTGTCGGGACGCCCTTTTTATTTATATGGAAAATGGAGTGAGCACACATAAATGCAGCCGTTTACAAAACGCGTCATTGAAGTGATTCAGAGCATTCCGGAAGGATACGTGATGACTTATGGACAGGTGGCCAGACTGGCCGGCAGCCCAAGGGGCGCCCGGCAGGTCGTTAGAATACTTCACACCCTCAGTCATATTCACAAGCTGCCGTGGCATCGGGTCATCAACGCCAAAGGAGAAATCGCCATCCAAGACGATGAGTCCAGGCTCATGCAGGAGCTGTATCTGCAGGACGAAGGCGTTGCCGTCAATCACAAAGGCATCATTGATTTGGAAAAATATCGATATGATCCTGCCGATTAAATTGGATGGCCGTTTACTCGCACAGCCAAATATCTCTCGCAAAGCTCCCCTTGCGGGTCGTACAATGAGACACCACCTTCCACCCTGTGTCCGTCAGCTGCTCTCTAAGCGGCTCTGTACTAACGATGACAGCGCGATCTGACAAGCGACGTAAGCTTTTCAGCATCCGCAACTGCTCATCCTCTGGAAAGACGGAGCACAGATTATACGGCAAATCCAGTACAGCGGCATCATAATGTCCTTGCAGCGTATTCATGTCCTGAATGGCAACTTTGTTGTCATCATAACCGTAGTGCCGCAGATTCACTCTTGCTCCACGAACCGCGAGCGGATTGATGTCACGGCCCTCGGCCGGGATTCCCATCGAGAAGGCCTCGATCAATACATTCCCCATTCCGCAGCAGGGATCCAGGAGCGTGGCACCGCTTATCCGAGGCACGGCCAGATTGACCAGTGCCCTGGCCACCCTCGAGCTGAGCCCTGTCGAATAATTTTGCGGCTTCCGCTTATGCTCCAGCCAGGCACGTTCAGGCTCGTGCAATAGCCCCAATCGCCAGATTCCGTTCAGGGATATCAGACCGAGCGTGACATCCGGAGATTTCATCTGCGCCGTTCCTTCGATTTGGCCACCTACCATCCGTTCGTAACCGCGCAATTGATCATAGCTGAAACGNTCGCCNGNCTTAAGGCAGACGACTTTGAAGGTCGTTTGGTTAAGTCGAATGCGGCCTGCTTGCTCGGCGATGCTTTCGATGGAATCTCCAGTCATCTTGACGTCAAGGCAGGCCGATAGGAACGGGCTGCGATCCGGATCGACCCGCCGCTCGCTTTCCAGCCAGTCCGCTCCGTCAGGCCCCTGACCGAACAGCTCCGTCAGCTCCATCAAACATAGCNCCCGCTCGGTTTCATGACAGGCATACGTATACAGATAAGATGATTTATCGCTCATGGAGGACGGACCGAAGGTCATGTCAAAGTCGTTCGTATTCATCATGTATTTCGTCTCTCTTCTATTATATATGTGCAGCAGTGTGCAGCAGTCGCTACTGCCCCATTAACAGCCGATACGATTCCAGCCGCGCATCGTAATCGCTCACGGGGGTAACGACCAGGAACTCGTCGCACCGGTATTTTTCCGCCATCATCTGCAGCTTATCTCTCACGCTTGCAGGCGTGCCGATGATTAGCCTCCGGGATGGACCTGAAGAATCGGAATCCGTCGGTTCCGAAGGAAGGTCGCTCTCCCCAGGCCGTGGAAATAACGCGGCCAGCTTTCTTGCTTGCTCCTCCGTCTCCGCGCAAATCACGCTCACCGCCACCATCGCACGCGGTTCTCTCAGATCAGCGCTTGGCTGAAAGCCTTCCCTGTAAGAACGGAGAATCTCCGCCCCGTCCGTATCGCTCATAAACTGTCCGAATACATAGCCCGTCCCGAATTCGGCTGCATACCCGGCACCTTTCGTATTCGTGCCCAGCATCCACATCACCGGCTGCGCTGCGGGTACCGGTTTGGCTGCCACCGGCACATCGTCGTAGCGATACCGGTCTTCCAGCAGTTCGGTCAAAGCCCGAATTCGCTGCGGCAAATCCGCCACATGCCCCAGGAAATTCCCGCTAAGCGCCATGCTCGTATGGGCCGAACCTCCCGGCGCCCGCCCGATCCCGAGATCGATGCGACCGGGATACAGCGCCGCCAGCATGCGGAAATTCTCCGCCACCTTCAGCGGGCTGTAATGGGGCAGCAGCACGGCCCCGGAACCAAGCCGGATGCGCGTTGTTCGGGCGCCGATATGGGACAGCAGGATCTCGGGCGATGCACAGGACAGATGCTCCAGATCATGATGCTCCGCTGCCCAGTATCGCCCGTAGCCCCATTGTTCCGCAGACTGTGCCAGTATCACCGCTTGCTGCAAGGCTTCTTCGAACGAGCTCTCTCCCCATCGCGGAACCAGATCAAGCACGCTCAGTTTCAATTGGCTATTCATGCCATCCCCCTTGTATCGCCGGTACTAATCCAAATCATAGATTGAACCTACCTTGAGTCCATACAACTCGTTATAGATTTTCTCGGCAAAAGCGTCCGTCATCCCTGCGATATAATCAATCACCATATGCTCCCACGTCCAGATCGGATTCGCCCGCTTCTGGTCCGCTTCGTATCGCTGGAGCCAGTCGGATGGAATGATCGCCGTTGAAGCGACAGGATCCAGAAAGGCATCCCACAAGCGCTTGATGATCCATTCGCTGCGCTTCTGCAGGCGCTGAACCCGCAGGTCGCGAATCATGGTCACCCAGGCGAAACTTTTCAGGACGCTGACGGTACGCAGCATATCCTCGTCTTCGACGCCGTCTTTGACAAACGTGACCTTTTTCCAATCCCCGTTCGCGATCACGCCAAGGCTGCCCACAAACAGGCTGACCCAGTAGGCCTTGACCTCACGCCGGGTACGTGAATAATCATTCTCGCAGGTCGGCATTTTTTCGTTCCATATCTTCAGAAACTCGTCCAGCACCAAATCCACCTTCGGCTGGATTTGCTCCTTGGTCCATCCCTTCCACACCTCGTCTTCCAGCGTCATGATCTTCTGCACGATCAACTTGTTGAGATGGCTGTCCCGCAAAAAGTGCTCGTGCACCTCAATCTTCCCGGCTTTGATGCCATCCTCCAGATCGTGCGCGGAATACGCGATGTCATCGCACAGATCCATAAGCTGCGCTTCCAGTGTTCTGTGCGTGCCGGGTATTTGCCACTCCTTCCGGATATGGGAAATGTATTCCCATTCATGCCGGTACATCCCCTTGGGATTATCCAGGCCGGAGAACGGATATTTGTTGATGCCAAGCAGCACCGCATCCGACAGGTTGAGGCCGTTTACGTTCTCCCTTTTCTCCAAAAACATGATCAGTCGGAAATTGTGCGCATTCCCTTCAAAATGCTCATATTTGCGCCGCATGGCCTGCTGCACCTCGGCCGCCTGCTCCGGTGTCGGCGTACCGGGCTGGCGNGTCAGCTCCTTCTCGGTCCTCCGGTCAATGAGTTTCTCCAGAATGCCCTGCAGCACCTCTTCGCCCTTATGGCCGAACGGAGGATGCCCGAAATCATGGGCGATCGCCGCGCATTCCACCACCTCGGGATCAATCATCAGCCCTGCGTTCTCGGCCTGCTCCGGCAGCACTTCGGGATAAAGACGCGTCAGGCTCCGTGCCGCTTCTCTCGCAATCTGCGCCACCTCAAGCGAATGCGTTAAGCGCGTCCGGTAGTAATCACCGGTGCCGGCGCCGAATACCTGCGATTTTCCTTGCAGCCTGCGGAACGTCGGCGAATGGATCAGGCGCGAATAATCCCGCTCGTATACAGCGCGTGAAGCATCCGACTTCGTTTGCTCCGGATATTGGCGATGCTCTCTAAGCTCCTTCAGTGTCATTTGTCCCACTCCTGTTTTTTTATCTATTTAAGGTCGATTCGGAATCGTTCGTTCTTTAGATTATATGCCATACGGCATCCGAAGAAAAATGTTATTGCCTTTTTGCCTGTTCCCTCATTGTATACCCGGCTCATCCTATCCGTTATCGCCAAGCAAGATATTTCCTGTCCGAGTCAGGTATGACGAAATCCAAATACGTGATGCTTCACCGTCCAGGAAAGCTGCGGGAGGGCAGAAGGCGCAATAAATCCTCCCATTATGCAAAAATACCAAGTGCTTATAGGATTAACACAAGACCTGTGCGCACATTCTTGCTACGTTTTAGGTAAGCGCTGTCATACAGTCTGAAGCGCACCGCAGAAAGGAGGGANATGATATTTATTAACGATTCAATCAACCTACGGGAGGGATCGCCGTGAAACGAAGGTTTGCGTTATCCAAAAAAATGACTTTCTGCCTGATCAGTGCAGCCATGCTGCTTGCTCCTCTATTTGAAGGACAGAGCATCGCAGCTAATGAGAGCAAGTACCCGGCTTCCGCATCGGCCAGCAGCTACGACACCCGCTGTGCTTGCGATGCATCGAAAGCGGTGGACGGCAGTCTTAGCACACGCTGGTCNGGCGAAGGCGACGGCACTTGGCTGAGACTGGATCTGGGGTCCGCCCAACCGGTTTCATTAGTCAAGATCGCGTTTTACAACGGAGATTCGCGCACATTCACCTTCGATATCCAAACTTCAATCGATGGCTCCAACTGGCTTCAAGCACGGAACGCTGTCACTAGCGCTCAAAACAACCATTTGCAATCCTTCTCCATCCCCGTCGCTGAAGCCCGGTATGTACGCATTGTGGGCTACGGCAACACCTCCAATGACTGGAACAGTTACACAGAGGTCGAAATTTGGGGAGGTACTACGGATGGAGGAGGCGGAACCCTTGACCCGGCTAAACCCCCTTCGGGCAATTTTGACCTAACCAAGTGGAAAATCACCCTGCCTGACGCGTCCGAGATTCCAGCTAGCGCACTCGCCGGCGGCTATGAGCATCCGGATTGGTTCTATACCGATCCCGTCACCGGCGGCATGGTATTCACATCCCCTAATATCGGCGAGACCACCACGAACAGCACCTACACCCGCTCCGAGCTTCGGGAAATGCTGAATCCGTCGACGAACAGCGCCTCTTCATGGGCCAATAATTGGGTAACCTCTACCTCCTCCCCATCCATTAAGTCGCAGGCCGGCGGCGTGGATGGAGCGATGAAGTCTACCTTACGCGTGGATCGTGTATCGGTCAGCGGTAGCGAAGCCGATAAAATCGGCCGCGTCGTGGTCGGGCAAATCCATGGACCCAGCACCGAGCCGATACGGCTTTATTACCACAAGCGTCCTTCGGACAGCAGGGGNGCCGTTTATTTTGGAACCGATGATCTGGACAACAACAACACCTGGGTGAACATTCTCGGCGGACCGAACCAGCTTAACCCTGTAAACGGCATTGCCCTCGGCCAGACATGGAGCTATGAAATCAAGGTGACCGGACTGCTCATGACGGTAAAAGTAACCCCGGAGGNCGGATCGGCCACCACCGTGACTCATACCCTCCCAAGCGGTTACAACGATAAATATCTTTATTTCAAGGCAGGCGTCTATAACCAGAACAAATCCGATACCACCCCCGATCAATCCGACCATGTCAGAGCTACGTTCTTCTCTCTAACGCACGTGCATCCGTAACCTCCGCTAGTCCATCCGATGCCCGGGACAGTCCAGCGCCTGCTTCCGGGCGTTCTTAAACACGCTTCAACTACCAATCGAAAAGCGAGGGATGAAACGTTGAAGAAGAAACTTTACCGGTTCTCATGCCTAGTCCTCTGCCTGCTCATAACCATGAGCGTCATGGCATCCCCAGGGCAGCTTCCTGTTATATCTGCACAATCTGTTGCAGAATTCGATCTTGCGGCAGAATCTGTTGCCTCAGCTTCCGATCCCCTACCGGAGCCAGAAGGTCCGGATGTTCTATTCTTCTCCGATAACTTCGATTCCGAGCGATATGGCACCACCGGAGGAGTCGTCGTTCCCCTGCCCTGGGTTCAAACCGGGGAAGGCGGAAGCAAAGCCAAGACCTCCGTATCCGGCAGCGCGCCGTCCACGCCGAACCTCATGAAAATCGACGTGACCGATTCCGTCTATCTGCCCGTCAATACGACGGGTTACGGCAACATCAAGCTGAGCTATTATACGAGGGCCTCTTCTTATGTCAGCGGAAGCATCGTGGCAGAGTGGTCCGGCGACGAAGGCGCGACCTGGAGCCTGCTGGAGGATTTCAAGCTGGCCCCGGGAACTCCTGAAGCGCCGCGCAGCGAATCCAACACGTTAAAAACCTGGNCGCTGCCGCCGGAAGCCAACAGCAATCCGAACGTGCGAATCCAGTTCCGGGTAGGTGATCCGATGAACGCCAATATGTATATCGACAACGTCTCGCTGTCCGGTCAGGCCATCCCGGGCATTCCGCCTGCGATCGATCCCGTGCCTGAACCCCCGCCGGCCGAAACCGGCCCCTACCCTGCTCCGGAAGGCGTAACCCTTTATGAGGACGTTTGGATCGGCAAAGCCGGCGACCGGGACCTCTACACCTCCATCGCCGTTCCGAGCACTCCCCCGGCCGAGCCCATGCCGGTCATGATCTACATTCACGGCGGAGGCTGGAATAAGGGCGACCGCAAAAACGCCCTGGGCAGCATCTGCAACTATGTCCTTAAACGCGGGTACATCGGCGTTTCCTTAAGCTATCGTCTAACTCCCGAAGCGCCTTACCCGGCCCAAATTCAAGACGTGAAGCTGGCCATCCGTTATTTGCGCGCCCATGCCGAGCAATACCACATCGATCCGAGCCGAATCGGCGTCTGGGGCACTTCGGCGGGAGGGCATCTCGCTTCCCTGCTCGGAACGACGGGAGACCTGACCCTGGAGGACACGGTCACGCTGGATACCGGGGATACGGTAAATCTGCCTGATATCGAAGGCGCCGGTGGCTGGCCGGAATACTCCACCAAGGTGCAGGCCGTGGTGGACTGGTACGGACCTGCCGATTTCACGACCGATTTTGCCGANCGNTACAGTTCGGTCACGAAGCTGCTCGGCGGGCATAACGCCCNGTCCGTCCCGATTGAAGCACGGCTTGCCATGCCTGGAACGTACGCCACTCCCGATGATCCGCCGTTCTGGATTCGGCATGGAGACGCGGACGCCACCATCCCTTATACCGACAGCGTCACCTTCGCCAATCAATTGACGGCTGCCGGCGTTCCTGTGGTCGATTTCGAAATCGTTC